>Ga0307515_10003116_pt1 | contig 35058 bp, 44 predicted proteins | sample 17_EM_MG_FD_194513 | JGI IMG/M metagenome (GOLD analysis project Ga0307515, IMG submission 194513) | Populus trichocarpa ectomycorrhiza microbial communities from riparian zone in the Pacific Northwest, United States - 17_EM | ecosystem: Host-associated > Plants > Roots > Unclassified | place...
TTGCAACAGTTGATTAATTAATCATTGTACAGGGTGTCGCTCCCGAAAAAGCAATCAAACTCACAGTCAACGACCTGGTGAGAGGAAAGGGTACGGACAAAAATGGCAACATCTCACTGCCCTGGGAGATGCTTTCTGGTGGTACAGCTGGTGCTTGCCAGGTTGTATTCACAAAGTAAGAATTTCACAAGTCTCACAATTGTATCAGCTCAGTTAATAACTCTGGCTAGCCCTCTTGAGATTGTCAAGATCCGTCTCCAAATTCAAGGAGAAGTGGCAAGGAATGTTGAAGGCGTTCCTAGACGATCCGCACTCTGGATAGTTAAGAACTTAGGAGTGGTCGGTCTTTACAAGGGTGCGAGCGCATGTCTCCTCCGCGACGTTCCGTTCTCTGCTATTTATTTCCCGGCCTATGCGCATCTTAAGAAGGATTGGTTCGGCGAATCACCTACCAAGAGCTTGGGAGTCTTTCAACTCTTGACTGCCGGTGCTATCGCTGGTATGCCAGCAGCTTATTTCACCACTCCTTGCGATGTCATTAAGACCCGTCTTCAGGTCGAAGCCAGGAAGGGACAAACTCATTACCGTGGTTTGGTACATTGTGCTAGCACTATCCTGAAAGAAGAGGGCTTTAAGGCGTTTTTCAAGGGTGGTCCTGCCAGAATCATGCGCAGTTCACCGCAGTTTGGATGCACATTAGCGGCGTACGAACTTCTGAAGACCATACTCCCATTCCCCGGTAAAGAACATGATGCGAAAATGTTAACAGGAGCCTCAAAGCCTTCTGTGAGGCCTGTGGAAGACCAGAGTCCTCTCAGCTATCTTCGCAGCCGAAATGCCATGAAATTAATACTCGTATGTCACATTCTCTTTTTCTCCCAATTATTCGCTAATCGAGATATGCAGGATCTGGACCAGAACTTTGGTCGTGTCAAGATGCCACAGAGCAAGGAAGCTTGGGCTGCTGTTCCTGGCCTCAAGAACAGCGGTGCTTGATTATCATAAATAACAGCTTGCAAATGTCTTTATGATGCGGTTACCGTTCCCTTTTTGTTCTTTTGGGAGTTTTTGCTTGTGTTTTACTAGGGTAGCGAATTTCATGGGTTCTTTATCTTTTCTTGAGTTATGGGCGCGGGTTTATATCCCAATGAGCAAAAGTCGAATGCTTCTTTTCTGATTCTTCTACTTCATTTTTTTCCTTTCCTTCCCTATATAGTGTGAGCCTCGATTCCTTTGGTGTGCGTGTGCTGCATCCTTGAGCATCTAGAACTAAAGGAGGGACTTAGAGCGTAAAGTAGAGTAGATTCCAGTGCTGTTCTGTTTGTATAGATGCCGGTAGGTGGAGATAAAGCGGAGGCAATGTGTAGTACATAGTGGGTGCCTTAGATAGCTGGAAATGTAAAGTACTTAGGGTGTCGCTCGGGCATAGAATATCACGCAGATCGTAAGAGCTCTAGGTTAGAGCTTAGACTTGTCGAAGATACTGTACGAAGTGAGTGGTAGACAGTGTTGATTGTTTAGAACCAGAGCTGAGACAAGCACAAGAGTATAAGTATACTCCAGAATATTAAAAAAAAAAGGCCTTTAAACTCGAACCACATATCCTTAGAAATACTACATATCAAGTATTTAAAACCGCAAGCACAAACACCACCCAGAGTATTGAGTTACCCACAAAGAAAAGAAAAGAAAAGTTAGGCCTCCTCCCTCCCCTCCATCACCGCAAAATCCCATACCTCCCCGTCCACTTGTACTCACCAGTCTCGTGGTTCCACCTCAGGTTGACATTTCCGGAGAGATACAACCTGCTGTACCTAGTGCTGCCACGGACCGACGACTCCACGATGTCGTCCTTAAACTGCTGTACCGTGTACCTATCACCCCCTTTTATTAGCCCCTGTGTTTGTGTATGTGTGGGGGATATACTTCTTGGCCTTGAACTTGGTCGCATCCTCAACGCCCAGCATCTTTGCCATGATCCGGGCGTCTGCACAGATTCCTTCGAATGAGAACGTCGCGCTGCTAGTTTTACAGGACGGCTTCCACTGTTCCCCATTAGCCATCCCCACCTCCCCCATTGCTCGGGAAGGTATAGGCAAACCTTGAGGAGCTTCTCGATCCCGCGGACAACTAGGCTTTGCAGCTGCGTGACCTTCTTGTTGAGCTCGTCTTTGCTCAGCTCTGGGGGTGAGGAGCCGGATTCGAGGTGTTGGGTGTAGGCGACTAGGTCTCGGGCTTGCTGCGAGGTGAGGATGAGGTCGGAGGAGTCCGGGGTTTGGGAGGCGAGCGTGAGGATGGCTTTGCCGGCGGTGACGACTGAGGGGGTGGGTTTGGCGCGTTTGGAGGCGCTGGTGGTGGTGGTGGCGGGGCGCTTGGGGGGCATTGTGGTTGTGGGTAAGGGTGGTGGGAAGAGGGGAGAGGTAATAGGGTGGGGTGATGATGTTGGGTTAGAGTTGGAGGTCTGTACGGTCGTGGAAGGATTGCCGAGTGACGTATTGTGAAGCATTGGAAACTCACCCAGTTTGAGCTTCACAAGACGTACCAAACTCCTAGTGGATAACTCCCCCTTCTCGTAGGGGCTTTGTTGACTTGCTTCTAATTTTCGACAAGTCGAATATGCAATGAACTCTCAACATATTCTATAAAAGCTGCGTATATATCTGAACTTGGCCGTGGGTACTTAGTATATACTCGCTTGAAGCCAGATAGCAATCTTATTTCTCCTCCCTCAACATTTCAATATACAACTTGGCGGATATGGCGATGACGGAGAGGGGAATAATGATGTAGCGTTCCTAAGCGACCAGGCCGGCCAGGCTGATGAGTTAGGGAGCTAGGACGGAGTGTTTGGGGCGAGGGGACTATTTGGATATACTTCCTCCCCAGACCGCGCCTTCAATTTCACCACCCGCACGGCTTTGTCAGTCAAGCGCCTCCTAGAGTACTCTCCCCATATGCATAATCCATCATATCGGTTGGCACTGCCATTAGCCATCCCACTGCGACCCACAGTGGTCCTATTATTCTTTAGTGAAACTTGGTTTGTGGGAATCCGTCCAAGAGAATTGAGGTCTTCCTGTAGACCATACATGTCCGTTAGAACAAAATCCGTAGATATATAAATATTCTATGTCAATGGTAGGACCAGGAATAGAGCTTTGAATTTGGGTAGAAAAAGGCGCTAGTATTTCTTGTTAGCATCAGAGTTCGTGTGAAGGGCCAATGATCATACTCAGCTGCATTCGCATACCAGCCGCTCCTTTTCACCTTTTGAGGAGCGAGTTTGCAAGCGACTAGAAAACCTGGGGACGAGAATAATACTCAGCCCGAGCCAGCTGGTAGGCTATCCTTTAGTCTCCCGCTTCCACCTCGTATAGAACCATCATACTTCCTATATCGCCTCAATTGGACACCCTATTTCCATGGAAAGTTCCGCGTTCTGTACAATGGAAAAGTCAGCCCCAATAGGCCTCCATATCCAGTAGATATATGCATAAGGTGGGGGTTGCTATAGTATCCGCAAATAGAGTATACTGTTTTAATATGCTGCTTATAGGAAATGCGAGGCTTCGTATCTGGGGTTCTGATATAGAAACGTCAAAATTAGAAGAAGCAAGTTCGGGTGAGATTGGACACATATATCACTTCATGTTCGCCGTTCACGAGTGAGGATTGATGACAACCGACCGACGTTACATCGGAGTCCGGGTAGTTGTAGCTTCGATCAGACGCTTTTTATCCCGCTGCGCGGCTTGTTAGGTGAGCGTCCAACGAGACTACGGGTAGTAACGTATCGGAACGGAGCTTCGGGGTGGGGTTAGTTATCACTTCACATTCTCCAATGGGTGTATATAGTAATTCAATTCAATTCAAGAGAAAAAGGGAAGAGGGTTTGTAAGTCGGTACTTCTTGGTGTAATAAAATATTCAGCCAAAACTATTGAAGCCAGCACGCAGGTGAGATGCACGCTGCAAGTGTTTATCGATTCGGACACCCGAAAATACCCCACCATCCCGGCCACCGGAGAAACAACCCAGATGCAGTCCGAGCTTCCCGCGTCCCCGCACTAGTAGCAGGAGCTTCTAGTTCTTAAGCTCGGTCCATTCTCTAGAACTCCACCTCTGAACTTCTCTATCCTCCATCCCCAACAGCAATCATGACCGGCTTCCCATCCCTCAAGCCTTTCGCAACCCTCATCGTCCGTCCCCTATCTCCCGCTCAATTCATTTCTGACAGCATCAACAGGCCGCAATCGATCCCCCCCGCCCCATCGGTATCCCTCTCCCCCATCACCGCATCACACATACTAAGAACCCAACAGGAGCCCTCTCCGTCGGCGGGAACCAGATCTTTGTCGTACGTTCCCCCCCTCCCCTCCGAACCACGCTAGACAACCACAGAACATCTCGGCGGCGACCCTCGTCTCCGAGCCCGGCGAGCCCTCCATCAATGCCGAGCTCGTCATGGGCGGTGACTGGATCCACGCCGACCCCAGCGGAAAGCATCTCCGGCTCGATGTGCGCAGCGTGTTGAAGTACTCCCTCCCCCCCTCCCCTCCTCCAGCTGCTAACGGTGATAGAACCGACGACGACGAGGTACCCCACTAACGCGCACTGTGGACGTTGCTGATAGTGGTAGTCGATCACGTTCACGTACACGGGCATCATCACGATCACCGAGGAGATCGGGAAGGTGCTCCAGGGGGCGCCGGACGCGAAGACAACCGGGTTTGGGAATGTTGTTTCGGTGCCAAAGTTTCAGGTGGGTGCTCTGGAGTACGAAGGGGAGGGGGCTAACACGGGGTAGACGGGGTGTGAGAAGTATAAGTTCTTGGAGGACTCGGTGTTTGTTGCGTCTGGGAGGTTTGTGGTGGGCGAGAAGGGGACGAGTGTGGAGTATAAGATTAGTAAGGTTATTGCTTGAGAAGGGGGACTTGTGGTTGTTACGAGGCACTCGGGAGAGGAATGAAAATACCATTCAAGGGCCCAGTATCGTATTGAGAAGTTGCGATTTGAATTCGAATGGCTACACCACGTTGTCTAAGCTTGAGTCTGTGCGGTGCCATTCTTTTCGGCAGAAGTAGCCTTGCTTGAGTTTTTAAGAAACTCGAGAACCCATAGCCCTTGTTCCATGGCCATGCAACCTCGTGCTTCGGGCCAATCTACATTGATATTTCCTCATGTTTGTGGTTGACGTTTCATGATTTCTCACCGAAAAAAACTCCAGTTATATTTACATTTCCACTTCCACGTTCGGTGCACCCATTTCATGCACCGACATTCATGATTTGTTTTGGGTGGATTAGGACTCCGAACTTCTCCTCGATTCACAGTCCGATGGCTAGCGAGATAGACGGATGTTTCCAAGCGTTCAATTCAATTCAATGAATTGTGTACCTAGCTACTCTAGACGAGGATCAGAAATTTCGCCCAGGGCACTAGCGGAAAGTGATATCGTGGCTTCGAGGTTGTCACGGTGAATGGTGGGGGGCCAGGCAAGCGAGAGGCAGCCTTTTCAATGGGTATTCAGTATTCGTCCGGCCCTCTTGCGGGCGAGTGGTAGGTGGGGAGTGAAGAAGCTCGGTCTAGAGGCACTTATAACACCAGGCCACATCCACCGACACATACTAGACACCCGCGGATTGGAGGGTGTGGTTTGTACGACATCAGCAACTGGGGTAACTAGTTACCAGCTCGCAAATGCAACCTCGTGAAATCCTCTGGTGGATGGTAGGTATCGGTGCTGATTGAAGTGTCTGAAGGCGGATATCGATAGGTAAGAGCTGGGAAATGGTTTGTAGATGAGGAGTGAGCATTAGAGACTGCCGGGCAGAATTCTTACTCTTCACCTGGGGTCTTGACAAATGCATCCATATGAGGGTTCAAAGTCTTCATTCTCTTCCAGGCTGCACTACCCCCTACACGCTCGGGTTTGTCGAATTGGTCACAATACTCTGGTCGCTAATTAGAAGCTCTGCTACTTTTTGATTACTACCACCCACTATCTCCCAACTAGCTTTTGTGACCAATTCAACAAACCCGAGCGTGTAGGGTATAGCAGATTGCAATGAAGGTGTTCATTGTTTGGGCCATTTCACCGTTCGATTTGCAATCATTATTGAGTTTGTGAATGGGTCAAAAGTATCACGAATTTCCCCACTAGTTTAGTTTGTTCTAGTAAGACCAGCCCGTCGATAAGGCGCTGCAATAGTTAGCTTTGGCTTCGACGTTGTCATTCATTCGTGAAATGTAAGAATCCCAGCATATCTAAATAAAATAATCTCCCCTTTCCGCTGTGAAAATCTGGTTTATGAAATAGGATATTCGAGACTAAACATAAAACTCCACACCGCCAACTTTGAGACTTGAAGCATGCTAGATAGGAGGTTCACAGGACAGGTAAGTGAATTAGAAATAGATAGAACAGAGCAATTGGCGTCTTCGGCTTCTGATACCGTGGTCTAATCATGAGGGTGTTATTTCGGCGGCTATAGTAGTTGGAGTGCAGAGTTAATGAAATAGAATAATAGAGCAGGATGATAGAGGGGTAATCGAGGAATTGTAGAAAAGAACGTAAACGTTGATCGAAACAGCAGGATGAGTGATCAAGGCTTCGCTTCTAATTTACGGGCATAGGTGTTCCAAAACTTCTCTAGCTCAGCTATCACCTTCACTTGGACTTCATGCTTGAACCCGTCATCCTCCAAACTTGTCGCATTGCAATCCAGTCCCCGGATGCATCTCCTCAGAGCACCGCCGTATATAGTGTCAGCTTCCATATCAATCCTTCCACTAGTTATGAGACGATCTGCGGTCTGATACTCGGCGTTGTCGTCCAATTGATAGCTGTCTTCTGGGTATTCTGGAAGGTCTTCCACGCGTTTTCCGATCAAAAGCTCGATCAGGATGATGCCAAGTGAAAAGAGGCTTCTGTCATATCGTAAGAGACATGGTGTTGTCGACGTTGCCTCACTTTGCCCAGGTGTGCCAGTGCTGGGGTGCTCCAGACTGCCGAAGGTTTGGCGTACTAAAGGATTGTTGGCCATCGGTTTCCGGACAGTGACAAGCTTACCGTTATCGTCCTCGGCTTTAGTAGTAACCTGAGGGAAGAATATGTCCCGTTTTCCCCAGCGCTCGCCTAACCACTGAGTTGCATGAAGATGCATCATAACCTTCGCAAGCTGCACCGCTAACTGTAGACGGTCCCTTCGGTCAAGAGTCCCACGCTGAAGCAAAGTATCAAGGGACACGGTCTCTAAGATATAGCGCGAAGACAATGGGTCGGCTGCCGGCCACAAACGCCACTGCACCCCCGCGGCGACAAGAACCCCTAGGCAACTATTCGAGCAAATGCTCTTAGCTCGGCGAATTTCAAAACATAAGTTCTCTATTTCCTGGACGGCCCCGAGGGACGGTGACTGGTTTCTTTCCGGAATATCGAACATGACTTTCCTTTTCGCCTTGATTCTGCGGACATATGTTAACATTGGGCTACCATACTATACAACACGAGATTTATTGCTCTTACGGCTCAGTATTCCCGCCTTCAACAACTCCACCTCCCAGCACAGCCCACCGGACGGCACCAGTCTCACTTTTCCCATCGTTGCTACCAACTACAACATCCCTTGTGGTGGCATGAGCGTATTCTGGGCAGTCGACCAACTCGAACTCGATTTCGTTCCAAATATCGAAAGAGAACAGGACTCTGAGCTTCACAGCCTCCGAATCGTGCCCTTTTTCATCAGCAGAAACCCTTTGCAATGGGAGATCGACATTATGTGGTATGTCTGGGCAACCATGTTTGGCGTGAAACTTCTCCTGGAAGACGTCGTGAAGCTTGGTTGCGTGCTTCCGTATACGAGCGTAAGTCTTCGTAGTCTTCATCATGGTCGGTCGAAGTGGCTCAACGACATGGTCCAAGTGGATTATTAACAAGCGATGTAGGTCGGCATTGATTTTGTAGATGTGGTCCAATAGTGCTTGATGTTCTCCTTCCCGAAGGACAAGCTTAATTTTCTTCCATTGTCTTCTTTTGATATATTTGTCTAGCAGTGCAGGCTGTAGAGACCATCTTCAACAACAAAACTCCGTGTCTGATCCACAGTAGCCTTTGGCAGCTCCTGCTGATAAGTAGAACCGGGCAGGAAACGCTTACCTTTTGGATTTTATCGAGCTCAAGTTTATCAATCAACTCCTGAAGGTTCGACCTTAGAAAACACATGAGGTCTACAAAAAGCTTTGCTGTATGGGGTCGAAAGCGCGCCTCGAGTAGTTTCTGGAAATCCGTATCGTCCCAACCTTTTCCAATCAACAGTTCCCCCGTGACCAATTCACCCAGAATGTGTCCGCACGTATTCCCAAACTTGCTTTTCTCCATATTAAATTGCCTCACCAGACGCCCCAAAACCCAGTGGTAGCCCCTCAAATTCTTGACTGTACGCGAAGCATCGAGCAGGGAATATAAGCCTTTCACGACCAGGGGGAATATGGCCAAAGCTATGCCAGCAATCTCCATATCAGTAGGCGCCGTGTTGCGTTCGCAGAGACTCGGGGATTGTGTTTTCAGGATGATTCAAGCTAGTTGGATTCCAAGGAGGAAGAGTGATTCGGATTTCTAGACAACCTGGTTGTCACATCAACGAGTGGGGTTGCGGGTTGCGGGGTTGCGGGGTTGATGCAGGTAAGGCAGCCTTAATTGGATGTCAGTGATGAATGTCTCTGTACACCGATGCCACTCGAGAATCTGCAACTAGCGATGGAAATGTTTGTCTCCCGAAACAAACGCAACATGTGTCCTCGAGACAGCTTCAGCATCTTTTCCTTATATCGAGCTTGCATCAAATCCTTTGATCTTCTCCTGAACTTAATGCAGCCGTTAGGAATGAGCTGGTCCGTAGCCGCTTGCGTTGACACTGAAGATGATCGAGGAAGATTCCGAGTCTGGGCCAAGAGTGCAGGTGCCCACCGCAACCCTAGGAATGAGATGTCACTTGATCATAAGCTTCATGAAGCATCGGAAGTCAAACGAACCGTTATGGATCTGCTCGACGCTTTAAATGTCGCTCTTAAAGATGGCAAGTACCAGTCATTACGTTAACCGCGGATCGCGAAACACTGGTATATTAGCTGACCTTTCCTCAGCATATACTTTGGTTCGGGGCCATATTCATCATATTCATACAGAAGAACGAGGGGTGAAAGAGGGGGATAAGGAACATGAAGGAGAAGAAGAGGAAGAGGAAGAGGAAGAGGAAGAGGAGGAAGAGGAGGAAGAGGAGGAAGAGGAAGAAACGACGAAGTTGACTAGTTTCAAGGAGTGTTTAGTGGATGTTTCTCATTCCATTACTTGTCTCTATAAGTTTTCGATCGCTATTCAGAAACCTGTGCCACGCGACAGGCTTGAAAGGTGTTCGTCAATTGACGTATCCTTTTATGAACACACTGATGTGGACTCTGCATGCTACAAATTTCCAAAGGCCGACACGTACCTGACAACCCGCCTTGGGAGAGCAAACACCAAACGCCGGCAGCTTCTCAAATATTATCAAGAGCACCGCGAAAACATCGTCGCTACATCAGGAGAGGAAATCGAGACGATAGATCCCAAAGCTCTTGACCACACCTCTACGACACCTCCGGGCCCAGACTCTCTTACCACCCAAACTCCAGTTTCGACAGCACAAGATTACGGAGGTCTAGATGTTACATACGCACGGTCCGAAGCGGCCCTTTCGCGGACAACATATAGCTACGCGTACTATTCTACTGAGAGACCTCATGTGCCACCACCTCCGAACCAGGAATCCGCCTTTATTGGCGAGCCTTTCCTTTGCCCTTACTGTTTCTTCATTATTTCCGTTAAAGGAAGGCAATCTTGGGTGTACGTTACAGACTGCGAGACATCCTGAATCAATACTAATTCATTACTTTCTAGGAGACATGTGTTTAGGGATATCCGGCCCTATGTGTGCACCTTCAAGGACTGCCCAAGACCCGACTATCTATTCAGTAGCCAGTACGAGTGGTTTGAGCACGAACAGCTGCTGCACAGGCGGTCATGGTTCTGCAATGCTTGTGATACCGACTTCCACGCCGCAACAGTGTTCAGAGATCACCTGATACAAAAACACTCCGGACTATTCGGGCCCTCCGAATTGCAGATTATTGTCGACAGGGCAGAGAGATCTACCGAGTCAGATCAGCCTTGTCCTTTGTGCGGCGAGGAATTACCCCCACAAAAGCTTCAACGTCATCTTGCAGGTCATATGCAACTTCATGCGCTAGCACTACTCCCCTGTGCATCCGTGGATGATGAGGAAGGAGATTCCAACTCTGAAGACGAGCTGAGTGCTTCTGGTTCCGTAGACACACATTGGGCTCCGGTAGGAGATGAACCCGGATCAGAACAAGACAGCGATGGATCGGAACAATACATTCCTGAATCAGAACAAGAAAGTATTGGGTCAGAACAAGAAAGCCTTGAATCAGAACAAGAAAGTCTTGGATCAGATGATGAAGGAGGAGATCCGCCATTACAGCCATATCATGACGATTTGCGCCCTACAACCGGAAATAACGACGTTAGTGATGGCGGATTCAATATTTGTGGAGGTGCTAGAAATAGACAAATGGGACTTGGAAGAAGTAGTAGCGTTCCAGCAGTTACTAGGAGAGCCTCGGATATTGGGTTGAGAAGAGCCACTATTTAGCTGGTACACAGGGTACTTAAAGTTGAGAGGTAGATACTGTCGTAGTCTTGAGCGGTGGTGAAATGAGTTTTTGGTGCACTGTGTCTCGATACTTATGAATCTTTGGTAATAGTTGATGTATATGTATTGCTCAACTGTCAAAACAAAGATGCGAGTGGCATTCTGACTGGGCTTGTACTTGGGCATTGTGCTGTATGGCATTCTGATTACGGGGATTTGTATTCGGGGTATGGCTGGAGAAACGGAAACGGCCCGATCCTATCAAAATATGAATGACAGCACCGAAAGAGACGCTCCCCCCTAAAGTACTACCGTGAACGATGATGGCCTGTGAGATGGCACTAGCGTATGAAATCAAACCAACCCATGGAGGTTTGAACAGATCTCCAAACCAAGTCAATCTTGCTGGGAAAAAAACACCACTTCCATTGCTTGATTGAAATCTCCTCCCCTTTTGCAAGCTACCATACAGCATCCCCACTACCGCCACCGCCGCTTCTACAAGTACATAGCCCTTCCTTCCTTCACAAAAGCAGCACAACAGCCCCACCCACAAACAAAGTGAAAATTTGAAAAAAACCAAACGTTGCAAAAGTAAAAAAAACAAGTGTGGGTAAAACTCGCGGGTACTAAAAAAATTACTTGTCGTCGACATACTGTTCCAAATCGAGCCTACTTCAGTTAGCCTACACCATTCCTCATATTGGCAGGGAATAAAACTCACGTCAAGCTCTTGGAACTACACTCGACTTGATCTCTATAGATTCCCACTAGTGCATCGCTCTGCTGGAACAACCCCGTCTTGAGAGAGATGACGATAAATTGGAATCCCGGTCCAGAATGCTGGCGGATGTAATTCGAGATCTTCTGGACGTTCGTATTATCGAGGGCCGCATCGACTTCATCGAGCACAAAGAAGGGACTTGGTTGATAAGAATGGACGGCGAACAGCAGCGCGAGCGCAGCCATCGTCTTCTCTCCCCCCGAAAGGTGTTCCATATCTCTGAAGCGCTTAAGGGGGGGCATGGCATGGTACTTGATACCGCCGTTGACGGGTTCGTTGGTGTCTTCGAGGTCAAGGTATGCGGTTCCTCCCAGGGGGAAGGCTGAGGACTTTGTGAGGTCTTTATAGACGACGGAGATTTCCTCCGAGATGTGAGCGAAAGCTTTGTTGAAAAGGTCGAAGCGCTTTTCGCGGACTGCCATGAACTTGTCTTTTGCCTTCTTTGCGAGGCGGCGGGAGTCTTCGAATTCTTTTTCTGTTTCTTGCAGGCGAGATTCGACGCCTTCGAGACGCTCGATGGCTTTCATGTTTGGTGCCATCCGGTCGAGTTCGCCAGAGAGTGTCTTGATTTTCTCGAGGAGCTCTTCTTCGATTTTATCCTCACCGCTATCCTGGAGGGACTCTGGAAGCTCGTCGAAATCGACTTCAATGCCGTAGTCTTGGAGAGCGACTCTGCTAATTGCGCTGCCGTTTGCGTTGTTCTCGTCGTCTTCGTCGACATCCATTGCGTCCGGGTCTTGTCCGAGTGTATCGTCGATTGGGAGGTCGTCGATGGGTGCAGAGTCCTCGGTGAGGGGGATTTCGATTTCTTCGAGCTTGCACCGACGGAGGACGGCGTATCTGCCTGCTGCGTTTCTTTCGATTTCGGATTCCTACAGGATGGGATGACGTTAGATTAACCCTATTCCACCCGGTAAGGGACTACTACATACCAGTGTGGTAATGGTCCTGTTGGTCTCCTCCAGGTCTCCAAAGCGCTTTGCAACGTCGCGTTTCAACTCTGTTACCCTCTGGGCGCGTTTCTCCATCTCTGCGCGTTTTCCTTCCAGCCCTTCTCTCATTATCTCCAACTCGGCTTCAATGCTATCCATCTCCTCACTGATGCCCTGCTTCTCCTCTTCAAGCTCTTCCACCATCGTCTCATCTCTCTCTGCTAATTTCTGTAGGTTCTCGATTCGTTCCTTTGTAGTCTTCAGTCGTCCCCTCTCAAAAGTAAGCTGACTCTGAAGTTTGCTGATCTGGGTAGTGAACTCAAGTCTCTTCTGTTGTGCCTCTTGCTGTAGACTTCCCTGTTGCTTCTCGTAAGTTCTAATATTCTCAAACTCAAGTCGTGTGCAAAAGTCAGCGAAGATATTATCCTCAGCCTCCGATACCACGACCTGGAGTTCCCCGAGTTTATTCTTAAGATCATCGAGCGACGCAGTAGCCTCTGCAAGCTTCGGTTCCGAATCCGCGAGTTGCCTCTGGTTGTGGACCACCTCCTTCTGCTTACTGGCGAGTGTCCGTTCGAGATGCTTTAGCTCGTCGCGGTTGTAAGAAAGGCGTTGCTCGAGACCTGTTAATTCGCCCTGGAGAGCTTCTTCCTGCGCGCCCCGACGATTCTTGGGAAGAGCGGCGATTTGGGTCGAAAGGTTGTCTTTAAGTCGCTTTAGTGCTTCGACTTCTTGGTCTTCCCAACGTCTTCCCTTGCCACCGCCGACGTGACCACCGGTCATCAAACCGCCTTTGTGGATGACGGTTCCATCGAGGGTGACCGCTTTGACTTCAAGGCCTTTCTCGTAGCAAATGTACTTTGCAACTCCTAGATCATCGCAGACAACAGCGTTGCCACAAGCGTAGAGCATCGCCCTCTCAACCGAATTATCAAACTCGATGGTATCGATGGCCATTCTCATCCCTCTATGCATACCCTTTAAATTGGAGTTCAAAGCCTTAACCTGAATCGTCTCCAACGGCAGAAAAGTTGCCTGTCCAGCTCTCTGATCTCTGAGATAATCGATACACTCCTTAGCAGTCTTTTCATTATCGACGACAACGGCGTCAAAGTGTCGTCCCAATACCGTTGAAACGGCCTCGCCATACTTCTTCATCTTTGGCTTGCACAATTCCGATACACGGCCCTTGACACCGGGGAAGATGCGTCTGAGAGAGACAATAGTTTCCTTAACCTTAATTTCACGCTCCGATTGACGTCGGCCGTCGTCAGCCTCAAGTAGCTTAACGAGACAGTCTTGCAGCTTTTCGTTGAGTTCCTTGTGCTTTTGCGCATTTCTAAGGCGGTCCGAAGTCATGGTGTTGTACTCTCTTTTCTTTACATCGATCTCTTGGACAATCTGTGCAATCGTAGCCTTCATCTCTTCTCGTCGCTCTTTGAGATCCGCGACCTCGCCCTCCAGTTTGGACAGCTGCCATCTTGTGGCCTCGACCTTTGAGCTAAGCGATGTTACGGTTTCGGAATCGGTCTTAATGTCGCGGTTGTAGTTGTCAATGTTAATCTGTTCGCTGGCAACCCTGGTGTTGACTCGTTCCTTGAGCTTATTATATTCCGCCAAGTCCGCATCCGATAGTGCAATTCCAGTTTCCTCAGCAGCCTTCTGTTGCTCCTTCTCAAACTTGGTCTGCGCTTTTTGTACGACGGCAAGGTCCTTTTCCAAGCTCTCCACCGTCGCCGTCTGGTGGTCCTGGTCTCTCTTGATCTCCTTCACCCTACTCGAATATTTCTTCAAGTGTGACGCAGCGATGTTAATTTTCTCGTCCACGGGGACCAAGCTCGTTTCCTTCTCTTCAAGCTCCTTCTCCTTCTTCTTAATATTCCTCTCATGCTTGCTAACACTCTTTGTCGCCTTTGCCTGTTCCGTTTTTGCCTCCTCAAGTCGCTGCGCATACTTTTCATGTGCCCGTCGAAACTCCTTCAGTTCATGCTGATGCTTCTCGATCTCGGACTTATTCCTCTCCATCGTCTGCTGAAAATGGAAAAGCTTCCACAGGATATGAGTGACAATCGCCTCATCCCTCTGCTGCATCTTTGCCTGATAACTCTCCGCCTCCTTCTTCTGCTCCTGATACTGCTTGATCTCAGCATTTATCCCTCTCCTCCGATTAAGATTAAAAGTCGATGTATCTGCCGCCTTCTCCTGCTCGACCTGCAACCTCTCATACTCAGCCTTATGCTCAAGCGATCCCGAGATCTGCTCTATCAGCCTCGTAAGATCCGTCGAGCTCTGACTGGCAATAGCTTCCACATCTCCCTGGAACACTAGGAAGTTCCGCGCCTTGATCAGGATGTTCTGTTCCTCAAGTGCCTTGTTGTACTGTGCGGCAGTGACCTGGTGGTCGTTGATACGGTACTCGCTACTCCCCGCCGGGTTGATGGACCGCTTCCAGCGGTGCTCAGCGTTGTCATCGTCTATATACACTGCCATCACCCATGCCGTTGTCGGGTCGTCGCGCTGCGTACTCTCGTCTTCACCGCCTCCACCTGCGGCACGGAGTTTGCGCCCACGATAGATTAGGTCGCGGAGATGCGCCGAGCGGAGATGCGAGGACTTTATGCCGAGGACGAAGGAGATGGCGTCCATACTGTGGTCATCAGATACGGCCAAGCCTGGGGAGGGGGAGGAAGGGGGGATACCTGTTGGACTTGCCGCTTCCATTGGGCCCGATTATCGATGTGAAGTACGAGTCGCCGAGATGTATTGTCTGATGGCCTTTATAGGACTTGAAGTCTTTGGATCATCATCATCAGCACCCCCCACCCATCTATCCATCTCGGTAACAGGGAACCTTACTGAATAATTCCAACCTCGCAAGCTTCCTGTGGCGGGCATTAGTACAGAGTCACACACCCACCCCGGATGAACCCACCCCATCGTGAAGCGCTATCTCCTCGTCACAGCGCAAGTATCTTGTATCGTATCGTATCGTGGGAAAGGAAAAAACCCAGCAAGGCTGTGTGCGTTGGAGAATTCGTGATTGGGTATCGTGACGCGACGGCAACGGAGCGGAAAGCGAGTTTGGAGGGGCGATTTGACGCGCTCGCCGGGTAACCCACACCCCTCTGCCTTCTCGTACTCTTTCCTCCCGACGGCCTCGCACACAACTGCCATGACAACCCCCACTAAACCCACCGCCGCATCGGCAATCCAGGACCTCACCTCAATCGACTCGGACATCACGCGCCTCCTCTCTTCAGCCTCGGAGGCAATTCGGTGCCTAACTACTCCTTCCTCCACCGGCGACGCCGAAGAAACATTCACCCAGCACGCAACTACGTACCACCAACTACTCTCTTCCATCACGGTGCGGCTGCGCAGGCAGATACTACAACTGCAGGCCGCCGAGATCCCAGTTTCTGGCATCGACGTGGGCACGCTCAATTCACGGAACGATGTGGTGGGAAGGGAAATGGAAGCTGAATGTTGGGCTGCTGCGCGCGCTTTTATTGAGACGCTAGAGAAACAGGGGGATGGGGAGGAAGAGAAGGTGGATGGGATGGATGTTGATGCTTAGACACAGTGGGGCATCCGAGGTTGGAGGGGAGATTTGGCAAACGGCGTTATTGGGATTTACTGGGGGGGCGTCTTGGATTTACGGAGTTCATATGTATTCAGGGCGCAGCGTTCATTGTGGGATCAACTTCATTTTGATACTAATGTCAAAGCACTTCACATTCCTCTAAGAGCAACAAATGTATCCACTACCAACTCCATCCCTAAACATCCACAATAGCACCACCCCGCTAACTACCAAACATCTAGATCGTAGAAGTCGAAGAGCAAGAAGGGTGAAATACATATTACAATAAAGTTAGTACATAAGCGTCATTTCGTCGACCATGCCAAAATATGAACCCCAAGACATGACCATGACCATGACCATCACAACAAAACGAAGACAGTAGATGAAAAACAGAAAGCAGCAAACTCCGGATATCTGACGTTAGAAAAGACCCAAACCCAAAAAAACAGCGCAAACCACACAACCTTCTCGGGGGTTGTCTATCGATACAAGGTTGACCTTCCCACTATTGATCCGTACGCCATCAACTCTCGACAAACACCCACGTACCCTCCCCACAACATGTACAGTTACATGTATAGCTCTTCCACAAGCGACGACGTGCGATTGACCAGCATCTTGCTTATTTTGTTTTTTTGTCATCTGTAGCAAGGTATTCCCTGAAGTCGCCTTCTCCCTCCACTTCTTTCAGAACCACCTCCATCTCCTTGACCTGTTTCTGCCACTCCTGGGTTGCCATCTTGGTCTCCTTATAGAACAGCTCCATGTTGGGTTTTCTGTACGAGCCTCCGAGACGGTCCCAGAGCGTGGTGAATTGGCCATAGTTGTAGTTGAAGTAAAGGTGATGCATAGTGTGGCATGCAGCACCATTGATGATTGGGGAGTTTGCGACATATTCACCATCATCTAAATTACTGTCAGCTACGAAAGCGACCTCGATGACAGACGGAAAGAACTTACGAATCATAACAGTCCAGATGTTGATGAATGTAAAGAGCACCAAGTACGCATACTTGTGCAGAGGAAGGATGAATGGAAAAGCATGGTAAGGTATGCCTTGCGCATAACCGTCCATCGGGTGGAAAGCGTGACTGGCATAAGGAGTTGGCATAATCCACTTGTGGTGGGGTTTATGCAGGGTCCTATAGACAGCTGGGTGGTGAAGTCCCCGGTGAATCCAGTAGATGCAGAAGTCGGTAAATAAGAGGAATATCGGAAACTGTAAGATCAGGTACCACCATCCATAGTCCTCAACATCCAGGTACAGCATAGAGTATCCCTTGACCTCGCAATAAAAAATTGGCGCTGTGCAGACAGCCATTACGGGGATGGATTTCATAGTCTGCGCAATTTCTTGTCGTATCTGATTTTTAAGGAACTTGGGGTGCTTGAACGTATCCTTGTCGAATACGAAGACATAAGATAGGGACGCAAAGAAGAAGTAGATGATGTAGCCGAAGATCCTGTCTGCGATATCAGCGCTGATGCTCTTCCCGTTGCGTTCAAACGGCGGAGCGATGCAGTTGCGACGGCGTACCATGTTATCATAAATAAACTGAAAAGCTGTCGGATATCATCGTCTCTTTGTAACCGGGACAGGTATGCGTATTCCGATGGTTGCCAGCCGAAGTGCTCTGACATAGGATCTAGCTGAATCTGTTTCTGCCCGTGTATCGGTACAGTTAGGTTCCCTGAAGCAGCATTCTGTAGGGGAAGCGCCGCTGCATATAATCGATCGAAGATAAAAGTGTCGGCGACGCTGAGGACAATATCCATCGTGAACAATATCGTTCGCTGAAGCGCACGAAGAACGAGATGTTGCTTCTGCTGCTGCTGCGGCTGTTGGTGCTGCTAACAAGATCCAGGAGGCAATGAACCAGGAAGCCGACGGCAAAAACGAGTGGAGTGAATCGGGAATCACCGAGAAAGAAGAGAGATTTTGTCAGGGGAGTAGTTGGGGCTAAATAAGTACTTTGAATGAAAGTGCTGTATCAAGTAGCGCAGTGGCGAAGAAGGGTACGAACGGATGATCGATTCCAGCTTCCAGGATTCCTCCCAGCAGAGTAGGCAGCAGTATTTTCCACCCTTCCCCTTTCTCCTCATGAGCCAATCGTGTGCGTGTGCCGAAGCGCGGTCCCTGGGGATGTTTCTCAGGATCACGGGTGGCACCCCTGTCCTTAGCCGTCGTTGCAGGTAGGTTGGGACCTTTACGAGATTGCCGCTAATTGCATCGAGGGTTAGCCTTGGCAGGCTAGGAGCATTGCACCATTTACTGAGCAGCCTCGAGCATGGTGCCACACTCGGATCCTCTCCATCCGAATCTCTCCACAAACGAACAATGCATGGCACACCAGCTCCAGTTTCGGCGTTTAGCGATTGTGCAATCATTACGATTATGATGCTGCGAAACTACTAAACTTACCGCCGACCTCCCACCAAACGTGGGTTTTGAGGACTTTGAGGGTTTGACAGCCCACGAATTCAAGGAGTGACTTACTTGTGCTTCCCGTAAAACGGCCCGGAAGCCGAAAGGCTTGTCTCAACATCATCAGTCCCTAGGAATGTCGTGGCGCTGGAACAAGTCCTCTCGGGCGATATATATATGCCGCAGTTGGTCAAATTGCGGAACGTGGGAGTACTTTTAATGGTATCATCATCCAACCAGCGACCACAGGTTTTATGACGGGAATCGCGTGGGGCTGAGGAACTTGGTCTTCTGGAGGAGACGGTTAGCCGAAGCAAGTTATGAAAAGAGTGGCTTCTGCATAGCCCCGTTATACATTGGCGGCCTTGCATACATACAGCGTGGGATGGTGGGAACAGGACGGAGTGGGGCCCGCTTCATGGAATCAATACTTTGACCCCTCTACCTGTCTTCAACTCCCCATTCTTTCAACTATCCCACTCTGAATACAAGGCCCATCCAACGTTGTCCAACACATCATATCTACATCATACGAGCGCACCTCCTGAACCTCCATCCCACAGCGGCGCCAATATGTAAAATGAAAACATCCCGCCGTTGGTTTCTACGGCCAAGAATTGCTTTTATAACTGTAAGTACCCCACCTTGACCCCCTCCCACATCCTGACATGTTACATGTTACAAAATTCTCTCTTCTTGCTATAGTGATGGAATCGGCTCCGCCCCCGTGGCCCGTCGAGATATCTTCCCTGTGCACACATCCATTAACATAAGCGCCAGATCGAATGCCCTCACGCTCCGATTCCAGTTTATAGGGATCAAGGCCAGTATCATATCGACCCCAAGGCCCTCCAGCTTGCCGCTCCATTACCTCGCAACCAACAATGCGAACCTCGGACTTCATGACTCCACAATTTACACGCGCTACAGTCTGTCGTAAGATTTCAGCAGTTGTTACAGCAAGCCGGAGGAAATCTCATTTCTTTCAGGATCCAGCCGACCAGGGTTCGTGGTGAATACCTCAGATAACTAGGCACATGAAATACTATCCTATAACCTAGCAAATACTTCAGGTCGGACACCAATAGGCGGAGGAACGCCCCTGGTATCAGTCCAAGGCGAACTGAGGCCGAAACGTTTAATTCGCAGGTCTGGATCGACACCGCTCACAGAAACTGGCCTCGGAATTCGTCTACAGATTTTATTACGAGTGACCTGCAATGATTGATAGGCATTTCATCCATAATCACCCCCCAGTCAGGGTTAGGTTTGGCTTTCGCCTGTAGCAATTCAGCTAAGCCAGCCCATCAGTTTACCCGTATGCAAGAGCTAATAGCTTAGCTTATCTAGCAAAGCACTATACTATATACACCAACCGAGGGAGTTCAAAACCTTATGGCGCTATAAACACCCGGATGTGGTTCGAAACCTGTCGTTCTTTTGTTCCTTTGTTCTAGTTACGAGAGTATAGAAGTTGTTGCTCGGAGCCGGTATCGAGCAGTGCACCCTAGAAACGAGTACCACAACCCAACTTGTTTCTTCCCACAGGAGCTCAGCTACCCTTAAACTAGCATGGTAGAAGCCTTGCATATACAAGAACTGATCGGTGCTGTAAAAATCAGGTTCAAAACCCCATAACGCTATAAACGTCAGGACGCGGGTTCGAAACCTATATCTGTTCTTTTGTTCTTTTGCAAGAAGTAAGAAGTTGTTGCCCCAGGACCAGTATACCACCAGTTCTTCCTCGAACCCTTAAAAACTGATAACACCACAGGGAGATACTTATATACAACAACTGATCGCTTGGCTTATTTGGTGCTATAAACACCAGGCGCTGGAAACGCCGGGGTTCGAAACCTCACACCAGTCTAAAAACCTGTAGTGTTCAATCGTTATTTTGTTATTTTGTCCCATACACGGGAAGATGTGGGCTGGGCGATAGCTATCCCAATGTTGCAGTATCAGAAGTTGGTGGTGATGGAGAATGATTCTGACATTAGCTCATGGCCTCAGAATTTATCATCTGGGAAAACAAATCCACCACCATCCAACTCGCAGCAGCATGGCTATTTAGTTACCCAGCACCATGAAGTTGGGCTATGAAAAGACTTCGGGCGGAGCATTGGTGGGCGTGTATTCCTCTGCCTCTCGATGATACAAGAAATTTGACGCGCACCGAGAATGATTCCACCGTCCTTGCGAATGGGCGGAGTTCTGTTCAAGCGAATGAAGATTCCGTACAATCCTACGGTGTGGAGAGTTTGAAGATATTCTGGGACTTGCTTCCTACATGTGGTCTGCAAAGAGCGGTTCGCAAAACCTGTTGCAAATAGGAATTCAAGAGGACCCATCGTCGAATCCGGAGTTCCGGAATTATATTCACTCGGAGTGAAAGAGGCATCATGCGCTCGCGTTATTACGATAGAGTCTCCTTCCAAATATCCTCCACGTGGCCACGCTAATGGACCGGTTGCAGGTGTTCCGGTGCGGAACACACAATGCCCGGAGAACGTATTCTGGGCGGTGGATTACTAAACCCCCCACCGCCTTGCCTTGTGTAGTTCTCAGTTTGCTCTTTTGCACCTTGTTTCTATTTTCTGTTCAATGTGGTATGTCCGATCCTCTCCCAAAGATGACCCATCCGGCGCAGCCCCGAAGAAGTACCAGTTCCTACCTTGTTGAGCTGAACGTTAAATCCGTAGCCTCCGTGGTAGACCGCAGCTTATCACTAAGAGCCTGAGACATTAGTTAAATTTGATCGAGGCATAGGATACATAAAGTGAGGACTTCGGGTGTATATAGAAATGTTGGCCGCATTCCATGGCCGCCTCGAGCCTCATGTATCCCGCCCCTTACACGCCTCTCCGGACAAGGTGCGGGTTCGGCGGTGGTGGTGGGGAGAAATTCCACATAAAACGATCTTAAACCCGTTGGAACCTCGTCATTTTAGTGCGAGTGCTTATCTGAAACATGCCGTCTTGTTATGTTGCTTGGGATGAAAGTTCTTTTCCTCCCAAGTTGTGGTTTAAAAGCAAGCAAGCCACCCCAACTCTCGGCCGAGTTACAGTAGTCTCGGAATGCGTTGTAGCCACCATTGAAAAAACCTACGAGAAATACATGCCGATTATTGGTCCTCCAAACTTCCATAATCCATAGCTCAGCCATTATTATTCACAATCACTCACTCACGAAGGTGGTAGATCAAGATGTTTTTCCCCATCAACGCACATATCCACATCCCGTACATATAAAACTTCCCCCCATCCTCCTCCTCCCGTTCTCCAACTCAAAATAACAACCTTTCAACTCCCTCCATCACAACAGGCAGTAAAAAAAACTCTCAACGCCGTCTGCGCGGGGGGAAGGAACAAGCATACCACACAACACCCAATGAAGATTGGTTAGAGAGAAATACAAAGAAAAAAAAGTAGAAAAAGAAAAAGGGAAGAGTAATTGACACGAAAAAAAAGAACCCCCGGAAATTCTCCTCCCACCATTTTTTGTTTGGTTCTCTCCCTCATTCCCTCCCACCCCTCCCCCTGAAAAGATCATTACTCTTCCCCCTTGTAGTCCCAAAGAAAAAAGCCCCTCCACCATCATATCTCCCATGTTTAAGCCGAAGATTAGAGATGTTGTATTGACAATTCAAAGAATCCTATTATCCTTGTCGAAGGGGCCCATTAGGAACGATAGCGGTAGTAGAGACAGGGCCGACCGAGCGTTGCGTTACGATCTTCGTTCGGGTTAATTAAGTGATATTGTGTTATTGTAATTCCATGCCTGTATCGAATTTGGGAGACGCTTCCAATGTGACAGGCATCTAAACACGTAAGGTAATGTAAAGAAAAAGTCGAAATTGTGAAAAAGTAATTGAAAATAGACGTCGTTGCATTCGTAGAAAAAGCGAATGTCTATAGTTAGTGAGCCAGCTCCGCTCTAACAGATTACGCAACATCCGCCGGACTGTTGAGGCGCATATGGATCCTCGCGTTTGTCGACCTAATGAGGGGAAACCGGTTAGCAACGATGCGATGCACGGCATGACGACGGCAGTCACGAGTGCACGGGCCACCACGGTCGAGTTGAAGATGATAAAACATCAATGAAAATGCGGTCTTACATTTCCCCAAGTTGATGGTACCATATAGTCCCTCGTTGTGCGCGTGTAGTTGATCATTCTAGAAAAGCGATGACCTTGTTAGCGGTCTTCTCCAAAAACACAACACCATCTGCAGATTCGGTCACGTCTAAACGTGGAGCAAAAAGATGGAGAAGTGATGAAGACAGATGGATTAAATTTCCCACTTACGATTGGCAAGCATCCGACACCTTGATCCTCGGCCTTTCCAGATCCTCGCGTAGCCGAGCATTCAACTCTGTTAACCGCCTCAGTTTCAGTTCTGCCATCGACTGCTTCTTCTCGCGAACAGCGCCTGCCGAGTGGAGCGCCATTCTGCCTCGTGAGTTGCTTGGTCCGTCCGTGGTGAAAGATTTCCTAGTTGATTATTCCTGAGGAATAATAGGAATGCCCGCGTGATGTAAATGCGGGCTTATTAAAATGTTTGATTTGTAACGGGATCGAAACGGTGATGGGCGCGACCGGTTGGCAGAGTAGGACGAAAGTGGTGGTGGTGTTGGTGGTGGTGGTGGTGGTGGTGGTGTGTGGTAGTGGTAGTGGTAGTGGTTGTGATTGTGTGTGGCCGTGAGTAGTGGTAGTGGTTGAGGTGCGAGTTGAGGTGCGAGTTGAGGTGCGAGTCGAGGGTCAGAGCGTGGCTGTGAACTGAAGTAGGCAAGATTCTCGAGGAGATGATGTGTCTTGGTCAGATCGGGAGAAGTGTGGCTGCTGAGCAACGATTTGGGAATGTTGATTGGTGATCCGGTGAAGGCGGAGGTGAAGGATAATGGTTGTGGAGAGGGTAAGGATGAGCTGCTGCGCTGCTGCTGCTGAGGGTATGAGTAGTAGTAATGTAATGTGGTGTGGATGCTGCCTTGTGGCGCGAAATAAGGAAAGGAGAGAACGAGATGTCTTCAGCGAAGTTCAAGTCTCTGGGTTGGCAATGTTCCGCCGACGATAACAACGACTCTGGCAAAGGCGGACTCGACTTTATTCAACGCTGGGAAGTTGACAGACGACAGTCAGGGAGAAAGAGAGAAAGACGACCCAAACAACTGGTAACCTGTGGATTGGATGGGAGAAATGTTCAGGGGAGGATTCCAATCCCTCTCTTGCTAGTGAGTAGAAAGGGGTGTGATTTGTGCCGGTGAGGACGGATAGGAATGCGTCTAACCCAACAAGGCGCACTAGATTCCACTGTGGAAGTGAGGCAACTGCGCATCGACAGCTGCATTTCCGCTTGAAATTCGGACATTTTTCTCTAGTCTTTGCCTTTACGCAGCCTGAGAACATCGTCAAGCGTCGACACGGCTGTTAATCGGCGGAGTACTTATCAACGACTCGCATCACATCACTTTGATGGTCTCCTAGGTTCTGTTCGCCAGGTTGCGTTCGCAGCTACGCTTAACCGATTCCAGTCAATTTTCATTTTCCAATACATTCTGGATAAGCTGAGACGCCGCAGCTAATCCCCCAACATCACTCCTTCTTTCCACGGCTACATATCGATCCAGACAATCAGTCAGCCAGCTAATTAGCCAATTATCTTTGCAATCGATGTGTTCTCGATTTCGCTTCGCCGTATCGAAATTTCGTTTCATCGGAGTCGCCTTCCGGTCGGCTCAAATGGTGGCTTGTTCTCTCGGGTCCGAACGTTGCATGAATTGCTTCTTCAAGGTTGACCCTGGAACGGCGCCGACCGCACTTCGCGCACCATAGCTTCGCTGTGTGAGGTTCTCCCATCTCCCATCTCCCATCTCCCATCTCCCATCTCCCATCTCCCAAAACTCCGCCGTACTATACATAGAGTATCGGATCCAATATACACATGAGTCGTGCGGGGAATCCGCAACATCCGCAGCATCCGAATTACCACTTGATGTATGGAATACTTATGTCTTGTCGAAGATTCTACGTAATTCCCCTTCATTTACATTTGGCAACTTAGAACATCATGTATGCAGGCAATACATCACCCAGCCTTCTAGCTCACATCTCTTTCCGTGCTAACACCTGTTTCTCCAATGCATCAATCCTTTCATCAATCCTCCCCATCGCCTCTCTCGCACTGCTACTCGCCTCGTCCTGCTGTCGCACAGTATCCCGGAAAACCTTCTCCATAAACGGCGGTATTGGCGCCTTGCCAGGTTTTTGGACCGGACCTGACGGCTTGTAGTTATACACCACAATATCTTCAATACACCTCGCAGCAGCCCTTTGGTGCTTTTCACTCAAGACTATCGATCACCCATCATCACTATAAACCCCTGTTCCCTGCCCGCCAGCAGAAATAGGAGAAAGAAACGTACTGATAACATCTAGCAAGAAATGGTCCTCTCCCGCAGTTCGTAGCTTATGGTATACGCTGACTTTGTCGGGATACTCCATGGGCTTTGTTTTTTGCCATCAGTCACCCCGTCCCAATAGAGGTGTGAGGAGGAACACAGACAAATTTGTAGTCCACCTTGATACTCCTTAAGATCAGTCCCATCCCGTGCGGCGTCCACAGCTCACTCCATTTCTGGTGGTTTGCAGGATCAACGTGCTTCGCCAGATTCCACGCCCAGTTTATACGCGCGCTCTCGGCCCAGCGCGTGTAGGTGACATTATTGATGTGGGCTTAGCCCCGAGCTTATATCAGCCCTGCCCTACAATGTCTGTCATCATTCTTTGCGGCTTACCCTTCGGCCGTATATCAGCTTTCCTTCCCCCTCACCTCTGCGCAGCAGTAAGCATACCATTGAATCCTGTACTCTCCGCAATCAGCTCCAATCCCCGCAGCAACCCACAATATTCGAAGGCGACAAACCATTTCTCCCCAAGCAACAGCATGCCTATACAACCCCCTACGCTTGCTACAAATCAAGTACCCCTCAGCGCCCGCAACATATTGCCGCCAGTTCTGTGCGAGATCCGACAGTAGTGCACCAGCCTCATGCGTTTCGGCCGCTGTGGCGCCGTGGAAGAAGAGTCTTCCCAGCCGCAACTTTTGCTCGGACAACCAGCGCGCGTTGTGCGTGCTGTTGTGGCGCCGTTGAGGGGAACGAATAAGCGGAAGAGGGGCGAGGAGGGGTCGGCGCATTGTGTTGGTTGTTGGAAGAATGTGAAACGGCGCGGGCTTTTTGTTGCGCGGGGAGAGCCGAGGTGACGGGACGGGTGACGTGCTCATCCCTGTCAGGCAAATGGGGGACGGTTGATAACAGCCCCGTTGAACCCCTGTGTTGGGATAACTGCGAATGGGGTTTGAACGTTGAGTTTGAAGCCCATAGATGGTCCCTTTTTGGCCTGGGGAAATTCTGTGGTTGTCATGGTCTATCACTCGTGGGTTTTCATATAAGATCACTCGCTGGCATGTTTCGGAATTTTGCCGGTGTTTCCACTCAACAGTCAATTCGTGCCACGCCTAGACAGTGCACATCAAGCACAATATTTGCTATCAGCTACATGGGACCAAGGAGAAAGCCTAGATAAACGGTTTGGACACTCGGTATTTTACGTGGGAAAACTACGGCGACTTATCGACACTCTCAACAGCCGCCAGCCCCGAGTAAGTGCATGTACCCAGGGATGAATGAGTCGATGCATGTATGTTTTTATCCACTCCGTTATAGCCAGCAGCCAAAATTTGGCGTTTAATGGGTAGGGTGGTGGCGGTAAATATCGGTTACAGGAGACACGCGTAAACCTTAGAGCACCTTCGATTTCTCTGCTGCTGTGGTTGATACATGCGGCAGTCAATTTTGACTCCGAAAACACACCGGAAGAGAATATCGTTCCTTTATGTAAGTGTATACGATACGCGCGCCGATGATAGAGGATCTCTCTTATCTGGAGGAGTCATATTTGTCATATTTCGATAACGGGTATTCGTGGAGGTGTATGTGTTATGCAGGTCTTCCCGCCCCCGCAATGTTAGATCCTGGGTCCACGAGAATTTGTGGGGAATTGCAGCCGCAGAGGTGGGCCAGATCGGCCTAAGGGGCCCACGCAATATTAGAAATGGTCCGGGCAGCGGAGGTATTCATCTGCATAAATTTGTGGGGAAATACAGCCGTTGGAGGCCAGATCATATACTCCACATAAGCAGGTTTTCGTCGTCTCCGGGGATAATCCTCAGAGCATCTGGGGTACATATGCCTTTGGATGCAACGGCAGCAATGGGTGCAACCCTAACCTGACGATATTGCCTGTGCGGTACTCAGCCTTGACGGACAATAGCCATTGCGGGGTGCACCGGTTTCGGGGTCCAGCCATACCCCGAATTCGAATGCGGTTTCGCAATCAGAATACCACACCCGCACAATGTCTAAGTACAAGGCCGCAGTTAAAATGCCACTTGGTAGTTGAGAAATATCATACAGTAACAGTCAAACTATGTACACTCTCTCCTAACCCATCCACTCACGCCCAAAACCCCACCGGGTCCCTCTTTCTCTTCACCTTCACTCGGCACCGCATCATCAAGACTCCACTTCTTCACCGGCATAACATCCAACTCTGTGCTCCAACCCGCTCTCCACATCTCCGCAGCAGCCCACGCAACCATAGCTGCTTGGTCGGTGCAGTATTTCATCGGCGGCGCCACCAACTGTACCTCCGCAAAGCCCTCGATATCCAAATATCTCCTCAATAAGTGTCTCAGGAACCTATTACTCGCGACACCACCACTTACCACGAGTTCTCTCACCCCTGGTTCCGCCCTCTTGAGCGCGGCAATAACGCGAGAAGCAATGTGTTCAAACGCAACCATCATCGCTTCTCTCCCTAACGCCTGCCGTTCAGCGTTCGTCATCCCTGGCTTTGCGTCCAACACCCGCTGTACCGCGCTCCCTAGGCCCGAGAACGAGAACGCATCTGCCTTTGGGTGCCTTGTTAGTGGAACACCGAGGTTCCACTCTCCCCACGCGTCCGTTTTTTCTGTAGTCTCGTGCTTCCGTTCGCTAGTGCCTAATGGATGGTACATCCAATCGGCTTCGCCGCGGGGGAAACAGAACTCCTCTAATACCCGGCCGTACGCCACCGTCTCCCCCTGATTTTCCATCAGGTCGGCTGGCACCAGCGACCGCGCTACTTTATCGACCATGTCCCCAATTGCGATGTCAATGCTGCCGGCAAGAACTTGGTGGCTTGTGAGACCGCGAGAGTGCACGAGTAATGTGTGCCCTCCCGACACCAGTAGCGTTAGGAACGGAAATTCTACGCTCTGTCCGCCATCGAGTGCAACTACCAGCCGCGGTGTGAGCGCATGCGCAAGCATATGGTTTACACCGACCAGAGGGCGGTTCCATGCCACTGCAAGGCCCTTGGCGGTATCCAAGCCCACTGCCAAAGAGGAAATCATTCCCGGCCCTCGCGTAACCGCGACAATATCAGGTTTATCATTTGGAAGCGAGGGGAGGGCACGCGCGAGGAGGGGGGCAAGGTGCCGACGATGTGAGGTGAGTGAGAGGAGTGGGTGGATTCCGCCAGTCGCTTTGTTTGGAGACGTTATGGTTTCGTGAAAGAGGAGGGTTGCGGTCGCGGGGGTAGGCGAGTGCAGGACTGCGACGGAGGTGTCATCGCTACATTGCGTTAGCAGGGCTGGCGAGAGGAGACAGAACTGGTACCAGGAGGTTTCGATGGCGAGGACGGTGAGGTGACAACGATGGAGATATGGTAGTATGCTGTGACGAAGAAAAGATCGAATTGGTGGAAGTTGAAGCATTGGAGGCGTGAAAAGTTTAATTGCAGAGCCGCAGCCAACATGGGCACAGGTATGATGTCACCATGCTTCGGCGCAGTACGGGATTGATATCCGATAGGGCACTCCGTGAGAAACTCTAGAGTATAAAAAATCTTTCGCTCACGGCTATATCCTCTCCCCATAAACTCAGGCCACGAAAAATCTCAACCATGTCGAACGAAGTAGCCGTAAGCCCGGCAGAACCTAGCCAACCAAGCTGTGCATTGCATAGGACATTCAAGTATTCGCTCATGATGCCTAAGCCCTCGTTTTGCATGGAGTTATAAATAAGGTTCCGTTGATGGTGCCCTCATTCGGAAGAAACGCCGATAAGATGAAGTGGCCAGGCTCATGTTGCAGCGGTGTTGAGATTCTGATGGGCGCCAAATTCCTCCCAACCTTCAAGGCGGATAAGAAATCTTCTAAAACTTGATCAATTGTTATGCCTATATACTACAATGCATACTAGTCTGGATTCTATCAAACCCTGCAAGCTCGGTTGCGAGAATCTTGCGAGGTTGAGAAAACCCAGACTCTTTGCATGTCTGTGATTTGAAACGTAACCAACCCTAACCTCGCACTACCAATGCCGTCAGACAAGAGGACAGAAATTGGGATCAAACGCTGTGGATATGATTCAAGAGCTACCGACTTTCCCAAAATTGACTTCATATCCTGGCGCATCCATCCGTTTGGCTTTGTTTTGAGTTTCGAAATGACGGCGCCCACATCGGGCCGACAAACACCCCTTCCAGATTAGGGCGGGATGTTTGTTCATTGGAAATTGTGATGGTTGCCCAGGTGTAGAGCAACCGAGAAGCCGGCTTCCTGAGTTTGATGATTCCCCGATATATGCCGTAGCGTAGCCTCGGCCAAACTGTTGAACTAAGAGAACTGACTGATATTTGTAATTTCTGTCGGCGAGCCGCACATGAACATTATATATCGGTTTATCCAGGCGGGGAGCGATGCGAGAAGAATCAGGAGATGATGTGGCATTTTGCTGCTCTTTTATTACAAAACACCGGCCTGGAAGCATGGGGAAGAATCTGCCTCAAGTATCTCTCTTGCGCCGGGCATTGGCTGGGATGAACTACGCGGCTCGGGTAAGGCGACGGGGATGTGTGGGTTCCGACTGTGCCTGATACGAGGTGCAGTGGGCCATGTACGTGAGAGTTCAGTGTTGTATGTGCTGGGCCTGCGGGAATTTGGATGGCATAGATCTAGAGTTTGATGACTGGAATGGGCTCGGAAGTGGAATTAGTGTTGAACCGCGACTGGCGTAGGTATAGTAGCAGCCCACACGATGGTCACGCCGCTTTGGGATTGGGTGGTCTGTGTCAATGCTCATGCATGCACGCTGGGGAGCCCCACACTCTTGTCACGAATCATGAGACGATAAGACAGAGCTGAGCTGCTCCAGCTGCTTATCACCGGAGATTTCAATTTCCATTTCGGCTTTCGCTGTTGTTTGCGTGCCAGCACGTACTATACACTCTGTAGACAATACCGTGCAGTACAGGACAGTACAATACCTACCGCTCATCTCTCTTCTCACCCTCTTCATCACCATCACCACCGTCTCCACCACCAGCCGTTGTCTTCAACCGGCTCCATCCGACCATCAACCATGTATTATTCACAGTCATCAAATATCTTCCCTAATTACTTTTTGCCACCGCGGCCCTTGCCTCTCCTTTCCTTTCCGAACGAGCTCCTGTTAATGATCGCTTCGAATCTCTCCGCTACAGATGTAGGACGCCTTGTGTTGACCAACCGCTATCTCAACAAACTCCTTACCCCCGAACTGTATACTTCCGGCAGCCAGCTCTGTAATCCTACTACCGGACAGACACCACTGCATTGGGCCGCGGAAAACAATCAATTGAAAGTTGCCAGTCTCCTCATCTCACGAGGCGCCAGACGATCGGCAAAGACCTATCTCAACTGCGAGACCCCACTGCATAGAGCGGTGAGACATGGACATTTGGAACTAGCAAAGTGCGTGTTCGAGGACAGCTTGATGGAGATACGTGACATTGATGAAATGACCCCAGTGCATGTGGCTGCATTCCGAGGGCACAATGATATCTTACAGTTCATCCTCTCGATGAAACCAGAAGCTATATCAACCAACAGCCCTTCGAATATGACGCCGCTTCATTATGCGGCTGAGGAGGGGCACGCAGCAACTGTTGTCATGTTGCTCTCCCGTGGAGCCAAAATATGTGAGAACACTGCCGGCCATACACCACTCCATTGTGCCTTGAACTCGGTTCACGAGAACGTGGTCAAGATATTCCTGGAAAACGATCGCACGGACATGATGACAAAGATGCAGCCGATGCTTACCTACGCCTTTTGCGGCACCAAACCCCCACCATTATCGCTTTTGAACCTGTTGATTGATCACGGTGCTGATGTCAACACCAACTCTCAAGTCAACGGTCAATCCCCAATCTTTTATGCCGCCGGCTCCGACAATACTGCCATCCTGGAGCTGTTTCTTAGACACGGCGGAGACGTTACAGCTAAGGACTATTTCGGTGTTACTCCTCTCCACGAAGCTGCAGCGTTTCAACCTGCAACTGTTGACATTTTAATTGGGGCGGGGGCGAGGGTGAATGAGAGGGATGATGAGGGGCAAACACCTTTGTATTGGGCTGTGGAGCGCGGACGAGAAGATGTTGTCCGTACGTTGTTAGAGAAGGGGGCCGATATTAACGCTGTGGATGCTTGTGGGATGAGTCCGTTAAGCAGGGCTTGCGCACAGTGCTGTGTTCACGTCAACGCAAGGATGGTAAAGCTATTGATTGAGAATGGAGCTGCTGTTGAGAGTAAGGATGCAGATGGGATGACTGCTTTGCATCATGCATCTCGCGAGGGGCACACTGAGATTGTTTCGTTACTTTTGAAGCGTGGAGCCCGGGTGAGGGATAGGGATAGGAGTGGCGACAATGCATTGGACATCGCGGAGCAGTTCTCCAAAATACAAGTGATTGATCTTCTACGGCAGAGCATGGGCATGGTGAGATGCTGAGGGGAAAAAACGGAAGGGATTGTACATAACTCCCGGACTGGATTTGGAATATTCGTACAAGGGCGGCCGCCACATTATTCTTATATTTCTTGTTTTTATTTGATAGATTTTTTCTTGGGGGATGTATGTGCGTTTCTGCTTGTTTTTTTTCAGAAAAGGCTATGATTACGACGGGACGGCGTTGTCAAAATGTCTCACGGTGGTGTTGGTTTGACTTTGTTTTGGCGGCGGCATCTCTACTCTGTTGTTCTGTGTGTATCCTGGGGTTCGATTCACTGTATCCTTTGACTGATGGGTGGATTCAAGGAAAAGTCTTTTGAGTATGATATCTGGATTCAAGAAAAAGTCTCTTGGAGGTGGTGCCTTGTGTACTTCCTATCTGCCGTAGTATCACGTGCTATAAGCTAAACCTCCAGCTCTGCCTGAGACACCTACCACAACCCCTTAGCGGGGCTCCCATCTCCCATCTCCCTCCACGAAACGCCCGCAAAATGTCACGGCGAACCATTCAACACCCCGCCAACACTCCCGTCCGCTTTCAGCTCCTCTCAGACCTTCACCTCGAATTCCCACTCTCCCCACACAAACACCAATACGACACATACACTATCACGCCGCAGGCGCCATACCTCCTACTCTGTGGTGACATCGGGCTCCTCGCACAGCTCCCGCTCTTCATCTCATTCCTATGGCGTATCTCCAACGACTTCCTGCATGTCTTCCTCGTCCTCGGAAACCACGAGTTCTACCGCGTCTCGCGCTCGGCGGGATTGCAGACAGCGGATGAGATGGAGCGGCAGCTGGACGGGAAGCTGACGGTGCTACATCGAAGACGCGTCGATATCGGAGATGTCACACTGCTCGGGTGCACGCTACACTCGAAGCTGGACCCAGAACAGGTACACCGCATCACGATGGGACTTAATGATTTTGCGCTTGTGGGCGAGTGGGGGCCCGCGGAGTATATGAGGGAGCATGAAGCGGACTTGATGTGGTTGAAGGCGGAGCTGGAAGAGGTTGAGGAGGGGAGAAGGGTCATTGTCGCGACGCACCATGCTCCCGCGACGAGGGGGACAAGTAATCCTGCGTATGATAGTAGCCCGTTCCGGAGCGCGTTTGCGACGGAGTTGGTGGGTGATGTTGCGCCGGGGAGAGTCAAGGTGTGGGCGTTTGGGCATACGCATTGGTGTTGCGATTTTGTGGAGGGGGGTGTTAGGGTGGTGGCGAATCAGGGGGGATATTCGATGGGTGGAAAGGAGGGGAAGGGTGAAGGTGGGACGAGGGGGTTCGAGAAGGAATTTGTGGTTGAGGTGTAGACTCTGCGCCCTACCTCTCCACCAATGGGGACCGAAATTACCCACCCAACTTATATCCGGCGAAGATACTTAGACATTCGCAGCATATCACACGCATATACACGAATCTATCCAGCAAACCAAGCAACCCTATAATAATAAAGATAATTCTGAGATCTTTAACGGATGAGGTTGGTTCTTGGCTATGGCGAGCGAAGCTGTCGATAGAGCATCCATCATTAGGTAGCTATCAGAGTGTCCCCGATGGACGTGGTGATGAGATGTTGCTCGGTGCGGAGACCTGCAATGTCGAGTGACAGAGGTGATTGGTGTGGAGTAGAACAAGAATGCACTTACGATAGGTGGTAGAGGGGAAATAAATAGCTGGTGGCATGGATATTACAAGTGAACGGTGAGTGACATTGTGTGCAGTGAACTCTGCACTGATATCAAAACCTTAATATTCCACCTACTCTTCTTACTCTTCTTCATATTTCACCTTCTCGCCCTTCACCTTCCCAGTATTCCCCTTCCCCGCTCTCTCCTCCTTAACAACCCCCCACCACTTCCTCACCCCCACCTTCCCCATCTCTCTCGCCTGTTCCTTCCCTCTCTTCAGCTCCATATACCTCGCGGCAACAAACCACCACTTATCACTCATGCTCTCGACATCCTGGACCGCCTTCTCCAGCAGGTCTTTTTCAATCTCTGACAACGGGTCTCCGGAAGCAAGTTTCAACACCGTATGCCAGCGTAAACGGATTGCGTTGAGTGTGCGGCCGCCGGGCTGGAGCGCGTTCACGCTGCTCGTGACGGCGCCCCAGCTACTAGGCGGAGTCATGTTGCGGAGTGAAGTTATCAATGCGTCCTCGGCGGCAGTCCAGGGGGTAGGGATAGAGAATTTGCCACGGGGTTTTTTGGGGGAGGTGGAGGTTGTGCCCCGGGGCTTTTTGGGGGAGGGTGAGGGTGAGGAAGTGCTATCGAAGGAGTCGCGTGGGTACTTGGGTCTCATTTTTGCTGAGGGGTTGGAGGTGGTGGTGAGTGGGATGCTGATGCTGATACTGATGCTTCTTATAGGACCTGTAACAGCAGCAGCAGCCTTGCAAAGCTGGTGGATGGATGGAGGGTAGAGCAAACTGCTACCATATGAGATCATGGGTCTGAGCGGTAGGTTACCATCCTCTTTGCACAGTTTATCACTCACTCCCTCACCCACACCATTCAAGTTCGAGAAGATACCCCTAGTTTCGCTCCGCCCTTGCTGCTCCGTCTCTGGGGGCCGACGAGGAGACTATTTTCATTGCTAGGGAATTGTCTAGGCCATCCTACTGACTCATAGATTCTCAAGTATCAAACTAGGAGCTGACCTAGCAACATCTTACCTTCTCGAACTCGGACCCTCAGCCTTCTGATCTTCAACTCGATCGGGAAAGCACGCCAACATCAAACCTCCTAAGTAACACTATCGGTATCTTCCGAACCAGTAATAAGCCCCTTCTAGAACCCCCGATGTGAAACGTGCGGGATATGAAAAAGCAACTCTAGTTGCAACATGGACACCACCTAGGTGCTTCCTAGGTTTGCTCCTACAACAAAGGTAAGCAGGATTACTAGATAGCGCTCGTTCACATTCTGAGTATCACATGGAGTTTGTGAAACGTTCTGGGGAGCTTGCGGGCTTGCTCATCAACCCCATGAGGTTGAGATGGAGGACCGGGAAAGGCATGAAGGGGAAGGTTCGAGGTAGATTGATAGGATATAAGATGGACGTCTTGCTCCCGACTTGTTCAGTACCTCTCACAAACCTACCAACGGCTTTCTGAAACCAAATACTATCCAGGTGTGTATCACCAGTGCTCATCCCTTCTTCTCCTCATTCTTACTAACACCCTCAGGAATAACGTGAACGCCCTTGAGATCAGACACTCATATTGTCCAACACCATCCCCCTCATTCCCCGCTCCCGCTAACCCCCCTCCCAGCAATGGCACCAAAACGCACCCACTCGCCCACCCCCAGCACACCCAAGAAGCCGCGCTCCTCTGCTGCTGCCTCTCCGCGGGCCGCCTGGACCTCGAAAGAGGACGCACTCGTCCTGCGTCTTCGCTCCACAGATCCCCCCGCAAGTTTTTCGCAGATTGCAACTGCGCTCGGGGGAACACGCACCGCAAAGGCGGTCAGTAACCGGTACGACCGCACGATACGCTACGACGACCCCTCTGACGAAGGACTGAATGAGAACGAGAAGAATGCGCTGATGCAGGCGGTCGAGGACCTCGAGAGCGGACGCGAGAAGTGGTGGTTTGTGGCTGTGAGGTATGCGGAGTATAGGAAGAATAAGGAGGGGATGAGGGAACTGGGGAAGGTTGCGGCGAAGAGGTGGTGTGGGGTTATTAGGGGGGAGAAGTGAAGAGGAGTCAGGGGGGAGAAGTGAAGAGGAGTTAGGGGG
>Ga0307515_10003117_pt1 | contig 35058 bp, 16 predicted proteins | sample 17_EM_MG_FD_194513 | JGI IMG/M metagenome (GOLD analysis project Ga0307515, IMG submission 194513) | Populus trichocarpa ectomycorrhiza microbial communities from riparian zone in the Pacific Northwest, United States - 17_EM | ecosystem: Host-associated > Plants > Roots > Unclassified | place...
AACCGCTGCCTTAAGTTTTTTTTTTTCCCAGGAGAATAAAACAACGAGGACATGTTTTTCTTAAAAAGATGCTTTTTGTCATGAATTTTAAGGGTATCGATTAAAAAATAATTATTTCATGTCAAAAAGATCATTTTGTTTATTTTCGGCCCTTAAATTAGAGAAAAATGAGAGAAACTCTATAAAAAATAACAAAATTATTGTTTGGCCAAAATCTGACCTTTGAAATGGAAGATCTTTGTATCTTTTGGTTTGTCTTCTCGACAATAGTTTGATAGATGTGATTTTTTTCTTTAAGCATGGTAAGGAAGTAGATCGATTTCTATTTTTAATTTTTTTTTATTCAATTAATTTTTGTTTTTTGATATGATTTTGGGGTGTTTTGGGTTTGTTGGATGGTTTTTATGGTTTTGGGGTGAAGATTGATAAAAAAAAAATAGATTTTATGTACAAACCCCTTTTAAATTTTAGCTATCATGGTAGTGGCCGGATTCTGAACAATAACCCAGCAGGCAACATGTCACCTGTTAAAAAAAAAAAAAGTGTAGGTAGGTTTTTTTTTTTTTTTAATCTAAAATATATTTTAGATATTATCCAGTTAAATAAGAATATAGTAATATTAGCAATATTTTTATAGCTCGTCATTGCTTTATTTTTAATTTTATCCTATTGCTTTTCTAATAGTATATATTTTAATTTTTATATAATTAAATAAAAATTATTTAAAAAAAAAAGATGTTATCAAGTCGAGATTTTATAATCAAAGATGTTATCACATGAATATTTTAAGAAATTATTTTATATATAATATTAAAATTTGAGTTTATAATCAAAATTTTACTTGTATATATGAAATAAATTAGCAATAGCTGTATATTTTTTATATTTTAAAAAAGTTGTCCGTATGGAGAAATACGAATCAATTATCTAGTAAAAAATTAAATAAAAAATATAAATTATTCTTTTTTTAGCCGGAAGAGATTATACTCTAAAAATTTATCTAAAAATAAAAAAAAAATTCCTAGAAAAATCATTACATTAACAAACAGAAATGAAAAGGTAAAGAAATTGACAAGTCATCCAAAGAGATCAATTTCAAAAGCAATATCCCGTTTAAACCTCCACAGTCCACACGTTTGAAATTCCACTTGATATTCCTACGGGCTACGACCCAACAAGAACACCGGTTCCAAAAAGATTCCACAGAAAATTACAAAATAAAAAATTGATTCCCTTTCCCTTTCCCTTTCCCTTTCCCTTTGAATTTTCAAAATCAACAAATCAATCCCCCCTTTTTTTTTCAAAACTTTTTAAATAAAATAAAATCATTACTCACTCATTCTACTTTGTTTAAAAGATGTTTTATATTATATTATTATATTTTTTAAAGTGTTTTTCAATTAAAAATATATTAAAATAATTTTTTTTTATTTTTTAAAATTTATTTTTAATTCCACCGTATTAAAATTATATTAAAGAATAAATAAATAATTCGAAATAAATGAATAAATTCTATCAAAAATATTTTTGAAATATGAAAATTATAATCCTAAAACCCATCCTTAATCCCTCCGAACAACAAGATCAACACAAACCAAACTGAATTGTAATAAATCTTCACCGTAAACAACACGACCTTTTTCCGTTTTCTTATGAGACGGAAACGATTCTTCCCACCCAAACAACAGAAAATCGGAGCTCATAATGGACTTTTCCTCTCCTCCCTGCCGCTCGCCGCTCTCACTCTCCCGCACCCGCAACCGCAACCGTAGATGGCGTCAGAGTCGGACTGGCACCGCCGTCGTTGTGGTGGCTGCACTCGTGATTTCCACCACAGCCTGGCTGTCTCTTGTATTTTCTGGCACTACTGCTCGGTGTTGGCATAGGTTTAAGAATTGGGAAGGCAGTCCTCATACTCTCACATGGAAGCCACGAAGTCAGAAGCCAAATCAAAACGGGAAAGTTGACGGAATTTCGAGTTTCTCCACCGCCCCGTCTCTTCAATTGGGCAGAAACAGGAGCCTGTCCGAGGCGGAGAGACGGAAGGTTGAAGCAGGATTGACGTTGAATCATATAGTTTTCGGCATTGCAGGATCCTCTCAGTTGTGGAAGAGAAGGAGAGAGTTTATAAGGCTTTGGTGGAGAAAGAATTCAATGAGGGGTCATGTTTGGTTAGAGGAGAAAGTGGATGATAAAGAATGGGATGAATCATTGCCTGTGATTATGATTTCGGAGGATACTTCTCGGTTTCGGTACACGAACCCGACCGGACACCCTTCTGGGCTTCGGATTGGGCGCATTGTGTTGGAGACTTTTCGACTAGGTTTGTCTGATGTAAGGTGGTTTGTTTTAGGCGATGATGATACTATTTTTAATGTGGATAATTTGGTTAATGTGTTAAGTAAGTACGATTATAATGAAATGGTTTATGTTGGTGGCTCTTCGGAGAGTCACTCTGCGAATACTTATTTTAGTCATAATATGGCTTATGGAGGTGGGGGGATTGCTATAAGTTATCCTCTTGCCGAGGCGCTTTATAGTGTTCTTGATGATTGTCTTGAGAGATATCATAAGTTATATGGAAGTGATGATAGGCTCCACGCTTGTATTTCGGAGCTCGGTGTTCCATTGTCAAGAGAGCTTGGGTTTCACCAGGTTTGTTTATCCAATCAGCTGTTAATTATTTTCTAATTGTTTAGACAACTTGCATTTTGTTAGTAATTATGACTTGCGCTGCTGAGAAGTTTGTGATTTTTTTTTATCGAAGTCAACTTGATGAATTAAATGTTGACCAAAAAATTTAGAGGGTTGTCTTGACATGTTGAATTTGGATTGTGGTTGGTTTTGTTATGGCAGTGGGATATTAGGGGTAGTGCTCATGGTCTGCTATCTGCGCATCCGGTTGCACCCTTTGTATCGATTCATCATGTTGAAGCTGTGGATCCTTTTTACCCTGGGTTGAGTTCTCTGGATAGTTTGAAACTATTCACAAAGGCCATGAAGGTTGACCCTATGAGTTTCTTGCAGCGATCGATCTGTTATGACCGTGCACGCCGCCTATCCTTTTCCGTCTCGCTTGGTTATACTATTCAAGTGTTCCCGGGCATTGTTCCTCCCCGGGTGCTTGAGCGCTCAGAAATGACTTACTCTGCTTGGAACAAGATTCATAGTCGGAATGAGTTTGATTTGGATACCAGGGATCCTTCCAAATCTGTTTGTAAGAGGCCGGTCCTCTTCTTCTTAGAAGACGTGGAAAGACAAGGCAACACTACTTTGGGTACATATGTGCAGGCAAGAATGAAAGACGATTTGAAAAGAAGTTTTTTCTGCTTTACTCGTTCTGCTCCTTTGCCTTACGTGGAGAGCATTCAGGTGTTGGGGTATCCTCTGAAGAAGAACTGGCATTTGGTGAGTTCCTTATTTGTATTCTTTTTACTGTCTACTCTGAGTCTACTGTAATTTTCAGACTTTCCTTTCAAGCTAAAAGCTGACATTTCAAATATATATTTGGACAGTCACCACGTCGCCTGTGTTGCAAACTGAATCAAACAAGTGATGAACTCCTTACAATATCAGTTGGACAGTGTGAGAAAGGATCTTGTGGTTCTTTTGCTGATTCTGTGTGAATATGGGTTGAATGGGAGCACTTGGTATACTCGCTAGTAATGCTGTGGATATATTTTCTGCTTGAAGAAGGCCCTTCTCCAACTTGTGCTTTATATTGTTCAGCATCATTGTTTTGGCTTCCTTCTTGCAACAGCAGTTTACTGACTGTAATCTGGCATTTTGAAAGCCATGCTAACAAATTGCAGATATGATAGTTCCTTTTTGTACACAGTTGAGTTTAAGATGAGATTGCAAACCTTCACTTCGTGGACTGCATTCTTTGCCTTCCTTTTTCTTCAGAAGGTAAATAATTTCAAGTCTATATCTAACTTATAGACATTGCTAATGATGTGAGAGACATTTTAGTTAGTTTGCAAATGAAAATGCCGCTATTCATTTCTTCTATTTTTAAGTGTGTGTTTTATGTCAATTCTAGTAATATTTTCTCTTGCTCCTTCAACTCTCTCTGGAACTCTATTGTTTGAGCAATTAGACCTTCAATGTGCCACTCACTCATCCTAGTGGATGTTCAGTTAAATATCATCCCAATTATTTGGTGTTAGTTTGATATGTCCTTTTCACTTGATAGGGAAAGCCCTTGTTAGGATTTTCATGTGTGTGTGTGTTGGGGAGAGAGAGCATTTGTTTGAGATTCTGTTCTAATTAGAATGCAGTTGTCTATCTTACAATACGGTTCTGGTTTGCTTTGATAGGTGGGATCCAAGTGCAACTTGTTGAGCACATCATCTTACATTCTCATATCTCATTTGTGTACTTTCAGTGCTCATTAGTGCATGTTTTCTGTATTTATTCCACCTGTATCATACTTGCTATGATCTAATTCTATGAATATATTACATTTGACTTCTCAGTTTCTGATACTAGTAAGTTTGAAGGATTTGTTTATGTACTCCATGAGTCTTACCTCAACTCCATGCAACTTATGAGGCCATCATAATATGGATTCATAGGCGTGCATCATAGCACAACTCAACTTGCATCTTGTCTCCAATTTGTGTACCTTCACTGCTTAAACAGAAAGGCTTCATTTCAGACTGATGGTTATTTTTCATTTCAGTAACAAAACTAGCATTAACACACATACATGCGCATGAGACATCCATGCACATATTAAAGGAATGAAAGAAACAAACTGAGGAAAGAAGGACAAAACCAACCGTGCTATCAGAAGCTAGATAGCATGGAAGAAGCTAAAGTGTGGGAGGTCTGCCAACCAGATTTCGGGTCATTGACACATATTCTAGCTAGAGATGCATTCCTCGGGAACAATATGCCCAACAAATAGGAAAGTACCCAGAAAGACTGGAGAAAGTGTCAAAATTACAAAGGGAGCCTTAGAAAAAGAAAAAATGTGTCAAAAGGCATGTTGTAGTGTCAGATAAGGCTTCGGGGAGTCGTGCCAGCAATTCAATGCTGTTGAATTGAGTTGTGTTTAAGTTTGTATTTTAATAAAATGTCTCTCTTCGCCCTCCGGTGCAGTTTTTTTCTCCTGTTGTGGACCTACAATGACTTGGAGTTCATTGGTTTGTTATCAACTCTTGTTATGCTCACAAGAGCTAGATCATTCAATTAGTTCACCATGTCTGTTTGATAGCAACTTCTCTATAAGGGCTCGAGTATATATTGGCAAGGACCTTGTTAGTCCAATTACGACCTTGTGAAGTTCGTTATTCTAAATTCTCGCACACTCCAAATTTGTATTGTGCTTTCTTTCGTACCCTTGGAACTTGGAAGGTTAGGGGTGCAGATTTTGTGAGTGTGATAGAAGAACATTTTGGTGATTTGTCACCAGCATTTTGTGATTTTTGTTGGTGATCATGTCCTGTACTGTTCTTAAAGCCTTCTTTGTCTGGTGATGACCGTCTCTCATTCTCTTAGTCATGAATCTTTGTTCTTTAATAATCGATGAGTTGCTAGTTAAAATGTACTTTTTTAAGGAAATATGTTTTGACTAGCATTAATGAGTCTCTCCAACCTATCTTCATTGTAACGAATGGGATAAATGGGCATCTATTAGATTTGATTGTTTGAGCAAGAATCTAGAAGGGCATCAAAACAGACACAGTTCAATGGGTCCATGCAAAAACGAACTGCCAATGTCTTGTTTTGATTCGTTCTTTATGTGACCTGTCACTCTTAATTAAACTAGCATCTTAATGGAGCCTTTTTTCTCTTCCCATTGAGGGTGTCGATGTGGTTTTCTTACTTCTTTAATAAATTCTCTAGATGGTTTAACTTGACTAATCTCTCAGTGAAGGGCTGTTTGCATACACAGCTGGTAGTTGATTTGATCATTTGCCTTTTCCAGTCATATTCTTCTTGAGAGGAATAGGCAACTAAGGCGAGATTCTTTGTGTAGCTGTGTTTCAAGAGGCCTTTACAGTCATACTCTTTCTTTTCTGAACTAGAATTTCCATCTTTTCTTCCACGCAGCCCAGCATAATGGTTTTCACTTGAGAGTTGTCGTAATTTTGGTTCATTGGTTAACTCACAGCTTAATTTTTTCTTTCTTCCTTGCAGTTCACTCCATGTTAATATACCTGTCTTGAAACGGGAATTGCACATAAATCATAGCATATTGTCAGACATCTGCAATGATTTTTAATAGCTTTACATTTTAGTGCTTTAATCTTTGTGCATCGACTGATATGGTCTACTTACTATGGTATTACTTCAAGATTGCATGTGGTCTAGCAAATCAGAGGTGGAATTTGTAGCTGAGAACCTCTCAAAAAGTGGGAGGTCAGCTGCATTTGAAGTTGGAAGTTGAGAATGAACTAGTGGATACACTGTACATCCATTGCATTAGTGAGTAAAGCCAAGGGTTCATAGTGACTTTTGAAGGGCCAGATGCAGTTTGATGTCACGGTAAAGCATTAAGTGCCAGAAGTGCAACTTGTTCATTCTGGTGGGTGCAAGTCATTTTAGTTCTAGTGGGAACTGCGGCCTAAATAAAGTGGACAATTAAGGATGCTTTAGGAGTCGTTAATAAATCACTTCAATTGACAGTGACCTCTTTTTAACTTCATGGGATTTGGCTTAGGACACACATTTATCCTATTTTTTTCATTTTCATCCAATAATTTCCACACTTCTGCAAATTCATAGGCATGTTTTCCATTTGTTCTCTTTTCCCCTTTCTAATCATGTGTTTTGAGTTAATTAAGGTTGATTTCTTTTTGTTTTTTGCCACAAGGGAACTCAGCAGTATAGATTTGAGATTTCTATTCGGAGATCCCATAAGGACTAATGTAGCCCGAGGTCGGTCAGGTTGATTACCTAGGGATATGGAGTGTTGGATGAAAGGTATGGTGGTAGTTACATCCTTGAGAAGCGTTTATACTTGTCAGAACAGATCAGTTGGAATTTAACCTGAACACATGCTACTGAGTTTATTGATAGATACCGGAAAAAAGAAGAGGTGGGCAGGGTCATGTGGCGGAGGACAAATTTGGATTTCAAGGTGGGAAAGCGGCCAATCGCACGGTTGGTTACTTTAACAAGGAAGCCTTAGGATTGTTGTTTTTACTATGTGTGGGTGAGGACTAAACCCTAACCTCAAAACATTGAATTAGGATTCTGCTCATACCATAATAATGTTCATTCGTGGTGCATTTTGGACTCCAAATGCATGGAATATGTGCTGTGTTTTGCAAGATTATGGTGATGACAATAGCAAGCTCCATCTCATGTCAAATCTGTTTGCAGTATTTGTCTGTGTGTTGGCTCTAATGTTGTTTGCTCACATGTGGTCTGAGAGTGTGTTTCGCTGGCTTGTTTGGTGTTTGGGTGTGTGTGTTGTGTTGTGTTGTGAGATTAATAAACTTGAGTAAGATACATTCATGGCGTAAATTAAATCTAAAGTCACCATTTAATTTAAAATATTTGTTTAAAGTAAACAGATTTCTAAATAATTCAGTTAAGATCCATGCAAGCTAGGAGCTAATTAAAGTAAAATAATTAAGGTTTAGTCAATTTTAACATATTTAAGGTTATTAACTGTGTAATTAAACATTAGTTAATTGATATTTATAAAACTAAAAGGACTGATGTTAGTTAATCTTAATATATTTTTAAGTCTTTCATCTCATTATTAAATGTTGTTAATTTCTTATGCTTTTTAAAGTGAAAGCTAAACATATATTTAATTGTATAAAACTTGCATTTCACTCTTCAAAAATTCAACAACTAATTTTTTAAACCATAAAAAATCCTTCTTTTTTTATATTTTTTGCTTTAAAGCAAAGTATTAAAGATATATATCTCAAACGTAGTGCATGTTCATGTGAAAATAATTAGGAGGAATATTCACCTAAATAAAGATTAATTTATGAGGTTTATAAATTTTAAAATACTCCAATTAATTAATTAATTAATTAAGAAAATAATGGATGGTGAGCTGGAGTGGATTAAGCCCTTAATAGTCGATAAATACAAGGATTGTTACAGTAGTGATTGTATATAAAAGGTGATGAACATGGCAGTAATTTGCATTATTTTTATTTTGGTGTTTTACAGCTTTTGTCTCTGTTCTTTCGTTGATTTGATTGTAAATTATAGGACGTACGTAACCCTTCTTTGTTTTTGTTAGGCTCTTCGTCAAATGAAGTTAGAGGAGATCATATCTCCTCCTTTTATTTATTTTTTTTTATAAATTAAGGCCAAGTTCTATCATCTTTTTTATATATATATTTAAAATAAACTCAAAACTTTTTCGATTTTGTTTTACACATCTCCTTATCTTAGTCGAAACTTTTCATTCTGGTAGGTTAATTCGGTTAATTATCATTTCAAAACCTAACTTATGCTAGATTTAATGTCGAACTATATTCAGAGTTGACCCGATCAAACCTAATTGATTGATCTAATTTGATTTTTTTAAAACAAAATAAATAAATCTAGTCAACCAGATTATGATTGGTTTAAACAACGTTATCCCAACTTTAAAAAAAAAAAAGAAAGTCTTGAAACGAACTTTATTTTGAATCGACTCGTCTAACCCGACTTTTAATTATAACTAGCAAGAAACTTGAGAGGAGGAGGAGGTGGATGAAAATAATAAGGGAAGCAAGGGGCATGTGCGCGCCCATTAGGGCAATTAACATGATGGGGAGGGGAGGGAGGGAGGGAGTGGTGTGGGTGGCAGTTGGGAAGGTTTCACTAAACCAGGAGAAACGCCACGCACGTTCTTACACCTCACAAAAATGGGGCCCTTCTGACAGCTGTTCCAATCTGTTCTTGTCTCTCCCTCCCTTCCTTTTCCTTATTTCATCCAAGATTTATTTATTTATTTATTTGACATCTTCTTGATCCGTTGAAGATTTTTAGGTGAAACCAAGATTAATTATGATAGATTTTGATTCCTTCCTAGAGTAATTAATGCTCTAATTATATATATATTTTAAAAAATAATAGCGTGATTAATGTTCTGTTTATTATTTTATTGAAGAGTCCATTAATTAATCACTTTTCATTTCATGTGTATTAATTAGTGATGTGCTTAATACCGATACATTACCAATTAATCTCTTAATTAGCCTAGTTGGTTGAATGCTGATCCACAACATCTTTGTTTATAGGATCAAGGTCAAGGATTCAAATCACTGCTGGGATTAATTAGTGTATTAACTATCATTTTTTTTTTCTGAGTTTGTAGTTAGATGTAATTAAAGAAAACTAAATCATTCAAAATGAACTCGAGTTGGATTCGTCTTTAATCTTAATTATTTACCAAACAAATTAAACTTCATTTCATTAATTTGAATAATTAAAGATTAATTAACAAATTAAACTTCATTTCATTAATTTGAATAATTAAAGATTAATTTCTCTTTAAATATAAACCCTATTTTTAATAAACATTCTATGTATTTGATATATCAAACTAAGTGCATGTTTGATAAACTATGTTTACAATTGAGTTCGAGTACATTTTAAAAATACATTTATTTTAAAAAAATTATCAAATTGATATTTTTTTAGTGTTTTCTTATAATTTTGATGTCCTGATGTTAAAAATAAAAAAATATTTTTGAAAAACACTTTGCACTACAATACCAAACACTCACTAAGAGTCCGCTTGTTGTTTTTTATTTTAAAAGCGATTTTAAAAAGATTTGAAATATTTTATTTTTTTCTTTGCTTCAAATCATTTTTTAATGTTTTCATATCGTTTTGATGTATTAGTATCAAAAATAATTTTTTAAAAATAAAAATATTATTTTAATATATTTTATTTTAAAAAAATTACATCGCGACGCAGTAATCTCACTCGAATACGCAAGCAAATTTTTATGGTATAAAGGACATAAGATGCCCCGTAGGTATTGATTATTATTAATTACAGTAGAGGTTTCCAAGTGGAGTCCACAAATGATGGGGGGAGTAAGCTCTGGATTAAGTAATGCTTATCATGTTGTATAGTCTCTTTTAGAACCCTAATTTAAACAGCCTAATTCCATGTGGGTATGATTAGGGATTTAATGAAACAGTTTGGAAGAAAGCATAGAGTATACTTAAAGATCAAAAAGGTGGAAAATAATATAAAAAAAAAAGGAAGAAACATGGACAACATTAATGTGCTGTCATGAAATGTGTACGTGAATGTCATGGTCTTAAAAAAATGTGGTCATGATGGGTGTTCCAGGGGTGCACTTAACCACACCCATTAACCCACGGACCCACGGACCCAATCACATGGAACTTATTTCAATGGGTCACATGGGACCGGGCCATAAATACTTTTCTTCCCCCTTTTTTTGTGTTCCCGGTCTGACCATGTTTTTTAAAAACAAATTAATTTTGTTAATGTTTTTTATTGTTTTGATGTGCTGATCATGTTATAAATAAATTTTAAAAAATAAAAAAAAATATTATTTTAATATATTTTTAGAAAAAAAACACTCTGAAAACAATTTATATCACAATCCGAGTCCTCTTCCATGTGTTATCTTGGAGCGTCTCTCGTGCTTCCTATCATTTCACTACAAGAAAACGAAAACAAATTATTGAATTTGAATTCTTGGTTTCTTGGTTCGCTAATTAATGTGGAGTTGTGTTCTTAAAACCTTTCGAGAAGATTGATGTTTGAGAATATATATTCATGGATTTTAGAAGAATATAGTTTGAATTAATAATATTAAATTCAAAACCTATTTAAATTTATTTTTAATAGATACACAAAAAAAACCATGTTGTTAATTTTAATATATATATATATATATATATATAGTTCTCGAGCTGGGAGGAAATTAAAACACACAATTATTGTCAAATAATTACTGATTAGATGCAGGCTACACACGCTCAACATCGAAACGATGTAGTATCTCATAATGATTGATCTGGTGTGCATAATATTCTGGCAATTATTTTTCATTTTGTAGTTATTACAAAACAAGAACAAACGGCTATTCAACATTGAACTAATGAACAGCCGTTTTAGCCTGATGTGTGGTTGGGTTAATATTGAACCATGGTTAAGCGGGAGCGTACATATTCTGATTCTCATGGTTCCATCCTTGTCCAGCTCAAATCTTGCAAAGAAAAAACATTAAAAATGGAAAAGAAATGATAAATTGAATTTTTTTTTTTAAAAAAAAGAGGAAAAATCAAAAGAATATATATGGTATGGCTCTCTGTAGGGTAAGGAGAATCTAGTGTTGCCAATTTCAATAAAGTTAAAGCAAAAGTCCCAATCGAACATGGCCATGTCAATGGCAGTGGAAAATGGTAGGTTAGATGCAGAATATCATTGGAGACGAAGACGAAGATGGTTTGCAGAGAATTTTAATTTCAGGGATGAGGTGATGTGTGTGTGTGTACTTGTGGGTGACTGATTGTGTGCTGCTGATCCCTTTGAGCTTTCCTTTTCATCTTCCTCCCCCACCTCGGCCATTGCTCTCTCTTCTGCAACTTCTTCAAATTAGTTATGCTATTCAAATTAATTTAATCTTTTTGATGTATACTCCTCCTCCTTCCTCTTCTTCCTTTTTGTTTTTATGGCCACGGGTATTATTCTTGGATTTACCATTAATTAGGATCGATTATCAAACTCCCGACATATCAATCCAATAACGTGTCAATTTAAAACCTATCTCGAGTCGAGTTTGTTTTTAAATCAATCTTTTCTAATCAAAACGATATCATTCTGAGTTTTATTGAAAAAAATAAAATAACATTATTCAATAATTTAAAAAAAAATCATAACTTAGTTTGACTTTCTAATCCATGAGTTATTATGGGCAATTTACAATCATATTTTTGATTGATTTAACTCTCGTGCTGGATATTATAACTATGCTTTTAAAGGTGTAAATCTTACTTCATGTTAATGTATTATTTCTTAAAATAATTTACTTTAATCTTAATTTATTTTTCATTATATTGGCATGGAAAATGTTTTTAAAGTTTTTGTCAGAATTTATGGGAAAAAACATTTGTCAGTAAACCTGCAAAACAAGTACATAATTAATGAGATTTTAATCAAAATGAACCCTACAGAAATAACTCCTTCATAGTAAAAAAAAAGTATTAAAAATAGAAAATATGTTGATTACCCTGTAGAAAATATCACATGCATTTCAAGAAAAACAAGTAAGGAATTACCCTGTAGAAATGCATTTATCTTGGTGATTAATTCCAAATTAATAAATTTTTATTATTATATTGAATAAATAGAAATAATGATGGTAATAAAAAGGGGTCATAAACAATTATTAGCGGCAAAGGGAGAGAGAAGAGAACTGACAACACAGCATCTCATTTGTTTTATCATTTCACACAGCTCTCTCTCTCTCTCTCTCGCTCTCTCTCTCGCTCTCTCTCTCTCTTAATCATCAACATCCTCATAATTTGTCATCTCCATTCATTTCTCTTTCTCTCTCTGCCTAGCCTCATCTTTTGGCAGAGTGTAGTGCAGCTGATGATGATGATGATGATGCCCTTCTTCTAGTTTTTCTTTTTATTCCTGGTTTTATTGAATTAAAAACAAGAAAAAAGGGTTTAAAAAATAATAAATCAAATCTGAAGAAGAGGGCAGCAGCAGCTAGCACTGACTCATAGGAATTCTTTCTTTCTTGGCTTTTATTTTATCTTTTCCAGTTGTCTACTCTCTCCCTCCCTCTCTCTGTCTCTCCTTTTCTTTTCTTTTCTTTTTAAACATCACCAAAACTTCCCTTACCCTCTCTCTCTCTCTCTCTCTTTGTTGCTCTCCCAATTCTCTTATCATCTCTTGAATTCTTCTCATTTCCCCTTAATCCTCTGGCGAGGGAGTGGACAAAGGGATCAAGAAATCATTTACGGGCTGAATTATCATCATAGATGAAGAGAGATCCTCAGCTTCAAGAATCGCAAATTTAATATCAAGGAAAAGTGAGTGGGGAGAGGGAGAGAGTCAAGTTCAGAGATGCAACAAGGAGGTGGAGAAAGAGGGTCATCACAGTCACAATATGGAGTGCCACACCAACAAGAAGGTGATGTACCTATAACAACTCCTACATCTGCTGCACTAGCAACCCACATGCAGCAGCAAGTAGTAGAAGAAGCATCGCCCATTAGCAGCAGACCTCCTGCCACAGCTGCCACAACAAGTGGGGTTATGAATTTAGATGAATTTATTAGACTTTCAGGGAGTGGTGGTGCAGAAGAAGATATTGTTGCTGGAGAAGATGCAGATCGAACAGGAGGTATTGCTAGTGGCAATAGGTGGCCAAGGCAAGAAACTCATGCCCTTTTGCAAATTAGGTCTGAAATGGATGCTGCTTTTCGTGATGCCACCTTAAAAGGTCCTCTATGGGAGGATGTTTCAAGGTAGACAAATATCAACAACATTAACCCTTTTCTCCATTTCTTTTTTTTTTTACTATAATTCTCTTCAGATCTCCATTTCTCTGTAAACACAAGCACATGGCTTCTATCTCTTTCCATCACGACTCACGAGCTACCTAGATTGGCATCTCTATTTTTTAAAAAACGAAAATTCTAATAAATAATAATAATAATAATAAATTGGATGAAATATACCCAATTGGGGTGTAAGAATAACTACCTTCACTTTTTTTTTTCTTTCCTTTTTCTTGCTATTTTCAATGGAAGAAAAATTGAAAATCCCAAGAGGGATATGAACAAGATCGATTCTTTTTTATTTTTTATTTTTTGTAATTTTTCATTATTTGTTTTTACTATTAAATCAAGCAACTCTCTTTCCTTTGTTTTTGTTTTTTCTCTCTCTCTCTACACTTATTAAATGGATTAGATAGTTGGTATGGGAAGTGGAGAAGAAGCCAGTGGGCCTAAAGGTATGAAAGTGAGTGAGAGAGAGCATCATCTTCTTCTTTATTAAATTTAAATCAAGGTAAGATTTTTTTTTTTTTAAAAAAAAAAGATGTATTTTTTTATCATTGGATCATTAGAAATCTTTGATTTTTATTTTTTGTTTTTTATCATTGGAAAGTATACTACTTGTGGTAATAAAATATGAAAGCATGATGTAACAGGAAGCTAGCAGAGATGGGATACAAGAGAAATGCCAAGAAATGTAAAGAAAAGTTTGAGAACGTGCACAAGTATTATAAAAGAACAAAGGAAGGTAGAGCCGGTCGTCAAGATGGCAAAAGCTACAGGTTTTTTACCCAGCTTGAAGCTTTGCATAATACTACTGGTAGTGGCGGTGCTTCTGCTAGTGTCATCAATATGTCTGGTGCTGCTCCTCAGCAGATTTTCACTACAACAACAAGCAGTCTGGATGTTGCTCCTGTTTCTGTTGGAATTCCTATGCCTATTTCGTCTTCTGTTAGAATTCCTCCACCTTCTTCTCGGGTACTTCAACCAGCTTCAAATATTGGCTCAATGTTCCCTCCTGATTTGGGGGCAACAGTGGCCGCAGCTGCTGCAGGTGCTGGCCCTGTTGGAATCAGCTTCTCGTCGAATGGGTCTTCTTCTTCTCCAAGTTCTGAAGACGATGACGACGACGAGGAGGAGGATGAAGAGCTATTAGGAGGACAACCATCAGCTACGGCTGCTGGTACGAGTCGAAAACGTAAAAGGGCATCATTATCGTCAGCTAAAGGAGAAACTCATCGGATGATGGAGTTTTTTGAGGGACTAATGAAACAGCTCATGCAGAAGCAAGAGGCGATGCAACAGAGATTTTTGGAGGCGATTGAGAAGAGGGAGCAAGATAGGATGATAAGAGATGAAGCTTGGAAAAGGCAAGAGATGGCTAGATTGAGTCGTGAACATGAGATTATGGCTCAAGAACGGGCTATTTCTGCTAGTCGAGATGCTGCTATTGTTGCCTTTCTACAGAAAATTACAGGCCAAACTATTCATTTGCCTACGCCTGTATCAATGGCTCCTCCATTTTCACTACCTCCACCTCCACCACCAGAACCGCAACCGGTTCAAGTAACGCCATTGTTCACTGTCTCAACCCAACCACCACCACCACCACAACTTCAACCCATGCCACAGTCACAAGTAACACCACAACAAAATATACAACAGCCACAACCACTTCCCCAACAGCAGCACCACCACCACCAACAAGGGCAATATCGTCAACACCAACTACCCATTTCTTCAGATATAGTAATGGCGGTCCCGGAACAACAAATAATACCACAGGAAATTGGAAGTGGTGGCGGTAGTGGGAGCGAGCCAGCGTCATCAAGATGGCCAAAGCCAGAAGTTCTTGCACTTATAAAGTTGAGAAGCGGGCTTGAAACTAAATACCAAGAAGCTGGGCCTAAGGGGCCACTTTGGGAAGAAATTTCAACAGGAATGCAAAGGATGGGCTATAAAAGAAGTGCCAAAAGATGCAAAGAAAAATGGGAGAATATCAACAAGTACTTCAAGAAAGTAAAAGAAAGTAACAAAAATCGCTCAGAAGATGCCAAGACTTGCCCTTATTTTCATGAGCTTGATGCCCTTTATAGGAAAAAGATTCTTGGTGGAAGTGGTGGTGGTGGTGGTGGTGGAAGCACCTCTACTAGTGGCTTTGACAGCCAAAGTAGGCCACAAGAACAGCAGCAGCAGCAGCAGCAAGAGAGCTTACAATTGGACCCAATGCCACATCCAATGCAACAGCCACCGCAACAGACACAAACCACAGAATCACAAAATAAAAATGGGGCTGGTGGTGATGTTCAAGCAAGCAATATAGGTTTGCCTGGGAATCTCGGAGAAGGAAATGGAGGAGCAGCAAAGAAGGTAAACCTTAGTTTTGTTCAAAAAAGAAAAAAAAATTGTAATGTTACGAAGTAATCGATGTTCAGTTATTTGATGCCTATTGATCCTTTCTTTGATATTGAAGCCAGAAGACATCGTGAAGGAGTTGAAGAAACAGCAGGGGACTCAACAACAACAACAGCAACAGCAACAACAGTTAATGGTTGATGGCTATGATAAGATAGAGGAAGGTGACAGTGAAAACGTAAATGAAGATGAATATGACGACGAAGACGAGGGCGACGACGATGATGAAGAGGAGGAGGAGGAAGGTTTACAAGAGGAGAGGAAAATGGCATACAAGATAGAGTTCCAAAGGCAGAACACAAGTAGTGCCGCCAATGGAGGAGGGACTGGGGCACCCTCCTTTTTGGCCATGGTTCAATAGTACCATTGTCAATATCCTCGTATCCTCAAAATGTACCATATGTACCTATGTGTGCAGAAGCTCAAATCAAACAAAAGATATCTAACAAAACTATTTGAGTTCAAAGCCTGACAACCTTAAAACTTCTTCCCTTTAATTCCATTTCCTTTCACCCCCATAAATTCTTTTCTCGTCCTGTATCTTATCTCTCCCTTTCCTTTCCTTTTCCTTCTCCTTTTCCTTCTCCTTTTCCACCATAATAGCTTTGTTAAGATGAGATGTCATTTTGCATGGCAATCATCACCACTACTTGTACCACTTTTTCTTTCAATTTATTGATTTGTTGATTGTTGAATAAAGCACCTGTTTGTTCAAGACAAAACAGGAGGATTGATTAACGAAGACCAAAATAAGCTTTGGCCTAGCCTAGCTTACTACCTAGGACCAACACCATAGTCATTTAGTCATGTCAACATCATCAAAGAGATCAGACAGAAGACAGCAGCAGCAGCAGCCCAGTGAAGAAGATATGGGACGAGAGAAAGAACTTGTACAAGTTAATTAAAGCATGCATGCTGATAATTGTGATCATATATAGAATCCTTAGGAGAAGCTAGCAGATCATCTTAATTAATTAATGCCTTTTATTTATAAGCAATATTGCATTCTTTCTCTTGCTTAGCTTGAGTTTAATGAAGATTCTTGGATGGTTTTCCAGGATTTCTTCATCTTTATTGATAATGTAATCAAACTTTATTTTATTTTTAATTCTTTAACTTCAGCGCATTATAGTGATTGTATACAATAATTATCCCCTTCTAATTTCTTGTGTTAAGTTAATTCATAATTAATGACACATTTGTAAAAAAGATTAATTATTTTTTTTACTAACCCTAACTGTATATTCTCAAGGAGTTAATTCATTTAGTACTGAGTTGGACAAAGCACTTCCATTACAGCACTTTATGTTTCAGGATGAACATATAATCTTCATTATATTTCTCATTCTAACTTGAAAACTTGATATATATATATATATATATATATATATATATATATATATATATATATAAGATTTAAGAAAGCTGGATGAGAGATTAAAAAAGATTTAATTTCAAGTATATGAAAGCTAGTGAAGGACACCATAATCATTAAAACAAAAAAGAAATTATAGTATTCAACTTCAAAATAAAAGGGAAAAATTAGAAATATCAAGAGCCAAGCAGCAATATTATAATGAGGGACATGGTGTGGATTTTTGACAAGGAGCAACAGCAACAAATGTGGGTAGCCATGTAGAAATTGCTTTCCTGTAATTCCCCACTTACCACACATTCATATTTGCCAACTAGCAACAAAAATGGGTTTCTATATTCCTTTCTTCCCCTCTATTGTAATCCACTTACCTCATGAAATCTTACATCAAAGCATGGCATGTTCTCCCCACCCATGTGCTTTGCTATTTTCCCCTCCCATGATCACCAAACTCCCCCCCACTTGCTCCTTTCCTTTATAATTATTTCTTTCTTTCTTTTAATACCATGTTTATGCTCTTTTTTCCATCACATCTTGCTCTCTTTATAAGCATTGATATATAAATTGTTAGAGAGTAATATAAAATTATTATTGGGATCTCATCTAATAGATTAAACTTCTAGTTTGAGAAGGTTATTTAACATGGCAGCATAACTTTGTTAATCAAGTGATTACGAGTTCAAATATCATCACCTCATTATAATTAATAAAAAATTAAGCACGAGGTATTTTGGATCTGTGAAAGTTTCAAATCCAAATAACTTGCACTTGAGATGATGCATTAGAGACTAATATAAAACTATTCTTGAAAACTCACCTAACAGCTTAATAGCTTAATTAAGCTATTTTGTTGAACTGGTTCTTTAAAATAAACTTTGTCGAGTATGATATATATGAGTAATTTACTTCATTGAAAACTATTTAAAACTTGAATTTATCAGTTCCGTTAAATGTTTAGATGTTTTCTTAGATAATATTTGATTATATATCTTTTTTTTTTTTTTTATTAGTTCAGATACAAAAAGAGGTTGACTCCATATATACCAGGTATAGAATATTGTGAATAACTAAAACAATTATATAAAAAAAAATAAAAAGACACCAGAAATTGAAGTATCATGCTCACAATACACTATGCATGTATTAATATAGTATTCGGTGATTAGTTTAGTGTTGGCAGATGTAAGCTAAAAGTAATAATACACAAATCATTTTTTTTATACATAGGTTCTGCACATGGGGAAGAGTACTAGCTAGCTAGCCTGGTTGGTGTTGCTGCTGGCACTTGGTAGGATTTATGCATACATAATTAAAGCACAGCCCGGCCTGGACTTTACTTTAAAATATATGCAGGCATGATCGAACATTTTATTATTTTAGAGAAAAGAGAAGAAGGGCGATGGGAGATCGATGAAATGGAGGGAACATGCATTAACCTTACCCCTCTCCCCCTCACTGATCTACTCTCTCCTACTTTTGGTTTGCTTGGAGTAGAGAAATACTTTTCTTATGTTTTTGCCGATAATAGCCGAGTAAGTTTATATTTGGTAATGCAGTGTAAATATTTATATAAAAAATGTTTTTATGTTAAAAATATATTTAAATAATGTTTTTTTATATATATATTTATCAAGATATTAAAATCATTGAAAAATTTCTAGAAAATATCAATTTGATTCTTTTTTATATGAGAATTTTGAAAAATACATTGAAATACAAACAGTACCTAAATTTATTTTTAGATTAAATTAAAGGGTTACCTTAAGAGTCAAGTTATTTATAATAATAATGGGGCAAATTAAGCCATAAAGTTTTAGTGGCAACATAACAGCCGTAATGCTCTATGAACTAAAAGTGATCACATACAAAGTACTTTTCAGTGCTGATAATGGAGATGTATAGACATGAGAGGAACAAATTATGAGGGGCTGCAGGTGCCAGGACCCTACATAGAACGACCACCCGTAAAGCTGCTGTTGATTTTTCACCTTTTCCACTGTCGTGAGGTTGATTACTGTTGAGAAAATCAGTTCATTAATTGATTATAATGAATGGAAATGGAAGTTTGCAGGCGTTGAACCACATGCACTCGTGTCCACTGCAATTGCTCTTTGCATTTTTTATATTGTCCCTTCAAAAATGAATTGAATCCATTAAGATATCTTCGGTAAATATTCATCTCAGTTTGCACTTTTTATTTCATTCTTTTAAGCTATAAGTTTTTACAGTCTCGACGTGCTTGGATTCATACAAAAACCAATTAGAAAAGTAAAAAGAATCAGTTTTGTTCGAATTTAGTTTCATGAGACTAAAACCAAATGAACCAAACCAAACCAAACTAAACTCAGTGAAAAAGATACCTAGCCGTCGCACCCCCAGCCATCAAGACTCTCTCTTCATCTTTCTTACTCTCCTAGTCTGTCTTTCAATCTCTTTGAAAAATTGGTCCCGCTACTCCTTCTCGATAAGTGAGGTAGGGGTGTTGTTTAGTTCCAGTAATCAAGCGCTGCTCTTTGTTGATTATTCATGGATCTGGAGTTATAATATTCTATTGTTGATTTAGCTGCCTTCTTTCATAATCTTAGTAGCGAGTATCTTGTAAGTGCATTTAGCGTATCATTTTCCTGCCAAATGTCGAGGAGGCCATCGAGTCCAGTAGTCATTGATCTGCCCACACTAGTGTAGTATTTACAATTTGCCTGGGATAATTGCTAGTTACTTTAAGAGAGTAGAGTAGCAAGGGCAGACCCACCAGAAGTAGGGGCAAACTAAGAGCATATTTTCCATCTTGAGACGGTGATTCAGTCCAGCAACGGTGATGGTTAAAGCAACAGAGACAATCTTAAGGGTCAAAGATTGAATCTGGTGAAGGGAAAGATTATTGCGAGCGCAAGATTAGATCTTTGTGTTCTTTCGTCCCAAAGGGCATCGCCCCATTCCTTTACATTGGTTATAGACAGGCCTTGCTTCACCACAGGCCTGTCTGTTCCCAGAATGATCGCAAATAAATGAATCTGCCATTATAAGCTTCAAGCAGTGTCACATCACTTGTTTGTTTCCAGCAACAACAATTATTATCTGGGTAATACTTGGGAATTAAGGGCTTGCCTGGACTTGAAAAGAAAAAATTCCCATGGTTTATCGATCAGTCCAGGCATCTTCGTCAAAGTGGCAAAGAGGTTGCTTTTCCGAGCAAGTTGAGCAAAACCCTATTCAGATTTCTCAATCATTACCCAGAAACAACATCATTTCGACCCACACAAAGTCCGAGCCATCACTTTCCATTCTGAGGATAGCAATTCATATCTCAATGACGGTGGTTATGAGTAGAGCTGCACGTGCAAAGAAAGAACATTTTGTACTCTCGTATGGCATCTACTTTTATCAATGTCAGACCAATCATTTAATGATTCTTAGCAACGCATTTTACCATTTGCCACACCGACACATCAGTATTCAGTACGCAAAACTTGAGGAGAAAAAGGAAAAATAAATAAATAAATAAAACTCTCACCTTGTTTTCCAAGCAAAGAGGATTTTCTATGATGACTTCGTCAGCAAAACTAACTGATAAAGGGCCACACTTGCACTTTCATTATGGGAGACTGAAACTCGGATCTCCACCTCAAATTACAGCCAAATAAAAGAATACAGGATACATAGGACAAATAACTCGGGGTATTATTGTTGACCATTTGCATCCATCTCTATGAGTGATCAAGTTCACTTCATAGCCAGGCTACACGGTTAGGATGAGAGCTATGAACACATAAATGGCAAAGGGTAATAATGAAATGAAAGCCTTGAGAATAAATTTCCATTGCCTCAGCTTCAACACCGATGAAAGAACGTTCCAAAATTGAGATTCTGTAGAGAATGGAAGGAGTGATCCTAATGGTTACAAGTGCCTCAATCCAATTCCTGCTTGCTCTTACTTTTCATTTTAGCCTTAAACCTTGACTTTGCCATTAGTGTCTGTACTGTGTTTAAGAAGTTCCCAACCGCCATGAAGACCAGAAGGATACCGCAGAAAATAACCTGCCAGAAACAGATTCTGTCACTAAATTGCTTTCTGCATATTTGTACGGGGTACAGTTGCAAATTGATAGATAGCAAAAGCTATCTTAAAACGGGGCAAAGAAAGTTATAAAAGCTTACCTGCCATTCAGAGGTGACCCCTTTGAATGCAGTCCTCAGCAGCTGTAGTCCAACATATGCCTCAAAACCCTGAAACAAGTCCAGAAGCACACACGGCTAATCAGGTCAAATCTCAATTCCAGAAGCACATATGATATAATCGTTGAACTCAGGCCATCATGCTTGTTTCAACAATTCAAATGTGAAAATTACTAGTAGCCGACCACACTAATTGCACAATCATTTGATGAAACCTAATGCTTCGTCAATTTCTTTCAAACACATGAAACAGAAGGGGATGCTTGTTGATGCTTTGTTAAACGAGCGCAAAGCCTGCCAGCCCAAATGAGCCACTCATGACTAAACTAGAATTTCCAGCCCGTTTTGAATCCTCAGAATTTGAAATAAATGAAATCAATTCAACACCATTTTATCCAATTATAGCATTCAGAAAGCCCTAAACTACTGAAATGAATTCTACAACTTGTTAAAACCAGTAATTTCTGTACAACTGCAAACAATCACGCACCCTTTAGCACATCCAATGGGGTGCAATTTGTTTCAGAATTGACCGTTTAGAATTTTATCCCCAAAACACCCTTTTTTTAGGGCAGTTATGCATTATTTCCTCATGATATTTTTGGAAGGTTCAGATTAAGTTATTGAAGGCTAGGATTTCTTTTGACAAGGGTTTGATTAACCATTTAAGGGATGCTATTGATGTAAGGGATCATTATTAGTCATTTTTGAGATTGTATAAGAAAGAGTTCTTTCTTTTTCCTGGCCATATAGCACATAGGACCAGCCATAGCCTTGGTTGTGTTTGATCTCTTTCACTCTCTTTACTCTCATCAACAAATAAAAGGGACAGTTAAGTCGAAGAAGATGTTTGAGGAAGACGGAGAGTTGGGTGAATGATGTAGCTGGAGTAACTCAATTCAAATTAATACCAGGTTTTGAAACATATTCCAAACTAAAAATTCAAGTAGAGAATCAATTCAATTCAATCTACTTCAAGCATTAAAATCAATTCTAGTCAAGTATTGGTTCCAAACAAGCTGTTCATTATATTCCTTAGCCTACTTCATTCATGTAGCATGTCTTCGCATCAAATTTAGTTTCACAACAATAGAACAAGAGTTTCTTAACCCACCAATGTAATTTTGTGAAAACAACGGCCTTGGTCAACCAGACTGCTGAACACATTCATGGTTATGATATGATATAAAATTGCTATCAGATTAATACATTGCTTCATTTACCATACAAAGTGTATGCAAAATTAGCGGAGGCAAAAAACTCTTGATGAGTAACGCTTATGATTAGTGGACAGATGCAAAGAGCAGGTCCCATCTGTATACTAGAACAACAGGTGAGAGGTAGCATAAATACCTGCAGAATGAAGAGAATAGGATACAACAGCCACAATTGCCCATCCACCCCAGCTGTTTCTCCCCATACAACATCCATTCGCTTAGCCTAAAATAAAAATTAACAAAAGGATTGAAACTATAATGCATTAAATAAAATGCATGTGAAGTAGAGACAATTCCTATCCTGTACATTAGACCTGTAATAAACAAGAATCACTAAACCACACACTTCACAAGAATAAAGACAAAAACAGACTGCGCCTAAAGTAAAGCACCCAGCGATTCTTTGCAGGGCATAAAAGTGATTTTAGAAGGCTACCTTTCCCAACGCAATACGAGTATAGAGTCTCTGGCGTTGATATCTATTTTGCAAAAGCATTGCTACTCCTTGCATCATAGCCCATTGCAAGAACAGTTCAACCCCTCTCTGCACAGGATTTAAGGAATGGTTAACAAATAAAAACAGAAAATGCATTTAGAATCTATTGGGGGGAAAAAAAGCAACCTGCTTCTGAGCACAATTTGGTTGTCCTTTGATGTCCCAAGTGAGACTAACAAGGGCCATAATCATCGCACAATAGTGATGGTATATCCACCTGCAAAGGCATATCATCTACTTCATTGAGATATTCTTGAGCCAGTTCAGGGGACAATACTATCTAATGAAACTGGCATTTCCATGCATATTGATGAACATAATATTTATGTGAATGCTCTAAGAGGAGAATAAGCCTAATGACGTGGGGAAACTTCTTCAAAATTCTTGGCTCAATATTCTTGGCATAATAATGTTTATTGAATTATTTCATTAATGATTAAGATATTTTATGTTTTAAGGAGTTTAAGAGGAGTCCAAAACACGGTTTGGTAAAACAAGCATGAATTTTAATCTAACCGTTGGATCAAAGCTAAAATTGACATAAGATTTTGAGGGCAAAAAATTTTGAAGGCTCTGTTTTCCATTGAGTTAAAATTTCATGATGATCGAAGATTGGGAAGACAAGGCTTGGAAGTTACTATGCGGAATTGTATTTATTTACCTTGTTGTATTTGGATTCTTTTTCCTCATTTAAATTAAGACTTTCAATTTTATTAGTATTTTACTATTTAGAAAATTTCACACCCCTTTATTTATGTCTCATATCAAAAGAAACGAGTTCAGTTAACATAGTCATGGTGCTAATTATCTGAATAATCCCTTGATTTCAATGCATCTCATCCAAATTTATTCCAAATCATTAACATTTTGCATGCAAAACACTATAAAGGCCGGAGCTCAGGCAACATGTTAAAAACCAGAAAAGCCAGGATTGCAAATACCATGGACGAATATCACTTCCATTGGCTCTCAATATGTTCTCTCTCAAAGCCAATCCAGTGTAGAGAAACAATAGCCAGGCCTACCAAAGCACAGCCCAAAAATGTAAAAACTTGATCTTGAATGAAATAAGCCAAAAACATCAAAATCCCTCGATTCCTGAAATAACCAGCGATTACCTGATACAATTGAACCGGAAACGTAGGCAAGCACCCATTCCAAACCCAAGATCTTAAACACAGTAAAACCGATGGGAAAAGAAGAAACAAAAGCGCAGTCCTATCCTGCTCCCAAAGAAAAACAGCACTGTAAATTATACATAGCTTTCACAATCACTTTCAATATCAACTTTTTCAATAAATTCCAGAAAAAAATAAAGGAAATTTAAGAAAAAATAAAGCATACCCTGTAGCTGTTATACTCCTCTTTAACCTTCCACTGCACATCTTTTCGAGACGCCCGCACATTAATCGGTCCCAAAAACATTTTTAGAAAACGCCCTGCATGCATGCATACATCAAAAACATCTCTCATTAACATTTCCATGGATTACTCTCGCCTGAGCAGAGTTCTGATACGATCTAGTGCATTATTTATTCATTAACCATTAATCAAATTTTAAATCCATAAAAATGAAATCAAAATAAGAAGACACCTTGAGGCTTTGAAGGAAGAAAAGCGGAAGCATCTCCATCAGTTATAATACATCTTGCTTTCTGTAAATCTTCTTCAAGCTAAAAATAAAACAACATAAAATCAATCAATCAATCAGGAAAGCAAAAGAGATCCAATTTACACTCAAAAGCAGAGCAAATATTCAATCTAATTAATTGCCTTGGCAACTAATTTAGGAGCGAGGCGATTGTTGCGGTTAAGGAGTGTACGGCAACGGCGAACAGAAGATTCGAGAGAGAGAGCTTTCTGTCGAAGAGATTGTTCATCATGTGAAGATTTAGCAATTAAAGAAGCTGCGGTTTCTTGCAACTCCTTCGCTTGTTCCACCACTCGAGCTACCTCTTCCTCCACAGTATCCTCCGCCGCCGCCGCCGCCGGACTATTATTGTTGTTGTTGTTATTCGCCGCCGCAGCCATTACACGATGTGGCGCTGGCGCTGCTGCTGCTTCAATTTATTTTGGTTTTTAATAAGGTAATGTGATATGTGATGTCACTGTCTTTTTGGAAAGATAAATATTATTTTTTTCAGTGTTTCTCTAGATGCACAATTTTATGTATCTGGAGTCTACATCAAGTTTTGGAATTTATTTATTTATTTATTTTGGTTTTGTATCCTCTGTACAGGTGTACGCATGACAACAAAATAAAAGTAGTTAAAAATATTTTTTATTAAAAAATTTATTAAAAAAATTAGGTTTTTTTTATTTTTAAAGTTATCACAATAAAATCATTACAAAACATTTAAATTAAAATCTTCGCAAAATACTTTAAAAAAAAATTAATATTTTTTAAACCACGTATATTTTTTATAACACAAACAAATGTATTTTTAAATGAAAAAACAAATGATAACATATCGATTTAAGACCTTATTCTAAGCATGTTTCAAGTTAAACCAGGTAGAAATTGACCCATTCGACTTAATAGGTCAATTCATAATCTAATCTCGTTTAAAATCTTTTAAAAAAATTAAAATAATATCATTTTATTTTATTTTTTAAAATAATCTTTAACCAACATTGTTTTGATTTTATTCGAATTAGCTCACTCAATCCATAACTTAACTTTGTGCTGAGTCCTAGGAGGAGTTGAGTTTAATTATGTAATATATATATATTAAAAGTTAGGATGCCAACTCACCTTCTTTGTTGTTCACATGAATAGGAAGTAGTTTCTTTTTAATATAACACTTTGAATTAGATAATTACCGTTCATTCATTGAGCGTGTGGAACACACGCTAGCAGCTTTTCGATTAAAAATAAAAAATACAACATGAAAACACTAAAACATCCCTCATGATCCTTTTAATTACACAACATACCTATGTAATTTTACTATCACACTCCATAATAATATTTGTTTAGAACTATAGTGAAATCCCCATGACAGGAGTATATATGAGAGTCATAGCCTGTACAAGTTTTATGGTTATTCAAATTTAATAGTTATTTCATATATTTTTTTTATATAAAATAACCCTTTTTTTAGAAAGAGAAAATATATTTTAGTTCAAAATCTATAGCTATTATATAATTTTTTTTTGTATATGAATGATTTTTATATCCAAATATGTTATTAGGCTTTTTTTTAATTTTAAATTCCTAGCTCTGCCTTTGGTTGCGTGCGTGATCAATGTATGAATTATTGTGTGATTAGATATTCAAGGGTGTTCCTTAGCGTTTATTCAGTTTTTTAATCTAACAAATTGTTTTTTTTATAAAAAAAAAAAAGAAATGATAACAATTCACATGCATTGCTTTGTAAGATTAGAATCCTAAAATTTTGATTTTTTTTATTAAATTATTATTCAAAAATATTCTCTTATTCTTTGCTTCTCCACCACTAGCAAAGCAAAGCATGAATATTGTCTCATCTTATCACATTTGATCACATCATGTTATTTAGCAAAATTCTGCTGTTCATATATCTTTATTATATTTGGTTATTATATGTTATAGAAAAGAGTTAATTGTTATTATATAGTTCAAAACCTAGTAAATTTTTACAAAGCTTTTCTTTTTTACAAAAAAAAAACTCGTGACTTGAGTAATTAAACTCGAAGTACCTAATCTGGAAAAAAAATCACAAAATTTAATTTACAATCAATCAAATGATAAATGATAAAATTAAAAAAAAATTATTTATACAAATTAATTTAAAAAAATATATAAATTAATAGAATGAGAATCAAAATTAACATATAAAATAAATTTTATATTTGATTGTGAAATTAAAAAAAAATCAATTTAGTAAAAGGACAAAAAAATTAAAAAGAACGAGGACTGAAATCGACATAAAAAAACAATGTTGTAATTAAAGGGTGAAATTGAAAAGAATAATAATGAGCACCAAATTAGAAAATATAATACCATCAATTTGAATTGAATGATGGAATTGAAAACCACTAGAATTTTTACAAAAAGACCAAGGATAAAAATTAAAAATCTAAAGAACGAGAACCATATTGACGAATATAATATTTGATAAATTAAGATTGAATGATGAAATTAAAAATAAATAAAACTTATATAAAAGGGTTAAGAATAAAAATTAAAAATCATAAAATTAAAACAAAAGTTGAAATGTCAACAAATAAAAATATCAAGCTATAATTTTCAGTGAAAAAAAAAAACAAAACAAAAATTTAAATAAATTATTTTTTTAAAAAAAAATCAACCCAACCATAATAACAAACAGTATTCACTATACGAGACGATGTAGTACAGAAGTAGGCGCACCTATATCTCGAGAGTAGGTGGCAGACAACCTTTAAGAGAATCTAACTTAAATTCATGGCCTCCCTTTGTAAGGAATCCCCAAGATTTTTTGAGCTAATTTTCATTATCGTGACAATAAATTAATGAGTGCAACTGTGCACCTCAGAGGAAGACAGCCAATCTAACTGCCAAACATTTAACAACCAACCAGATTGGTCTCCATCCATGTGATAGGCCGGGTTAATTTTTTCTTCACTTGAAAAAAAAATGATTAGGCATGCTAGCAATTTTTAAAAAAAAAACAAGAAAAAACTGAGTTTTCTTTTATTGTATCCAATTAATTTAATAAATTGGTAGATTAATAATATATAATACAATTAAAAAACAAAGATGACATTAAAAATAACCCGAGTTCTTCGACCACACTTGCAACATAGCCACATGAATGAAATAACTTCATAAAAAGTAATTTGAATAAAACGTCGAAGATCAATTCTCAAACTCATCCAATATTGCATGGTGAAATTTAAAAAAAATTATTTTTTGAAAAAAAAAAAACAAAAAAGCCCTGAGTCAACTCGGGTTGAACAACCAAGTCCACAACTCACAACATGAGATCAAGATAAACTTATAGAGAGAAACGTGAAAAAAATAGCTAAGATCAATCTACAATCAACCAAATATTAAATGATGAAACTTGAAAAAAAATCAATTTCAAAAAGAGACCTAAAAACCACCGAAGATAACTCAGACTAATCTTCTAAACCTGTTATCCAAGACATGAGATCAGGAATAGCCCATGGAAGGAAAATCCAAAAAAAAACACAGATAAATTTTTAATCAATTAAATATTGAAAGATGAAATTGAAAAAAAAATTAAAAAATCCAAAACAAAACAAAACAAATAACAATCAAAAGATTGAAGACCAAATATGACTTAAAATATAATTAAACCAAATACAGAGGGATGAAAATGAAAACAAAATTCAATTAAGAAAAGGATCCAAAACAATACAAATAGTAATCAAAACAATGATAACCAAATTTTATATAAAAATTAAATGAAATAAAATGTTGAGGGAAGAAATTGAAAATAAAAATCAATTAAAAAAATGACAAAATAAAATAAACAGCAATTAAAAGAATGAGGATTAAATTTTATATAAAAACAAAATGACATGACATCTTTCAACTTTGGTAAACCAACATAGTTTTCAAAGAAATAAGAGAGAAAGGATGGAGAAGAAAAAAAAACTCGTCAAAGCCTCACTATAACCATGCATTTTACATGTGCCGCCACCACTAGAAAGGTCTCATCATGGCAGTTTTAACACATCCACAAACGATGATAGAAAACCACCGGAAAAGGTCACATGCATTGTTAGAGTGTAGTGACATCTTCCCACACGCTAGCACGTGCACCGCACAAGCCAGCCAAGTTGCCATATCCGTCTTTTTCAGTCTTTGTAGTATTTTCTTTTCAAATTGGATCCTTTAATTTTATATCAATAAAATTATATTTATTTTACAACAGAATTTTTTCCTTCATATTGTAGTATCCTCATATTTAGGAAACTAAAAAAAACTATCAAGTCCAGTCTTAAAAAATTAAACGTAAAGGGATCAAATTAAAAACAAATTAAAAGATAAAAAAAAAAGGATCAAATCTCTTTATTGGCCATGCAATTTAGTCTCCGATGTTTTTTTTAAAGGGCTCAATAGTAGTTCATTATTCAAATTAAGTCCCCATTGCTTTAACTGTTTTAATTCATTTTTTTTTCAAATCGAGCATCAACCTAGAACTGGTTTTCTTTTTTGATATCACAAGTAGCCAAAACAAAACCAAACAAAACAATTAATCAAGTCCGATCCCAAATTACTCTAATGCAAAAGGATCTAACTGGAAAAAAAAATTAGTGCAAAAAAAATAAACAAATAAAAAAGAAAATATTTCTCTAATGAACAATGTATTCCCTTACAATCCACAAAAAAAGGTTGATGTTTTTTTTTTCAAAAAAACAATTATTGTTAATTTAAATAGGACTCACAAGTTCATGAAGTACCTAATTTGAGATTTGATCACTAAAATGCTAAGCAGCCAAACCGTAAGGTACTTTTTTAAGTTTCCTTAAATAACATTCCTTGAACTAATTTGGACTATATTTATTATACTTGGTTTAAGATCTAGGTTGTCGGTTGGCAGGGCGAACTCTAAAATAATAGTATTTCAGTTTTTTTTAATTAAAATAATATGGTTTTGAATAAAAAAAATTAAAAATATTCTTAAAATTGACCCGATCATGTCTCTTTCTGATTTGATCAGGTCACCCGAATTTGATTGGTTTACCATCCACCTTAATTCACTAAAAAACTTATACTAGACCATGTTCCGAATCGATCCGCCTTACATACCCAGATGTAATAGCTATGGTTTGGATAAGATCAAGACAGAGTTCATCAATTGCCATTTTCTTATGTGATTGTTTCTTTTTGGTTATTTTTTAGGGCGGCAAGGGTATAGCTTGAGCAAGCTTCCTCTGTGATGCCTGCACTCTATGTGTATTGGTAGAGTTTAATATTTCACTCGCACAATTAGGCTGGAACAGGTTAGAAATAGGAATATGTAGATTTGTTTAGCTTAGTTCTTTTCTTAGTAGGTAAGCTGCACTTCTCAAATTAAGAGAAACAGCAAGAAGTTCATCAATCTTGGGGTTTTAGTTAAGACTAACAATAGATAAACAGAGAGGAAATTTCAAGCTCAAGAAACAACCTAGCCTGACAAAATCTTGATCTATGAAGCCATGTTTCATCATCAAATCTGTGATGGCATCACGAGTCCTGAGGTAGGTGGTAGATTCTTAGATGCCATTGCCACGTAGAGGAGAAGAAATCTAGCTAGCTTCAAACCTAGTGGGAGTCCACTTGCTAGGAGGTTAGGTTTTAGTTTTCTGCATGGATTACTTGAGCAAACGTGGTTTGTTGGCCAAATCAAAAGGCTGGGTCCTCAAAATTTTCTTCACCATGCACAAGACGGTCTCCTTGCCTCTTCCAATTCCTCGTAAAATAAGCGTTTTGCTCTCAAGGAAACGCACTCCTTGTCAATACTTGGATTTTGCTTATGGTTTTAGGTAGTGATTACAGTTACAGTCGACCATTACAATTACAATCAACCATTCGGGTATTCGATATCATCTCATCTCTTATGGATATTGAAGTGCTGACCTATAGTTATGAAACTCCAATCCATTTTCATCCCTAGTTTTGAATGTTCTTCTGAACCTGCAAAATTATGTAAAGAACTCAAAAAAGAAAATCTATATTTTTTGAAAACCAATCTCTCAGACCTAGTCTAACTTTCACTATGAAGATGAGAAGAAATGTGGAGGAAATAAATTTATCTTCATTGATGAAACACATGACCCAAAAATATGGAGGAAAAGCCTATCCGCAAGGAGAAATATCCTGATAAAAACAATCTGATTCAACATCATGATTTACCAGAAGGAGAAAAGAAAGAAAGAAAGAGCATAAAGAAGGGCACCGGGAAGAGTAAAAAAATGATACTGCACGGCTTCTACTGTTGTTTTTGCTTAGCTTCACCAGTCCAGTAAGTTTTGACAGCAACAAGAATTTTCTCTGGATTAAAGGGTCCACTTTCATGGTCCATAATTTGGCTCTTCCATCTCATGCCATTTGTTATAGTCTGAATCTTCACAAGAACCTCTACTGTATCCCTGAATATCACTGTCCCTTCTGGCCTTAGAATTCTATCCATCTCCAGCAGAATGTGGGTTATGTCACACCTTCAAGAGAGAAAAATCAAACACAAATTCAATCACAAGATTGTAACTTACAGGATCATGGTGATCAAAGTCAGTTCTTCAGCATTCAAGTTTTACCTGTCCTGATATATACTGAACACCCCACCAGCATGGATGAGATCATATGTTCTTGGATATGTTGAGACTGCCTCACACCAATCCTGATATGAGCCAATAAACCCTCGTTCATAGATCACACCAAGTGTGTCTGGATTTGAATTGGCAGGTACCACATTCATAACCCACACCGGATATTTTACCAAGGCCGCGGCTAATCCTCCAAGTTGAGCATTCATGTCCATTATGTTCCGGAATCTGCCTTGGGTGAGAGGACTAATGATATTCTTATAATGCGCCACTCTATCCTTCCACAGATCATTATCCTCCTTGAATTTCTCAGCATTGATTCCTGGAATAGAACCACTGCGAATTCTTGGAGGGACTGCGAATGCTCGTGCTGGCCATTTCTCCACTACACCACCAGCAACTTCATCCGAGCCGCTTACCTCTGGCAATGGAGTTATGCAAGTTTCCATGTCTTTATACCTTTTTTTTTTTTTGGAATAAAGCACATGTATGCATAGGTGTTAAATGAAAGGTTTTGGCATATCAAAGATAGGATATGAAATAGCATGAAAGATGGGCATTGAGAGAATACCAGGCAGCATCTGGATTGTCTGACTTGCATATATGTGGTGTTTTATAGATCTTCCTGCTTGCAACGCACTCGATGTGGTTAAGGGGCTTTTGCCAGACTGAAAGATCACCCTTTTCAACCACCTTCTTCCAGCACAGGCGCTTGGCTACATCCTCGATAGCATCCTGCTCTTGCTTCAAGTCTTTCGCGGTTCTTTCCCAACCTCTCCAGTATTTCTTCCAGTGAATAGGAGGACCAGATAGAATCCAATAACCACCAGGCCTTAAAACTCTATCCACTTCAATCAGATACAAACCATCTGTGAAATAAAAGAAAACAACATGCTTGGATCAATGGAAGTTTTGTTGAACCATATTGATAAACGAAAAAATTTTGGTCGTAATTGAGCTCCATTTTTATTAAATCATCCTCTGTTGTGCAGAAGTCCATGCTTTATATGTTGTTCAAACACAAGTGCAAGTTAAAATTGAGGGCGTACCATTTTGATGCCATGGTATCAAGCAACGGGAACAATGAGCCATGTCAAAAGCCCTTGCTGGGTAAGGAAGCCTTTGCGAAGCCATGATGCCAATCATAGCAGGAACTCCCCTCTCCAATGCAAACCAGACCTGTGCTTCATGCGTATCCCTTGGTGCAAAAGACATTGCTATAATGTCCCTCTTCAACAGGTATGCACCCCAACTCGCAACCTTAACACCCACAACAAAGACATAAACAATACACATAAGGCTTGGAATGCTGATAATTCTCATGGAATAGAACACTTGTAGATTAAGCTATTTGGATAGGATTCGAAAACAGATGTTGAGTAGAAAACATGATATTTTGGCAATTAACTTACACCACAGCCTGTGTCAATAGCAGTTCTGATGCTTCCATCAGTAAGAGGAATGAGCTCACTAATGTCATCAATATAAGCATCAGCTCCACGGGGGAACATGGTGCCTCCACCGGGGAATCTAAATCGGTCACCCTCAACTTGAATCCAATTCTGCACAGCCTTTTCAATGCTAAGTTCATTATGGGGAATGTTATCATACCAGGCATAATCACGGCTTTGTGGCCATTTAAAAGGGGTCTTATATTTAGGAGGAGCAGGTATCAAGCAAAGAAGCAACTCATCCTTTGTTGGGCAATGCCTCTCTCTATATTTCAACATGTTCCTATCAAATTTCCTTCCCCTTTGAGGATCTTGGCAAGGAGTGTACTCACTATAGGACATGTCGCATGGTGGAATCTCATTAACTGAATCAGTGTTGTTGATCTGAATCTGATGATGGCTATTAAAGTCCAAGACAGCTGATTCTGATGATGGATTGGAACTAACCCCGGCAACGTTTGAAACATCACAAGCTACTTTAGTGATGGACTGGGCTAGATTTGTGGGGGCTGCGGTATGCTGCCAAGCTCCCAAAACATAGAACAAAACGCAAAGGCCGCTGACCCCAAGAATCCAAGTTAGGCGCTTTCTCTTTGCTTCTAGCTGATGCTGCTTTGGTGATCCATTTGCCATTTTTATTTCTAATCAACACTGCAAATATCTCAAACACAAGAGAAACGAGCGGAAACAGATTTAGAGACAGGAAGGTCTAGGTGGTGGAATTGTTGAACAAACATACACATCATTTTTATAAAGCTGTCAGCCTCATCAAAAAATCAACACTGCACACCAAAAAGCTCCACTTCCACACATGGACTCATGATTTCATTATTCATTTTGTGAAAAGGAAAAGAGATATTCTGCCAATCTGGCCGAAAATGACGGTCATAATGACACCAGATAGCAACCTATTCATGAACTTACAGTGATCTGTAGAACCAATGAAGAGCTAGCACTGAAAAAGACATGACAAAATTCAAGGGCAATTTTCGTGATTTACTAAACAGAGGAAACAGATAAGAGACAGAGCTTGGATTGATTACTCTAAATTCCATCAGGGAAAAAAACCTTGAAGATGGAAATTAAGGGTAAAACAAACAAGTAAGCATTAAACATGTTTGAAAAATAAAATAAAATAAAAAATCCCATGTGACAAAAACACAGCAAGATCATTACAACCCTAAAAGCAAACACCAACATGTTACAACATTTCTTCCAAGTTGCAAGATGGTGTAAGAAAGTCACAGATACAAAGCTTACTTTTGTGCTCTTTTTTACCTCTAGTGGTTAGATAAGCAAAGCTTACCTCTTTCTAACAACATAAATTAGAGTGCAAGTATCAATATTTTCCAACAAGAAATCAACTTTTTACAGCCTATCTTCTTTCATCTTTCTTTCTTTAACCAACAAAACACAAACCCACAAAGACAACCTCAACAGATCCACAAGAAACATCTCTGTACATTTTCTTGAACTACTAAGAGAAGGGTTTCTTTTTCTTTTTAAAAAAAGGAACAGGGAGGAAGGAAGGAAGAAGAAAGTACAGTACCTGAAGAAGGAGATTCTCTCTCAGCTTAACAAACCCTTCACTCAAAAAATAAAAGAATAATCAAACAAGAAGCTAAAAACTCAGCATGGGTATTCTTTAGCTTTTATCTAACTATCCTCTGATTAAATTACTAGCAATGACGAGAAAATAAATAAGAGGAAAAGGGAAAGAAGGCTAATGAAACTATCTAGCTTAAAAACTGCCAAGAAGGGAACATGAAGACAAAGAGACAGAGAAAGGGAGTGGTTAAGGTTATAAAAATGTGTAACATGTAAAGGAAGCATAGAAAGTCTCCACCATTACAGGAACAAGAAAGTGGGGTGGTGGACTTATGAAGAGAGAGTGTGTGTGGTTCACTTGGATTATGTCTTCGTTAATGAGTTACAAAAATGGAGGAAGGGGTGACTGGTGAGCCTTGATCTTGTGGGATTTTGATTTAGTAAAAAACAATAGACAAGGTGGTGGCAGGTTCCGAGCATTCACAGGAGACTGACCAGCCTCTTTTCACTCCCCCTTCGTCTAGTTCTTCTCCTTCACTAACTTCTATTCTATTTTTTAAATTATTTAACCTTTTCCCCATCTTTTCAGGCTCCTAATCCTAACAACACCTAATTCAAAAGCCAACTTAGCCTATTACAAATTACAAATACAATTATTAAATTAAAAAAAAA
>Ga0307515_10003118_pt1 | contig 35057 bp, 40 predicted proteins | sample 17_EM_MG_FD_194513 | JGI IMG/M metagenome (GOLD analysis project Ga0307515, IMG submission 194513) | Populus trichocarpa ectomycorrhiza microbial communities from riparian zone in the Pacific Northwest, United States - 17_EM | ecosystem: Host-associated > Plants > Roots > Unclassified | place...
CATGGTTTAATCAAATCACCAAAAAAGCAGACAAAAAATATTACACTGAAACAAAGCATCAAAAACACAATACCTTTGATATTCTTAAAGCGATATTAGCTTGACGGCTATGGATAGCTATCGGGATGTTTGAGCCCGAAATGGGTGGTGTGCGGTGGGTTGGCGAGTGCCGAGAGCCCGACCTGAAGGCCATACACTAATCTTTATTCATTTCACCAATACTTTGCTGGCCGGAAGGAGCCGCCCGAAAAGAAATTTCTACCTTCGCCTGTAACAACCGATTCACTCACCCGTCTTGTATTTGTAAACGATGAAATTCGAAATGTTCGAAGCCCGGGTTCTTCCAGTAAAAAACAAGCTTTTCCGCTTCGCTTTCCGCCTTTTGGGCAGCAGCGAGGAGGCCAAAGACGTGGTACAGGAAGTACTCATTAAAGTATGGAATGGCCGTGAGCAGATGACGGACATCCAGAACATGGAAGCGTGGTGTATGCGTATCACCAAAAACCTGTCGCTGGACAGGCTGAGGTCGAAGCAGCGCAGGGCCACCGATTCGATGGAAGAGGGGTTCGATATGCAGCATGAATCATTGTCGCCTCATGAAACAACTGAAATGGGTGAAAGTATGGTACGAATTCACGAACTGATTGCTGCATTGCCCGAAAAGCAAAGGCAGGTGATACACCTCCGCGATGTGGAAGGGTATAGCTACAACGAGATTTGCGAAATACTGGAGCTGGACATGAACCAGGTGAAAGTGAGCTTGTTTCGTGCTCGTAATGCAGTAAGAGAGAAACTGGTAAAGATCAACGCGTATGGACTCTAAATATATTGAGCAACTGCTCGAAAAATACTGGAACTGCGAAACTTCGCTGGAGGAAGAACAGCAGCTGCGTGATTTCTTCAAGGGAAATGCTATTCCGGATTCGCTGAATGAAACCGCCAACTTGTTTCGCTTCTTTGAAGCAGAGAAAAAAAAATCGTTAAGCGATTCTTTTGATCACATTGTAACAAAAGAAGTGAAGAAGCGTCAAGGTAGTAAGATCATCAACATGGTAAGCTGGATACAAATAGGAAGAATAGCAGCAGGACTTCTTGTGGTGGTAGCCGCTACGTATTTCATCCGGGAGGAGGTACGAAAGGCTTATCCACCGGAGGTAGCGGTAACTGATACGTACAGCGATCCGCAGCTGGCTTTTGAGGAGACCAAGAAAGCATTGATGATGATCAGTAAAGGTTTTGGAAAGGCAAAGAGTGAGGCGGGTAAGATTAAAATGTTTAATGACGCAGAAAAGAAGATACAGGGAAAAGAAGAAGAGAAAAATGATTCGGTAAATATTTAAAGAACGGAATTCAAAAACATTAAAATAGAAACGAGTATGAAAAAGGTAATGATGAGTGTAGTGATGGTGATAGCAGCCGTAGCAGTACAGGCTCAGGAAGATGCGATCTCTAAGTTTTTCAACAAGTACAATGATGACGAATCATTCTCACAGGTAAATATCAGCAGTAAGATGTTCAGCCTCTTCACTAATATGGAAGTAGATAAACCGGAAGACAAGGAAGTGCTGAATGCGATCAGCAAACTGAGAGGACTTCGCATACTGGGAAAAGAAAATACTTCGGATGCACGCAAGCTCTATAAAGAAGCCTTCGCGCTTATCCCTCAAACAGAATTTGAAGAGCTGATGAGTGTGAGAGATAAGGATAAGGACATGAAATTCCTGATCAAGGAAAAGGCAGGCAAAATTTCTGAGCTGGTGATGGTGATGGGCAGTACTACGGATTTTATGGTGCTAAGTCTTTTTGGAGAAATCGATTTGAAGCAGGTAAGCCAGATCGGAAGCAAGATGGATATTAGCGGTCTTGACCAATTGAAAAATATTGACAAGAAGGATAAGAAAGATCCTAAAGATCAAAAGAAGCCTACTTCTAAAGATAACGAATAGACAGGTTTGTAAATAGAAGGTGTTGCTTTTTTCAAGCAACACCTTTTTTATTCTCTTATTTCAATTAATCTTTAACAGCTATGAAATCACTTGCACTTATCACTGTATTTGTATTAGGCATTTCGGCTTCCTTTGCACAAAGCAAAAGTTTTCAAACCCTTCGCGATCATTTTATTGATGAAGAGAACGTTCATTCCTTCAACATCAGCGGCTTCTTCTGCAGGGCTGCCATGAGTTTTGCCATCGATGATGATGATGAGCTTTTGAGCAATATGATGAACGATATTGATCATGTTCGCATTATCGTGATTCCCAAGGGGGAGTTTAAAAAGCAAAATCTGTCCGTAAGTGGATTTAAAAACTACCTGGCGAAGGATGCTTTCGAAGAAATGATGAGCGTAAGAGAAAAAGGTGATCATGTAAGCGTTTTTATGCGCGAAGATGGCAACAAGAAAAACAGATACTTCGTATTAGTAGAAGAATCGGATGAAGTGGTTGCTATTGAAATGAAAGGGTATATTGACCCTGAATTGTTTAAGAACGAAAACAACAAGATCACTTTCAATCAATAAAAGGAAATAAAAATGAAGAAGATCTTAGCGATAGCAGCACTTGTTTTCTTTTCCAGCGCATTGCTTTCCGCGCAAAGCAAAACCACCCAGGCATTGGATGATAAATTTGAAGGCTTGTCACTTTACTTTTATAAGAATACGTTACGTATGCTCAATCAGAAGGCCGATCCTGATTTTGATGCCCTGATCAAGGATATTGAAAAAATGAAATTCCTGTTGATTGACAAAGGTAGGGAATTTGGTAAAGGTGAATACGATAAACTGATCAGTGATTACAAATCAGAATCGTTTGAACCCATTATGACCAGCCGCTTCCAGGGAAAAAGCTTTGATATTTACATGAAAGACAAAAAAGGATCATCGCTGGGAACAGTGGTAATTGTGAATGATTCTACCAGCCTGTATGTGCTGGATATTATCGGAACAATTGATGTAAGTAAAGCCTCTTCATTGTTCTCAGCTATCGACAGCAGCTCAGACATTGGCAAGCAGATCAAAAATTTTACCGATCGTAAAGAAAAGGAGTTCGATAAAAATCATTGATAGAAATCGTTAATAGAATCACTAAAATTTCAACCTTTGGAAACTGTTCTCTCTATTAATGGCCTCACCAAAAACTTTGGTAAGCTCACAGCAGTCAATCAGTTGAACCTGGAGGTAAAGCGCGGCCAGGTGTTCGGTATGCTTGGCCCAAATGGAAGCGGTAAGACTACTACGCTTGGTATGCTGATGGGCGTGGTAAACCCTACTGCCGGTAACTTCTCCTGGTTTGGGCAGCCGCCTACATCTCGGGTAAGAAAGAAAATTGGTGCTGTATTAGAGCATCCCATCTTTTATCCTTACCTGAGCGGGCAAAAAAACCTGGAGCTGATGGCCATGATCAAGGAAGCTCCGGTTGAAAATATCCCCAAAGTGCTGGAGCTGGTGGAGCTTAAAGGAAGAGAGCACGATAAGTATAAAACGTATTCATTGGGTATGAAGCAACGGCTGGCGATTGCTTCTGCGCTATTGAATGATCCCATCGTATTGATTTTAGATGAACCTACCAATGGACTTGATCCAATGGGTATAGCTGAAATCCGTGAGATTATAATAAAAATTGCAGCGGACGGAAAGACGATCATTCTTGCCAGTCACTTGCTGGATGAAGTACAGAAAGTATGTACTCATTTTGCCGTGCTTAAACGCGGCAATCTTATGCACTATGGCCCTGTTGATGATGTAGGAAAGGGAGAAGAGATTGTGGAGGTAGTTGCTTATCACGATGATCTGGGCGTTTTGCTTCAGGAGTTTATCGGCTCTGCCACCGTCAGGAAAGAGAACAACCAGTTCCTGGTTATGATGAAAGAGGGATTTCACAGTCACGACTTAAATCGTTTTCTTTTTGAAAAAGGAATTGTGGCTTCGCACCTCATCACTAAGAAGAAGACATTGGAAAAACAATTCCTCGAAATTCTATCGGAAGGACAATCCGTAAACAGCATAAAAAAATAGCGCATGCTTTACTTACTTCGCATCGATCTCAAAAAGATGACCAGCTACCGGACATTCTGGATCATTTGTGGCATTTACTTTTTCACTTTGATTATAGGAGCAGCCAGCGGTATGGAGCTTTTAAAAATGTTGTCTCGGTTGATTGAGGGCTTTGGGCAGGAGATTAATATCGATCGCATTCCGCTGTATCATTTCCCTGACATCTGGCAGAACCTGGCCTGGAGCAGCGGCTTGCTGAAGATGGGCATTGCCATCATGGTGGTTGTATCCATTACCAATGAATACACCTATCGCACTGTTCGTCAAAACATAATTGATGGAATGAGCCGCGAGGAGTTTTTGCTTTCCAAGGTATATACCAACCTTTTACTTAGCCTGGCAAGTATGGCTTCCGTATTTTTGATTGCTGTAGTTACAGGTTTGATTTATTCGCCCGAGCTGGATTTCCCTTATATGTTGACCGGCATCAGTTTTTATCCCGCTTACTTTCTGGAAATATTTGCCTTTCTTTCCTTTGCTTTGATGCTGGGAATTTTTGTGCAACGCTCAGGACTTACCATCATACTTCTGCTATTCTCTTACCTGATCGAACTGATTATCAAGAGCAATGTGGATAATTATTTTCCTGCCACCATTCAATTTTTCCCGCTGGAGTCGATCATGAACCTCGTGCCCATGCCGTTTGCACGCTATGTATTCCAGGAAATTCGCGACACCATTACCTTTAGTTCAGTGGCGATCGCTTTGGTGTGGACTTTCCTGTTCAACTATTTCGCTTACCTGAAGCTTAAAAAATCTGATATTTGATAATTAATAAATAGAGTTGGTGACATGTCTTTTTTAGATTCATGTCACCACTTGTATAAATCAATTTCCTGAATTCCTTTTTCGTTAATATCTTTCTTTATTACCAAAAAGGAATCCACCATGAATCTTTTCTCACGAAGACAATTTTTGACTAAGGCTGGTGCCGGTGCCGCTTTCGCTTCTGTCATTTCTTCCAATGCTTTCGCTGATCCATTCCAATTGCAGGAGAACCAGTCGCAAAAGAAATTAGGCGTGGCACTGGTAGGCCTTGGCTACTATGCAGAATTCAAACTGGCCACCGCACTTCAGGAAACAAAGAATTGCCAGCTGGTTGGAATTGTTACGGGCACTCCTGCCAAAGCAGAAAAATGGAAAAAGCAATTTAATATTCCTGATAAGAACGTTTACAATTATCAGAACTTTGATCGTATTGCTGATAATAAAGATATCGATGTTGTTTATGTAGTGTTGCCGAATGCCATGCATCATGAGTTTGTCATTCGTGCAGCCAGGGCGGGCAAGCATGTAATCTGCGAAAAGCCGATGGCCGTTTCTGTAAAAGAATGCGAGGAAATGATTGCCGCATGCAAAGCTGCAAAGGTGACCTTATCGATTGGTTATCGTCTTCATTTCGAACCTTACAACCTGGAAGCAGCCAGAATTGGTCAGCAGAAAGTTTTCGGTAAAGTAAAAATCGTGGAAACCTCCATGGGCTTTAAGATCGGAGATCCCAATCAATGGCGTTTGAAGAAATCACTGGCAGGTGGTGGTGCTATGTATGATGTAGGCGTGTATGCGATACAAGGTGCGCGCTATTCTACCGGTGAAGAACCATTGTTTGTAACTGCACAGGAAATTAAGACAGATCCGATAAAATTTAAGGAAGTAGATGAGACGGTGATGTGGCAGATGGAATTCCCAGGTGGAATTGTTTCCAGTTCAATTACTTCGTATGCAAGTAATCTGGAAAGGCTTTTTATTTCTGCAGAAGAAGGCTGGCTGGAGTTGAGGCCTGCGTATGGTTATGGACCTCTTTCGGGACGTACCAGCAAAGGAGAACTGAACCTTCCTCAAATCAACCACCAGGCCGCGCAGATGGATGGTATTGCGGCCAGCATTCTGGAAGGTAAGCCATCTATTGTGCCCGGGGAAGAAGGACTGAAAGACGCCAGAGTAATGGAAGCGATTTATAAATCGATTGAAACAGGAAAGCGAGTGAAGGTTTAAAATAAGTTAAAATAGAGGATCACTTCAATCTCTTTTCAAGAACGATTTTCAATTCTTTCTTCTCATCGGTATAAGTCTCTATGATATCAAACCCGTTTTTTAGATTGAGAATCAGCATGCCCCTCCAGCGGTTCATGGTTTTGGTGCGGATGTATTGAAATTTATTTTGAGCGCACCACTTATGCTGAAGCAGCATAAGCTCCCGGGCAATGCCGTTTTTCCTATGTTCTTTTTTTACGCCACCAATCCAGCTATAAAATGTATTGGCATCGCTGGCATAGCCCATTTTGAAACCAATCATTTTATGGTCACTCCATGCAATAACGGTAAGCAGGCATTCCGAAGTCTGTACCCTTTTTTTGAACTTGTCCTGATCAATGTTTCCAAAGATCTCTTCGTAAAGAGCCTGGATAGAACTAAGTAATTCTATTTCCGGTTTACCTTCTGTTTGTGAGTATGTAATCATTATATGCCTGTTAAAAAGTCAAAATTAACGCCAATTTGGCTACGAAAGAGAAGCGTAGGCTGACGATATGACTACAAAGAGCAAAGGGAATAATCATTGAGGAGTGATTGCTAAGTTTTACTGATATGAGAAATCGTTTAATTAATGACAACCTGATTACAGGTATAGATGTACTGAATACTTTGAACGGAGGTTCGATAGAGCCGTCTGTCAGGTTTTCGAAATTTCCGGACTATCACCAGATTGAATTAAAAGCTCCGGGCATAACCGAGGAAGGATTGCACGTGAAAATTGATAATGATCATTTAACCGTTTTTTATGAACATCATATTGAATCGCGTGGTGTCTCCATCCCGCTTCCGCGTGTAGTTTATAATAAGCAGATTCCTTTTTTTATTGATGCATCAAAGATCAATGCGCATTACAATGAAGATGTATTGGTGGTGCAACTCCCCTTCAATGAGCAAGCCAGCGGTTATCACCGTGATGTTCAGATTGAAAGGGAATAATCGTATTAAGTTTGCTATTAGTAAGACGCCTGACTCTGAGAAGAGTCGGGCGTTTTTTAGGTTAGTGTCAATACTTACTCTTACTGCTCTCTGAACTTATTGCTGCGACTCTTGATTCAAAGTCCTTTCACGCTCATTCCTCCATCCACCATAATATTCTGGCCGGTGATGTAGCTTACGCTATCCATAGCCAGGAAAGAAACAATGCTCGCCACCTCTTCGGGTTGTCCAACTCTGTTCATGGGTGTGCGCGCCAGAATTTTTTCCAGTCTTTCGGGCTGGGAAAGAACTGCAGTAGTCAGTGGAGTTTGAATGTACCAGGGTGATACCGAGTTCACGCGAATATGATCGGATGCCCATTCGGCCGCCAGGTGACGTGTCAATTGAATGATGGCTGCCTTGGTCATCCCGTAAGGTGGGCCGCTTTGCACATCAAAAGTTCCGGCTACAGAAGCAATATTGATTACCGATGCATTGCCGGAATTTTTCAGAAGCGGATATGCTTTTTGTGTGATGTCGGTAAGACTAAACAGATTGACTTCAAATAATTTTCTGTATTCGTCTTCGGAGTAATCAACGAATTTTTTCCGGATGTTAGTGCCAACATTATTTACCAGCACATCCAGCTTATTCCACTTTTTAGTAATGTGATCGACTATCTTTTTCCGGAAGATGGAATCACCAAAATCCCCCTCCAATGTGTGAAGATTTTCTGCTTCAGGTAAAGTGCTGGTATCTCTTGCTATCACCAGCACCTCAGCACCAAGATTAAGAAACTCCTGAACGATCGCTAAGCCAATACCTTTTGTGCCTCCCGTGACGAGCGCCTTTTTGTTTTTTAAATTCCAGTTCATTGTAATGATAATCTCCTGCTTCAATTTAAGGAAGCCTAAATCTTTACACTGGCCCAGTTCTCTCCGATTTTGATGCGATGGATTTGCATATCCGTAACGCCAAACTTTTCCGCCAGCGATTTAAGCGAAGGTGCTTTTTTAGGATTAGCCAGTTCTGTTTTTATTTTTCTTACCTGGGCTTCAGTAAGTTTTGAATGCAGGCGCTTGGCCCGGATGACTGTCGGGTTAAGTGCATCGTGGGAAGCTTGTTCTGCGCGGGTCACCCATTTCAGATTTTTGAAGTGATTGTTCGCTTTTTTGAAATCCACATGAATAACAAAACGATGGGCTGCGCTCGCTTTTTTGCAGAAAGCTTCGGCTACCAGCCGGTGCACAAGGTGTGTTTTTTGTTTGCCTTTTAACCGGAATGAGAGTGTAGGATAGCCACCCGTAATGCTGTGCTTAAGGGCATACCCTTCCTGGGGTTTGGTAATATAGCTCGCAATGCGCCCCTGTGTGGATACCGCATAGCGCTGCCCCTGCGCGCCACGGGCTCCTTTCAATGGCTCCCAACGTTCACCTGCAATTTTTTTCATCGTGTGATCTATTTAAATTCATGCTTCACAACCAGGAGGAAAAAGTCATTCTCGATAGGCAGATAGCCTTGCTCGTAGCAATAATAGTAAACTGCCCCGTCTTTTGTTTTATAAGTGTTGGTAAAATATTGAAAATCAAAGCCCTTCTCCTTTAATTTGGCTATTCCCACCCTGCTTTTGCCGGTGGTATTTAGTTCTGAAAGAATGCGCCTGTTTTTGCGCAGGCTGTTATTTACGTTGCGTACGTAGTTCGTTTCATCGCTGTTGAGGCGATTATTATAACTGATGCGGCACTGGTCGGAGCAGAATTTTTTATCGACACGGCCGGTGATTTTGGTTTCACATTCCAGGCATGTCTTGGGTTCTATAGCAGGCATTTGGAGATCAGGTTTTGATAGGAGGACTTGGATCAGGACTTAGGGAGATACTTTGCAGCCAGTTTTTCAGGTGCTACCGTGCAGTAGGCGGTGGTGAGCACATCTTTAAAAACAGTTTTTTTTACTTTCTTTAATTCGATGATGGTCCATCCCTGCTTGCCCCATTTATTCGCTACGGCATAAATCACGCCCTGGTTTGAATCCGCGAAAACAGATTGGTCAATCAGCGAAAGTTTCACTACCGACAGGTTCTTCTTTTCGTCCAGCGTAGCAAATATTTTTTTCTTTACCCGAAAGGAGGTCTTTTCGAAATGAGGCTGCTCCCCGGCTTCCTCGAAAGAGAGGGCAAAATCGCGAAATACTTTCAGGTCAATCATTTTAAAGTAGTTAGAAGTACGTTGCTTTCTGTATGTAAAGAAGTCACAAACCCTCTATTCCTTCCCTTTTGCAGGATTATTCGTTTATAAACGTTTACAAACGAATATAATCGAAAGTAATCGATTAACATACAAATCCACCCTTTTTCTGCTTTCACCTTTGCATCGCTGATCGGAACTAATCCACAGCAAAAAGTGAAAATCAATGTTTAACAATTAAATACTACAATTATGAAAAGTTTAAGAAACAGCGTGCAGTTGATCGGTCGTTTAGGAAAAGATCCTGAAATGAAAACATTTGGCAAGAGCATGAAAGCTTCTTTTTCGATTGCCACCACCGATATATACAAAAATCAAAAAGGAGAAAAAGTGGAGGATACGCAGTGGCACAATATTGTCATCTGGGGCAATCTTGCTGAAATTGCAAGCAAGTTTTTGAAGAAAGGAGCAGAAGTATGTGTGGAAGGCAAGCTCATACACCGTAATTATGAAACGGACAAAGGTGAAAAGCGCTATGTAACGGAGATCAATGTTAATGATATCGTTATGCTTGGAGCAAAGCAATAGAACATCCTTTGAGGTTTTTACAGAATCTTAAGTCAAGCCTGGCAGTTGAGCCAGGCTTTTTTTGTTTTCAGGCTGTATAAGTCACGTAAAAAGAATGAGTAAACACTTCTAATTTAAGTCGTAAATTGCAAATCGTAAATTTCGGTTGATGAGTTTTGTTTATCCTTCTTTCCTCTGGGCTTTCACGGCACTTGCTATTCCTGTCATCATCCACCTGTTTAATTTCAGAAAGACCACACGTATTTATTTCTCGAATATCCACTTTCTGAAACAGGTAAAGCAGGAGACCACACAAAAGCGTAAGATCAAACAATATCTCGTCCTTGCTTCACGCCTTTTGTTCCTGCTGTTCCTGGTACTTGCTTTTGCACAGCCTTTTTTGCCTGCCCACGAGCAAATTACCTCTGGTAAAAACATTACTATTTATTTGGATAATTCCTACAGCATGACAGCCCCGGTCAGTGATAAGGTTCGTGCCTTCGATGCAGCTACCGGTTTTGTAGACCAGATCACACAAACATTTCCACCCGACACACGCTACCGGATGGTGACCAACGATTTCGCTCCTTTCTCGGCTACCTATAAGACAAAATCGGAATTGCTGGATTTGCTTTCGCAGATGCGGCCGTCTGCGATCAGCCGTACTTTTGAAGAGGTAAAGAGCAGAATTCAAACCGATTCCAAACCTTCCGAAGTATTCTGGATCTCCGATTTTCAGAAATCTACTTTAGGAGATTTAAGCGGACTTAAAATGGATTCGGCCTATCAGTGGCACCTTGTTTCCTTACCGATGCAGAACCCGGCTAATATTTTTATCGACTCTGTTTATCTCGAAAATCCTTTGATGATAGGAGGGGAACGTAATTCTATAAAAGTGAAACTGAAAAATTCCGGCCCGAGGGGAGTAGAGGGATTAATGCTGAAGCTGATGATCAACAATATTCAGGCAGCCACTACGAGTGTAAGCCTGGTTGCCAATGGCACAACGGAAGCCAGCTTTGATCTGGCGAGCAACCTTCAGGGATTGAATGAAGCCAAAGTAAGTATCAGTGATTTTCCGGTAAGCTTTGATAATGATCTTTACTTTACGCTGAACGCAGCGGGCAGACTGAAGGTAGCAGAGATCAAAGCGGATGTTAAGCCTACCTATATCGAAAAGGTATTTGGAAATCAATCACTGTTTGCTTTTAAAAGTCAGCACATTGGTAATGTTGATTATAGTTTATTGAACGATGCCGACCTGATTATTTTTAATGGCTTGAATAAAATTGAAGGTGGATTGCTTTCGGTGATCAGTGCAATTAAAGAGCGATCGGGCACAGTGCTTGTTATTCCTTCTGCTAACCCTGACTTAAGTTCCTATAGATTGATTTTACCTTTTGCGGGGTTAAGCGTAGCTAAAAGCCAGGAGCAGGAAGAACTGGAACGTCCTGATTTCGAAAATCCTTTTTTTGAAAATGTGTTTGAAGAGAAAACCATTTCATTGGCGATGCCCAGAGCAAAAAAAATAATGCAGTGGGGAACGGATCGATCGGCTATCTTAAAGTTCAAAGATGGCCAGCCATTTTTAGCGCAGTCGGGCAATTTGTTTGTACTGGCAAGTCCTCTGGAAAAAGACTTTACTGATTTTTACAATCATGCCTTGTTTGTGCCGGTAATGTACCGCATGGCGGCTTCGGTAAAGAAAGATCAGCAAAAATTATATTACACCCTTTCCGAAACACTGATCCGGGTAAAGGCCGACAGCCTTTTCGGTGAGGAGCCGGTGCGGCTAACAGGTAGCCAGGAATTGATTCCACCCCAGCGTAAAACTGGCGACCAGGTGCTGATTGAAATCCCTAAGTTTTCCATCAATGCCGGATTTTACAGTGTGATGTTTAAGCGCGATACGCTGAGCTTGCTGGCTTTTGATCTGGACAAGCGCGAATCGCTGCTGGCTCAGTATAAGGCAAGTGAGGTAAAAGAGCTTGCAGGCGGAGGAGATTTTCTTTCCATTTTTGAAGCAACTACACCGGAAGCTTTTGGCAACGAAATAAAAGAGAGATATTTGGGCACGCCTTTGTGGAAATACGCCTTGCTTCTGGCTTTGGCTTTCCTGCTGGCTGAAGTTTTATTGATCCGGTTTTTAAAGTAGAAGTTCAATTGGTAATTCAAAACCACTTTGGTAAACTTTGATAATGGCAGTCCTACATCCAGCATCTAATCTCGAATGAAAATACTCATCCAATCTGCTACCATCTACAATACCCTCTCTCCATTTCATAAAAAAAAGAAAAATGTACTGATCTCTAATGGCCGCATTACGGAAATAGGAGACAAGAATTTTTCAGCCGATAAGGTAATTGACGCAGAGGGAATGATCCTTTCTGCAGGGTGGTTTGACATTGGCACTTATGTAGGCGATCCTGGTCACGAGCAGGAGGAAGACCTTGTCTCTTTAGGCAAGGTGGCCGCGGCCGGAGGTTTTACAGAAGTGGCTGTGCTTCCTAACACGCATCCTTCTGTGCAAAGCAAAAATGAAGTGAGCTACATCACACGTGGTAATGACACGCGGCTGGTGGAAATACACGCGCTGGCTTCGGTAACAAAAAATAACAAAGGGGAAGAACTCACAGAGATGATCGACTTGCATGAAGCAGGAGCCATTGCTTTTACCGATGGACTAAAGCCGGTATGGCATACCGATATTTTTCTGAAAGCACTACAATATTTGCAGAAGTTTGATGGAGTATTGATTGATCACCCTGAAGATACCTGGTTGAATTTATTTGGCCAGATGCACGAAGGTGTAAACAGCACGATGCTGGGTCTGAAAGGAATGCCTCGTATAGCAGAGGAGATTGCAGCAAGCAGAAACATTGACTTGCTTGCCTATGCGGGAGGGCGACTTCACCTCGCAAAGATTTCTACTGCGAAAACCGTGGAATTGGTGCGTCAGGCTAAAAAGAAAGGTCTGAATATAACCTGTGATATTACAGCTTACCAGGCTTTGCTGGATGATAGCCTGCTGGCCGACTTTGATACCAACTATAAAGTAAACCCTCCTTTGCGCGAGAAAGCGGATAACGATGCGCTGATCAAAGGATTGAAAGACGGAACCATTGACGTATTGGTAAGCGGGCATTTACCACAGGATGATGAAAGCAAGTTTCTTGAATTTGACCTCTCCGATTTCGGATTGACCAACCTGCAAACATTTGCTTCTCAGCTTTCATCCCTTTCCAAATCCGTTGAGATGGAAGACCTTATTCAAAAGGTATCTGAAAATCCGCGTGCCCTTCTCGGTATTGATATTCCGGTGATTGATGTGGATGTAAAAGCTAATCTCACTCTTTTTGATCCGGATAAAGAATGGGAGTTTACTGCTGCCGAAAATAAATCGAAATCAAAAAATTCTCCCTGGTTAGGTAAGGTATTGAAAGGAAAAGCCGTGGGCGTATTCAATAATTCCAAACAGTCTCTCGATGTTTAGTAAACTACCTCCGTTGGTTGGGGTTCCGGTACGTTATGGTTTGATTGCCGGAGCAATTGGCCTCATTCTGTTGATGTCATTATTTTATATGGACCGACATCCGTTTTTGATTCCGCCTTTTCTGGATTTCCGTATCATTATATTCAGCGTGTTCGTGGTTTTTGCCTTGCGGGAATTGCGCGAGTTTTATTTTGAAGGCATCCTTTTTTTCTGGCAGGGAATGATCGCCAGTTTTATTCTCACCTTTGTTTTCGCTTTTTCGGCATCTCTCTTTTTGCTCCTCTTCACTTATCTGCAGCCGGATTTTGTTTCTTCCTACATTAAACTTTCTACGGATCAGTTGAGGGAGTTTACCGCGGATGAAATCAACCGATTAGGAAAAGATACCTATGAACAAGGGATCGCGGCTCTCCAGTTGGCCGATGGTTGGTTCATGGCGAAGCGTTACTTCTTTCAGAGCTTTTTAATTAGTTTTTTAATAAGCATTATAATATCTGTAATTTTAAGACGTCAACCCAAACCCCTGTAAAAAATGGAAGAATCAACAAAACCAACAACACGTGAAATTGGTATCCGATTTGGATTAATCTCTACGGTGATCGGTATTGTCTTATTTTTAATTCCGGCATTGATGGCACAAAATCCTTTCAAAGGAGTTTGGAACTGGGTAGGCACGGCTGTGAGTATTGGTCTTATCATTTTTGCTCATAAAAAATTCAAGGATGATGGTGATGGTTATATGAGCCTTGGCCAAGGTGTGGGCATTACGTTTTGGATGGGCCTGGTAGGAACTATTCTTGGAGGAGCATTTACTTTTATTTATATCAATTTTGTTGACCCGGCACCATTTGAGATGATGCTTCAACAAAATATGGAAGAAATGGAGAAAGGAGGTTCGCCTGAACAAGCAATAGAAATGGCTCAGGAATGGACCCGTAAATTATTCTGGCCTATTTACGTTTTCTTTGGAATAATCGGATCTGTTGTTATCGGTCTTATCGTTTCCATCTTTACTAAAAAAACAAATCCCGAAGCTGAAATATAATTTCAGCGAAGTGTAATAATTTGATCTTGTTCATGTACTAATTAGTCTAACCAAAATTATTTTATGGAAACTCAAAATTCAGAAAGCCAGGTAGTAACTACGCGGTCAACGGGCTTCCGTTACGGATTAATTCTTGCTGTCATCTCAATTGCCTATTTTCTTGTTCTTACCATATCCGGTATAGGTATGCAAGGCCCGGCCGGTTATGTGAGTTATATATTCGTTGGTGTCATCCTATTCCTTGCACATAAGTACTATAAAGAGAACGGAAATGGATTTATGTCCATTGGTCAGGGAGTAGGTATTAGCTTTTGGACCAGTCTCGTTTCAAGCGTCATCTCCAGCATTTTTACCTATATCTATATAAAATTTGTTGATTCAGGTTTTATGGATGCCATTAAGGATAAGCAGATGGAAGAGATGCAGAAACAAGGAATGTCTGACGAACAAATGGAACAGGCCATGAAGTTTGCCGGAGCCTTTACATCTGCTGAGGCTATTTTAATATTTGGTATTGTCGGTGGAATCATTGTTGGCATTATCATAGGTCTTGTCATTTCGCTTTTTACAAAGAACACCAATCCTGACGCTGAAATTTAAAATCAAATTGTGCAGTTGGATATCTCCGTAATTATTCCCGCCAAGGACGAACAAGAATCGATACCTGAACTCAGTCAGTGGATTAGCCGTGTGATGCAAACACACGGCTTTTCTTATGAAGTTATTTTCATTGACGATGGAAGTACTGATGCTACCTGGGAGGAAATGGTGAAGATGAATACACTTAACCCGTGCTTTAAGGCATTCCGCTTCAATCGCAATTTTGGTAAGGCAGCTGCTTTGCATACTGGTTTCAAAGCGGCATTGGGAGATGTAGTCATCACGATGGATGCCGACCTGCAGGACAGTCCGGACGAAATTCCGGAACTATACCAGATGATTAAAGAGCAGGGCTTTCAATTGGTTTCCGGCTGGAAACGAAAACGGCACGATCCGATTTCAAAAACACTGCCTTCTAAATTTTTTAATTATACCACCCGCAAAATATCAGGTATCTACCTCCATGATTTCAATTGCGGATTGAAGGCCTATTCGAACATTGTAATAAAGAACATTTCGGTATATGGCGAAATGCACCGTTATATTCCCGTTATAGCCAAGTGGGCGGGCTTTACAAAAATCGGGGAGAAGATTGTGGAGCATCGCGAACGTAAATATGGCCATAGCAAGTTTGGCTGGGAACGAATGATCCGGGGCTTTCTCGATTTGCTTACGATCACTTTTGTAGGTCGGTTTGCTAATCGCCCTATGCATTTTTTCGGTTCGTTAGGCACCCTTTCCTTTTTAGCAGGATTTTTCTTCACCGCGAAAATTATATGGGAGAAAGTAAATGCTGTATTTATAACTAAAATTCCGCTCAAGCGTGATGTGACTGATCAACCCGCATTTTTCCTCGCCTTGCTGGCGGTAGTGATTGGTGTTCAGCTTTTTCTTACGGGATTTATTGCAGAATTAATGGCACGACAGTCTGCTTCGAAGAAAGATTACCTCGTTATTGCGAAGATCGGTATTGAAGACAAAAAATAATTTGGATTTTGTATTTACGAGGTACGATTTATAATGCTACACTTGATCGCAATTCATGCTTCTTGAATCGTACCTCTGAAATCACATTTTCTGTCCGTACTGGATTTTGTTGTAATAATCCTGCTTCTTTTTCCCTTCTCTTGTTTTGTAGTAAGATTTGGGCACAGTACAGCTGAAAATGGAGCAAATAAGAAAAGCTCCGACAAAAAATGCGATGACCTTTTTCATAGTTTTAAATCCTTACCCTTAGATACGGTAGTGCGCGATAATCTACACACGGATGGAGATAAGTCTTACTTTTGCAAGTTGAATCACTTAAATGATCGGCAGACAGCCGGTGACCTTATGATAGAAAATCGCTCAGAAATTAATCAATTGGGAGAATTCGGACTTATTGATCGTATTGCTCAAAAATTTGATGTACGTAATATTTCTTCCGAAAAAGGAATCGGTGATGATGCCGCTGTGATCGATGCGGGAAATGATTTTTTGCTCATCTCCACTGACATGTTACTGGAAGGTGTGCACTTTGATTTGTCGTATATGCCTTTAAAGCATTTGGGATACAAAGCAGTAGCCGTAAACGTATCCGATATTGCTGCTATGAACGGAAGACCGGAGCAAATCACCATAGGTTTGGCTTTGAGCAATCGCTTTTCATTGGAAGCGGTTGACGAACTGTACGAAGGTATCCGTGCCGCCTGTGAAAGTTACAACGTAGACCTGGTAGGTGGTGATACTACTTCATCATCGTCCGGATTAATTATTTCAATCAGTGTACTTGGCAGGGTTGAAAAAGATAAAGTGGTATACAGGAGCGGAGCTCAGCTTAATGATATTATTTGTGTTACCGGAGACTTAGGTTCCGCTTATCTTGGCTTGCAGGTGCTGGAACGTGAGAAAGAAGTTTTTTTAACGAATCCTGAAATGCAACCCGATATTGAAAAGTATGAATATATGGTAGGCCGGCAGTTAAAGCCGGAAGCCCGTATGGATGTGATTTATGAATTAAAAGATCTTGGAATTAAGCCCAGCTCGATGATCGATATTTCGGATGGGCTGGCTTCAGAATTACTTCACCTGGCCAAGAGTTCGGGGAAAGGGATAAAGATATTTGAAGATAAAATCCCCATCGACTCGCAGGCATTTGAAACCGCCATTGAGTTTAAGATCGATCCGGTTACTGCGGCACTTAATGGTGGCGAAGACTATGAGCTTCTCTTTACGATAAAGCAAAGCGATTTTGAGAAAGTAAAAAATCATCCCGATATTCATTTCATCGGGCATATTCATGATCAGCCCGGTCAGAATGTAATGGTAACAAAGCAAGAACTGGTGATCCCCCTAAAAGCGCAGGGGTGGAATCATTTTTCTTAATTGGAATCGGAAACGTGCAAGGGAAGGCTTACTGTAAACTCCGAGCCTTCTCCTTCCCTGCTTTGGATTTTTAGCTTTCCTCCATTCACTTCTATAAATTTCTTGCACAGCAATAAACCCAGACCGGTTCCTTTCTCGCTGGCTGTTCCTCTTTTCAGCTGGGGATTATCAAGCATAAAAATTTTACTGATTTCCTGTTCGCTCATTCCGATACCTTCATCCCTGATTTTGATTTCCACCCACTGATTATTTTTTACAGCTTCAATAGAAACCGCTTTTCCGTCAGGAGTGAATTTGAGCGCATTGGACACCAGGTTGCGCAACAAAACATAAATCATATTTTCGTCTGCGAATACGGCCATTCCATTCACATTGTTGATGCTTAACTTGATGTGTTTCTTTTCTGCGGTAAGCTGATACAATCCTTTAATTTTTTCGAACAGCGGGTGCAGCACCACCGGAACAGGATTATACTGTATCGTTCCGGTTTGTGAGAGTGACCAGTACAGTGTATTATCGATCAGATCCAACGAGTTGGTTACCGAATTCCTGATGCTGATAGCATATTTGTGGAGCTCTTCCTTTGAAATACTTTCTGAGTTGTCGATAATCATACCCAGGAATCCTTTTAATGTAGTTAGCGGTGAACGCAGATCGTGGGAGAGGATAGAGAAGATAAGATCTTTTTTACGGTTAAGGTTCTCCAGTTCTTCATGCGATTTTTCGATTTCGCTGGTGCGCTCGGTTAATAATACCTGCAGTCTTTTTTGTTCTGCGGCTGCAGCGGCAACGCGCCCTTTCACCAGAGCAAAGATCAGGAAGCAAATACCAATAACACAAAACGATACAAACCACCATGTGCTCCAAAAGGGTGGATTAATGACAAAAGAAACGGAGCTAATCAATTCTTTTTTATCCGAATTGGTTGCTTTTACCGAGAACGTATAATGGCCTGGCTTCAGATTGGCATAAAGTGCAGCGTTTTGATTTTCGGATCTGTTCCAGGTCGCATCCAGAGGTTCAAGCCGGTAGAGAACTTCAGACCTGCTGGGCTCGCTGTAATCAGCAATAAAAAAATCAAACTTGAGATTCTTCTCTTCGTGAGTTAATTCCAGCGGAGAGGTACTGTTAATGAAAGTGAAATAATTTCCGAAAGAATCCTGCGAAGAAAAATTGATGATGGTACTTACTCCAATAATTTGCGGCTTAGGCTCATTCAGGCTCTGTTTTAAACTGTCCGGATGGAAAACATTGAGTCCGTTGATTCCGCCAAAAAATAATTCTCCTTTTCGATTACGAAGAAAGGCAAGCCGGTTAAATTCCTGATCCTGTATTCCCTCCTGTACATTGAATGAAATGATGTTGTTCTTTTTGCTGTCATAAAAAGCCAGTCCATTATTGGTGCTTATCCATTCGTTGTTGTTTCGATCCGCCATGGAGGCATAAACGGTGTTATCGGGCAGCCCGTCTTTGGTAGTGATCCTTCTATTGACGGTATAGATGCCTTGAGGACCGGCAGTCAAAATAAAAATACCCGTATTAAATGTGTTCACCCAAACTTCGTTGTCCTTGGGTTCGATAGAAAGAACCAGGAAGAACGAGCTGTCAGGACGAAATTTTTCCTGATCAATCTTTATTTTTTGTAAGCTGTTGGTAGCAGCATGGTAGCGGGAAACATCGCCCAGGTTACCGCTCCACAAGTAATGATCTTTGTCTATGGTAATGAATGATACATCGGGTATTCCATCACTGGTGGTCATTTTGCGAAGCGAGCTTTTGTCGGCCTGGTAAATGAATATTTTTTTCTGACAGATCATGTAAAGCATATTACCGTCTTTCACCAGCTGACGCGTGTTTCTTCCTTTCGTGTCTTTCTCTAACGGTTTGTAAAAACTAAATCGTTTTTTATACCGGTCGAATTGTAAAACGCCATGAGATGTGGCAATCAGCATCGTATTGTCATACTCGCAGAAGTAGAGAGGTATAATAAAATGAGGATAACCGGGAATCGCTACTTTGATCTGTTCAGCAATTCTTGTTTTTCTGTTCAGCAGATTAATGGACCCATCTGCAGCGGCTATCCAAATCAGGCCATCGTCCGATTCGTAAATGCCACGAATGTTGTCATCACTTAGTGAGTGAGGGTTGCTGGGCTCATGCTTAAAGGATTCAAACTTGATTTGATCACGATCATACTTATTGACAGTACCTGAAGAGCCAATCCAAACTATTCCCTGCCTGTCCACCAGTATGGAAGTACATACATCTCCGCTCAAAGAAGAAGGATTGGCCGGATCATTGGCGATGTGCAGATGTTTTTTGCGCTGTGGATCGTAAACGGCAAGGCCATTGTTTTTGGTCAGGATCCAGATTAACCCGTCACGATCTTTTTCTATGCGGGAGATGGTACTGAAAAAAGGGGAGATAAGCGGTGATAGCTGATGACTCGATCGTAATGTAACGGGATCAAATCGTAACACACCATGGCGTTCGGTTCCCGCCCAAATTCCTTCTTTGGTAAAACAAAGCGAAGATACCCGCACCACACCTCTCCATTCGGGAGACAGATTTTCGAGAGAGACTATTTTGCGTATACCTCCTTTTCTGATGACATATATATTATGGCTTGCACCCACCCACAGGTCTTCACCATTTATGGCCAGTGCGGATGGGTTATTTATTTGCTGCAAAGAAAATTTAGGCACAAGGGTATCTCTTTCCAATGAAAAGAGTCCGCTACTGAAGGAAGACACCCACACTCTTCCATCAGGCGCCTGGGCAATATTGGAGATAATCGGTATGCCTGTGGAAGAACATGGAAGCCTGGTGATTTTGTTGTCTTCATAACGAAACTGAAGCAGGCCGCGATTCCTGGTACCAATGAGCAAACGGTTTTTCTTCGAATCCCAAAATAATTTGGTGATCTCTCTCCCTGACAGAGGTATGGAATCTGGAAAAATAGTGACGTACGATTTAAATTTCTTCCCATCGTAGCGATGCAACATGAATTTGGCAACCCAGATCATGCCCAATGAATCCTGTATAATATCATCCACCAGACTTGAATTGATCGTGCCAGGTATGGAGATATGCTCAAAGGCTATATTATCTGGTAGCTTTTGCGACCAGGCAACTGTACATAGAAGCAAGGAAAGAAAAACACAAAACGTTTTTGCCATTGACCGTCAGTCTTCCGGGTAAGGGATAAAAACAAAATTGGTAAAGGCCTGGTCCACCACAAACAGGCAGCAGAATTCATCCGGGTCTTTATAGTTTTCTTTGAATTGGTCTAATTTATCCATACTCACAAATTCGCGCTGGGTAAATTCGTCTAAAAAGGAGGCGTAATAATTCCAGACCAGGTCCAGGCTGTCCTTGTCAATAAGTAATTGCCCTATGGGAATCTCTGTTTTTGAAATCGGAAACACCGGGTAATCGAATCCTGCTTTCCGGATTTGATACGAAGATTCTTTCAGGTGGTCGGACACTTTTACAAAGTCGTTTGAAATCGTGCCGAGGTATTTTCCGTTTAGCTCAGGGTCGTTGTTCATGCTTTATGATTACACAAACAGCTAAGTTACCGCTAATTTTGATTCACGCTATACTCGGGATGAATAGAATATCATTCGATTGTGTTTACCCAATGGTCAGAAAGGACTTTTTTTACCTCTTGAGTAATCCACCCGAAAATCTGATCTTTGAATACAGCAGATTCGTTAATGTACAGCAAACCCAACCATTTATGATACACTATCCAATCACCCGGAAGAATTTTATTCATAGGTCAATGATTACTGTTTCAGGATTGTTTTTGCCTGGAATGGTTTCTGCACATAACCAGCAGGATGAGAAACCGGTACCGCTCAAAGCCGAACTTGTAAAAGAATTTGTAGGTGTCTCACATGGTAAATTCGATCGTGTAAAGGAGATGCTGGAAGCGGAGCACTTACTTCTTCACGCTTCGTGGGATTGGGGTGGTGGTGATTTTGAATCGGGAATAGAGGCAGCAGGTCATGTAGGTAATAAAGAGATTGCAGGCTACCTGCTTTCGAAAGGTGCACGCTATAACATATATCTTGCCTGTATGCTGGGCCATCTGGATACGGTGAAAAATGTGTTGACATTTAATCCGACATTACTCAATGCAAAAGGACCACATGGATTTACCATGCTTCATCATGCACAGAAAGGCGGAGAAGAAGCAAAAGCAGTAGTTGACTACCTTCAATCATTAGGCGCAAAAGAAACAAAAGTAGATTTCTACTTGAAATCGTGAGATGGCCAGCATCGTTAGTAAAAGCACTTCAATTTTGAATAAGCCATTGTTCCGCATGGGCTTTGAGCTCAGGAAAAAATAAACGGAACTCTTGCTGAAATGGCTCATAGTAGAGTCGCAAGTCCTGCGATGCTTCTTCCATTTTAGATTCGTAGGGAGTTCTTCGTGACATTCCGGAAAGTGCGCGGTGAATACCCTCAATCTGCCCATAGCTCACCAGCCAGTTGCCTTTGATCATGTAGGGCATCATCTGGTTAACCTGCTCGGGCACTTGCGCTTTTTGAGTTTCAATAATCCGGTAAGCACCTTGCGCAAAATCAGGTAATGATTCGTTGGAAAAAACGGACCAGTTAACGGCCAGGAAATGATCATAAAAAACGTCAACAATTACGGGCGAATAGTGCCGGTACTTTGGGCGTAAGCGTTTCTTGCTTTCGAGAACTACCGGATGCCGGTCGGTGAATTCATCAATTTCGCGATGCAACTCAATGCCTTTAACAATAGCAGGCTCAAAGCGTTCGGATAAATTCCTTCCCTTCACAAAATCGCCAATGAAATTACCGGTTTTGACTTTAGGATCAGTACCCGACAAATAGAGATGAGCGAGGAAGTTCATCATGTAAGGTAATCGATTTAATTCTATTTTTATTAGACCGGAATTTTCTGACTTTTGAACTAACTCACCTTACCGGATATGGCTATTTCGCAATTAAAATTATTGATCAATCTGGCCCGCATCGATGGCGAGGTGGCTGACCGCGAGAAAAAATATATTACCAATATCGGTTTGGCCAATGGTATTTCGCCAGAAGATGTATCCCCTCTTTTTCATCTCGATCATGAAGTGATTGTGCCATCCGATTTAAATAATGATGAGCGGTTCAATTACATCTTTAGCCTTGTTCAATTAATGAAAATTGATGAGCGCCTTTACAAAGACGAGATTCGGTATTGTTCAGAGGTGGCTTCGAAGCTGGGCTACAGTCAGTCGGTAATGTTTGAACTGATGCTGCATGTGCGCGGAGTAATGGAGGCCAACGAATTGGAATCTTTAAAACAGCTAACGACCAAATATCTAAATCCGGGTTGATCGGGAGGAAAAATTAGGTTAACATTCGCTTAAATGCTAACCTAAACCTTTCATGAAAAAATTACTTACCCTAAGTGTGCTGTGGCTGTTAGCCCTCACCGGATTCTCTCAACGCACTGTTATCCATTGTGGCAACCTTATCGATGGAAAAACCAAAGAAGTGCAATCGCAGGTTACCATCGTTGTAGAAGCAAATAAGATTGTTTCCCTCGACAAAGGCTTTACCAAACCAGGTAAAGAGGACAAGCTGATCGACCTCAGCAAAAAAACCGTAATGCCCGGCCTTATCGATATGCATGTACACATCGAAAGTGAAACCAGCAAAGACGCGTTGGTAAAACGCTATACGCAAAACGAAGCGGATGTTGCTTTTCAATCTACCATTTATGCTAAGAAAACATTGATGGCCGGCTTCACTACCGTGCGCGATTGTGGTGGTTCAGGCGTAAATGTCTCTATTCGCAATGCAATCAACCAGGGCATTGTAATTGGGCCGCGCATTTTCACAGCAGGTAAAGGTGTGGCTACCACGGGTGGTCATGGTGATCCTACCAATGGTTCCCGTAAAGACTTACAGGGAGATCCGGGCCCGAAAGAAGGAGTGATCAATAGCCCCGAGGAAGCATACAAAGCCGTTCGTCAGCGTTATAAAGATGGAGCCGACTTTATTAAGATTACCGCTACCGGTGGCGTGCTTAGTGTAGCAAAGGACGGAAGCGGCCCGCAGTTTACCCAGGAAGAAGTGAATGCCATTGTACTGGCAGCTAAAGATTATGGATTTCATACAGCTGCACATGCTCACGGAGCTGAAGGTATGAAGCGGGCAGTACTGGCTGGCATCACAACTATCGAACATGGTACTTTGATGACCGAGGAAGTAATGGATCTGATGAAAGAAAAAGGAACGTATCATGTACCAACCATTATTGCAGGCAGATCGGCCGCAGAGTATGCGAAAATACCGGGCTACTATCACCCGCTTGTAGTTCCCAAGGCATTGGAGATCGGATCGAAAATTCAGGAGAATTTTGGCAAAGCTTATAAAAGAGGAGTGAAGATTGCTTTCGGTACCGATGCGGGCGTATTCCCTCATGGTGAAAATGCACGTGAATTTGGATACATGGTTGAGGCCGGGATGCCCGCCATTGAAGCATTACTTGCAGCGATGCAGGTGAATGCTACCATTTTAGGTATGGGAGATAAAATCGGATCGATTGAAAAAGGAAAGCTGGCCGACATCGTTGCTGTGAATGAAAACCCAACCACCAACATTAAAACAATGGAGAAGGTGACATTTGTGATGAAGGAAGGTGTGGTTTATAAGAACGAGTAAACTATCGACCTTATGAAAAATAAAAGATGGCTGATTGCTCTTTGGCTGAATTTGTTTTGCCTTTGTGGCTTTGCACAGCGAACGCTTATTCATTGTGGTAACTTAATTGACGGAAAGAACAAAAATGCGCTTGGACAGAGTACTCTTATTATCGAAGGCAATAAAATTATTGCGATAGAGAAAGGACTTTCTAATTTAACGGGCAGCGACAAACTCATTGACTTGAGTAAGAAAACGGTACTCCCGGGATTCATCGATTTGCATGTGCATCTGGAAAGTGAAACCAGTAAGGACCAGGCAACAAAGCGCTACACACAAAACGAAGCAGATATTGCTTTTCAGTCGATGATTTATGCAAAACGAACATTGATGGCCGGTTTTACTACTGTGCGCGATTTAGGTGGAAGCGGAGTAAATATTTCACTACGCAATGCAGTCAATCAGGGTATAGTAATTGGTCCTCGTATTTTTACAGCCGGAAAAAGTATTGCTACTACCGGTGGGCACGCGGATCCTACCAATGCAGTGCGCAAAGACCTGCAGGGAGATCCAGATGCTAAGGATGGCGTAATCAACGGACCTGATGATGCGCGGAAGGCGGTGCGTCAGCGCTATAAAGACGGAGCAGACCTGATCAAGATCACAGCAACAGGAGGTGTGCTGAGTATTGCTAAAGATGGTTCTGGTCCGCAGTTCACCGATGAAGAGTTAAAAGCCATTGTACAGACCGCTAAAGATTATGGCTTTCATGTAGCCGTACATGCTATTGGTGCCGAAGGAACGAGACGTGCTGTGGCGGCAGGCGTTACTACCATTGAGCATGGTTCATTGATCACTGAGGCGATTGCCGATCTGATGAAAGAAAAAGGAACCTATTTCTGCGCTACCATTACCGCTGGTGAATCCATTTCTGAGCTGGCTAAGATCCCAGGCTACTATCATCCATTGGTTGTTCCCAAAGCTTTACAGATTGGCCCACAGGATAAGGCTGCTTTTGCACTTGCGTATAAGCGTGGTGTGAAGGTTGCTTTTGGTACTGACGCGGGTGTATTTCCTCATGGTGAAAATGCACGTGAGTTTGGCTATATGATGGATGCGGGAATGCCAGCGATGGAAACAATTCAAACAGCAACGATGACCAGCGCCACTGTATTAGGTATGGCCGATAAGATCGGATCTGTTGAAGCAGGTAAACTGGCTGACATTGTTGCTGTCGATGAAGACCCATTGAAAAACATCAAGACGTTGCTTCATGTAAAATTTGTAATGAAGGATGGTGTGGTGTATAAGAACGAATAGAGGACAGAATAGACTCTCTTGTTATTAAAAAAGATTGCCATGAGCTGAAGGCGTGGCAATCTTTTTTATTCACGATCAGGAAGGACGAAAGATCTCATCGCTACCGATTTGCTTATGGCACAGCTCAGGATAAGGATAGTCCTCCGTCACAACCAATCACCTGACCGGTCATGTAAGAGTTGGATACCAAAAAAGAAATAACGTCTGCAATTTCTTCCGGCCTGCCGACACGACCTGCCAGTATTTTAGAGGCGTACTTATCGAAGGTTTGTTTCTTTGTATCGGTTGGTAAAAAATTCCACCACGGAGTATCGATCACACCCGGAGAAACAGCATTGATGCGAATTGATTTAAACTCTTTTGCCAATACAGGCACCATCAGCTCCAGCGCTCCATTGATGGCCGCCAGTCCGGAAGTACCCGGAAATTTTGCCGTGCCTGAAATAGCGGTCACCATAGTGATGCTTCCGCCTTCTTTCAGATAAGGCAAAGCAGCCTGTATCGTATTTAGCTGAGGCCAGAATTTTCCTTCGAAGCCTTCTTTTAGATAGTCTAACGATAACTCCTTAAATAACCCGGCTCCTTTGCTACCGCTTAGTGTGAGCACCAGATGATCGAATGATCCGAATTTTTTGAAAAAAATATCCAGCGCTTTACGATCATTGCTGTCCAGATGTTCGATTGAAACGGGCGCAGATTCTTTTGCTGCCTTCAATTTTGAAAGATCACGACCTGTAATGGTCACATCAAACTTTTTCTCTGCCAGCTGTTTCGCTGTAGCCAAACCTATTCCCGATGATCCACCGGCAATTACTATTCTTTTGTTTGAATTTAAATTTTCCATTTGCTCTGCGTTTATTATTCAACAGAACAAAGGTGAGGTGAAGTCATTTGCTATTCACTGACCTTATTATGCATTGTATTGACCCGATTATGCACTGACCGGAAATGCAGAGGTGTTTCTCCACATGTTTTTTTGAAAAAGCGATGGAAGGAAGCCGGATCACTGAAATCCAGCTGGTAAGCAATTTCCGATACGGTGGCGCTGGTGTATTTCAGTAAAGCTTTCGCTTCCTGCGCCAGCATTTCTGCGATGGCTCCGGAAGCGGTTGTATCTGTCATTTCTTTGATGGTTCTGTTCAGGTGATTGGGTGTTACCGAAAGCATTGCTGCATAATCGGCTACCTTCCTTTTCACGAGAAAATGCTGACTGACCAACTTACGATAACGCGAAATCAGGGAATAGTTACCGATCGAAGAAGAGTGTAATTGCTGGCGCTCGTAACTTCGTTTTGCTTCCAGCAGCAACAGGTACAGATACATTTTTATAGCATGTTCCCTTCCTGGCAATGTTTTTTGTAATTCAGCATTCATACTAATTACAAAATTTTCCACCCGCTCTATTTCTTCACGAGATAACTGAAAAAAAGGTGTTCCTGAAAAATCAAAGAAGGGAAACACTTCTGCTATTTTTATGGAAGGGATAATATCATTTAAAAAATCCGTACTAAACAAAATGTAATAGCCGAAAGCATCTTTACTAATGTTGCTTTTCGAGAAGATCTGGCTGGGAAAAGTAAAGCTTAATGTGCCGGGCCGGTGTTTAAAATGTTCAAGTCCCAGTTGTACGTCTACACTTCCGCGCAGCGTAATACTGATCCTGTAAAAGAGAGACTTGAGTGGACCGAGGGAAGCCTTAAGACCAACGCTGGAATAAAGCTCAAATCCCGGAATAAATTTTGATTCATCAATTTGATTATATCCGAAGGCGGGAATTTCCTTTTTGTTCTCGCGATGAAGCGGCCGGAAACTTTCCAGTTGGTAGCGTGGGATTTCTGTTTTCCGGATTGCAGGTTTTGCCATCAGACAAATTTAGATCAGGACAGGTTAATATTCCAACGGCAAATGGAGTGCCTGCATCGTTTGAAAAGCAAAAACTCAAAAAATAATTTCGGCTTCTTTTTTAGAGCGCTAAAACTATTTCTGCGTTATTTGACTTTTACAACAAAATAGTCAAATGGTTAAAAAGTCAGGACTTGTCGGGGAGCCGAAAAACCCTTCCGATAATGTTAAAATCACAGCCATACTGGAGGCAGCACAAAAGCGCTTCGGTCATTTCGGGCTGGCTAAAGCGACCATGCACGAAATTGCTGTGGATGTGGGCATATCGAAAGCTTCGCTGTATTATTACTTCCCGGACAAGGAGCGCTTGTTTCTGGCCGTGATCAACAAAGAACAGGAAGCTTTTGAAAAAGCCGCTGAAGAGATGATTGACAAAACCGGTAAAGCGGCAGGCAAACTCAAACAATTTGTTACACTGCGTATCGAATTTTTCAGGCAGTTGCTTAACCTGGGCAAGTTCACTCATCAATCCGTTACCGAGTTATCAAAACCCTTTGCCGAAGAGTTTCGGTTGAGGCATTTCAATGTTGAAAAAGAGATTGCAAAGAAACTATTTCGCGCGGGTATCAGCGCAGGTGAGTTCTCCCGCTTCGATGTGGAAGCATACACCGATTTGTTTGTCACAGGTCTTGCCGGCTTTCGTGCAGTGACGATGAAGAATACCAACTACAACCTGACCAAGGAAGACTATGCTAACATGGACAGACACATGAAACTCTTTACAGAAGTCATTACAAAAGCAATCACGAAACAGTAAAGCAATAAACAGCAAATAGTATGGAGTCATTAAAATTCAAAGCGCAATGTGGACTGGCGCGACATAGGCTATGGATCTATATAGATCGCGAACTGCATAATGTGGATTTTTCTCGTCAACAAAGGAGAGATTGCTTATTGCCCCGAGTTTCGGGTGAATGGAGGCTGAGCGAATATGAAGTCACACACTAAAAAATGTAAAAAAATTGTCAATCCTTCGGATAGGTATAATGTTACAACTCCGGTTCATTTTTCAGCCTGTTTTTCTATTATGGAGTCCATAATTGTGGATCACTGCTTTTTTTTAAGGTCAGTTTGAAAATAAAGGTTAGATAAACTAACAGACTACTTTAATAATACCCTTCTTTTCTAAAAATGGAATCAAATGACTAAAAAAGGTCAGTTGTATATTGCAGTTAGTAAAAAGTGATGCTGGAATCATTTTTTTACTGTTAAAAAATACAATGTTCACATTTATAAACAGTACAGTTATGAAAAGCGCAATGATTTTTTTCGCATTAATGATTGCTACGGCAGGAGTAGTAAATGCACAACTAAAGAAAAATTATGTACAGGGAACCCTTCAGGGTGTGGATCAGAAGTTGACGGGGTATTTTTGGTTTGATAATGCACTTAGCGATGGGGCACAGCGAATTTATTATAAGGAAACACTGGAATCCAGGTGCAGCGAAATAACTGCCGCTGATTTCGACCGGTTTGAATCCACACAAGCCTATCGGGAGAAGTTCATTGTTTCACATGCTAATGCTTCACGGGGTGCTGCGGTATTGCTTCCCAGGATTGAAAAGGGCAAGATCAATCTCTTCAAGTACAACTATATAGTGGCGAATCAGAAGCATAATCTGAATCGCGAAAATCATTATTACGTGCAGAAGGGGTTGGTAAAGACCCGCGTTACCTACACTAATTTCAAAGATAAAATGCAGGACCTGATCGGTGATAATGCTGCGCTGATAGCAAAGGTGAAAAGCAACAAATTAAATTATTATGATCTCCGTGAAATCATCGCTCAATATAATGGTAACAAAGCCACATCAGGGGGCAATGAGATAAGCGATGGGGATTGATTGTCATCGTATTTCTCAAATCAAAAAAGATTGTCAGCAACGGCAATCTTTTTTTGTGTCCGTGATAATCGTTATAAATTAATTCAGAATTGATTTATTCAAGATCATTCTTGTTTACTTTTGTTTACTCTATCGCATAGAGTAAAAACTAACCCATAACCAATGAATCCAGTTTTAAACAAGAACCTGTTTTTTGTAAAAGAGCATACGGCCATATTTAAAGCGGCAAACAGCTTTGATATTTTTGATGCGGATACAAAGCAAATTATTATTCAGGCGCGCGAAGAGAGCCTTGGTTTCTTTACCAAGATGTTTCGCTTCACCGATTACAAGCGCATGACACCGTTTGATATCACGATTAAAACTCCGGAAGGTGAAAAAGTGCTTACGGTAAAAAGAGGAGTATCACTTTTTTTATCTACCGTGGAAGTGCTTGATGAAAGAGATGCAGTGATTGGAAAATTCAAGCAAAAGTTTTTTTCAATAGGCGGTAAGTTTGAGGTGCTGGATCAGAATGACAGGCCGCTTTGTATGCTGAAAGGCCATTGGGCAAGCTGGGATTTTAAGTTTGTTTCCAACGATGGTAAGGAGTTTGCTGTGGTGACTAAAAAATGGGCTGGCCTTGGCAAAGAGCTTTTTACTTCGGCAGACAATTACGTTTTGCAGATCAATAGTGAGGTTCCTGAGAACCACCCGCTTCGCCAGCTGATCATGGCTGCAGTAATGTGCATCGATTTAGTATTGAAAGAGTAAATTCCCTTTAAGGATACATTATATATATATCCGGAGTTGGTATTCGTGCATTCGTGGCAATCATTTTGGCAAAGCCACGAATGCACGCATAAGTTAATGGTACCCTTCGCTGATCCCATCGGCCAGGGATAGAAATGAAAAGCACTCGAAATGGAAATGGAGAGCAAGGGGATGATGGTGCTTGGAATGGATAGCCCGGTGGCGCCTCGCCAGGCCGCCCTATTACTTTTCGTAAAACTGTGACGTGTGCTTCGTCCTTAATCCACCTGCTTTTTTTACCTTTGCCGCTTAAAATCTTGGGAAAAGAAAGATGGGAATGGAGAACATCCGCAATTTTTGCATTATAGCGCATATCGACCACGGAAAAAGCACCCTGGCAGACCGGCTGCTGGAATTTACCGGTACGGTGACCAACCGCGACATGCAGGCGCAGGTTTTGGATAATATGGATTTGGAGCGCGAAAAAGGTATCACTATTAAGTCGCATGCCATCCAGATGAATTATAAATTGGACGGACAGGAATATATTCTTAACCTGATCGATACGCCAGGCCACGTAGACTTTTCGTATGAAGTTTCCCGCTCCATTGCGGCCTGCGAAGGTGCATTGCTTATTGTTGATGCAGCTCAGGGAATTCAGGCGCAGACGATCTCCAACCTTTACCTGGCGTTGGACCATAACCTGACTATTATTCCTGTCTTGAATAAAATCGATTTACCTTCTGCTATGCCGGAAGAAGTAACCGACCAGATTGTTGATTTGATCGGCTGCGAACGGGAAGATGTGATCAGAGCAAGTGCTAAGGAGGGGATTGGCATTGAAGATATTTTAAAAGCAGCCGTACATCGTGTGCCCGCACCAAAAGGAGACCCCAAGGCACCTTTGCAGGCAATGATTTTTGACTCGGTATTTAACTCTTTCCGTGGTATTGAAGTGTACTTCCGCGTGTTTAATGGCACGATTAAGAAAAATGATAAAATTAAGTTCCTGAATACGGGCATGACCTATAATGCCGATGAGATAGGAGTGTTAAAATTAAATCAGGTTGCGAAAAATGAAGTGAGCACCGGAGATGTAGGTTATTTGATCTCGGGTATTAAAGTAGCGAAAGAAGTAAAAGTAGGAGATACGATCACAAAGGCTGATAACCCGGGAGAAGCGATCAAAGGTTTTGAAAATGTAAAGCCGATGGTATTTGCGGGCATCTATCCGGTTGAAACTTCGGAGTTTGAAGAGCTACGTTCTTCAATGGAAAAATTACAACTCAATGATGCTTCTTTGGTTTGGGAGCCGGAAACATCTGCGGCATTGGGTTTTGGGTTCCGCTGCGGATTTTTAGGAATGCTACACATGGAGATTATCCAGGAGCGTCTGGAGCGCGAGTTCAATATGACGGTGATCACTACGGTACCGTCCGTACAGTTCAAAGCTACGTTGACCAACGGAAAAACAATGGAGATCAACGCACCTTCTGAGATGCCTGATCCAACTAAAATTGATTTCATTGAAGAGCCATTTATCCGCGCACAGATTATATCGAAATCTGATTTCATAGGCCCGATCATTGGGTTGTGCATGGATAAGCGGGGTGTGATTAAAAACCAAAGCTACCTCACCGCAGATCGTGTGGAGTTGACTTTTGAGATGCCTTTGGCGGAAATCGTTTTTGATTTCTTTGATAAGCTGAAGACGATTTCGAAAGGTTATGCCTCGCTGGATTATCATTTAATAGACCTGCGCGAAAGCGACATGGTGAAATTGGATGTGCAGCTGAATGGAGAAAAGATCGATGCGCTTTCGGCTATCGTACACAGAAACAAGGCGCACGACTGGGGAAGGAAGCTGTGCGAAAAACTGAAAGAGCTTATTCCTCGCCACATGTTTGAGGTGGCTATACAGGCAGCAATCGGGCAAAAGATTGTAGCGCGTGAAACACTGAGCGCCATTAGTAAAAACGTGTTGGCAAAATGTTATGGTGGAGATATCTCGCGTAAGCGCAAGCTGCTTGAGAAACAGAAAAAAGGGAAGAAGCGGATGAGACAAGTAGGAAATGTAGAGATACCACAGGAGGCGTTTATGGCGGTGCTGAAGATTAACTAAGAAGTATATATAAAAAAGTAGTATAAGAATGACTGAGACCCAAACTACATATACGCTTATTGACGGTCGCAAGGTATCCGGTGAAATTAAATCGGAGATCAGCGCCAAGGTGCATGAGCGGAAACTGAGCGGAAAGAAGATACCTCATCTTGCTATCATTCTGGTAGGCGATGATGGTGCCAGCCAGACGTATGTAGATCACAAAGTAAAATCCTGCAAAGAAGTTGGTTTTCATTATACGATGATGCGCTTTGCGGATACCATCAGCGAAGAAAAACTGATGAAGCATATTGATCATGTGAACGATGATGAAGATGTAGACGGATTTATTGTTCAGCTTCCGTTACCTGCCCATATCTCGGTAGAAAAAATCACAGAAAAGATCCGTTCCGATAAAGATGTGGATGGGTTTACCAATCACAACTTCGGAAGCATTATTTCGAAAAGTCCGTTGCTCCTTCCGGCCACACCTTATGGTGTAACGGAATTATTAAGACGCTACAACATTTCTACAGAAGGTAAACATTGCGTAGTTGTTGGCGCGAGCCGTATAGCAGGAGCACCGTTAAGTATGATGCTGGTAGAGCAAGGGCACGCTACCGTTACGATCTGCCATAAATACACCGAGAACCTGGCCGACTTTACAAGCAAAGCCGATATATTGATTACTGCAGTAGGCAAACCTGGCTTGATCACTGCTGATATGGTAAAAGAAGGTGCCGTGGTAATCGATGTAGGCACCACGCGCGTGGAGGGGCCACAATTCAAAAATGGTTATGCCATCAAAGGAGATGTGGACTTTAAACCAGTTGCAGCCAAAGCTTCTTTTATTACTCCCGTACCCGGAGGTGTTGGACCAATGACGATTGCATCACTTCTTTTGAATACGCTTCACGCAACCGAATTGAGAAATCCTTAATTCTCCTTTAACTAAGGAAGACCTGTTATGGTTTTGAATCATGACACTAATGCGAATAACCTGATGAATACAAAAACTCAAGTGGTAAATACTTCTCTTCCATTGATGGAAGATTTTTATACCATACAGGGGGAAGGGTTTTATCAGGGCTTTGCTGCTTACTTCATCCGGCTGGGGGGGTGTGATGTAGGTTGTGTATGGTGCGATGTAAAGGAATCGTGGGATGTCAATGCTCATCCGCATGTTTCTGTCGATGAAATGGTAAGCAAGGTAAAAAAAAGTGGTTCGCCATTGGCAGTAATCACAGGCGGGGAGCCTGCGATGCATGATCTCCTTCCGCTTACACAATCATTAAAGGAAGAGGGTATCAAAACCAATATTGAAACTTCCGGTGTGTATACCCTTACAGGGATATGGGACTGGGTTTGTTTCTCACCGAAAAAATTCAAAACACCTCACCCTTCGATTTATAGTTTGGCCAGCGAACTAAAGATCATTGTTTACAATAAAAGCGATTTTGCCTGGGCCGAAGAACATGCTGAAAAAGTAAACCCGGAGTGTGAGCTTTTTCTTCAGCCCGAGTGGTCGAAAGAAAAAGAAATGCTGCCTTTGATTATTGATTATGTAAAGGCGAATCCAAAATGGAAGGTGTCGTTACAGATTCACAAATACATGAATATACCTTAAGTAACAGGGTCTAGTATCTGGGATCTTATTTTCTATTGCCAGCTCTTTGATGCGATGCAATCACTATGAATAGAGATGAATTTAGATCAACATTAAACACATGGGGACGCGATAAAGTCCCTTTTTTGTTTGCCGTTGATTTTGAAATGGAAAAACCTTTGGTATGGAGGAGGGAGGAGATCAATCCGGACAAAATTAAATATGACGTAAGAGGAACAACCAATGTTTCGGGTACGGAAAGAGTCGGCAAAATCGAACTTGAGAAACTCCCTATTGCTATAGAAGATTACCAGGAGCGTTTTCATACAGTAATGAAGTATCTTGCTTATGGTGATTCGTTCCTTACTAATCTGACGGTGAAGTCAGAAATAAAAATCAACCAGTCGCTGACACACCTGTTTGATCAATGCAAAGCGCCTTATAAGCTTTATTTAAAGGATCAGTTTTTAGTTTTTTCTCCGGAAACGTTTATTCAGATAAAAGAAAATAGAATTTTTTCTTTTCCCATGAAGGGTACCATTGACGGGAATATCCCTCATGCTGAAAGAATAATTCTTAATGATCAGAAAGAATTATCGGAACATGTTACCATAGTAGACCTGATCAGAAATGATTTGAGCTTGGTCTCATCTCATGTAGAGGTGAAGCGATTCCGGTACGTAGAAGAAATAAAGACGACAGGCAAGAATCTTTTACAAGTGAGTTCAGAGATCGTAGGTGAACTGCCTGCTGATTATTTGTCGCACCTCGGAGATATTTTGGTTGCCTTGTTACCTGCAGGGTCAATCAGTGGCGCCCCCAAGAGAAAGACAATTGAAATCATAAAAGAAGCGGAGAAAGAAAAGCGGGGTTACTATACAGGAGTTTTTGGCTATTTTGACGGGCAGAATTTGGATAGCGGTGTAATGATTCGTTTTATTGAGCAGGAAGAGAACATGTTTTTCTATCGCAGTGGCGGAGGGATTACAACACAAAGTAGTCTGGAATCAGAGTATCAGGAAGTGATCGATAAGATTTATGTGCCGGTTAATTGAAACCATACGGCTGGAAGATGGAAAATTTGGTAACCTGAGTTATCATCAGCAACGCATGGATACTGCTTTTGCTAATTTGTATTTGGGTTCGACCAAAATTAATCTCGAAAGGGTTCTTAGTAAAGATGCTTATCCTGCCAGAGGACTATTTAAATGCAGAGTGACTTATAATTCCTCCAGCCATGGAATAGAGTATGAGCCTTATACCATCCGTCCTGTAGTTTCGTTAAAAAGGGTAGAACAGAATGAAATCATTTATGACTTTAAGTACGAGGACCGTCATTCATTGAATCGGGCTTTTAATATGAAAGGATCCTGTGATGATATCCTGATAATCAAAGATAATCTGGTGACGGATACTTCGTATGCTAATATTGTTTTTAAAAGAAAGAACGGTGAATGGGTAACGCCATCCTCTTATTTGCTGAGGGGGACTATGCGGCAGTTTCTGATTGATAGTGGACGCATTAAAGAGGAACCGATTTTTGAGAACGATATAGCTGAATTTTCTTCTTGTAAACTGATCAACTCCATGCTTCGCTGGGACGGTGCCGAAATAGATGTTTC
>Ga0307515_10003119_pt1 | contig 35049 bp, 36 predicted proteins | sample 17_EM_MG_FD_194513 | JGI IMG/M metagenome (GOLD analysis project Ga0307515, IMG submission 194513) | Populus trichocarpa ectomycorrhiza microbial communities from riparian zone in the Pacific Northwest, United States - 17_EM | ecosystem: Host-associated > Plants > Roots > Unclassified | place...
TACGAGGCGTCGTGGTACGACGGCGACAAGATCAAGCTGTCGCGCGACCGCGTCGACCGCCTGGGATTCTTCACCGAGGTGAATGTGGATACGCAGGAGGTCCCGGGTTCGCCGGACCAGGTCGACATCAACGTGTCGGTGACCGAGAAACCCACGGGCACGCTGCAGCTGGGCGCCGGCTACTCGTCGACCGACAAGATCTCGTTGACCTTCGGCATCACGCAGGAAAACCTCTTCGGCTCGGGCAACTACCTCGGCCTGCAGGTCAGCACGAGCTCGTACAACAAGAGCATCTCCGTCACGGCCACTGACCCGTACTTCACGAAGGACGGCATCTCGCGCAGCTTTACCGTCTTTCACACCACCACGCGGCCGTACTACCAGGCCGACGGCAACTACGAGCTGGCCAGCGACGGCGCCTCGGTCAAGTTCGGACTGCCCTTCGGGGAGCTGGACACGGTGTACCTGGGCCTGGGCGTCGAGCGCTTTCGCTTCACGCCCGGAACGAACGGGACCTACACGCTGGTCGACGGCGCGTACGTGTACACCGCGACGCCGCAGGCGTACCTCGACTATTTCCATTGCACGGGCGCGGTGCCGAGCATCTCGTGCGCGAACGCCGGCAAGCTCGGCATTCCCGCCACCGTGGGCTGGTCGCGCGACGACCGCGACAGCGCGCTGGTGCCGACCCGCGGCCGGCTGCAGAGCGCCAATCTCGAACTGGGCGTCGGCACGCAGTTGCGCTACATGAAGAGCAGCTACCAGTACCAGCAGTACTTTCCGCTGTCGAAGCAGTACACGCTGGCCGTCAACGGTCAACTGGGCTATGGCAAGGCGCTCGGCGGCACGGACTTCCCCATCTTCAAGAACTTCTACGCGGGCGGCCTGGGCTCGATCCGCGGCTTCGAGCAGAACTCGCTGGGCCCGGCGGATGCCGTCACGGCCGGCGCGCTCGGCGGCACCCGGAAAGCCATCTTCAACATGGAGTTCAGCACGCCCTTCCCGGGCGCGGGCAACGACCGTTCCCTGCGCCTCTACAGCTTCTTCGATGCGGGCAATGTCTTCGCCGACCGCACGGCCGGCATGACCGACGCGCAGTGGCGGGCGCAGAACAGGATCCGCACGTCCGCGGGATTCGGGATCAGCTGGATCTCTCCGCTCGGGCCCCTGCGCCTCGCCTATGCGATCCCGCTCAACTACCAAAAGGCGGACGAAGCCAACGGCATTGCCGCGGACCGGACTCAGCGGGTCCAGTTCCAGATCGGCACCTCCTTCTGAGCATCATTCCGTTGGCGTGCCGCTGACGGCAGCTTGCGGCTTGCATTCGCCGTCGGAGACCGGCAAGGCTCGGCCGGTCGACATCACCGGCGCCAGCGTGGCGACGGATCCCGCTTCACCATCGCAACGGCGCTCGTCATGCGCCGCGACAAGCGCCGCCAGGAAGAAGCACAGCGCGGCCGCATAGGGCAAGACGGCCTCGAGGATCTCGTCTGCATCGAGCCCCTTCGACCGGCAGCCTTCGGCCGGCGCGGGCTGCCGGCTGTCGCTGGCCATCACGCGAGGGGACGCAGATGCGCCTGTGTCGCGGCGACGCTCGCCAGGGGCATGCGGAAGGTGATCCCGAGGCCGCCGAGCGACGAGGGCGCGGCGTAGAGGCGGCCGCCGTGGCGATCGGCGATCCGCCGCGACAGCACAACGCTTTCGCGGATCTCGCTGTCGCCCGAGGCCGCCTCCTGTCGCGCGGCGGCGAGCCGGTCGAAGGTCTGCGCCAGTCGGGGCTGTTCCGATGCGAGGCTCGAGTCCATGAAGCTCACCACGGCGTGTTCGCCCTCGGTGCGCGCCAGTGTTTTCAGGATGCCTCCGCGCGGCATCGCATCGCAGGCGATGCACGCGATGTGCGCGAACATCCGCCGCAACTCGTCCGCGTCGGCCCAGACGCAGAGCGCGGCCTGCGGCAACTGTTGTTCGAGTTCGACGCCCGCGCTTCGCAGCGTCTCGCCGCTGGAGCGGGGCATGTCTTCGAGCAGCTGCCGCAGGTCGATGCGGTGCCGCTCGACAGGCTCGAACAGCACGGCGGGGGGACTCGGGGCGTGAACGCGCCTTGCGACGACGCGCGGCAGTGCGATGAACAGGAAGAGCAGGCTGGCGGCAATGCCGACCGTGAGCGATGGTGCCATGGGAATACCTCCGAAATGAGTGGAATGCGGAACGCGCCCGCAGTCCGATGCTGGCCGGCAAAAACGGAGGAAACTGGGAGTCGCGGCCGGGTGCCTCAGGCGCCGCGCAGCGGCCGGGTCAGGTCGCGGTCGCTGGCGACCGCAAAATAGAACCACTCGGTGCCGGGCAGCGCGGTCGAGTTCGGGAACACGATGAAGCCGTCGCGCTCGGCCTGCATCACGCTGCCGTCGGCGCGCACGCCGATCGGCTCGCCCTTCGCCACGGGGTCGAAAGTGGCCCATTCGCGCACGAACTGGTCGTCCTCGTCGTGGCGGTCGGTCACGCTGACCAGCCGCAGCAGCGACGGCGCGGTGGGCGGCGCGGCCTGTGGGTCGGGCGCGGTCATGCCCAGCAAACGCAGCGCCGAGAGGATCGCGCGGTATGCGACCTCGGGCGCGGCCGGGTCCTGGTGCTGGCCGCATTCGAGCGTGACGCCGTAGCCGCCGCGGCTGCGCATGTATTCGTTGGTGCCCCAGCCGAAAGCCAGCGCCGCATCGTCGGCCGGCCGTCCGCCGGCACGCTGCGCGAGCCCCGCGGCATAGATGTCGAGCCAGCCTTCGACCACGCGCGAGGTGCCCAGGTGCAGCGCGAGTTGGCCCTCTTCGAAGGCGCGCGCGAAGGGCTCGAGCGTGCCGGTGTTGTCGCGCGGCCCGATCATCGCGAAGGCGTCGCCCGCGCTCTGGAAGGAATGCAGGTCGAGCAGCACATCGTGCCGCTCGAGCAGCGGGCACAGCAGGTCGGTGATGCGGCCTTCGTAGTCGGCGGGGGCGTCGCCGGGCCGGCTCGGGCGGAACAGGCGGTTCAGGTTGCGCTCGCCCTCGCGTCGCAACAGGCGGCGCGCCTTCGGGTTGGCGACCGGCACCATCGTGAGCTGCCCGCGCAGCAGTTTCAGCGAGCCGGCATCCAGCTCGGCCGCGGCGCGCTCGATGCCGGCGGTGCCGCAGATCTCGTCGCCATGCACGCCGCCGAGCACCACGAGCCGTGGACCCGGCTGCAAGGCGGAGAAACCGTGGATGCGAAGGGTGTCGGTGGGGTGATCGCTCATCTCGTCGGCCATCCTACAACGCGGCGCATGCCGGTCCTACCGGGCTTTCCGGCCCGGCGTGCGACAAGGGAGCGATGACAAAGGAGCAAGCCATGGCCACCAGGACCAAAGACCCCGCGAAGACCGACGCGATGAAGGATGCAGGCGGCGGAAAGACCAAGGTCGAACAGGGCGGCGAATCGGCGCCTCGGCTGCCGCATGAGCACGATCAATCGTCCGACAGCCAGGAAACCCAGGGCGGCAGCGCAACGCGCGTCGGCCGCCAGGCGGCGCAGGACGTCGAACGCGGCCTGGTCGACACCGACCGCGGGCCGGTGACGGACCGGGTCTACAACGACAAGGTCAAGCGCTGAGCGGAGCCTGGAGTTGCGCGCGCATGGCGGAAATCACGCTGCCGTAGTCCTTGGCATTGAAGATCGCGCTGCCGGCCACGAAGGTGTCGGCGCCTGCGCTCGCCGCACGCGCGATATTGTCGACCTTGATGCCGCCGTCGACCTCCAGCCGGATGTCGCGCCCGGTCTCTTCGATCCGCTTGCGCGCGAGCTCGATCTTGCGCAAGGCCGAGTCGATGAAACTCTGGCCGCCGAAGCCCGGGTTGACGCTCATGATCAGGATCAGGTCGATGTCGTCGATCGCCCAGTCCAGCGGCTCGAGCCCTGTGCCCGGGTTGAACACCAGCCCCGCCTTGCAGCCGGCCGCCTTGATGGCCTGGATGCTGCGGTGCACGTGCGGCGAGGCGTCGGGATGGAAGCTGATGTAGTCGGCACCTGCCTGCGCGAAGGCCGCGGCCAGCGCGTCGACCGGCTCGATCATCAGGTGCGCGTCGATCGGCACCGGCGTTCCCTCGGCGGTCTTCGCGTAAGGTCGGAGCGCCTGGCAGACCATGGGGCCGAAAGTCAGGTTCGGCACGTAATGGTTGTCCATCACGTCGAAGTGGATCCAGTCGGCGCCGGCGGCGATCACGTCGCTCACTTCGGCGCCCAGGCGGGCGAAATCGGCCGAGAGGATGGAGGGGGCGATGCGGAAAGGGCTGCTCATGACCGCAATTGTCGCAGGGGCAAGACCGAGGCCGACTCCGGGCCGCCCCAAGGCGGCCTGCGGCCCCCCGTGGGGGCAAGTTACCATCCGGCGATGTCCAGCAGCCCGATCAACGTCCAGGTAGAGCCCCGCTACCTGACCGACCAGTCTTCGCCCGAAGACCGTGTGTATACCTTTTCCTACACGGTGACCGTCACCAACACCGGCAAGGTGGCGACGCAGCTGATCTCGCGCCGCTGGGTCATCAGCGACGCCTCTGGACACACGCAGGAGGTCAAGGGCCTCGGCGTGATCGGCCAGCAGCCGGTCCTGGCGCCGGGCCAGTCCTTCCGTTACACCAGCGGATGCCGGCTGCAGGCGCCCAGCGGTACCATGCACGGGAGCTATTTCTTCGTGACCGAGCGCGACGAACGCTTCGAAGTCCCGATACCCATGTTCGTGCTGGAAGCCGACACGGGCGGCGTGCCCGTTTCGCGCGTGCTGCACTGAACGAACCTTCTCCCTTTGAACCATGAACGCCGTGCGCGCTCTGGTGGTCCTGAATCTGCCTGCCTGATGACGTCCTTCTTCTCCAACGATCTGCTGGGCTTCTGGTCCGAGTGGGTGCGGCCCTCGGCCGGGCTGCCCACGGTGCTGTGGTCGCTGCTGCTGGCGGCGGCGGCGGCGGCCGGCCACCTGGTGCAGCGCTACATGGGCATGCCCAAGGTGGTCGGCTATTCGGTGGTCGGCACAGTGGTGGGCTTCGCCGGCTTCGAGGGCGCGATCTGGCCGCTGCAGGGGATCAGCCTGTTTCTGCTCGAGCTCGGCGTGGCGATCGTGCTGTTCGAGGCCGGCGGGCGCCTGCCGCTGCGCTGGTTCCGCCACAACCCGATGGTGCTGGTGCAGAGCCTGCTCGAAGCCACGCTGACCTACTTCAGCGTGTTCTGGGTGCTGCACTGGCTCGACGTGCCCGACCCGGTGGCCAACCCGATCGCGCTGATGGCGATCGTCGCCTCGCCGGCCGTGCTGAGCCGCGTGGTGATGGACACGCGCGCCTCGGGCCCGGTGACCGATCGCGCGATGACGCTGGCCACGCTCAACACCTTCTACGCGCTGGCCCTCGGCTACGCGCAAGCCGGGCTGATCGAGCACGCGCCGCTGGGCCTGCTGCAGAAGCTCTATCCGGTGGCGGTGGTGATGGGCCTGTCCTTCGTGGTGGGCGCGCTGATGGCGCTGTCGCTGCGCTCGGCGCTGCGCGTGATGAGCCCGGCCAGCGAGAACACCTCGATCCTGCTCCTGGCCATCATCGCCGCCGGCGCCGCGCTGGCCGCGCACTTCGGCGGCTCGGCGCCGCTGGCGGCGCTGATCGGCGGCGTGCTGCTCAAGGCGCTGCATCCCAAGCCATGGGCCTGGCCGCGCCAGCTCGGCACCGCGGCCTCGCTGCTCACCATGCTGATGTTCGTGCTGGTCTCGATCGTGGCCGCGCAGGCCGACTGGAGCCTGCCGGTTGCCAGCGTGGTGCTGGCGGTGATCGGCGTGCGCAGCTTCGCCAAGATCGCCGGCATCGCCATCGCCAATCCGGGCAGCGGCGCGAGCTGGAAGCAGGCCTTCTGGGTCGGCTGCGCGATGTCGCCGCTGTCCTCGATCGCGCTGTTGATCGCCTCCACCTTCGTGGCTGCCTCGCCGCTCCTGGGCGCGATGATCACGCAGATCGCGCTGCCGGCGATCCTGCTGATGGAAGTGCTCGGCGCCGTGCTCGCCACCATCGCCATCCACGGCGCCGGCGAGAGTTCTAAACCCTGGACGCCCGAGGCGTTCGGCACCGTGGAAGATACGCAGCAATGAGCGTCCCGACCACCATCGATCCGCGCGCCGACGGAAGACCGGCGCTGCCCGCGACGCCCGCGAGCCGCGTGCTGCCGCTCGAGCCCTTCAACAAGTCGGTCGCGCTCTCGCTCGGCGTCGAGCTCGAGCTGCAGCTGGTCAACACCCACGACTACGACCTCGCGCCCTATGCCGAGGACATGCTGCGCCTGATGGCGCAGACCCCGCTGCCCGGCAGCGTGGTGCCCGAGATGACCTCGAGCATGATCGAGATCTCGACCGACATTTGCCACTCGGCCAAGGACGTGATCGCCCAGCTCACGCCGATCCGCGACGCGCTGGTGAAGAACGCCGACAAGCTCAACATCGCGGTGGTCGGTGGCGGCACCCATGCCTTCCAGCAGTGGCACGAGCGGCGCATCTACGACAAGCCGCGCTTTCGCGAGCTGTCGGAGCTCTACGGCTACCTGTCGAAGCAGTTCACCATCTTCGGCCAGCATGTGCACATCGGCTGCCCCGATGCCGACGGCGCGCTGCTGATGCTGCACCGCATGTCGCGCTACATCCCGCACTTCATCGCGCTGTCGGCCTCTTCGCCCTTCGTGCAGGGGCAAGACACGCAGTTCGACTCGGCGCGACTCAACTCGGTGTTCGCCTTTCCCCTGTCGGGCCGCGCGCCCTTCACCCTGTCGTGGAAAGAGTTCGGCAACTACTTCGAGCGCATGACCCGCACCGGCGTCGTGCGCAGCATGAAGGACTTCTACTGGGACATCCGGCCCAAGCCCGAGTTCGGCACCATCGAGATCCGCGTGTTCGACACGCCGCTGACCGTCGAGCGCGCCGCGGCGCTGGCCGGCTACGTGCAGTCGCTGGCTGCGTGGTTCCTGCAGGAGCAGCCTTTCACGCCGACCGAGGACGACTACCTGGTCTACACCTACAACCGCTTCCAGGCCTGCCGCTTCGGGCTCGATGCGCTGTATGTCGATCCGGCGAGCGGCGAGCACATGCCGCTGCGCGACCACATCCTCATGACCATGACCCAGCTCGAATGGCACAGCGAGGCGCTCAACGCCACGCAGGCGCTGGGCGAGCTGCGCACCAGCGTCGAGGCCAACCGCAACGACGCGCGCTGGCTGCGCGAAAAGCAGGGCAAGGAGCGCCTGCTGGCCGAAGTCGTGCGGCAGGCCGCGCTGCGTTTCCGCGGCGCGGCCGAGTGAGGCCGATGTGAGCGGCCTCGGCGAATTCGACCTGATCGCGCGCTACTTCAAGCGCCCCGCCCGGCGCTCGCCGCTGGGCGTCGGCGACGACTGCGCGCTCCTCGCGCCAGCGCCGGGCATGCAGCTCGCGGTGTCTTCCGACATGCTGGTGGAAGGCCGCCACTTCCTCTCCACCGTCGACCCGGCACGGCTCGGCCACAAGGCGCTGGCGGTCAACCTGAGCGATCTCGCGGCCTGCGGCGCGAAGCCGCTGGCCTTCACGCTGGCGCTCTCGCTGCCCGGCGTCGACGAGGCCTGGCTCGAGGCCTTCTCGCGCGGCCTCTTCGCGCTGGCCGATGCGCACGGCTGCGAGCTGGTCGGCGGCGACACCACGCGCGGTCCGCTCAATCTCTGCATCACCGCCTTCGGCGAAGTGCCGGCCGGTGCCGCGCTGCTGCGTTCCGGCGCCAGGCCCGGCGACGAGCTGTGGGCCAGCGGCACGCTGGGCGACGCGCGGCTCGCGCTCGAAGTCTTCCGCGGCACGCTCGCGCTGCCGGCAGAGCTCTTCGAGCTGGCGCGCACGCGCATGGAGCGGCCCGAGCCGCGCGTGGCGCTCGGGCAGGAACTGCGCGGCATCGCGACGGCCGCGGTCGACCTGAGCGACGGACTGGTCGGCGACCTCGGCCACATCCTGGCGGCCAGCGGCGTCGGCGCGACGCTCGATGCCGATGCTGCCGCCGCGCTGATCGCGGTCTGCGCCGATCCGGGTCGTGCGGCGGTGCTGAGCCCGGAACTGCGCCGCGCCTGCGCGCTCGCCGGCGGCGACGACTACGAACTTCTCTTCACCGCGCCGCCGGCCGCGAGCGCCGCGGTGTTCGAAGCCGGCCGCCGCAGCGCGACGCCGGTCGCGCGCATCGGCCGCATCGAATCCGCGCCGGGCCTGCGCATCCTCGATGCGCAGGGCGCGCCGGTCGTGCAGCGCTTTGCGGCCTTCGACCACTTCCAATCCACGCCTTAGGCGCTTGGGCGCAAAATATGCGCTTCGCATAAAAACATCCCCCGGCGGCCGACCGTCGCGAGCACCGATGTCCAGCTTTCTTTCCTACAAGCTCCTGATTCCCCTGGTCTTCCTGAGCGCCGCCCTGTATGTGCATTTCCGCGGCCAGGTGCGCCACCGGATCGGCCGCCAGCTGAGCGACCACTCGACCTTCCTGGCACCGCTCAACGTGCTGATGTACTGGTTCTCGTCGGTGCCGTCGAAGCCCTACATCGACCTCAGGCAGTTCCCCGAACTCGACGTGCTGAAGAACAACTGGCAGACCATCCGCGACGAAGGCCTGAGCCTGTTCGACGAAGGCCACATCCGCGCCGCGGCGGGCTACACCGACATCGGCTTCAACTCCTTCTTCCGCACCGGCTGGAAGCGCTTCTACCTCAACTGGTACGGCGACTTCCTGCCCTCGGCCAAGGGCCTGTGTCCGAAAACCACCGAACTGCTCGCCGGCATTCCCTCGGTGCGTGCGGCCATGTTCGCCATCCTGCCGCCGGGCGGCACGCTGGTGCGGCATCGCGATCCCTTCGCGGGCTCGCTGCGCTACCACCTGGGCCTGCGGGTTCCGCAGGATGCACCGAGCTGCCGCATCTTCGTGGACGGCCAGTCCTACCACTGGCGAGACGGCGAGGCCGTGATGTTCGACGAGACCTACATCCACCATGCAGAGAATCTGACGGACGAGACGCGGCTGATCCTGTTCTGCGACATCGAACGGCCGCTCAACAACCCCGTGGCGCGCTGGATCAACCGCGAGATCGGCTGGCGCATGATCAAGGCCGCGGCCACGCAGAACGTGGACGGCGAGCCGATCGGCGGCCTGAACAAGGCCTTCGCGCAGGTCTACAAGATCCGCGTGCTGGGCAAGCGCCTGAAGGCCTGGAACAAGCCCAGCTACTACGCCGTCAAGTGGCTGATCTTCGGCGGGCTTTTTTACCTGCTGTTCTTCTGAGCGTCTTCTGAGCTGGGCGGCGCTCAGCGCAGCGCCGCCGCGCGCTTGGTGCCGAGCATGTACTGCTCGGCCGCGCCGTCGTTCACCGACGACCAGACCAGCTGGTCGTCGAGGAAGCTGCGCCACTTCTCGTGGACGCCGGCAAAGACGGGATTGGCTGCGGCCTCTTCCTTCAGCACCTCGCCGGTGGCCTGGTACAGCGCATCCAGGATCGGCTTCGACCAGTAGCTCAGGCGCGCGCCGCCGCCCACCAGCCGCTTGAGCGCGGGCACGTTGTGGACGTCGTACTTCGCGAGCATGTCCGCACCGGCCTGTGCGCAGGCAGCCTCCAGCGCCGCGCGATAGCTGTCCGGCAGCTCGGCCCAGGCCTTCTTGTTGGCGATGAAGCACAGCGACGCGCCCAGCTCCATCACGCCCGGCCCGTAGTAGTAGCGCGCCACCTTTGCGAGGCCCAGCTTCTCGTCGTCGTACGGGCCGACGAACTCCACGGCATCGAGCGTGCCCTTCTCGAGCGCCGGGTACACGTCCGCCGCGGGCAGCTGCAGCGGCGTGACGCCGAGCTTGGCGTACACCCGCCCGAGCAGGCCCGGCACGCGCATGCGCAGGCCCTTGAAGTCCTCCACGCGCTTCATCTCCTTGCGGAACCAGCCGCCCATCTGCGCGCCGGTGTTGCCGCAGGGGATCTGCACGGCGTCGAAGCGGTCGTAGATCTCGCGCATCTGCGCGAGGCCGCCACCGTGCACCATCCAGGCCGTGTGCTGGCGCGGCGTCATGCCGAAGGGAATGCCGGTGTCGAAGGCCAGCGCCGGCTCCTTGCCGACGTAGTAGAAGCCGGCCGTGTGGCCGCATTCGACGCTGCGGTTCTGCACGCCGTCGAGGATCGCGAGCGGCGGCATCAGTTCGCCGGCGGAAAAGGGCGTGATGGTGAATCGCCCGTCGGTGAGGTTCTTGACGATGTTGGAGATCGCCATCGCGCCGCCGAACACCGTATCGAGCGACTTCGGAAAGCTCGAAGGCATGCGCCATCGCACCGCGGGCGTGCTCTGCGCGATCGCGGGTGCGGAAACGGCGGCTGCGATGGCAGCACCGGAGAGCAGGGAACGTCGTTGCATGGCGGTCTTTCGGAAAAATTCAGGTGAGGCAGTCCGGATCCGCGCGCAACACCCTTCGCGCGAAGTACTGGAAGGTCAGGTCCGTGATCTGCGGCTTCAGCAGGAAGTCGCGCGACTCGCGCGCCAGGTGCGCGGGCACGGGCTTGATCGTCCCCGCCGCGGCGGCGCGCAGCTGCACCGCGGCCGCCTGCTCCATCCAGATGGCCAGCGCGGCGGCCTCGGCGATGGTGGCGCCCGCCGTCAGCAGGCCGTGGTGCGCGAGCAGCAGCGCCTTGCGGCCCGCCAGCGCCTCGGAAATGATGCGGCCCTCGTCGTTGGTGATCGGCAGTCCGGGCCACTCTTCGAGAAAGCCGCAGTTCTCGAAGAAAGGCGTGGCGTCCATGCCGGCCACGACGAGCGGCTGGCCGATGATCGACAGCGCCGACACCGCGGCCGGATGCGTGTGCACGATGCACTGCACCTTGGGGTTGGCGCGGTAGACCCACAGGTGGAAGCGCGTCGCCGGGTTCGGCAGCGACTCGCCGTCGAGCGCGCGCAGATCGTCGTCGGTGAGGATGAAGCTCTGCGGCACCGCCTCGTCGGCGCCGATGCCGAACTTCAGCGTGTAGTAGGTGCCTGGCTGCTCGCCGCGCGCCGTGATCTGGCCGGCCAGGCCGTTGGCCCAGTGGCCTTCGGCCGCCAGCATCCGGCAAGCCAGCACCAGCTGCTCGACCGTGTTCCACGCCGCGGGCGCGGTCTTGTCCCGGAGATCGCGGTCGACCGCGTCCTTGATGTCCTGATCGCTTTGCATGGGCTTCTCCGTTAACGACTCCGATAGCGAGTCAACTTGTTGACCTATTCTGGTCAACGCGTTGACTTATGTCAACATCGAAAACCATGGCAACCCAGACCCCGCAGACAGCCGCCGCCGAAGACGCGACGTCCGGCCCGGCCTTCCAGAGCGTCGGGCCGCGCATCAAGGCGCTGCGCCGGCAGAAGAAGATGACGGTCGAGGAGCTCGGCAATGCGGTGGGCGTGCACAAGGCGCATGTGTCGCGCCTGGAGCGCAGCCTCAAGACGCCCTCCATCGCCATGCTGTCCAAGCTGGCCAAGGCGCTCGGCACGAGCATGGGCAACCTGGTCGGCGAAACCCTCGACAAGGCCGACATCAAGGTCACGCGCGGCGCCGACCTGGCGCCGGGCTACGCGGTCGACGAGCCTGCACCGCATCGCGTCGCGCCGCTGCTGCACGGGCATTCGGTCAGCTCCTTCGAGGCCTTCATCGTCTATCCGGGCGCGAGCGCCGGTTCGATCCAGGCGCAGCACGAGGGGCAGGAGATGCTCTACGTGCTGGCGGGCAGCATCGACGTCATCTTCCCCGACCGCACCGAGCGACTGCAGACGGGCGACTGCATCCATTTCCCGGGGTACCTGAACCACCGCATCGCCCGCGTCGGGCGGGCGCAGGCGCGGGCGCTGCTGGTGCTTTCAGCGGACTGAAGCCCTCAGGCGAGCATGACCTCGAGCTCGGCGGCGAGCTCGGCCGGCGCCGGCATCTCCCCGAGGGTCTGGCGCGACAGCCCCACGGCCTCCCCGACATCCGATGGCCAGGCGTCGAGGGCCTCGGCTGTCGCAGGGCCTTCGCGATCCAGCGCCACCCGCCACACGGCCAGGTGCAGGATGGCGGACAGCGGATCGACGGGCTCGACGCGCATGGGCTGCGCAAAGCCGGCCAGCGCGGTGATGAATTCGTCGGAGAAGTTCCAGCGCGAGGCCAGCTTGGCGCTGACGTCGCCGAAGTGGTAGCCGAAGACCTGCTCCTCGGCGCCGAGCCGGCCCATGGCATCGATCGGGCAGGAGGCATTGAGCGGTGCCATGCGCGCGGGCATGACGATGGACATGATCAGATGGCCGATCGCGTGCATGCTGCCCACGGTAAAGGCAAGGTTCGGGTCGGCGGACCGGGTCTTGCCGGCCAGGTAGCGCGCGACGGAAGCGACGCGCAGGCTGTGGCGCCAGAACTTGGGCAGGTCGACATTCGGGATCTTCTTGAACGTCCCCGTGAGGTTCGAGCTGATCACCAGCGTCCGGATCGAGGAGAGGCCGAGCATCCGGATGGCTTCCTCCATCGTCGAGATCTTCTTGCGAACGCCGTAGTACGGCGAGTTGGCAAGGCGCAGCATCTTGGCCGTGAGCACCTGGTCGACATCGATCTTGCGGGCCACCTGCGACAGCGTCGCGTTGTCGTTGCTCAGGACTTCGATCAGATCCCGCACCACCTTCGGCACCGTCGGCAGCGAATGACTCTCGGCAAACAGCTCGTCAATGGATGTTGCTTGCATGCTCGGTGGTGCTCGGTGGTGCTCGGGTGATTTGGGGCGGCGCCCAATTCTCCTACACCTCACTGGATCTTCAGGACCTCGGCTTGCGGTTGCGCCTGGGGTGCAGCGGCGCTGCCACGCAAGAGCTTTTCGCCTTCGCGAAAGAAATACCAGCAACCGTCGTCGGGGCGGCGCACGTCGGTCAGCCTGGACGGCGGCACGGGGTTGAACCTGGCGCACAGGCTGCCGTCGCTCTTCAGCTCCCAGCGGCCCGAGCCATTGCCGCCGGCACCGGCGCTCTGGCTGTTGTAGTAGACCAGGCCGTTGCTTCGCAGGTCCCATCGCATCAGGGCGCCCACGGCGGGGTCGTTGAGCGTGTGCGTCTTGCCCACGAGGAGTTGCTGCACCTCGTCCCGGTCCAGCGACCTGCGCGAGGTCGCGGGACCGAGCGCGGGCGCGGGCGAAGATGGTGGAGATGCCAGGGATGGCGCCGGGATGCTCGCGGGGGCCGCCGGCGCCGGTTGCAGGGCTGCCTGCGGCGGCGCCGCGCGCCCCTGGTCGAGTTCGCGCTGCGCGCGCTCGAGCTGCTGCTCGAGTTCGTTCGGCTCGAACTTCCGCCCCGCAGGCCTCGCAGGCTCGCGGGCAGGGGGCTCGCGAGCAGGGGGCGCGCTGGCGAGCGCGGTCGAATCGGCCCCGCTGGGGGCACGACGGCCCGCCGCGGCCGGCGGCAGGTTCGACATCGGGTTGAAGCTGAAGTTCGACGTCAGCGACGTGTTGACCCAGGGCAGCTGGCGGTCGCGGGTGTCGCGCAGCACCTTCACCCGCACGTTCTTGAACATCTGCTCGACCTCGAGGCCGGGGATCATCATCTCCTCGGCAAGGTGTTTGGTGTAGACGCTGTTGCGACCGCTCGGGCCGTCTTCGGCCGGCGCACCCGGCGCCGATGCGAACGCGATCAAGGTGCCGCGCGCACCCATCTCCGCCAGCCCGCCGGCAGAGCGGATGTTGCGCGTCTTGCCGGCGAACGGGTTGTCCCGGCAGGCGTCCAGGATCACGATCCGGGGGTGCGAGCGGGCCTTGTCGATGCGACTCAGGAACAGCTCCTCGATGTCGACCGACTCGTCCTTGACCTCCTCCTGATCGCGCAGGTTGATGTCGACCGGCAGCAGGAAGTTGCGGCCGTCGATCTGCACCCCGTGGCCGGCGTAGTACAGCACCGCGATGGCATCGTCCTCCTGCACCCGGCGCGCGAATTCGCGCAGCGCCCGCCTGAACTGCAGCACGTTGACATTGAGCTGCTCGTTGACGTCGAAGCCCAGCTTGCGCAGGTTGGCGGCGATCAGCCGGGCGTCGTTCTCCGGATTGTCGAGCGGCACCTTCGGATACCGGGCATTGCCGATCACCAGGGCGATGCGCTTGTCCGCCGCCTGCGCATGCGCCGGCGGGACGGCGGCGGCGAACAGCGCGAATGCAATCCCCAGTGCCAGCGCCGGCAAGAGCCGGCGCACGACCCGGCCCATTTCGGCTGGATGATCGGCAGCGCGTGGGGCGAACATGCCATCGAATATCCACCCGTGGCGTCTCGATTGCAATTCGTGTTTGCAACGCCGTCGGCCGCTGCGGGAATTCCATCGCAAGGATCGGAGTTCCCTCGGGCGAGACACTCGGTAGATTGACTGCATTCCAGCAAATCCTTCGAGGAGCGAGCCATGGCGAACGATACGCATGCAGCGATCAATCCGATCCCCGGGCACAACCATCGAGTGGCGACGAAGCTCGGCGACTTCACCCGCGTCAGCAGGCTTTCGGCCATGACGCCGCACGAGGAATGGATGACAGTCCTCGCCGACGGCACGGAGGTCGTCGTCGCTGCCCGCGGAAGCGGGCCCAGCCCTCTCGGCGTCGAAAAGGCCATTGCGATCGTGCAAAGCCGGTCCTACCTTGAGAAGCGGGCGATCCAGCTGATCGCGCCCTTCCTCCGCGATGAGGGCAGCTGGCGACTGCTGACGATCGACTTCGGAGCCGAGGCCCATCGGTACGAAAGCGAATTCCTGATGTGCTTTGCGTTCGTAGCCGCGAACACCACCCTGTCCGGTACGAGCCCGTACTTCGAAGTCGGGTTTGCGTTGCCGAAGCAGCGGCAAACGGAAGATCCGGTGTTCACGCTGACCGTCAAGGCGATCGTGGGCATCCCGTTCCCGTAGGTTCCGCGGCTGGCAACGAACGCGCGCCCGGTCAATGACGCCGCGAGCCGGCCATCAGCGCCCGCGAGGGTCCATCGAGCCCCACGAAGGAGGAATCGAGGTCGAGCCCGTTCAGCACGCGGGTCATCGCACGGTAGAGCTCGCTGGGCAGCACGGGCTTGTGCAGCAGCGGCACGCCGGTGGCGCGCGCCTCGCGCAGCCGCTGCGGCGCGGTGTCGCCGGTGATCAGCAGCGCCGGCAGCGCCGCGCCGAACTCCGCGCGCAGGGCCGCGATCGCCTCGGCGCCGGTGCGCAGTTCGCGCAGGCGGTAGTCGCTGATGACCAGTCCCGGCGGGTGCGCGCGCGCGAGCGCCTGCGCCTCTTCGATCGAATCGGCGACGTCGCATTCGCAGCCCCAGGCGCCGAGCAGCTGCTGCATGCCGGTGCGCACCGCCTCGTCATCGTCGATCACCAGCACGCGCACGTCGAACACGCGCGCCGGGCTGGGGCCGATGTCGGCGCCGCTGGTGGCGACGCCGGCTCGCGCAATGGGCAGCGCAAGCTTGAAGACGCTGCCGCGCCCCGGCTTCGAGGCGAGCGACAGCTCCAGGCCCAGGGCGCGCGCCAGGCCCTGGGCAATGGCCAGGCCCAGGCCCAACCCCTTGCGCCGGTCGCGCTCGGCGTTGCCGAGCTGGTGGAATTCGCGAAAGATGGTCTGGTGTTGGGTGGGCTCGATGCCGATGCCGGTGTCCCAGACCTCGAGCACCAGCTTGTCGCCGCGCTCGCGGCAGGCCACCAGCACGCCGCCGCGCTCCGTGTAGCGGATCGCGTTCGACACCAGGTTGCGCAGGATCAGCGCCACCAGCGCCGGGTCGGAATGCACCGCCATGCGGGCTTCGCGCGAACGGTAGACGATGCCCTTCGCGTCGGCCTGCGGCGCGAGTTCGTTCTCGATCTTGTTGAGCATGGGCTGCAGGTTGAAATCCTGCAGCTGCGGCTCGATCACGCCGGCTTCGATGCGTGAAAAGTCCAGCAGCGTGTCGAGCATCTCGGCCGAGGCCTGCCACGTGGCGCGCGCATTGGCGAGCGCGTCGTACTGGCCGGCCGAGAGCTTGCTGCGCGCCAGCACTTCGAGGAACAGGCCCTGCGCATGGATGGGCTGGCGCAGGTCGTGGCTGGCAGCGGCGAGGAACCGCGACTTGGCGAGGTTGGCTTCCTCGGCCGCGCGGTGCGCGGCCTGTGCATGCTCGGTCTCGACGCGCAGCCGCTCGATCAGTTCCAGGTTCTCGAAGCGCAGGCCGATCGCCCGGCGCGCCGCGCGCGAGCTGTTGCGCGCCTGGCCGAGCAGCGCTGCGCAATAGAGCACCGCCGCCGCGCCGAGCGCCTTGTACGCCGGGTCGTCCAGGAGCCACAAGCGCGACCCCAGCACGATGAGCTCGGCCACGCCGAACACGATGAAGACCGGCAGGATCGGCGCCAGCGAGGACATCGAGCTGCCCGCGATGCCTGCCAGCACAGCCACCACCAGGATGCTGCCGGCCACCGTGGTGGTCCCCAATGCGGCCCAGGCCAGCGAGCCCCAGGCCGCGCCGTCGACCGCGTTCAGCAGCAGCTTGCTGCGGAACAACCGGCGCGCGCGCTCGGGCGTGATCTCGGAAGCCAGCAGCGAACGCGCCTCCCATGCGAAATAGAGCTTGAGCAGGATGATGGTCACGCACCAGGTGCGCATCGCCACCGCATTGCTGTCGTTGGAGAGCACCCAGACCAGCAGCACCGCGAGCAGGATCGTGGGCAGTACCGAGCTGCCCACGTTGCCGAGCTGCAGCCGCAGCTGCTCGACCAGCATGCGCTCCTCGGGCAGACGGGTGCGCTGCGTCATCAGGCGACGAGACCCCTGCGCCGCGCGGCAAAGCCGGCTTCCGAACGGCTCGACACCTGCAGCGCAGCGAGCACGGCCTGCACATGGCCGCGCACCGTGTTTTCGGAGAGGTTGAGGCGCCGTCCGATCACCTTGTTCGACAGGCCCTGGCACATCAGGTCGAGCACCTCGCTCTGGCGCGGCGTCAGCAGTTGCCGCGACGCGTCGCCCTCGCGCGGCGGCACCGAACCGGCGGATGCGGACGCGGATGCGATGGACAGGCCGCGCCGCAGTTGATCGATCACCGCGAGGATCCTGTCCGCCGGCTCGGCCTTGGAAACGAAGGCGGCCGCGCCGCGATCCAGCGCGAGCCTGATGTTGTGGTGCGCGATGTCGGAAGAGAGGATGACCACCACCGCCTCGGGCCACTTGCGCTTGACCAGCGCGATGCCTTCGAGGCCGTTGAGGCCCTGCAGCTGGATATCCAGCAGCACCAGCGCGGGGTCTTCCATCGGCGAGCGCATGGCTTCCTCGAGCGATGCGGCTTCGGAGGCTTCGAGGTCGGCGATGCCCGCGGCCAGCACCATGCGCAGTCCGCAGCGGAACAGCGCGTGGTCGTCGATGAGGAGGATTCTGGGCGGCAGCATGAGGCGGGCGGATCTTCGCGAAGGCGGCGGTCATTCTGCGTCAGTCCGCCGGGCCTTCGCCCGGTCCAAATGGACTATTTACGCCAGGTGGTGCAACGGCGACCATCGAGCAACCAAAAACTTCACGAATCCCGTCCGTTTCCAGTCGAATGAAGCCTCTCGTCGAACTCCACCGCATCGGCACCGACGCCTACGGCTACCGCATCAGCGCGCTGGGCATCGACACGACCGAAAAGAGCGGCAGCGGCGCCTTCGATTCGCTGGAGCATTGCCTGTTCGATGCCGGCGCGTCGCTGGGCCACTACTTCGAGCGCGTGGAGCTCAATCTCGAAGGCCTGTTCATGGGTTCGTACACCACCGATGCACTGCGCCGCAATCCCAAGGCCGTGGCGCAGCGAATGAAGCAGCACTTCCAGCCGCAGCCGGCCTCGGCCTGATCAACCGTCCTTCAGCGCGCGCCGCAGCGCCTCGATGAAGCTGCGGCTCGCGGCCGACAGCGAGCGGCCGCGCTTGGTGACGATCGAGATGTCGCGCGACACGCGCGGCGCGGTGATCGGCCGCACGACCAGCCCCGGATCGCCCGCGGCCTTGGCGAAGGCCGAGGGCATGATCGACGCGCCCATGCCGCTGGCCGTCATCCACAGCGCCGTGGAGAGGAACGAGACTTCGTTGACGACGTTGAGCACCACGCCGGCCTGCGCGGCCGTGCCGTCGATCAGGGGCCGGATGCCATAGCCGGGTCGCACCGTGATCACCGGGTGGCCGGCGAGGTCGGCCCAGCGCACCGCCTTCTTCGCCGACGCCAATGCGTGACCGCGCATGCAGACCAGCGCGAGGTGGTCGCGCAGCAGGGTCTGGGTTTCGACCTCGGCGCCCGGCCGCTCCGGCGTGCCGATGCCGAAGTCGACGTGCTCGCCGATGATGCGCGAGACGAACTGGTCTGGCGCGCAGTCGTCGACCACGATGCGCACCTGCGGATGCGCCTCGCCGAAGCGCCGGATCGCCGCCGGCATCAGGAAGGAGGCCAGGGTCGGCGTGATGGCCAGGCAGACGCGGCCGCGCTGCAGCTGCGACAACTCGCGGAAATCTGCACTGAGCGAATCGACGTCGCGCAGGATGCGCTCGGCCGTGGCCAGCATCTCGCCGGCCGCTGCCGTGGGCTGCAGCGAGCGCGTGGTGCGGTCGAACAGCCGCGTACCCAGCCCGTCCTCGAGCTGGCGGATCAGCATGCTCACGGCCGACTGCGTGACGAACAGCTTCTCGGCCGCGGCGCTGAGCTTGCGCAACTGGTGCACCGCGAGAAAGGCACGCAGTTGCCGGATCGTGGGGCTGAACTTCTGATTCATCAGCAGAAATCATATTTCATTCGGAATTTATTGATTTACGAATGAATGTGGCTGCCGTCCAATGGCCTCGGAGACATTCACGAGGACCACCGATGACGAAGAACTTCGCGCGCGCCGCGGGCCTGCTGGTTGCAACCTGTGCGCTGCTCGCGGGCCCTGCGCTCGCCCAGGCGCCCGCTGCTGCCGACTTTCCCAACAAGCCGATCCGCATGATCGTCACCTTCCCGCCCGGCGGCAGCGCCGATGCGGTGGTGCGCATGCTGGTGCCCCGGCTCAACGACAGGCTCGGCCAGCCGGTGGTGGTCGACAACCGGCCCGGCGCGGGCGGCAACGTCGGGCTCACGGCGGTGGCCAAGGCGCCGGGCGACGGCTACACGCTGGGCGTGGGCGCTGCCGGCGCGCTGTCGGCCAACACAAGCCTTTATGCGCAGATGCCTTTCGACCCGCTGAAGGACTTCAAGCCGGTCGGCATGCTGGCGGCGATTCCCTTCGTCATCGTTGGCCATCCCTCGCTCGCAGCGAGGACGCAGGCGCAGTTGATCGCGCTGGCGCGCGCCGAGCCGGGCAAGCTGTCGATCGGCCACGGCGGCAACGGCACGGCCATGCACTTGTCGGCCGCGCTCTTCAGCCAGATGGCCGAGGTCAAGCTGGTCGAGGTGCCTTACCGCGGCTCCGGCCCGGCCGCCGTCGATGCGATGGCGGGCCAGATTCCACTGGCGGTGGTCGACCTGCCCTCGGCGCTGCAGCAGATCAAGGCCGGCAAGCTGATCGCCTTCGCGGTGACCAGCCCGGAGCGCCTGCCGATGCTGCCCGACGTACCCACCGTCGCCGAGGCCGGCCTGCCGGGTTACGACTCCACCGGCTGGTTCGGCGTGGTGGCGCCGGCCGACACGCCCGCGCCCGTGGTCGCGCGCCTCAATGCCGAGATCGTCGCCGCGCTCAAGGACGACCAGGTGAAGACCGCCATGCGCAATCTGGGCGTGGAGCCCGCGCCCGGCACGCCCAAGGCCTTCGACGACTACATCCGCGCCGAGACCCGGAAGTGGTCCAAGGTGATCAAGGCCGCGAACATCAAACTCGATTGAGAAACGAATGAGCGACCGACAAGAAGACTTGCAGGCCGACGTGCTCATCGTCGGCGCCGGCCCGGTGGGCCTGACCCTGGCCATGGCCCTGGCCGCGCGCGGCGTGCGCGTGGTGATCGCCGAGACCCGCCGCTACGCCGAGCCGCCGAACGTGAAGTGCAACCACGTCGCGGCCCGCACGATGGAGCAGTTCCGCCGCCTGGGCGTGGCGCAGAAGGTGCGCGATGCGGGCCTGCCGGCCGAGCATCCGAACGACGTGGTGTTCCGCACCAGCGTGACGGGCATCGAGCTCACGCGCATCCCGATCCCGTGCCGGCGCGACCGCTACACCGAGACCGAAGGGCCCGACGCCTGGTGGCCAACGCCGGAGCCGCCGCACCGCATCAACCAGATCTACCTCGAGCCCATCCTGCTCGAACACGCGGCCGCGCTGCCGGGCGTGACGCTGCTGAACCGCACCCAGGTCACCGACTTCGTGCAGGACGACCAAGGCGTCAGCGCCGGCGCGACCGATCTCGACACCGGCGCGACGCGCAGCATCCGCTGCCGCTTCCTGGCGGGTTGCGACGGCGGCAGCTCCGGCGTGCGCAAGAAGATGGGCGCGAAGCTCGAAGGCACGGCCGTGATCCAGCGCGTGCAGTCGACCTACATCCGCGCGCCCGAACTGCGCGCGATGATTCCGGGCAAGCCCGCGTGGTCGTACTACGCGATGAACCCGCGCCGCTGCGGCACCATGTTCGCGATCGACGGGCACGAGACCTGGCTGGTGCACAACCATCTGAACCCGGACGAACCCGAGTTCGATTCGGTGGACCGCGACCGCTCGATCCGCGAGATCCTCGGCGTCGGGCCCGAGTTCCGCTACGAGGTGATCAGCAAGGAAGACTGGGTCGGTCGCCGCCTCGTGGCCGACCGCTTTCGCGACGGCCGCGTCTTCATCGCCGGCGATGCGGCCCATCTGTGGGTGCCGTACGCGGGCTACGGCATGAACGCCGGCATCGCCGATGCGGTCAACCTCTCGTGGCTGCTCGCGGCCTGCATCGAGGGCTGGGCCGACGAGCGCATCCTCGACGCCTACGAGGCCGAGCGGCAGCCGATCACGGAGCAGGTCTCGCAGTTCGCGATGGACCATGCGCAGAAGATGATCCGCGCGCGCCGCGCCGTGCCGGCCGACATCGAAGCGCCCGGCGCGCAAGGCGACGCGCTGCGCGAGGAGATCGGGCGCGAGGCCTACGCGCTCAACGTGCAGCAGTTCTGCTGCGGCGGGCTCAACTTCGGCTACTTCTACACCGGCTCGCCGATCATCGCGACCGACGGCGAGGCGCCGCCGGCCTATTCGATGGGCGACTTCACGCCGTCGACGGTGCCGGGCTGCCGCGCGCCGCACCTGTGGCTGGTGGACGGCCGCTCGCTCTACGACGCTTTCGGGCCGGGCTACACATTGCTGCGCTTCGACCGCCGCATCGAGGTCGCGCCGCTGGAGGACGCCGCCCGCGCCTGCGGGATGCCGCTCGCGGTGCTCGACGTGGATGCGAAGGCGCTGCCGCCCGCCTACCGGCACCGGCTGGTGCTGTGCCGCGCCGACCAGCACGTGGCCTGGCGCGGCGACCGCATTCCGGCGCCGGTCGACGCGCTGGTCGCGCTGCTGCGCGGGCAGGCGCGCCACGCGGAATCGTCGCCGGAAATCAGCCCGCGTCTCGCGACAGCAGGCCCATCGCCGACGCCTTGAGTGTGGCCGCCGCCCGGCTGCTGCAGCCGAGCTTGCGGAACACGCTTTCGATGTGCGTGCGCACCGTCGCCGGGCTGATGGCGAGCTCGCGCGCGGCGTCCTTGTTGCTGTCGCCGAGGCTGATGCGGCGCAGGACTTCGAGTTCGCGCGCCGACAGGATGCCGCGGGATTCGGCCGATGCCGCCGCATGCCGAGGCGCCGCGGACGCATCTTCGTCCAGGGCCTGCACCACGCGCGGATCGAAGAGGCCTTGCCGCGCCCTGCGTTCCATCTCCCGCGATGCCTCCGCGGGCGTCAGCGCGCTGCGCCACGGCCGCCAGGCCTGCAGCGCGGTCCAGGTCGCGGCCACGGGCAGGACTCGGCAGACCATCGGCGTAGACGCCTCGCCCGCGCCGCGAAAATGGCCGGTGCCGTCGAGCCGCTCGCAGACCCAGGAGGCGATCTCCGCCTCTGGCTCCAGGCGCCGGATCTGGCGTGCGGCGCGGCCGGTCCAGTAGCTGCTGAGGCGGATCTTCTCCTGCTCCGCGGCCGAGAGCGGGCCTTCCGGATCCCACGATGCGTTGGGAATGCCCACGCGGCCCAGGCCGTGCAGCAGCCCGGCGCGCTGCACGCGGGCCTGCTCCATCGGCGTGAGCCCGAGCCGCTGCGCGATCGCCGCGCCGAGCCACGCCACCGCACGCGAATGGCCCACGAGCCAGGGCAGCTTGAGGTCGATCGCATCGGCCACCAAGGCCAGGCTGACCATGGCGTCGACCGGTTCGCCCGGCTCGGCGGGTTCGAGCGCGGCTTCGGGGTCTTGCGCCAGCGCCGACAGCCAGCCTTGCGCATGTTCGCAGACGACCGACACATGCTCGGCCGGATAGTGGGTGCCGGCGCGCTGCTTGAGCAGCGCCAACGCGCCCGGAAGGCCGTAGACGCGCGCGAAGATCTCGAGGTCGCCCGCCAGCGAGACGACCAGGGTCGCCAGCGGGATGGCGCCGCCGCGCAGGCCGCGCGGCTCGCCCGTGCCGTCCCAGCGTTCGAAGGTGCAGCGCAGCGCCTCGGCCACCGAGGAGCGAAGGCCCAGCAGGTCGGCGATCACGGCGGACACTTCGCAGTGGATCGCCGAAATCGTGCCGATGCGCTCGGGCAGCGATTCGGGCGGCACCAGCAGCTGAATCTTGTCCATCTGCAGCGCGAGCATGGCGGCGCGCCCCGACACGTCGTCGCTGATGGTCTGCGCCACGTCGGCCGCATTGGCCGTGCAGCCCGACCAGCGCAGCAGCGCGACCTGCAGCAGATCCGCGCGCATGCCGGCATCCAGCGCGAGCGCCTGGGCCAGCGCATCGGCCAGCCGCGCCACGCGGCTCGAGTGGTCGATCGGCTGTCCCATGCTGAGGTCGCCCATGAAAGCCAGTGCCCTCAGCGCGTCGATCCGGTGAATGGATTCCTGATTCACGCGGCGATTCTCGCGCAACGGCCGGGACCGGGCGCATCGGATATTCGACCGATACCCCATCGCCCGCGCGCACCCCACATTAACCGGATGATCAGAACGCACGGCGGTAACGACGCATGAACCGCAACGGATTCCGCCGCCTGAACGTGCTCGTCAGGCATGCCGAACCCCTGCTCGCCGTCGGCCTCGTCGCCGCGCTGCGGCAGCAACCCGACTTCGAGGTGCTCGTGCACGGCGTCGACGACCTCGCCGCGTGCGAAGCCGTCGACGTGGTGGTCGCCGACTACGAGGCCGGCCTGGAGCTGGCCGCCGAGGGGCCGCGTCATGCGCGGGTGATGGTGGTCACGCTGAACAGCCGCGAGCAGGAGATCCGGGTCGCACTCCAGGGCGGCGTGCATGGCTACCTGCTGCTGGGCTGCGGCCTGGACGAGCTCGCCGCCGGCGTGCGCACCGTGGGCCTCGGGTCGCGCTACCTGTGCCTGGCGGCGGCGCAGCGCATCGCCGAGAGCATGACGCGCGAGGCGCTGACGGCACGCGAGGACGACGTGCTGCGGCTGCTCGCACTCGGCCACGGCAACAAGGCGATCGCGCGCGAACTCGGCATCGCCATCGGCACGGTCAAGGCGCACATGAAAGGCATCATGCAAAAGCTCGACGCGGCGAGCCGCACAGAAGCGGCGAGCATCGCCGTGCGGCGCGGCCTGCTGGAATTGCCGGCGCACAGCACGTGGCGCGATGTCCGCAGTCCGCGACGTGATGCACAGGCTGCGTGACTGACGCGACAGCGCGTGCAGCGCCCTAAGGCTGCTCGGGCTCGCTCAGTGCACGCAACAGCGCCTGGCTCGCCGCGCTCGGCGTGGCCCGCGCGGAGACGGCCAGGTAGCTGGTGCGGTGCGCCCAGGGCTCGTCGAGCGGCACGCGCACCAGGCCTGTAAAGTGCGCCTGCTGTTCGAGGCTGGCCTGCGGCAGGAGCCCGATGCCGAGGCCGCACTGGACCATGCGGCACGCCGAATCCATGCCCTTGACCTGGATGCGGCTGCGCAGCTTGGCGCCGCGCTTCAGCGCCTCCTGGGCGACGCGCTCGGCCAGCGCCGTGCCCGGCGGCAGCTCCACCCACTCCTCGTCGAGCAGCTGATCGAAGGTCAGGCTCTTGCGATCCGCCAGCCGATGGCCGAGCGGAAGGATGACGACCAGCCGTTCGCTCCGGTACGGACGCAGGTTCAGGCCGGCGATCTCGGCGCCGGCGACGAAGACGCCGATGTCCGCGCGCTCCTGCAACAGAAGCTCGACGATGTCCGCGCTCGTGTGCTCGGCCAGTTCGACCTTGATGGCCGGGTGGCTGCGCAGGAACTGCGACAGGTCCTGCGGCAGGTGCTGCACGATGGCGGAGATCGATGCCACGAGCCGGATGTTGCCCGTCACGCCGGCGCGAAGATTCCGCAGCTCCGCATCCAGCGACTCGACGTCGTTCATCATCGATCGCGCATAGCGCGCGACCGACAGCCCGGCGGGCGTCAGCTCGACGCCGCGCGTCGTGCGATGCAGCAGGGTGCTGCCCATCGCCTCCTCCATCTGCGCGATGCGGCGGCTCGCGGCGGAAGGCACGATGTGCAGCGTCGCGGCCGCGCGCGAGAGACTTCCTTCGCGTTCGATGGCCGCGATCAGCTTCAGGGACGACAGGCTCAGATGGTCCAGAAGTGGGCGTTCTTGTCTCATGGTTCCCCGGGCGTGACCGCCGCGGCGTTGCCGGCACGGCAACGCCGCTGTGAATAAATGTCGCTCGACGTGCTGCGCGCGGGTGGTCAGCATCCGCACTCACCCAAACGGAGACCCCACGAGCCATGCAGCAGATCCTGAATCTACGCGACCTGGAGATGATCGAGCGCGTTCATGCGCGCGGCGGCAAGTTCCGCTACTACCCCTTGTTGTGCGGGCCCACCGGCGCGGCCGGCAACTTCTTCCTGCAGTTGTCGAAGACCTACAACGACTTCGACTCGCCCCGCCACCGGCACAACTTCGACCAGATCCGGGTGCAGCTCGAGGGCGATGCCGATTTCGCGCGCGACGGCGTCATGACGCCGGGCATGGTCGGCTATTTTCCGGAAGGCGTTTACTACGGGCCCCAGAGCATCAGCGGCGAATCGCTGACGCTGGTGCTGCAGTTCGGCGGCGCGAGCCGCAGCGGCTATTTGTCGGAAGCGCAGTTCCAGCAGGGCATCGCCGAGCTGAAGGAGACCGGCATCTTCGAGCGCGGCGTCTACAAGGTGCGGAAGCCGGACGGCGGCACGCGCAACCAGGACGCCTACGAGGCCGTGTGGGAGCACCTGAACGGGCGCGAGCTGCGCTATCCCGAGGGCCGCTACGACAAGCCCGTCTTCATGCGGCCCGAGGCCGCCGGCGAGTCCGACGACGCGGAACTCGCCGGCGTGTCGCGCAAGCACCTGGGCACTTTCTCCGAAGCGTGCACGACGTTGTCGATGCTGTCCCTGAAGCCGCAGGCTGAGCTGCCGGTTCCGGACCACACGATCCTCTTCGTGCTCGATGGACGCGGCCGCGCCGGCACGGGAAGCTGGGAGAAGCATTCGTCGCTCTACAGCGGCGCGGATGCGGCCTCCCTCGTCGCCGAAGCGGAGAGCCGGATCCTGCAGATCCAGCTTCCGAGGCTCGAGGTTGTCCAATGAGGCGCCGCGCCGCTCTCGGCCTCGGCGCGGCATGGCTTGCGGGCGCACTGCCGAACGCGCGGGCCCAGGCCTACCCGGCGCGCCCGGTCTCCATGGTCGTGCCTTTCCCGCCGGGCGGCGGGTTCGACACCATCGCGCGCCCTTTCGCCGAGCGCCTGGGCAAGGCGCTCGGCCAGCCGGTCGTGGTCGACAACCGGCCGGGCAGCGGCGGCAACATGGGCACCGACATGGTCGCGCGCGCGCCGGCGGACGGCTACACGCTGCTGTTCGCCAACGACTTCCTGGCGACGAATCCGAGCGTCAACCGCAGCGTGCGCTACGACCCGCTGAAGGACTTCACGCCGATCGGCATGGTCGGCACGACGCAGGTGGTGATCGCCGTCAGGCCGGACTTCCCGGCCAGGACCTTCGACGAGCTGGTCGTGCTGTCGCAGTCGAAGCCGTTGAGCTACGGCACGCCCGGCGCCGGCACCTCGCCGCACTTGCTCGGCGAGTACCTCTCCTCCATCTCGACCTTGAAGACCCTGCACGTGCCGTACAAGGGCACCGCGCCTTCCGTGAACGACGCGATCGGTGGCCAGATCGACATGGTGCTCGCGACCGCGCCCTCCGTCACCAGCCACATCCGCGCCGGCAAGCTGCGCGGCATCGCGGTGCTCGGCGCCCAGCGCAGCACGCAGCTGCCGCAGGTGCCGACGCTGAAGGAAGCCGGGGCTCCGACGGTCGACTACGAGGTCTGGTACTGCCTGATGGCGCCCGCCGGCGTTCCGGCGCCGATCCTGGCGCAGCTTCGGGAGGCCACGAAGACGGCGCTCGATGCCGAGCTCGCGCAGCGGCTGGCGCAATTGGGCTACGAGATCCACGCCGACGGTCCGGATCAGGTGACCCGCTTCATCCGGCGCGACCTCGCGCGCTGGCATCAGGTGGTGGAGCGGGCGAAGATCACGATCGACTAGGGCCTGTTCACAGGCTTGGCGCAGCGCCGGCGCGGATGCGCGACACTGTCGCCAGATGCCCTCCGCCTCCCCCTCCGGCGCCATGCCTGTTCCTTCGTTGCACCGCCCGACGGTGCGCTTCCTCTTCGCGCATCCCGCGCACTTGATCGCGCTGGGTTTCGGCTCCGGCCTGCCGCGCATCGCGCCGGGCACGGTCGGCACGCTGTGGGCCTGGGCCGCGTTCCTGGTCATGCAGCGCTGGCTCTCGATGCCGGCGATCGGCTGGGTGATCCTGGCTTCGTTGCCGATCGGCTGGTGGGCCTGCACCGTGACGGCGCGCCACATGAACATCGCCGATCCGGGCAGCATCGTGTGGGACGAGGTGGTCGCCTTCTGGCTGGTGCTGTGGCTGGTGATGCCGGCCGGGCTGCTGGCGCAGACCTTCGCGTTCGCGCTGTTCCGTTTCTTCGATGCCGCCAAGCCGGGGCCGGTGGCTTGGGCCGACCAGCTCTTCAAGCAGCGCGACGCCGTGCCCGGCGCGATGCGCTGGGGCGCGGCGGGCTTCGGCATTCTTTTCGACGACCTGGTGGCGGCCTTCTGCACGCTGCTGGTGATTGCCGCCTGGCGCGCATGGTGAACGCAATGAACGAACACGACACGCCGGCGCTGGCCGGGCTGCTGGCCGACCTGCTGCAGCAAAAGGGCTGGATGCTCGCGACCGCCGAAAGCTGCACCGGCGGGCTGATCGCCGGCGCCTGCACCGAGCTGTCGGGCTCGAGCTTGTGGTTCGAGCGCGGCTTCGTCACCTATTCCAACGCCGCCAAGACCGAGCTGCTCGGCGTCGATGCGGCGCTGATCGCCGCCGAAGGCGCGGTCAGCGAGCCGGTCGCGCGCGCGATGGCCGAGGGCGCGGTGGCGCGCTCGCGGGCCCAGGTCGCGGTGTCGGTGACCGGCGTGGCGGGTCCCACCGGCGGCACGGCGGAGAAGCCGGTCGGCACCGTGTGGTTCGGCTGGTCGGTGGCAGGCAGCGTGCACACTGAGCGCCGCCGCTTCGACGGCGACCGCAGCGCGGTGCGCTCCGCGACGGTGCAGCATGCGCTGCAGACGCTGGTGGATCTGATTCGCGCAGGCTAGGGTCTGTTGGCCCTAAGATGCCCGCCCATGAACAACGAAGAAACCATCCAGCGCCTCTACGGGGCCTTCGCCAAGCTCGATGCCGACACCATGGCCGCCTGCTACGCGCCGGATGCGCGTTTCGACGACGAGGCGTTCTCGCTGCGCGGCGCTCGCGAGGTCGGCGGCATGTGGAAGATGCTGTGCGAAGGCACGCGCGCCAAGGGCGCCGACGTCTGGAAGCTCAGCTGGCGCGACGTGAAGGCCGATGCCTCCGGCGGCAGCGCGCATTGGGATGCGCACTACCGCTTCAGCGCCACCGGCCGCCTCGTCGACAACTCGATCGACTCCAGCTTCACCTTCACGCCCGCCGGCCTGATCGCCACCCAGCGCGACCGCTTCGACTTCTGGACCTGGTCGCGCCAGGCGCTCGGCACGCCGGGCCTGCTGCTCGGCTGGACGCCGATCCTGAAGAACAAGGTGCGCGCCGGCGCGGCCAAGAACCTGGCGGCCTACCTGGCCCGCAACCCCTGAGCGCCCCGACCCCCATGACCGACATCACGATCACCAACAGCCCCGAGCAGCACCGCTACGAAGCGCACATCGACGGCCAGCTCGCCGGCTACTGCGAATACAACCTGCTGAGCGAAGCGGTGATGTTCACGCACACCGAAGTCATGCCCGCGCACGAAGGCAAGGGCGTGGGCTCGGCCATCGCGAGGTACGTGCTCGACGAGGCCCGCGCCCAGGGCAAGCATGTGATCCCGGTGTGCCAGTTCATCGCCGGCTGGATCCGCAAGCACCGCGACTACGCCGACCTGGTGCGGCCGGACGTGCAGCGCGCCTTCAAGATCTGAACGCTGCGCCGGGCTTGGGCAGCCACGCGAAGGCCGCGGTGCCCGCGACCAGCAGCACGGCGATGGTCGCCAGCACCAGCTCGAAGCTTTCGATGCCGTGCGCCACGGCCACCGAGGCCGCCACGCCGGTGAGCCACTGCATCAGCGCCACGCCGAGGAACATCGCCATCGTGAACACCGCCATCGCGCGGCCGGTGAGCGCGCTCGGATACGCCACCCGCACGTCGGCGTACTGCCAGACGATGAAGCCCGAGAGCAGGCCGATCAGGGTGGTGCAGGCGATGTCGACCCACGCCGATTCGAGGAAGGCGATCGCGGCGAACAGGCACGCATAGGCCAGGCCGCAGATCACGATGCGGCGGCGGCGCACCGGCCCGTCGCGGTCCAGCCGGCCGAACAGCGGCGGGCCGAACAGCGAGATGACCGAGACGATCAGGGCCACATTGCCGCTCTCCACCAGCGAATAGCCGTGCCGCTCGACCAAGAGCGGCCCGAGCCAGAGCCCGCGCAGCGAGATGAAGGCGGCGTAGGTGACGGCGCCGAGCAGCAGGATGCCCAGCGTGTGCGGCATCGCGAACAGCGTGCCGAACTGGCGCAGCGCCGCCGGCACCGACTCCTTCGGCTGCGCGCTCTCGCGCGCCGGCTCGCGCACCCACAGCAGGATGGCCAGCCAGGCCAGCACCGAAGCCGCGCCGAGCACGACGAAGCCTGCGCGCCACGAGTAAGCCTGCACCAGCCAGGCGAGCGGCGTGCCGGTCAGCAGCATGCCCAGGCCGCCGATGCCGAGCACCAGCCCCGAGACCGAGGCGAAGCGCGCGGCCGGGAAATGCCGCGCGATGAACACCGTGCACACCAGGAAGGCCGGCGCGCAGCCGACGCCGATCAGCACCTGGCCCGCCACCAGCACGAGGTAGTTGGTGGACAGCGCCGACAGCGCCGCGCCGGCGATGGCCAGCGGAAAGGCCGTCAGTACCGTGCGGCGCACGCCGTGCAGGTCGATGCCGATGCCCATGAAGAGCTGCATCGCGCCGAAGGCGAAGTGGAAGGCGCCCGAGAAAACGCCCAGCGCCTGGGCCGAGAGCTTGAAATCCGCCTGCAGCTGGCCGGCCATGATCGCGCCCACGGTGCGATAGGCCTGGCTGAGCGCGAAGGCGGTGCACAGCGCGAGCACCATCCCCCAAGCGCGCCGTGCCGTCAGCTCAACCGGCACCGTGGCACTTCTTGTATTTCTTGCCGCTGCCGCAGGGACAGGGGTCGTTGCGGCCCGGCGTCGCCTCCTTGCGCACCGTCTCGACGCGCGGCCCCATGCTGCGCCAGAGCTGCCGCAGGTCGTACACGGCCCAGATCGCAGCGCCGAAATCGTCCACGCGCTGCTGGCTGACGCTCGGCGGGCCGTCTTCGCTGTACATCGAAAGTTCGGCTTTGGCGCGGTCGTCCTCGGTCAGCGTGACGATGGCGTCCAGTGCCTCGTCGAGCATCAGCGCGGCTTCCTTGTCGCGCGGCGCCGTCCATTCGTCGGGCCAGTTCTCGACCGCGAACATGAAGCCGAGCGCCCAGACCTGCGCGAAGGAGGGAATGGCCTCGCCGTCCATCCCCGCGCGCTCCTCCTCGGGCAGCGCCGCGATCGCGCCGCGGGTGTCGAGCACTTCGGGCTGCCAGGTGCGCTCGTCGTCGAGCGATTGCACGTCGGCGTCGAGCCCGGTTTCGACCTCGCGCCAACGGCGCTTCCAGCGCCAGACGAACTCCATGTGCTGCGCCGGCACAAAGCTTTCGCCCAGCAGAACCGGCCAGTATTCGGCCGGCTCGATGGGCCGGCGCGTGCACACCAGCGCGGCCATGAAGCCCTCGCAGAACTCCCATTGCGGGACTTCGTCGTCGTGCGCCCGCATGGCGTCGAGCGCCTGGTCGAGGGCATCGAAATCGTCAGGGCCGAGGGGGGTGCTGTCGGGCGGGGAGGCGGTCGAGGGATCGGGGATGGTCGTCATGGCGTTGCGGCGGCAGCCCTCTATGATGCAGCAAGGCTCCGGGAGACTCACCATTTCACTACCCACGATCGCGTCCTTTCCGACCCGCTACAGCGCCTTCGCCCTGTGCGTGGCCGGGCTTGCCGCCAGCCTGGCGGCGGTCCTCGCCGCACCGCATCTCTGGGTCGCCTGGATCGCGCTGGCGGTCTTCGGCGTGCTCAGCGGCACCGGCGTCCACGATCTGCGGCAAAGCCGCCATGCGATCCTGCGCAACTACCCGGTGATCGGCCATCTGCGTTTTCTCCTGGAGTACATCCGCCCCGAGATGCGGCAGTACTTCATCGAAAGCGATTCCGAAGCCGCCCCCTTCTCGCGCGCCCAGCGCTCGCTGGTGTACCAGCGCAGCAAGGGTGAGCCCGACAACCGGCCCTTCGGCACGCAGATCAACGTCACGATCGCCGGCTACGAGTGGATCAACCACTCCATGCAGCCGACCCGGCTGGCCGATCACGACTTCCGCATCGTCATCGGCGGCAGCTCGAACCCGGCATCGCCGGCCGGCCAGGTCTGCACCCAGCCTTACAACGCGAGCGTGTTCAACATCTCGGCGATGAGCTTCGGGGCGCTGTCGGCCAACGCGATCCTGGCGCTCAACCAGGGCGCGAAACTGGGCGGCTTCGCGCACGACACGGGCGAGGGCTCGATCTCCGCGCACCACCGCGCACACGGCGGCGACCTGATCTGGGAGATCGGCTCCGGCTACTTCGGCTGCCGCAACGAGGACGGCAGCTTCAGCGAAGAACGCTTCATCGCCAACGCGAGGGATCCGCAGGTCAAGATGATCGAGATCAAGCTGAGCCAGGGCGCCAAGCCCGGCCACGGCGGCGTGCTGCCTGCACCCAAGGTCACGGTCGAGATCGCGGCCGCGCGCGGCGTGCCGGTGGGCGTGGACTGCATCTCGCCGTCTTCGCACAGCGCCTTCTCGACGCCGGTGGAGATGATGCATTTCATCGCCCGGCTGCGCGTGCTCTCGGGCGGCAAGCCCACCGGCTTCAAGTTCTGCCTCGGCCATCCGTGGGAATGGTTCGCCATCGTCAAGGCCATGCAGGAGACCGGCCTCACGCCCGACTTCATCGTGGTCGACGGCGCCGAGGGCGGCACCGGCGCGGCGCCGGTCGAGTTCAGCGACCACGTGGGCGCACCGCTGCAGGAGGGCTTGCTGCTGGTGCACAACACGCTGATCGGCGTCGGCCTGCGCGACCGCATCAAGATCGGCTGCGCCGGCAAGGTGATCACGGCCTTCGACCTGGCGCGCATGATGGCGCTGGGCGCCGACTGGTGCAACGCGGCGCGCGGTTTCATGATGGCGCTGGGCTGCATCCAGGCGCAGGCCTGCCACACCGGCCATTGCCCGACCGGCGTGACCACGCAGGACCCGGTGCGCCAGCAGGCGCTGGTGGTGCCGACCAAGGCCGACCGGGTGCGCAACTTCCACCGCAGCACCCTGCATGCGCTGCAGGAACTGGTGCAGGCCGCCGGGCTCGACCACCCGCGCCAGATCACTGCCCATCACATCGTGCGCCGCATCTCCGACACCGAGGTGCGCCTGCTCAGCAACCTGGTGCTGCAGGTGAAGCCGGGCGCGCTGCTGGGTGCGCTCGACGCGCAGCCCAACGTGTTCCGCACCTACTGGCCGCTCGCCAGCGCGCAAAGCTTCCAGCCTCTCGCACTGGCCCCATGAACCCTGTCAAACGCGGCACGCGCGTCCAGGCGCGCAAGGGCCAGGCGTCGGCGCCGGCACCGCTGGAAACGGCTGCGCCGCCGCTGGAACCGGGCGACTACGCCGAATTCCTGCGCACCATGCTGCCGCAGCAGCACAAGGCCGTGGCCAGCCACCGGCTCGGCGGCGAGCGCGTGTGGCTCAAGAAGGCCGGCCCGCCGCACGGCAAACTGGGCTACCACCTGATGGCGGCGGTCGCCGGCCTGCTGCGGCTGGACGTCCTGACGCCGGTGCCCAATCCGGGCGGCGAAGCCGCCATCGCCACCGAGGCCCGGCGGCTGCGCGCGCTGGGCGCCGCGGGCCTGCGGGTGCCGGCGGTGCTGGCGCAGCAGCCCGACGGCCTGCTGATCTCCGACCTGGGCGAGAGCGGCCGGCCGCCGGTGGTGCTGCAGGAGCGGCTCGACCATGCCGCGGCCTCGGGCCCGGTCGCGCTGCTCTCCGTCTGGCGCGAGGGGCTGGCCGCGATCGCGATCGTGCACGCGCAAGGCGCCTACCTGAGCCAGGCCTTCGACCGCAACCTGGTGCAGTGCCCGGACGGCACCATCGGGTACATCGACTTCGAGGACGACCCGGGCGAGACCCTGCCGCTGGCCGAATGCCAGGTGCGCGACTGGCTCAGCTACCTGCACTCCACCGCGATGCTGGTCAATGCCGCCTCGCCGCATGCGGCCGGCGCGCGCTGGCACGCGGTGCTGGCCGATGCCGGAGACGAGGTGCGCGAGCGGCTGGCGCTGGCAGCGCGGCGCATGCGCTGGCTGCGCCATCTGCCTGCCGGCCGGCGCTGGGGGCGCGACACGCAGCGCTCGCGCGCGGTCGCGCGTCTGCTCGGGCGCTGGTACGGCATCGACAAGTCCGCCTAGAACCTGGCCCTAGCCAAGCACGGCGGCGGTCTGCACTCCCCATACGGCGAGCCGCTTACGCATCGTGAGCACCGCGCGGTCCTTGCTCAGCAGCCGCGCGCGGTGCGCGACCGCGAGGTCGATGAAGATCTGGTCATCGGGGTCGGTGCACACGCAGCGCGCACGCGCCGGCACATCGCTCATCGGCTGGACCCGCCGGTCGAACGCGTCCAGCACGCTCTCGGCATCGCGGCCGCTCTGCGCCAGCCGCGCGGCGATGAAGGGATAGCCGAGCACGCGCGCGAGTTCGTCGCGCATCGCGGCGGTGGCCAGCCAGCGCAGTTCGCCGGCATCGAGCGCCGCGGCGAGCGGCACGCAGGCGGGGTCGTCGAACACCAGCAGGTCGAGGGCGATGTTGGTGTCGATGACGATGGGCATGGGGTCGGCGGCGCGGTTCTCCTCGCGATCCTAAGGCCTCGCTTCAGAAGCCCCGCAGGTCGTCCACCGGCATCACGAGCTCCGTGCCCGTGATGCGCTTGAGCGTGCGCGTGACGACATCGATGTCGTTGTCGAAACCGCCATGCGCGGCAGCCTGCAGCACAGGCTGGCCCTTCGCATCCCTGGCGATCTGGACGCGCTCGTCCTTGACGCGCTTGGTGCGGCTGTCGAGCTTCGAGGCCTTGGCGGCCTTGCGCCAGACCGAGAGCGCCTCGCCCGTGTCCGAAGACCCGTCCCAGCCGGCGTAGGCTTCGTCGTTGATGCGGTCCAGGCCGAGGATCGGCGTGTGCAGGTCCGGCTCGAGCGCGTTGGAGACGAAGTACAGGAGCGACTTGCGGTAGACCGGGCCGACGGTGTCCTCGCGCTCGATCTTGTCCGAGAGCAGGTCGATGTTCAGCCGTTCCATCACCGCCGTGTCGCCCGCATAGTGGCGATTCGCGAAGGCCACCGAGCAGGCGGGCGCATAGAGGTTCACCGAGGCGAGCCGGTCGCTCACGCCGCCGTCGCGGCCGGCGCGCCGGCGCGCGCCCAGCGCAGTCAGCATGTGGCCGATCGCGATCGAGCCCGCCGAGTGGCCGATCAGGTGCAGCTCGAACTGCGCACCCCAGCTGCCGGCGAGCGACTGGATCGCATCCAGCAGCAGGTCGCCGCCGCGGCGCTCCGCGAAAGCCATCTCGGCGTTCTCTTTCATCTCGCTCCACAGCGGCCGCGCGAACGGGCGCCCGATGCTTTTCTCGACGAAGGGGTCGGTCTGTTCGCTGACCCACTCGCCGACGCTCGCGCCGGCCGGCTGCGGCTGGGTGCGGAAGCGCTCCGAGAGGATGTTGCCGATGGACTCGAAGAGCCCGGTCTTCCAGACCAGGAACAGCGGATAGCAGCCGTTGCCGATGAAGTAGCGGCCCATGGCGCTGGCGCGCTTGATCGCGTCCTCCTCCTTGTTGAGGCCGCCATGCACGTAGAGCACCAGCCGCTTGCGCTCGCCGGCCTGCTTGCGGAACCACTCGTCGGGCAGCACGTAGGCCTGCTGCTGCAGCTTGCGCGGCTGCTCGTCTTCGGTGAGGTAGCGGCTCACGCGGCCGTCGTTGCCCAGCACGATGCTGTGCTGGTAGGCCAGGCCCGTGTCCCACCACTTGCTGCGGTCGGCGCCGGAGATGCCGGCGGCGCCCGTGCCGCCCACCGCGAGCCGGCCGGCGATGACGCCGGGCACCCCGAGCGCGACGACCCACGCGTCCATCGCGTTGGCCAGCCAGTCGAGGTAGCTCAGCACCGCGAAGCCGCCGGCGCCCCAGCCGTTGCCCCACGAGTTCTGCAGGATGAAGCCCTGCGCGTTGAAGCCGATCAGCGCGAAGGCATGGCCGCCGGTCTGCGAGCGCCGGCCGTCG
>Ga0307515_10003120_pt1 | contig 35028 bp, 34 predicted proteins | sample 17_EM_MG_FD_194513 | JGI IMG/M metagenome (GOLD analysis project Ga0307515, IMG submission 194513) | Populus trichocarpa ectomycorrhiza microbial communities from riparian zone in the Pacific Northwest, United States - 17_EM | ecosystem: Host-associated > Plants > Roots > Unclassified | place...
GAACCGCCGGCTATGACAATGCCAGAAGCGAAAGCTCACATCATTGCCCAAAGTCACGACAAGGCGCCGTTGCAATGACGTTGAGATTGAGCGCATTGGGACGCCTCATCCGACAGTAAGTCAACAGACAGAGCAAGTCAGGATAGTCACTGGACAGCGGGCGACGCAGAAGGACAACCGAAGCCGAAGGAATATAGTCTGCAGATGAAGCGAAAGCCGAACCAAATTACGTATCGAATCACCAATGAATCCCAATATCAATTCGGAGATCCAAGTTACACTGCTACCGAGCCACGATGGCAATAGACAATGGATATGATGGAGAAGTCGTCGACGGAGCAACGAATTTTCAAAAGAGGGAGATAGCCGTGTCGAATCAGTCAAGTCCTACCGACAACCCACCTTCAAGTCCTACCGACAAGCCAAAAGCCCACCGGAGGCAGTCTACCGAGACACGTACCGACAAGCCTACCAAGAAGTCGACCAGGATGTTACTGAAGCCGCCTGTCGAGAGCGCAACCATGAAGTCGACCGGATGGTCACCGAAGCGGAGTTCGAACGACTATTACCGAATCAAGATGTGTCTACGAGTCAAGGCCGATGTGGCGGAAATCCCGAATCAGGAGATCGCACACGGTAGCTTCCGTAGGAAGCTACGAAAATGGAGGTTTCGTTTCGAGGAACAGAGAAGAAGGAAAGAGATGATGTCGATGGCGTGATGCAGAGCCGCGATAACCCTAACCCAGTCACGTACCCACTCAATCGCGTGGATTTGTAGTGGTGGGAGCCGTTTTCCCACCACACCGAGTACCGATGACTACCGGTTGCAAGATATACTCTACAGAACATGCGGAAGCACTGCACAGAGCTCAGACAGCGCTAGCGCGCTTAAACTTGGTAAGTATAGCCATCTTAGAGAAACTTACGTTTTAGGTGTCAACGAATGAGACGAGACTACACGATTGACGTATACGATTGATGATTACCGATGGCTATGAACGATGCCGGCAGCGGAAGCTCCCATCGATGCCAAGTTATGAGCGGAAGCTCTACCACCCTGACAAATTCCGACAATGACCTACGCCGAGATACACGAGCTACAAGTGCAGTACTGGATGCCAGGACGGATGCTGTATGAGTTCGGGAGCGGAGATAAGGAGGAATTGAGGACCGAGGCTCGGGAGCGGAGGAAATGGGACAATAGAGTTTCGGAACTCAGGACTGGAGGAAAGTTATCAATTGGGCGTTCCTTTCTTCTGTTTCTTCTCCTCTGTTCTTCATACTTTATTACTTCATTGGATCTCGGCCCGGTATAAATGGCGTCGGCACGGGTTTTACCACCTCCGGATCTCAGTCAATGGGGGGTGGATTTTCCCCGTGCGCCGGATCCGCCGAAAGGTCACCGTGAGCGGTACTGATCGGTAGTGGGACTTTTGAGCTTGTACGAGTACGTACGCGGCATGATTGTTTAATGCTTTCCTTTGCTTTCCTTTCCTTTTCTCTTGTATGGTTTATGCAGCCCAGGAGGTCTGCGCCTGAAGAGGGGGATAATGTCACGGCGGCACGTAACCCGGGCCGGGTAACCGCCATTCTATATAGTTGGCTCGCCACGAGCCTTAGATCTCTAGCGATAATCTTACCTATACATCTACATCTACTATCACTCGCATCCACGTTTGCAACCGTATTCCTATAATTACCATACATATACCTATGAGGTCGAACGCAGGCATACGTGCCCTTACACATTGTTCCCAAAATTCGACTCTTGACATTTCTTCTCAGATAGGCCAGCCAGGAACTTGTAATGTAGCTTATCAATTGCCTTCATCTCATATTGATCTTTATTAATAATCAAGAACACTAATGTGATCCAACTCTAACAATTCCAATATAACAATCTGAGATGATAGTTCATCAGACTGCAACATGTCACCATTCCCTGTCAACCACTTCCTATAGTCCTCATGAGCCTCCAGAGTTCAGGATATCATCCATGTTGTGTTGTGCTGTTGACCCATCAAGCCATGCAGCTGTCCTATAGGGGCCAATACATAGTGTTGGGTGAAATACCTCAGGAGATTATCATAGGCACCAGGACCTGTATCCAGTATCCCTGTGAGTGGTATTCAGTTTTGCTCCAGTCATGCATCTTGTACAAATGCCTGGCACTGCTTATCCAATACCCGGAACTTCTGAATTATCACTGCATGGTTTGCAGATGTCAGATTTAGGCCTGATCTGCCCACTATGGGGGTAGTTACAAATACAGAGAGATTTCATGAATCTGGAAATTTGAGCTACATTTCTGTGCGTTCATCATTCCCCATTTCCACATAGATGTTGATTATATCCACATGATCCACTGAATGCTGGGTAAGCGACTACTTATAATGACAATCTTGGCCAGGACGAGAACGAAGTAGCACCACATGGATTTCATGCGGTGCACATCATTGTAGATTTTCATATCAATCTTATTCCGGAAGCAGTGCCTCTCTTCATTCATCATCTCAGTCAGGTTCAAGAAGCTCCCCAGGGTCCTTAGCAAGCATTAGGAGAAATATCTGTAACAGCAATCAGAAATCGGAGAGTTTTCCAAAGTCTCGAGTGCCCATACATCATACCACTGTTCACAGTTGTCGTTACGATTGTTGGTGTCCTCCAACACTAAGAAAGAACACACTAGCACCCATCTATGAACTCTCCATCCTCATGAAGTACCCCATGAAGTGTTTCTCTGTACGAGAGGCTTTATTGTTTCTTGCTCTTCCTCCGTCCACATGGGATCAATGAGGGTTGCCTTCTCTTCTAGTATCTGAGCGAGTGGTGTTCCATTGCCTAGATTCGATTCCGACCCCCTACTTATTCTCGAAGCATTTGCAATCTCCATCATCTGTTTGGCCACATCCTGTGGACCTTCTTTGTCTGCAGTTCGGATAGCATGCATCAAACCCGTCACAGCAGCATGCAATGAGTCTGCACCATGCTATTCCATCAAGCCTCATGCTCTGGATCTTCAGCCACACTTGAAAACAGACACATCTGTTGCAGTGTCGTGTGCGCTGTGCTGAATCTCTCTATTGACCTAGAACTCACTGACTCACTAAGTCTAATTGACACGTACACAAGTACTTAAGTGGATGCGGCTCCGCCGCGCTCAACCCTAAACCTACTCACGTGATGACCGCACTCAAATCCATCTCCACAACATCATCTAATAACACCAGTCATAGAGCGAATGGAGTCCCAGAGTAGCTGTTATTTGAAGTGTGAATTAACTGCTCTCATTCATCACAAAATGCCGGCCTACACTGGGTTTAGTCTTGTGCTGTTGGGACTCATCAAATATCTCAAAAGTCCATGAACGGTGTGAGAGTTCGCCGTTGACAGATGGTTTCACTCTGGATATCAAGGTATCATATGAATCAGGTGGATATTCTTTTGGTTTTCTGGCTCATCAGTACTGGTTTTCAGATTCTTGTGGGTCAGATTCACATTTTCTGCCTGCAACAGATTCACCAGGTTCAAATTAGTTCCAGATATTATCTTGTGGATGACACTCTTCAATGTCACTGCCACTCCAGGCATTGTGACCACCAAGATTGGTTTAAGGGCTGAAGTACACACTGCATACCTCTGAGGTGGAGTTGTCTGTAGCTCCAAATGGCAGCGGGGTACTGAATTCAGTCTCTGCAATCGATTCCACTCCCATTCTTCACGGATAATCCCGGGATAGACTTTCTGCACCCTATTTACCTATGCTTCATGGGTACTATCACACAACATTGTCCATGGCAACCCCATGACAATCTTCTCCGTCAGCAAGTTGTATATGATTCCCACTGCCACTGAGGTGAAAGTCTTGCCACGCCCCATTTCATCTGCCGCCAGTGCTCCTGGCATATCTGTATCCCGAACCCATCTCCTCATATTTCCCGGTATTGTGCAAACCTGGTGCACCAGAAACTTGGTTCCGGGCATGCCTGGAATGGAATACATGTTGCCAGGGACTCTGTCAGCTTGCAATTCGGGAATCCGATGGGCATCCAGCAGCCTGACTACCACATTAAGACACATGTGTTCCAATTTGTTGTTGATTGTATTGAGACCAATATTCCATACTAAACTGCTATTATCTGGATTGAGAAGCTCCTCTCCATTCTGCACTTGATCCTGAACCTCCCTTGCACCTTGATCGGTTGTCTTTTTGTCCTCAATGATCTCTTTCACTTGCTCTGAGGTAAACTGGGCAGATGGGCTCATGCTCCAGTACTCCTGAAATACATCTCAATGTTAGGTAATTCACAGGGAAGCAACTATTGGAATGAATATATGAGGATGGAATTCGATCAAATGTACTCTTTCAATCAGAACTTACAATAATACAATTTTCATTCTCCTACCCGCTATCCTCCTCTCGCTTCTCTCTTTGACCATCGTCAGAACTTTCCAAAGTCTATCCATACTGATTAGCCGTTATGCACAAATAGCCCTAACAAGGCTAGAAGGGATTACCCTTGCTGGTCTAATTATGTTCTCAGCAATCTTCTTCACTGTAGCTCTCTTCATTTCTACCAAAAATAGTTTCAGATTGTGTCCAAGTTTCAACTTAAAATCATTTGCAACTCAACAGTTGTATGAAATGTGGCCGTATATGGGGTCATTCAGCATTTGCCTGTGTGTGTATAAGCGCAAATACTCTTCATCCAATACATCCCGCTCCAAGGTGCACATAATCATCGATGTCAGAATGTATTGCTCTGTCAGGCCTCCATTCTTGTTGATGAACTTTTTGAGCTTCTCTCAGTGCCTCACATCTGAATAGATGACTCAGAGGTGTTTGGGGGATACAAAAGTATCATTGCTGTTCGACACCCAGCGAGTCAGAATAGTGCATGTCAAATTTGGCAACTCTCGGTGGTAACTTCTCCCCTTGTTGCCCACATGCTCTCCGAAATCTGTCGCAAGTCGCTAGTCGCCTCACCTTCCCATTTTCCTCAACTACCAAAGTTCACTTGCAGATATCTTGGAGGGACATTTCAATCCACTGCAGGCTAATCCATTCAGCATTATCGAAATTATCCAACAGCAGGCAGTTCTCTAATATCACCAAACAAAATCCAACAGCTGCCTCCAATTGAATCAGTTCGCCCAGTAGCTGATTCAAGTGGATCGGCCGCCACTGTGTGGACCGCTACTCGTTCACCAGAAGCGCAGTAACCAAGTTATTCTTCCGCTTGTTGAATGCACTGCAGTGGGCAAGCAACAACTGTGTGGCAAGTAACTGCAATGAGAATTTGGTTTGCTTCAGGCAGATTGGGGGTATGCCTTCTGCACAGCCCATGTCTGACAAATCATCATTGACATCATCTGGATCCTATTCCCTATAGCAAATTACTAGAAATGTAGGCAAGTCCACAAGCCCCGACAGATCAGCATTCCGCGGCTCAGTGGGCGTCTGGCAGAGATTGGTTACGTGGGTAATTGGGGGTCTCCTAGAAGCGCCAGAACGAGGTTCAGGTGGAGGAGTAGAGCTGGGAGATATTGGCCCATTGACTGGAGTATATCCCCGTGGCCCTGGAGTCACTCAGAGTGCGGCTGGGGACGAAGTTCCATGTCCTGAAGACTGCGGAGGAGGGAACATTTGAGACCTGCCATAACTACCTTGCTGGAAGTCAGGTCCTTGCCAAGGTGGCCCATAACTTGGAAAGTCTTGGCTTGCGCTGGTGATTGGTTGTGAACTGTATTTCATATTGAATGGGGAATTATGATGAAGCTGAGGAGCGCCTGGACATTGCTGCTGTGAAGGAGAGCAACTGTACCAGTGCAGCAGATGATACTGATTGGTGTGTTTCTGCGAAAGATAGTCTTTGCTAGTGGCATTTTGGAGACAATTATGTGATGATCCTACAATGTTGCCATAGCGTGCTTGTGTGTGAAATGGACCATCCGGTGAACCCAGTTTCTCTCTCTGTGGTAGAGCTCCATTCGTCAACATGCACTGTAAACATAGATGGTGGCAAATAACACTAGATGCAAGATGAGATGTCAAATTGATCAGTGTATGGTTGAATATATTGCAGGCAGCAGTGACTGTCAGCGAAATGATGGGCTTCTTATATTCTATTCTGTTCTTGTGAACTGTGGTGTTTCCCTACACCTTCAATGCGTCAAACCAACCCAGCTGAGAAAATGCAACCTTAATCACACACATCCCGCCTGTTTTCGTTATATGGTATAATTCATATACTAGGATATTGTATAGATGCTCACCTTCATATGGGTTGCATCACTTTAGAAGTTGTAGAAGCAATATGAAATAATATCTCCAGGAACGAAACAAGAACTACATCCAGTATGATGGTTACTAGCACTACGGATATTACAGATAAGTTGTGTGTATATGACCTTGCAACCTCATTCAATTGGAGCCCTGTGAGTCTAGCAGCAACAGTGATTGCTTTCTATTGAGCTCCTTGACTAAACATGATTGTTCTCACCAGGATCCTCATTGCAGTCAAGAAACATTGCTGAGAGATACATCCGACCAGCCTATCGGTTCTCGATGACCATTGCACTGGCATACAGCTAGCTTGGGAGCTCAGCTATTCGGTGCATTATGATGATCTACTTTCATCATTACCTGCTTGGATGCTCGTGGGTAGGTAAAACACAAAATGCCTCAGTGACATTGTATGTGGCCATTTATGGTGAAGGCAGCAAACACTTGACAAACACGAATCTAAAGTTGATTGCAGTGATGACAAAAGAACCCTTTTCTTCTCTGGTCACAGTTTTCAGCAGATGGTGTACTTGGTTATTGTGTGGGAAATAATGTATATATCCTGTTTTATGAAGAAAACTGATCGTAAAGTAACTTTGTTTTACCCCTCTCCCATATTTGGCAGGGTGCGATGCGGCTGTGAATGTGATACTGTAATCTGAGTTAACTCACATTCAAACCAACATCTCAGAGGCTATAACTCACGCCCTCAAGCTTTGACAAGATTTATTGAATTACCTGCTTGTTGACCATTTGAAGAATATTGTCAAAACCCGCCAGAAACATGTTAAGTGGTTTATCTGCAAAAAGCAATCATTTGACGAGCACTGACTAGATTCTCACTAGTACCAATATCACCCATTATCGATCAATGTAGGGATATTACTTCACTGGGTTGAACAACCTGCAGGTGGGGATCGATGTGTGCGAGTATGTTTAGACCTCAGTTGGTCAACCTGAATGGCCATTGATGAGCTACTCAACTAACGATCCACCCAGAGACAAGTACCTGGTGCACCACCACCTGAAGATACATTCTATGAAGAAACTATACACCCCAAGAAGCCTGATCTGACATGTACCCCTGATTAAACAAAGACAAAGGCCAATAGGCAGGAAGTTGGAGTGGATAATGCGGTGGGGAAAGCATACAGCAAAGCAACTGGATTATACAGCAAGCATCCCAAGTACTCAGAACAATGGAATCCAGGGCATCCATCTCAGTCAGCATACAGCTTTCAACAGGCTCGAACATTGAGCCGACCAACACAAGCATGGCTGGCACGACATCTGAGATTTAGACTGATCAACTTCAAGGTCAAAACATTCCAATCTGCAGAGGGCCTAGTAGAGCTCCCCTCTGAACATGACTTCGGGCTCCGCAATATGATTTCAATTGAATATCTTTCTCATATGTTCAGACAGATATAGTACAGAGATATTTTCAAATGTATAGAGTTCCTTTTAGCATATCACTCATTTCAGATTCACCTTGATTTTGAACCAGTGCACCTTGCTGACTCAGAATGTCAATGAATAAACAGTGAGATGAACATGGGCGATTGTTGGTGGGATATGCGAGATCAACTTTCTGCCAGGGGTGTGGTTGTGCCAGTCATTTTTGCATCCAACAAAACTTACATGTCCAATGTTTTTAGCAATCAGCATGGCAGGCTGCAGTCTGGAACAATTGAGAATATTTGAAATGATTTCCACCGGATACCTAATCAGTACACCTGGATTCTCGTTGGGGTGATCCCCTGGCTGAGGAGAGGATACAAACTGGATGACATGGCATGGCATTCGGTGATCGGAACAGTGCTCTCCCCAGTCCGGATTCTGGCCATATCTGGTCCAGGGTCAAAATGCAATTGCGCGGATGGATTCCAGAGATGATGATATTGTCATTTGGCTGCCTGGGTTGGGGATTATCCAGAACAGTTCAGGGTTGCTCAAGTCTCAAATGGCTTATGCCCCATGTATGAAATTTCTAAAGGTGCACTGATGGGGGGTTAAATGTTTTGACAACTCGCTAACTCAAGAAATCAGCATCTTTGCTTGCAGGTTCTGCATGAGACTAATATTCATGTTCTGCACACTCTGGGTATTCATCTAATCTGCAGCCAGATCTGGCAATACTCCCTCTGTGATGCCTCTTGGCTTTGGCAGACTGATGAATTGCATTAGCTGCTCTTGGGTTTAGTAAAAGACTTATTGCACTGGCTGCAAAAATACCTCAAAGTTAGATATATCAAGGATCATATTGACAACCAATTCACATCAGTACCACAATATGTATGCCTCCAGTGCTTCTGGAAACCATTCAATTTATTCAAAAGCCGCTCCTGGCAGGGAAAAGAGATCTGGGACGTGATCCTAACACTGGGAGTGAATTGCACTCCAATTCCTGACTGTTTCAATGATGACCAGTAAACTGCTATGGAAACAGTCTCTGATGATATGGTAATGTGAGCAGTGCAGGCATTATGTGAATTCTCTCTACATGTTAGCCAACAAAATCACTCTGATCTATCTCTCAATGCACTAGACAATTCACAGGAGTGATTTTACCAGAAGAAGGGTACTTTTCAACAACAGAAAATGTTGAAGTCTGTGAACGCCAAAGTGGATGAACAGTTAGCAAGGGAATCTCATCAGTTAGAAGCAAAAAAGTGTGATAGAATCTATGCTGCCATAGAGGTTCAGGTGTATGGGGTTGAAAAGATTAGTACAACAAACTGAAGGCAATATCAGATGCACCTCAATAGAGCTCGACAAGCGGCTACCATATAGTCAGATGCTAATCGGCATCGGGCAAAAGAGTGCTTGGAATTCGCACTTCATCAGGTGAGAACTGTTAAATGGAAGCTTTCCAATATATAATTCCAATATCATAAGCGACAACTATTGCAGAAAGCCATAACTAAGGGAACCAGTCGCAGAAACACATTCACCAAAAAGCTTGATCAAATCAAGACTATAGCACAATGAGAGGTTTAAGGGGTGACAAACATGACTACCAACACGCTGGTTGAATTTCAGGTCGGTCTATCTGGTGCTGAGAGTGAAGCCAGCACATGGAATATCGCTGATAACGACCGCATCACGATTCCGCATAACAGAGAGCTTTATGGTATCACTTCGAATCAGCCGATGCGGTTCAGGACAGAATTCTCCATACACTTGATTAACTTAAGAGCTTCATGGCAGTCAATCAGCATTCAGGAACTCTGCAAAAGCATTGAACAGCGTGGAATACATTTTCGATTTTCAAACATTGATTCTTTGAGTCATCTAGCAGAGTCAATTCAGTGAGTCGGTTCTGATGACAATCTCATGACCAATTTTTTGCAACAGCTACATATCAGCAATGTGCAAGATGCATATTGACATACAAGCAAAGTCAATTACATTCGACAGATGCTCAAACATAATCACTAATATACAGGAGTTGACTATATGCGGGAGATACAGTCATATCCTTCCCTTTAAGGTGGGTACAACATTGATTCTGCAAAGGTTTTCAACCTACAATCTACTGCTGATAAACTGCAACATACTTGCAGAGCCCAGCATTTGCGCTTCCAGCATTATCAGAAAGAGCCATTTTTCTGCCCTGTATCACAACTGGTACATCATTTGAGAGAAACTCATGTCTGCCGTGTGTGCAGAAGTATCAAATCAAGTTCACTCAGTGATTCATTCGAAGATGTCGGAATTACAATCATTGGTCAGCAATTACGTGTACAAATTGAGGTGGACTGAGGACTAGAAGATAGCGGACTTGCGCTCTGATATGAACATAATGTAATCTTAGACAGTATAATTATTATCCTTCCGAATGGGCTCTTGTACTACCGTCAACCATGTTGCTGCCCTACATCTGTTGAGTGTCTGCGATTTGATTGAAAGGCAAAATATACCAATGCCAACCTAGGAATCATGTCTGAATTTCATAACATCTGGCCCAATATATGGAAAGTAACCAAAATAACACCTTCCAAGGCTAAGTTCCTTCATTCCCTGTTTTCAACTTTAGCTGAACTCAACCGAATCAGATGCTCCAATTCCAGGAGTGTCTGCCTGCTGGAAAAATGATGTCAACCATTTCTAAATAGGTAGAAGAAGACTCAAGAATGGATATTATGACATCAAGTTCAAGAATATACGGTGGTGATTCCAACAAAGTAAAAAGATCCGCATTGTTGGGCTGATGCAGTTGAAGCGCTCATCCATGTTGTCAAACAGATTGATCAGTTGCATAATGTAGCTCTCAGAGCAATTGTTGGACCGGCACATTTGGTACGAGATAATGCTGCATTGGCTAGAATTGATAGCATATGGGTTGTAAATAATCATGTGGATTTGGATACCTGCTTGACTGAATATCAAATTCAACTGCCTGGATCAAGATGTGCAGGAGGAAGACAGTTTTTCAAATTGGACAATTTGATATAAACACTAAAATAATTGCTGCTGGACAGTATCGCTGCAGCTTTGACATGCACCAGAATCATCTTGGGGATGCAGCCAATGCTCCCAATAGCTCCAAAATGTGCATCCTAATAGTTCGATTGTGAAGGATTTTGAAGACAACTATACACTCTTCACGAGATTCTTCTATTCTGGTCCACAACCTCTAGAGCAATGAAGAGCACCAGTGATGTAGTCTCGGAGCACCTGAGAGTACATTGCTTTGCATTCAGTCTATCTGGGAGCACCTGTGGGTACCTGGGAGCATCTTGAAAGATGAGTGTGGCTGTTCAGAGTTGCTGAGTTGTGCAGTTATAACTTCAAAACCACTTTACATTTTGCTGATGATTGAAGTTGCCAAATCAATTGTGTATTCTCTATACTCTAACTACCTATCCTGATTATTATCTTTTTATATGTATTCTCCTTCCTCTTATTTTATAATCACCTTGAACTCATAATTGGCAACTTGTACTTTCTGTTAACCACTTCCAATGTAATTTATTCTCCCAAGTTGATCAGGATGAGACCTATACTAATATCCTTCTTCTAACTTACTGAGGATCTTTAGAAGAACATGTTTTGGGCCCATTCTATTTCTTTATTCTATCAATCGGCATTTCATGTGATTATACACTAGATTATAGATCTCATTATTCGGGGTCTACAGCTAATATGAGTTGGGTCTTAAATACATTGAGAAAGTGTGTATAAGAAGTAATGTTATCCAAACTGTATATTTGAAGAGTTACTTATATGAAATATACTGGACAGTTGATATCATAGCAATCAATCTAAAGAGCTGAGAATGTCACTGAGTTATAAAGGTAAATATATTGAAAGTAACTAATAATATTGAATATCTTTGGAAAATTAGTGAAGAAGTTGTTATGTCACATAATTAACCAATATGATATGATTGTTTATCACACTGATCTTGTACAATATCCCAATATACATCAAATATTATCCTATTGCTCATGTTGACAACTCATGACGACATCCCCAGGACTCCAATATTAAATATTCGTAATGTCAAGAATAAACGGATACACTATTACACCCAGGCATCAATGTAACCTGTAATTTCCACACTTCATCTTGCTCTTCAAAATAGTAATGATCATCTTTCGGTTGAGTTTTACAGTACTGTTGTCTTCATTTCAGCCATCTACTTCACAAATAGTGATTTTTAAAATTTACTAATATAACCAGTTTTGATTTCTATTGCTGGAATTTCCAACTTTCCAGACTGTAAAACACTCAGTTATTAGTAACAATATTTCAAATCATAGTTGGTGGTTAGAAAGCTTGAAACATTAATTATATCAACATGTTAAAATTAGTTAGTATTTTTAAAATACAACATATTCTGTTATATACTCAACATGAATGACTTTGGACTATTTAGTAATTGCAGGCTAAAATGTATTATGGACTGAAGGTTGTTTGAAGAGTAAAAGTACCAACAGAGGTGAATTCTATTGAACTGATTCTTTATAGAGTATGTAAGCTTGTGTACCAGCCCCCCACGCCAACTCCAGGGGGGGCTGGACGATTTATGTCTCCGAATTGATGGTCAGTTGTGCGGTGCAACTCCAGGGGTCGAACACCCAAACAGAACACTGGAAAACTAAAAAGACGTTTTCGGTCACAGCGCATGTAGATAATAGCTGCTGTGGTAGTCCCCCTGTACTTCACTGAAATAGTTTGTGTGTAGTAGAGGTACTCCAACGTATCCCCTGATGTTATGGAGCATAGACTCGAGTTCGGTCTACCTCTGAGTGAAGCATTGGCCAGCACTGAGGGCTCTTTCACCGCACACAAACAATTTCGGTCAAGAACAGGCAGACTACCAGAACAGTAAGTCTCTACATCAGCTGTGACCGAAAAGTTGGTTTTATTTTCAGTAATTAGTTTGGGAGCTCATTGTCTCTCCGAACCTCAGAGTATCACCAATGACTAAGTCATCCAGCCTCTCCCTGGGGTGGGTATTCATTCGCGCACCAGGAAGGGGCTGGTATGCGAGCTTATAGAGTATGTCATCTTGTGGTTTGGAATATGGATGGCAGATACTGTGTTAACCATATTGCATCTTAGACTGAGACGCAAATCACTCTGGACAACAACAGTACCATAACCGGTTTGGAGCCCAGGTTGAAGCATGATCTGTGATATATTGTTGACCACAATCAAGCATTGGTAACTGTTGAATAATGATCCTATATCAGCAAAATGTTGTTATGTGACTGGGATGGTAGTGTAGATATTAGGCCAGAATCTGAGGGAGGTCAAAACGTGGAGTTGACTGGGCCAATATAATCGCCTTTAGGTGTGCATGAGAGAGCTGCTTGCACATCTAAGACTGTGCAAGATTAATGTGGCTGTTGTCTGGTACACCGGGGACTGCTGACATCCAATTTTCCAGAATACAGGAGGACAGGCGACAACCTGGGGAGCACCTCGAAATGCAGCAGACCAGTCTGAAAGCATTATGTATTACTATAAAGCAGTCTGCGAAATATGTTATATTCTGTGAAAATACTGCTGCGGTATCTGGAAGTTATACTTACTACTCATTATTTAATGATTTTAAAACACATCTATTCCATTTGTATTCTCAGCAATATATCTATCTATCTATGTATCAATGCAACTATGTATCTAAGTATCTTGGTATCTAAGTATCTTGGTATCTATGTATCTATGTACCTAAGCATCTATGTATTGATGTATCAATATATCTATATCACTATGTATCTCTGTATTTGTGAATCTATATATCCAAATATCTAGGTACCAATGGATGAGTGGATCCAAGTATCGATTAATCTATAAATCGATGCATTGATGACTCGATACAGTTGCGGTTCCACAGAGTGTTGGTATTTTGACTGGCCGCGAGCAGTGTTGGAGCAAATTAGGAGGGCTGCCTGGAGCTAGCCGACAGATGAATATACTGATATACATTGAGCACTTGATCTAGTATATATCGATATCCACTTGGAGTTCACAATGATGTGAACTTTGAGATTCACCCCTAGTGTAAGGGCATGTGCACCATCGTTTGGACTCATAGGTGTACGTATGGTATTTATAGTATACCGTTGGAAAACTGGATGCAAGTGATTGTACATGTAAATGTATAGGCAAGATTAACACTAGTGATCTAAGTCTTGTGGCAAGCCAACTACATGGAATGGTCCTTACCCGGCCCTGGGTGACATGCCGCCATTACATTATCCACCCCATCAGGCACAGACCTCCTGGGCTGCATACACCATACAAGAGGCAAGGAAAGGAAAGGGACGGAACAATTTCACCTTTCCCCCACGTATGTACTCATAGTAAATCAAATGTCGCACATGGTATTTAAACAGTTCAATAGTGATCATCCGGTGGATCCAACATACCTCGAATACTCCACTGTGAATGGCAGATTTTCAAGACCCAAGCCGACACCTTGCGTACTGGGCCGTGATCCAATGACAAAAAGAAGACAAGAATGATGAATACATTCAAAAGTGATCCAGTCTCCATATCTCGACTTCCTAAACCAGGCGCCAAGAATGATCATTCCCGTAGCTCTTGTCTTTTGGTGTAAGGCATTGTCGGAACCGTGAGGGTAGAGTATCTGTTGCTGCCATGGCATCGATGCGACCTTCTTCAGACAGCATTTGTCGTAGCCTTTGGTGATCATTGATCATATATGTCGAAGGAATTGCCTGTAGTAACGTCGCATTAATTGACATCTATCAAGTGAACATCTCCAAAGATAGTTATACCAACTAACTTCAAGTAAGCCTGCGCTCTCTGGAGCCTGCATGCAGTGCATCGTAGAATATCTCTGAAGTGGTTGTCATTGGTAAGTGGCATTGGCTTCCAGATGCAGTTTAGGTAGGGAGTCATCTCTGAAAGACCGCTTTGGTGACCATCTGGTCGACACCATGGATGCAGGCTTCACAGGTTTCTTCAATAGAGTCTTAGTCGACTTCGTAGACTTTGCTGGACGACTTCTCAGTTGACTTCTCAGAAGGCTTCTTGGTGTATGTCTTAGTTGACTACCTCCTGGTGGGCGTGTCTACTTCTTGGTAGAACATATTTTTGACATGGTTATCCCCCAGTATTGAAGTTCATTGCTCCGCTGATGACTTAGACCCAAATGTGTTGTTGATTGCCATCATGGCATACCAGACTGGTGAACTTCAGTAGGTTGATGCTAATCACATTTGGTGAATCATTTTCTGGAATGACACACCATTTGACATCATCTCTCGATTTCGGAAGTAATTGACTTAACCCTTCTGTGTGTTGTACATACTCGACTTTGCTTGCTTCATCTCATTTTTCGACGTAGTTTTCGTCTCATTATTCCCTTTGCTTTGGCCGTTCTTTTTGACCCGTTTTCATCATTGACCTGCTTCATGTTTCCACCTGCTTTGTATTTGACCTGTTGACTTCTTTTCGCCTTTTCAGACTTTGCCCAGTCTGTTTTTGTTTTTACTGACTTTGGGCTCTGGCCATAAATTCTCAAGGTGGGCTTATCATCATCTGGATGCTAGGTTCTTATGTTGATTGTTCTACGGATACACGTATCTCAACTAACTGGGTTCTTTTATCACTGCTGGACTTTTCTTTCAGTTGCTGCATGCTTGTACTTCATTCCAGCACCTCCAGTAGTGTCATCCCTCTCTTTAAATAACATTGCTCTGACAACAACTGATCTACTCAAATTAGAGGGGAAGCTCAATTGAATGGTACCCGGTGAGTTTGTCAACCTAAGCAGCACGACTCGGTGCTCGAACTGCCATTCCTGTGGTTTTGTACCTATCGCCTTCTTTCATTCCAACGAGGTGATAGGCATTCCTTACATTTTGTCCTGTCTCACTGTGGCTGTATTGAGAGCTCCATTGCCCACAGACAGAGGCAGTCCATCATCGATATTCGCAATTAAGATCAGTGCTGGTGCAGCCAATGATGTTTGGAAAGATTTTACATTCGGCCATATGGTAAATTGAAGTCTGGTTCCAGATCAATTGCATGGTCAATTGGCCGGTGTGGCAGGAATTTGTCAGCCTTTTCTTAGCTGAAGACATCTACAAAATCTTGATTTGGTACTGGGATGTGACCCACATCATCTGTCATTACCATCTCCACATTATCTCTGTCTGTTTTTATTCTCACTAGCCTTGTCTGAATTTTGCATTATACAGTGCTTGGAAAGAGTGGGGAAAGGTAGGGCTCCCGGAATGGCTGCATCAGATGGTGTGTCACAATCGACCAAGCCCCATTGACCAGCTTCTCCATTCATATGTCGGTTAGCTGGTAGCAGTCATTTAAGCACAGTTAATGTGTTACTCTTCTGCCACAACTACTGCCGCAGCTCCTGCTGGCGCATTCAGTATCCTGGGCTTTCTATCACCTCTGATGATGCCATCGAGCAATGCTCCCCACAACCCTTGCCATAGTCCAAGTAACATGCCAAATGCCACGACCACCTCCTCGCTGGCAATGAGTTGACCAAATGTGGTAGCCCTAAGTAGTTGTATATCTGGGGGAGGCTCATCATCTTTTCCCTCACCACATTCTGGCAGAGGGCATGCACAATCCGCTTCTGGAGTCTTCGCCCATTGTAGTCTATTAGCCATTCACAGGGCGGTCAATGGCCCTTTGCTCTACTCGAAAGTCCGGGTTTCTTGCCTCGAACCATGGCAAGCCCAACAATGGGTCATTTCCCTTCATCGGGATGACACGAACCTCTCATTCGTTGACCAGATTATGGTGTTCAAAATATCAAACCGAGAGACTTGCATTTCGGCTCTTCTTTGCAGTCATCATCAGCTGGCAAGGCTGGAGGTACCTGTCCGTTTGTATGGTAGGTTGAGTTTTCTAAGTTGACCCAGTGATATAGAGATTGTTGTTGCACTACAGTTGATTAGTGCTTGGACCAGCTGCATGATGCTTGGCATATTTCATACAATCCCATCCTCGATGATATGCACCGCATCAGGTCTCTACGTGCCGCATAGATATTAGCTTCACATTAGTGCCCGAGCTTCCAGATTGACTCTTGATAATAAGGCAATTCGGTGTGGGTGTATCTCATCCATAGTTGCAAATCAGAATTTGTGGACTGCACTGCGCAGTGAGTGCATTGCTGGTTTCCCTTTTGGCCATTATATACTTTCTTTGAGAGCTAAAGCGCTGGTGATATATATGCACAGCCGCCTCCACTGGGCTTATTGGACTTGTCCAACTCTGAAATCACGGAATCGGAATTGTTTGAAGAATCCTAGTTGTTGCCAGTGTTGTCGGTTGGTTTGGAGAAGGATCGTTGGAAGTTGCATTTCTTATTGCTGTCTGTCTGAAAATCTCCCAATTGCCATGGTTCTATTGGCTATACTCCATGCTTTGTCGAGATTGCTAGAGCAGTGGGTGAATACAACTATTGAAGCCGATGCACTTCACCTCAAATAGATGGGATGCAGTGGCAACAGTGCTGACTTGCAATCGAGAATCAACTTCTCCTTTAGTTCGCTGAGTCGCTGATTCAGTAGTTAGATCACGCCATTGATTGCAGGTACTGCAACTGATGATTTTACTGAGTTGACTTGTACGAATGAATTTCAATATCGCGTGTTGGTAGAGTCAAATTCTGTACTGGTGATAATCATTGTCATTGCCAGCGACACATAGTGTATACGAATCAGACTCTGAGTTCAGCATGGGCTCCTTTAGGTGGCTCAATTGAATAATACACCGATCAAGACTGCATAATCCATACTGATGATTCTGTTAATTCTGAATTGGATGGGTGATATCTCTAACATTTCATAAAGTCACGCATTCCTAAAGGTGGAAGACTCAGTAAATTTGGTGAGCAAAATGCATCCATGTACTAAAAACGCGATAATTGTTTAACGGCATGTATTCCAGAGTTCGGCCTGATAGCCAAACATATGTTAATTTCAGGGTACTATTGTAAATGTAAATGCTAGTAATAGTATATGTAAATGTAGAGGTATGATTAATGCTAGAGATCTACATCTCATGGCGAGTGGACTGTATAGAATGGCTGTTACCTGGCCTTGAGTTCAACTGCCGCCATTACTTGGAGGTTATAATTGAGTTAACTTATGGATGAACTCTTAGGTGAATGTTATTGCTCAATGGTATCAAATAATGATGATATGTAAAGATTGAAGAGCAATGACTTGACTTCATGTTCGCTTGTGATGGCTGAGGAGTTGACTAGACATAGAGATATTGGGATTAAGATAGGAATGATCTTGGAGGATATACAGGAATGTGTTCAAATATAGGTTAGATTTGCCTATTTTGATTTTGAATACTTCAACTTGATATTCATACTTGCCTGATAGGGTGTTTAATCTGCCATTTCAGGGATGGTAAATTGATTTATAATTGAACCTCTCTGAAGTACCAGTTTCTGATTAGAATATTACCAATCTCATCTTGTCTGTATCTTTCTCATTTACAACTCTGCCATCAGACGAGAACTTGAAGAATTGACATCCAACTCTATGGCTCATTGAATGTTCCTTAGTTTTCACGAAGTAAAACATAAACCCAAGATTGACAGTCTTCCACTCCCAGCCAGTCTGTCATCTCTTAACTCTTGGTACACAATGTTGTATGCTACTCTCTGCATTCCCACCTGAACAAATTTACCAATCAATTCAGTTTCAGTGCCTATTACATCTCCCTTCGAATCCAGCATCACCAGATTGACTTCCTCCAAGTACACCTGCAGTTTCGCTTAATCACCATCTGCATTGTGCATCTCCCAACTAGCTTGATCATCGCGTTCAGTGCATCTGAAAATTCACCTCATTATGCTCTAGAAGTGCATATCCATGTTCATGTGATGACAACCTACAAGTTTGAATCCCAACATATTCATAATAAGCTTCCATGACATTTGCAGATAATCTGCAATCTCTGCCTTCAACACAATCTTAAAACTGGCTCAATTGCCACCTACTGGTATATCCCTTAGTTCACACAATTACTACATCCAAGTTTGCCTTCAAACTCTCTCAATCATGGCTTTCACTTGCATTGTAATGACAGTCATGATTAGGTTCTCGCCAATGGCATGAGAGGTGCCCAGGTTCTGGTAACGCAACCATATATAGTCAACTTGCGATCTCTCCGACATCACAAGCAATAATCTTACTTACCTACCACTTGATTATATTACTATATCCACGTGTGAAACCGTATCTTCCCATATACTCTCAAATGCAACCATATAGGGATTTAGGGCTTTTTACTGTAATTGGTCTGAATCAATTCGATATATTTCATTCATGAAATCTCGCGATTTACCCCTTTGACCTGTTGCCACCAAAATAATGCGTTTTCCCAAATAACATGCCTCCAAAGAAGGCTACCAGAACTCAATTGTGCGTCACTGACATACAAGAGAGTGATCACACTCTGCAGGCAGTGGCATCGACAGCTGAACGCACTGCTCCAACACTGTTTCCTGATGCAAAATTTGAAGGTGATGATGACCTCAACTTTGACCTCAGGGTTCGATGCGACAATGATAGCCGGATCGATAACATGATTGGTGATCTCCATTCCCAAATTACTTATCCGGATCATCTATCTGACGCAACTGAAAACCGGTTGATGCTGGAAATGATACTTGAGAATCCAACCCAGTGGAAACCCGAACAGAGACTTGAATCAGAGAGGTTGGTGGCTGAACCGGAACATAATGATTCTAAATGGGATCCATGGGCTGCTATATGTGGCTAATGCGCCGAACGAAGCAATGCAGGCCCGGGACCAAATATCTACAAGATGATCGACCATGTATTGTTCTGCGGCCGTGCGAAAGAGCTGGACTATTTTCGAGACAGGCTATGCGCAAATTTCGACTCCCACGGCGACCTATTCCCATGCTGTGGACCCAATCACGTTCGATACGCGATCTCACATCTGGATGCCTGGAGTAATCATCACATCTCGGTACTCAGACAGACGGTGATGACTGACCCTGCAGACTGGGCAGGCGACTTATCTGCGGAGTCCGACCAATGCCTACAGGACTCCAACCGCTTCTCACAAGGGATGGCCAAGGTTCAGGGGGATCAGGACCGACATTGTGTGGCAGTGATCAGGCCGATGCAGGAATATATACAACTTCCAGCAGAATCGGTTAGATCCTATGAAAATCATTTGAATGCTAATTGGAAACAGGTTGGGAGGAATCTACCAAAGCACGAAGAAGGCTTCAACGATGTGGGTTGGGCAGTGCTCTGCAACACTTTCAAAAACACAGTTGGACCGATGAAGCCCGCCTGCTGCAAACTTCACACCTTGAATGAGTTCTTCGATAATGCCGTGGCCTCAGAAGTTACACATGTCGACAATAAGCAGCCACAGCAGCAGCCACAGCAGCAACAACTGCAGCAGCACCATCAGCAACAGAAACAGCGTCCAGACTCATCCTCCAAAGGTAGCAAACAAGGCTACCGGCCATCCATCAATGAGCCAGCCGACACCACCGATGGCAAATCTACCCAATCAGGACAAACAAACATGGCAAACCAGGTGGCAGAAAACATTGGTCAGGCTTACCGCCAGCCACGTGGGTCTCATCAGGAATCTTTTCAGGACAATGTTCTTGAGTGAAATTCTCGCGACGCACATCTCCGACTCACACAGCGAGCTTATGCCCTAACAACTCACCAGCAGATTACCCACAGCAACAGCAGGACCACACACTAGCCCCGAATAGGGATGGAGAACACCGAGTCAAACGACAGAAGTCTTTTGACAATCAGCAGGCAAATAACTCAGCAAACACTCTTGGCATTTGATCTGACAGTGGAGGTTTGATGAAGAGGAATTCTGTTTGAAGAGGGTGGCAAAGCAGGCTGGGATGGCAACGATGGACAGCATACAACTGCATCGCATCGCTCTGAAATCAAGGGTGTTGTTGGAGTGCCCACATGCTCTCAAGGAGTCAAGTCTGTACTTATGCGGCAAGTTGCAGACTGGACACGTTCCTTAATTTTCACAAGGTTGTTATAAGAGGTGGAAATCGGGACGTGCAATGCATGCAAGCTCTCATTGATTGTAGCGTGATGGGCAGCTGTATGGCACCAGGACTGCCAAAAACGCTTGGTCTGGTGGATGAACCAGCATAGGTCACGACTCTGTACCTCAATGGCCATGTAATGGCTCACACAAGTGTCAGTCAAAAACAGCATTCAAAATTCAGCATATGGAACACTTATCACCGGTTCAAGAATCGGAGGTGTTAGTTGTGACTATGCAGGCTTACATCTTGGTTTTGGGATTGCCTTCATTCCAGTGCAGGAATCCTGATGTCAATAGGCAATGTAGTCAACATTTGGCTTTGCAAACCCTAGGGGAAGTGGATATGGTCACAGTGAACTGGGTTGACCGTCAGGAATGGCTGGGGAATGTACCCGGATATATGGCTAGGGAGGAGGCGGATTCCTACGGAGGCAGCAGTATCCTGGATATTCAAATAGTCGGGGCAACTGCCTTTGACGATGTACTGGCCAGTCAGCAGGTCGTCGGGACATTCTTCTTCAGAGTGGGGGATTCCCCAGGGCTGCCGGGAGCGACCGTGGAAGGCAATACTGATGGTGCATCAGCAAAATGTTAAATGGTTTGGAAGTAATAACTCAACGACTCAGCGATTCTGAACAGCCACACCGATGCTTTCAGAAGCTCCCAGAAGCTCCTCAACAGGCTGAATGGAAAACGATGTGCTTTTCACGTGCTCCGAGACGTACTTTCAGGTGCTCCTCAATGCTTCTGAAGTTGTGGAACAGAATACAAGAATATTCTACAGAGTATGAAATCATCTTCAAAATGCTATAAAATCATGCCTTCAAGTTGGTAAATTTTGGAGCTCCTGGTACTATGACACTGATCGCCAAGACCATTCCGGTGCACCTGGAGCCAGACTCTCCGGGAGTGATAATATATAATGATCCATATCCAATAGTACAATTCGATAAACTCTCTCACAGCTAGACACCTGAATCAGGCATTCTAATCTAACTAATATACAGTCCAGTACGTATCTAAATGAACATGATTATTTACAAGCCATACGCTATCAATGCTGCCCGATGCAGCATACTCCCCCACCAAATGTGCCGGTCCAACTATTGCTCCAATGGGTACAATATGCATCCTATTCGTCTGTTTGACCACCCGGATGAACACGTCAACACAATCAGCCCAACCATGAAGCTCATTGAACGTGGTTCGAATCAGCACTGCGTATTCTTGAGCTTGGGGACGTAATACCCATTGTTGGGTCTTTTTGCACCTCTTAGGTAATGTCGATATTGCTTGGCCGGCTGGCAGGCGCTCCTGAACTTGGAGGATCTGATTCTGTGGAGTCCAGCTGAAGTATAATACTGGAAAAGAAGGAATTAGTCCTTGGAAGGTGTTATCGAGGTCATTCTCTTCACTTTGCGTATACTGGACCCAGATGTTATGAGCTTCAGGCATGACCCCTTCCTTGGCATTGGTATATTCTACCTTGCAATCAAGTCCAAGATGCTCAACAGAAGTAGGGTTGTGAAATGGTTGACAGTAGTACAACAGCCAATTCTGGAGGTTAATAAATATACTGTCAATGAGTACATTCTGATAATATCCTAGCACGAGTCCACAAACTTCGGGTCCCCAGACCTCTTCAATTTGAGCGCGGAATAGCTGTCCAAAGTTGGGAATTCTGAAATCTTCTAATGCATCTCTGGGTGAAGTTAATTTGATACATCTGCACACTCCGCGGGCATGTGTTTCTCTCAAAGGATATACCTGCTGTGACACAGGGCGGATAAAGGGTTCTTCCTGAATTGTTTGGGGACTTAACAGATGCGCTCTGCATGTACTTCGCCGTTCATCGGTAGCGGACAGTAGGTTGAAAACTTTTGCAGACTCAACATCGCACCAGCCTTCGAGTGCAAGATATGACAGTGTCTACTGCATATTGTCAAGACCAGTACACCGGTCAGTGTTCTTAAGCATCTGTCAAATGTAATTGACTATGTTGCTAGATCGATATGCCGCTTTCACGTTGGCGATATGTAGCCATTCAGAAATATCAGTAGTGAAATTGTCACCGGAACACATTCAGCAAATTGACTCTGCTATATGGCTCAGATGATGCATCTTGGGATATCCGAAATGGATTACGCACTGTTTAATGGTTTTCCGAGCGCCTGAATGCCAATTGTCTCCCACCAAGCTTCAAACTTGATCATGCGGATGGAGAATTCCTTCTTGAAACGCTTCTGTTCATTCAAGGTAATGCCTTAAATCTCCCTCTCCAGCAGGATAGTGACGTGCTCCGTATCAGCCAAGCTCCAGGTCGTGACTTCTGTCTTAGCATAGGATAAGCGGATCTGGAATTGCAGTCGCTTCTCAGCGGTCATATTTGGCACCCCATAAGCCTCATCGTCGGCGGTAGTTTTCATTAGGGCCAGTGCTTTGGTGAATTTGCTTCTGGGACCAGTTGCCTTGGTCCTGACTTCCTGCAATAGTTGTCGCTCATGATGTTGGAATAATTTGTCGAAAAGCTTGCGTTTATCAGGTATCACTTAATGGATTTCGCGCTCCAATTGCTCGATTGCCTTCTGACGCTCAGCATCTAACAAAGTGGTTACTGCTTGCCGGGCTCTATTCAGGCGCATCTGAAATTGCCTGCTCTTTGTTGAGGAAACCTTTTCAGCCCCATACACAAGGGCTTCCATTGCAGCATGAATCTTATGAATCTTTTGTTCACGTAACTGATAGAATTCCATTGCCACCAGGTCATCTACTTTGGCCTTCCCAGACTTCAACATTTTCTGTTCTCGAAAAGTTCATTTCTTCTTGTAAAATCGCTTGAGTGCATCGTCTAGTGCTTTGAGGGATAGATCAGAGTGATTTTGTTGGCTAACAAGTAGAGAGAATTCACATAATGCCCGCACAGCTCCCATTACCATTTCATTGGAGGCAGTTTCCGCCGCAGTTTTCCCGTCATCCTTGGAGCTGACAAGAATTGGAACGCAATTCACAGCCAGTGTTCAGATCATTCCACAGATCTCTTTACCTTGCCAGGTGCCGCTTGTTAAATAATCGAATGGTTTAGAGAAGTTCTGCAGGCCAGGATATCGTGGCACGGATGTGAATGGATTATCAAATTGATCCTTGACCTGTCTCGCTTTCAGGTATTTGAGCAACCAGTGAAATAAGTATTCAACTAAACCCAGGAGCAGCTGATGCAATTCATCAGGCTGCCAAAGCCGATAGACATTCCAGAGAGGGAATTGCCAGAACTGGTTGTGGATTGGGTGGACACCTAGAGTGTGCAGAGCATCAATAATGTTGTCTTGCGGGAGCTCCAAGTAAATATGCTGGTTTCTTGAGTTATCGAGTGATCGAAAGGTTGAATGCCCCATCGGTACACCTTTAGGAATTTCGCACATCGGACATGAGCCATTTCAGACTTGAGCAACCGTGACCTGTTCCTACTGTTAGCAACGGTTCCGGACTGTCACTTCGGGTCCGGGTCTGGGTCCAAACCGAACCGTTGCCAAATTGGGGGTCCGGGTCGTCAATTAACCCAAACTACCCACCTGGGTACAGTTCCATGGTTTACTCCCAACCCGTCTGAATTGGGCGGGTTGAAACCGGGTCGCCCAGCGGGTCCATCCATAGATTCATATCAGGCTCTGGTATTTGCAGTGTGTTAATAGTATTTTATCAGAATCGCGTTTTCAGCAACCAATAATGTGCTTTTGCTTGTTGAGCAGTGTCTAATATCGATTGATTTGGTATCTGCGTTTCACCTTCAATATACGGTATTTTTGCCTAGCAAGGTGGTCAATAATACAGTTATGCACGCGTAGATCCGCGCGATGCATTGATTACGAAATATGCAAGTCCGAAAACTGCTGACGCACCGTTGACGCTCATTTTCAGGATGCTGCAGGGAGCATATCGCTGTTGTTTTTGCCAGTAAAAGCTGCCAATATCCCATAAATGGATGTCTGCAACCAATTGGAACATAACCTACCCAACATGCAAAGCCAGAAATCATTGACGCTCCGTCGACGCTCATGCTAATAATGGGGCGGAGACCGTGTTGCTATTTCTTTCGCCAATAAACGCTGCCAATACCTCCATTATGCATACAAATGACCCTGTCACTCGTGAATTACCGTACTTACAAGACCACAAATCGTTGACGCTCTATTGACGCTCATGCTGAGAATGGGGCGGTGACTGTGTTGTTATCTCTTTTGCCAATAAAAGCTGCCGATATGACCGTTATGCAGAAAAACGACCAAGTTACAGGAGAATTTCCGTACATACAAGACCACAAATTGTTGACCCTCTGTTGACGCTGATGCTAAGAATGGGGCGGTGACCGTGTTGCTATCTCTTTTGCCAATAACAGCTGCCAATATGTCCATTATGCATAAAAACGACCAAGTCACTGGTGAATTCCCGTACTTACAAGACCATCAATCATTGACACTCCGTTAACGCTCATTTTATTGTATTGTCCATTCAACATCTGCTGCCGTCGATAATTGTTTTCAACCTGATTTGACTTTATCAGTTGTCTTTCCACATGATTGAGACTCGGCCCTGTGGCAAAGCCAAGCGGCATAATAATCTTGCACTGTTCACTCTCACAAGACTAAACATGATGTATCATGCCAAAAGTTCCATTGCGCCTGCTATACATCTATTTATGAACCGATATTCACACGCTACTTCTTACCATTCGCCCATAATATATCTCTCACTGAAACTCTCGGTCAAGCTACATGAAGCTGGTGAACAATTGACGCATTGTGTCCTACATTTTCTTCCCTCCTTTATTTCTCCGTGTTTCTACTCCATTGATCGTCACCAACACCTTTTCAGCCTGTCTCTTTGACTGCCGTGTTGGCCGAACGAATCCAGGCACATTTGGCGCGGCGCTCACATCCTGCTGCTTGGGGCATGCCGGATCCTCAATGCCAGTGTTCGGCTCTGTATCGGATTCATCGTCCGCCGCGCAATCCTCTTCACTGTCGTTTGGATTATCCAAGTCACCATTCCACTTTAGCCAATCATCGGTGTCCGGAATGCTTTGAGGTGCGCTGTCCTCGTAGCTTTTGACTGGATGACAGTGGATCCTCTGGATCCGGTGGTCATTTACGCTTGGAGTTGTTCCTCCAGGGAGGTCATTTGCAGACAATGCTGGTGGCAAACGTGATCTTTCTGGCAATTTGAATGCAGCCGCAGCTTCATGATGAAAGAGTGACCAGCATAGTTTGACGATCTCTTCCGTGTCCGAAATATATCCTACGGCGGTCATCTGCTCATTATGAGCACGAGATTCCTTCTGGGTAGCACGTAGGGTTTTGCTGCCCAGCCACATCTCCAAAAAGTCGTGAACCTTGGCCATTCTGTGCAATTTCCTCTCCTCTGCCTCTTTCTTCATTTCCGAGTCGTTTTCTGAGTATGTAGGATCCAATTCTGGGTCGGTGCCCGCCAAAATCCCATTATTGGCTCGAGTGAACTGCCTGACAACGACGTTTTTGCGAAGGGTCTCGCCTGTGGTTTTTGACTGCCTCCAGCCAATAACATCTCGGCCTGGGGAGAAACTGGCATCCACTCCGACACCATGTGGTACGATAGAGAATATGTCGTGCCCCTAGTTGGAGAGATCGGCGTACTTTGAGTGCGTTTCCTCCTGTTGGCACCACCAATCGGTTTTGTCCGGTAACCAAAATGTACTGCTAATCTCCATTGGGTGGGAGTGGAAATCATTGAGATTTGGATCAATTTGTCCCCAGTTCATCAGTGCTTCAGGCGGCGAATTCGAATAGAGCCTGGTGGCGGTCAATAAGTGGGCTGCACGATCGCTTCGTCCGGGTGTCGTCTCAGCCACATTGTTAGGCGTTATGTATTTCTCATCATCGCTGGACAAATCATATGGATCAAAGGCTGATTGATAGAACCCTGAAGCCATTGCCGAGGAGACGAGATTGCTGCTCGGTACTGTTTCGAGTTTATTGACCGGCACACATCGATGTTTGGCACAGTATTCATTCTCCACATACTTCAGAAAGGGCTTATGGTATTGGGTAGTGTAGGATGTCTCGTCCTCAGGATTGATATCCATTCCCTTGTCCCAATTGCTAAAGGGTCGCAACTTCCAGAAAGGATCGAGGATGTGGGCGGAAATCAGAAGCGTGTTCGTCGTTGGAGTAACTTCAGCGTGGTATTTGGAAAGCTTCTGTCGAGCTAGCTTCGCTGCGAAGAACAAGTATTCCTTCCTTGGAGTCTTCTTCCTGGGCAAAGCTCGCAGCATGACATCCATGTGATCGAACATGTCATTGTACACTGTGATAACGTGATGCAATGTGACTGTATGCCTCTTCGACATCCAAAGGGTCAAATATTGAAATCGCCTCAATACTTCCATGACATACTTGACAATCGTCCATTCATCCTGAGTTGTGAATAGTGGCCGGTATTTAGCGTATTATGGGTTTTGATCCCACTCGCATGTCATTTCCCATGATTGGTAGGCATGCTCGAGCAACTCCAGAGTAGAGTTCCAACGTGTCTTCACATCCATAATCGGAAGTACTGCATTGCGGACTTTGGCTTTTCGACAGTCAATGAACTCATTTCGGCGACCAGGTGTCAGCGTAATTAATACAGCAAGCATTCTCAGCTATATGAAGGTCAGTTTCAGGACTTTCAAAAACTTATGAAATACGTACTTTCTCAATTATCTTTGCTAAACCTGGTCTCATGGCCGACACCTTGTTGATTCTAGCATTGCCCTCTTTTCGAAGTCTTTGACTCTTCCCAATGTCTATGCTATCATTCTCCCCAAATTGCTGATCGCGCTCATGGGCTTCCAAAGACTTGGTGTGGCCTTCTACACCGAGACTGCTCATGAATGCATCTAAAGCCAGCTGTATGACGTGCCCCATGCATCGTATGTGGTTCCTCAATGCCGGCCACTCGATTCTATAGGCCTCAAGTGTTGATTGCAGCTCGTGTGTCATTGAGTAGTTTGTGGAAGCATTATCAGTGGTAATACCAAGCGAACTGCTGTCGGTAAGCTCGAAACAATCAAGCACATCGTTCAAATATATGTCTAGCTTTGCTTCAGTATGTTGGCCCTTGACCTATCATCCTTAATTAGCTTTCGAAAGAGGAACAGAACAGGTGATCAACCTCATCGAAAGCGAGTTGAACTTCACGCAATGCCCAATTTCGATCCCTATAGTATGCAATGACCCACCTTATGGTCAGTTTGTTCGTGGAAGTCCATCCATCCAAAGCTAAACTAACTCTAATTTGTAATGGCAATTGCTTCTTAAGTGCATCCAGAGTCAGTGCATATTCCCTCAGGCAAATGTTGCAAAAGGTCGTAGAGGACAGTAGGACTGGATTGTCGCATAATGCCTTTTATGACCATTGTAGCTCCAGACTTGATATAGCGTTCAATGGAATGAGTGACGAAACAAATCCTGACATGAGGTAGCGATTCCCCGTGTATTGATGAAATTCGGAAGTTTGAAAGTCCTTAGCTGCCAGTTTGGAACGTTTTGTCTGTCATTTCGATCAATATGGATTAAACTGGATAACAAATCTGATTATCTTCTGCAAACTTACAATTGCGATTCCTCGACTTACTAGCCTCTTCAGGTTGGCCAAAGCTGATTTAGCCCCCGTCGAACTAGTCAATTCAGTGACCTCTCACTCTGTTAATTCGTTCACCTTTGCAATGTGAGCTTCTGCAGCAAGTGTTTCCCCACTGAGCTGGTCCCATGTTCTGATGCATGGCGAAGAACTTGACAACAAATGATACAAATGATGCCAGGGCTGCCGGTCTCGTCAATTCCGCAGTGTAAATAGAATCGCCACGACGGCGCATGTCTAGAACTATTCCAAACAATAGGCCCCTTCAAGCCTTCAATCATTGAAGCCCACCACGCATCGAAGATGATTAGCAATGTAAGGTGGCTCAAATTACGAATAAAGTAAGGTGGCTCAAATTACGAATAAAGTCACGTTCAATTTTGGAAGAGATCATAACCTCGAGCAATGAGATGTTCAAAGATTGTGTATCCGACATGGCGGTAGAAATTAGGATTTTGGGTATCCCAACTCAAGAGACTGCCGAAAATAACGATACCGTAAAGCAGACCGCAGGTTCTCCAATATTCACTCTACAGCTACAAGGAAGATAATCTGATCAGTAAGACATTGCATGCATATGTGTGAAGTTGAATACAAGGACAGATTGCAACGACTGACCGCATAAAACTTCATTTAGGAAGAGCATAATGCAGTTCATTGCTGTGTAGCGTTCGGAGCCTTGACACACCGTGGGCGCTGAATTGTAGGAGGCTGACGCGATATCGTCACTTGCATTTTTGCCAATTAAGGCTGCCGATAGGTTGGTTGTGGTTCATCTGCGTTCCATTCTGATTAGATTATCCAAGATGCCAGTGCACAAAGTGTTGACGCTCCGTTAACGCTGATATTGGGTCATGGTTACGATCTTGTCGTAAGCATATTTGCCTAGAAAGGCCGCTAATAGCATGATTATCTATCATTGTGGTCGCATAGCCCCGTGATTTGCCAATATAGAAGGCCTAAAATTGTTGACGCTCCGTTGGCGCTCATTTTCAGGGCATGGTGACGATGTTGTCGAAAGCATTGTTGCCTAGAAAGACGGCCAATTGACCGAGTATGAGTTGATGTCTCTGCACTGCCCTCGGATTTTCCAGAATGCATGGCCCAATGTCATTGACGCTCCATTGACGCTCATTTTTAGGACATAGTTTCGATGTTGTAGCAACCGGTGTTGCCTAGAAAGGCAGCCGATAATCAGATTACGGGTTAATGTTGCTGCACAGCCCTAGGATTTTCCATGATACAAGGCCAAAAGTCATTGACATTCCGTTGACGATCATTGTTAGGACATAGTCGCGATGTTCTAGCCACCGTTGTTGCTTACGAAGGAAGCCGATAATCTGATTATGGCTCAATGTCGCCGCACAGCCCTAGGATTTTCCATGATACAAGGCCAAATGTCATTGACGCTCTGTTGACGCTCATTGTTAGGACATAGTAGAAATGTTGCCACCACCATTGTTCCATAGATAGGCGGCCGATAGTTCGATGATGACGTACTGTAACTGCACAGCCTACTGGATGTTTCATGACGCAATGCCAAAAATCTTTGACACTGCGTTGACACTCATTTTTGGGATGTGGCAACGAGCGTCTCATTGACCTTTTTCGCAATAACGCCGACCTATACATCTGCTTTGGAAGGATATGACCATGCAGCCTATTGATTCCTGAATGTGTTAGACTCAAAATCGGTCACACTCTGTTGACGCTCACATGAATCACATCGAAACAGCCTTTGTACACTCACTAATTGAATTCAACGAATCATATACTCATTATTGACCTCCAGTATTGCGTATGTATGTATTATCGTTTGCATCCAGGAGTTTTGTTACCTCTCAATTTCTGATCAACTGCTATCTATGCTATCTGATTTAGAAATGACATGGCCCTATCACATTCCCGCGCTTTCGGCCAGCAATTGACGGCATGTAGATCATTTCACTAGTTGTCGGTAAATATAGCTCGACTTCCTAACCATTCCTTATCCAGCTCCGTCTCCTTGATTTCCATGACGTACCACACGCAATTTCAAATATCTCAACCGTGTTCACCAGGTCTGTGCGGAGAGTTATGCAGTTGGATCCATGAATGAATTTAGCAGGACGGTAGTCGTGCAGATCGATTCGTCATGCGCACTGACCGCTCTCTCTATGACACCTGTGACATCACTCACCTAAATTTTGTTAGCACATTTCGCCACTAATATTGCTGTTGCTGTGTCACTTAACAGTCACTTGCAGAAAGAAACCATATGTTTTGGCCTGTTTAAAGTGCGATTTGGATTCTAGAACTTTCACATGGTGCGTTCGACCCTTGCACATCGACAGTCGAATTATCATGTCTCACAATGTGGTCACTGAAATCAAGAAAAGGCTGACACGTAGCGAAAGTGGTAAACAACTCACTTTTCACAGCGATCGGATGTCAAAAATTACAGTTTGCATATCCATTCTTCTGCAGACGTAGGAGCTGTCACCATCTCTTCGTCGGAATCCAATATCTATATGGTAATTAGCTGGATGCTATATGCAGGGGTAGATGATTACTGGTTCAACAGAGCTTACTGATTCAACAGGCTTCGCTTTCAGCAATGTTGACGAATCAGGCTCTGCAGCTGGCTCACCGCTTGGTATGCTCGATTTTGACTGCGGATTCACCGAACCAAGCCTGATTTGACTACATCCTGGTCAAGAAATCCCTCACGGCCTTTGCGATATTCCGGGGACAATGTCGAGATTCCCCATATGCTCTCCAAATGCTGTCAGTGGAGGTGACAGAGTGTCATCTTTTGTTTGCGGCTAAACGACTGTGGGAACCCTCAATTCAAATGTGCCGTACTTCTTCTCTCGTTCACGGAGGTAGTCCGCTGAATCCTCCCATCCCGGTTGAGTCAATTCGTTGAGCTTCATCTGCTCCTGCTGAAACCTCTCCATGCGCTGCAGTACCGTTTTGATGATTGTGCTCATCACCCATCCGGGTTTGTCATCTTCGCTCAGCTTGCCCTGGTCAGTCTCTTCATCATCATCATCTTCCCCATCCTCCCCATCGTTGGAACTTGCAAGATCACTCAGACTGTCTCTGATAGCAACCAGCATCTCCTCAAACCGCTTTTCGAGCTCTCTGGACGTCCATCGCGCGATTCCAGCATTCGTCATATCATCCTGCTCCTGCTGAACCGCTGCCGCTGCGTCTCCAACTCGCTTTCTTGCCCCAGCGGTTTCTCTCTAAACACAAACCTAAATCCATTTCTCTTTCTCTTCATTGCATAAGAAGTGCGATTCTCGTCGTTTCTCCGCCGCAAGCTTCTTTTTGGATCTCAAGCTGCGCAATGCCCCAAGTGCTCGGACTCTCTCTGCTTCCAGGCCGCTCTTGCCATCATTCCCATGATGATGTCGTTGGGTTGACCGCTTTGTCGATTTGCCGTATCTGCCCGCCAGAAGTGGCAAAAAGTTCATTTTTGGAGCATTGGCAATTGTAGTTTGCGCGGACTTTGGTGTTGGGTGAGATGTTGGATGTCGCAAGTTATGGACAATATGGAGGCAAGCTGCGTCTTTTATGTCAAAGTTGGTACGTTTACTCATCTTGAACAAAGCAAAATCTCCCGCTTGAATGTCAATAAATCAGGAAGAGTGACGCTTACCGTACAACATGACATGATTGTTAGCGTCATTTTCGTGTCATATCCCGGGGATCAGTTGAGACAAACATCAGCAGACATCCTTTCCCTCGAACAACATCCTATTACTATCTAGCAATTAGGCGGATCCGGCGGTCGTAAACTGCAGTGTATCCCTGTTACCAGACAAACACCATCAAACCAACTTTTTGCAAATTGCAGGGCGGTGGGAAACCCCTGCAACTTGCAGCCATACTCAGTAGGATTCTTCTTGAGCATAACGATCATGTTGGCTGCTACTTATTTCATTCTGGCAAGAGGCTGACTATATAGTCCTCAGGGCTTCCCACTTCCTCTCGTTATCATCTTCCTCTTTTATTCCACACCAGCACATCATGGATACACAACCACCTCTGCCAGGTGAGAGCAGATCGAATACCGGCCGATTGGCAGGTGCTACATCAAATACGGACATTCTTGGCACACAACAAGAGCGCAGACACAAGTGAGTTCACCACGACGCTTCCAATGCAGCCACCAAACATATGACCCAGGATGCCCATTCAAACATTGTCTGCAAGACTGGAAGCAGCAAAAATCAGAAGCAGCATGCAGTTGGATGTGAGTATATCGATATCGAGGCAAAGGGCGGATATTTAACCATATAACATACAGTGGGTGCCCGTAGAGAGCTAAGTTACGAATTTATCGCTGCCCGTAACGGGAAACCTCCATTGACAACGAAGGCATTTTTCCGCACAGTCCGCGAAATCGAACATCATGATGCTGTCAGCTCTCGGATTTTCGCAGATGAATTTCCTGATAAGCATCCCCGCGAGTGGACGAAGCAGGCTTTAATCACCTTAGACGAGGCTACGGAAGCGTATATGGTAGAGGTAACAGCCAAATCTCATTGTTAGAAGCAGCATCGAATATCTTGTAGGTTTTCAACATGTCTGCAACTATGGCAAAGCAAGGAGGTCGGGTACAGCTGGAACAGTCCGACATGTGCCTGCCATTCAATATGGCCAAAATGGCTCCAGAAGGCTTTTCGCGCACCACAATAGAGGAAACGAAATTCCTGATCAAGAAACCACACGCCGAGGTCCGAAAAGAGAAGAAGCCAGGTGTTGAGTTTCCTGGGCATAACCAGGTGAAGGCTGCGATACAAAGACAGCCGGCCATGCTTCGTCAAAACCTAATGTCTGGCAGCCTTCTTTGCCAAAATGGCACCGCGAAGAATCCGCAGACTCGCTGGCGATGCAAAGGAACAGGTGCACCTCCACCCGACCGACGCAGAGAGCCAACTCCAGAGCCAACTCCACCACTGACCGGGATGCCACCCCACCCAACTGGTAATACTTCCGGAGCTCAACCTGCTCAAATCGTCAATTTGCCGGCCGGATATACCCATTCGCATACAGCTCTGCACCTGTGCGGAATCTTTCAATGATGAGGATACCAAGCACGATACCGATTTTGATCCCGATATGCTGACTGATGAAGGTTAGTACACTCTCTGTGGTGTGGTAATGCCGCTAACATTCATTTTGTAGACAAGAGCAGCGGATTGATCGATCCTGCAACTGGTGACCAGCATTGAGCGAAAGACACGGGATTTTGGAGATTATTATTATATATATCTATGTATTATTAAAGAACAACGTAGTGATCAAGAAGAAAGTAAATAATAATGCCAGAAAGGCAGCCAAAACAATCTGAATGATGGACTGTGCCAAATTAAATGATTGCATATTGTGGATACAGCAATAGCAAAATGAGCGTCAACGGAGCGTCAACAATTGATGGTCATGCGTCCTGGGAAATCACACCTCCGATAGGTTGTAGTTAGTCATAAAGGACTTTTGGGCTGCCTTTATACCCAAAACAGATTGCAATACCCTCCCTGCCCCATCATGAAAATGAGCGTCAATGGAATGTCAACAATCTTTGGTCATGCGTCCTGGGAAATCACGCCTCCGATAGGTTGTAGTCAGTCATAAAGGCATTATTGGCTCTCTTTATAGGCAAACAGATTGCAATCCCTGCGCTGCCCCATCCTGAAAATGAGCGTCAACGGAGCGTCAACGATTTTTGGGTATGCGTCCTGGGACATCACGCCTCCGATAGGTTGTAGTCAGTCTTAAAGGCATCATTGGCTGCCTTTATAGGCAATACAGATTGCAATACCCTCCCTGCCCCATCATGAAAATGAGCATCAACGGAGCGTCAACAATTTTCGGTCATGCGTCCTGGGAAATCACGCCTCCGATAGGTTGTAGTCTGTCATATAGGCATTATTGGCTCTGTTTATAGGCAAAACAGATTGCAATACCCTCCCTGCCCCATCATGAAAATGAGCATCAATGGAGCGTCAATGATTGTTGGTCAGGTATCATGGGTACTCTGCGGGGCGACAGGTTGCACATTGTCATAAACTGATTATTGGCTGCCTGTATAGGCAAAAGTGAAAGTGAAACGCTTCCTGCGCCATCATCAAAATGAGTGTCAACAGAGTGTCAACGATGTGTGGCCTTCCATCATGGTTAATCACAGCGCGATGTGGCGGTTATTGTCTATATTCATCGTTATGACTGTTATTATACACTACAAGGCTCAAAATACTTAGTGGTAGCTCTGTGAATGAAATAAGTTGTTACTGTCCCGGAGGATGTGGCTACAATATCCTGTTCATATCTGCCTATACGGGCTGCCACGTCCTTCTTATGGATGCCTGTCATCAGGCACCACTCATATTACCTAAGATGCAAGACCAAATATCGTTGACGCTCAGTTGACGCTCAGTTGACGCTCAGTTGACGCTCTGTTGACGCTCTGTTGACGCTCTGTTGACGCTCTGTTGACGCTCTGTTGACGCTCTGTTGACGCTCTGTTGACGCTCTGTTGACGCTCT
>Ga0307515_10003121_pt1 | contig 35023 bp, 16 predicted proteins | sample 17_EM_MG_FD_194513 | JGI IMG/M metagenome (GOLD analysis project Ga0307515, IMG submission 194513) | Populus trichocarpa ectomycorrhiza microbial communities from riparian zone in the Pacific Northwest, United States - 17_EM | ecosystem: Host-associated > Plants > Roots > Unclassified | place...
TGACGCTGGCCGACAGCGACATCAGGAAAGTAAAACAATTTGCACAAAGTAAAATTCAGGAACTGGGCCTGGGGCTGGATGCCAACAGCGAAGTACGTGGTCTGGCGCAACGCGCTGCCGGTGATGCCGAAGACAGCGACCTGCTTTCCATCTCGGTGGAGAAGCTGATGAAGATGAGCAAGTCGGTAAAAGAAACGGACAGGATCCTGGCCACCAAGCTGCTGCGCAAATTAGTCAGTCCTAAAACCATTTTCATTTTACTTGAGCTGCTGCGCGATCCTAATCCCAAAGTAAGGCACGAAGCGTTGCTTACCGCACGGAAAGTAAAACGTCCGGAAACGTGGGGAGTATTGATTGAAATGCTTTCTTCCCCGGTGTATTCGCATGCGGCTGCGGCTGCATTGAAAGAAGCAGGTCAACCGTCTTTGGATATACTGGAAACCGCTTTCCATAAGTCCGGACAATCCGATCTGGTGCAACTGAAGATCGTACAGATCATTGGCCATATCGGTGGCAAGGAAGCCATACAGCTGCTATGGAAAAAAATCGATTATCCGGACAAGCGTATAGTTAAACAAATCCTGTTTTCGCTTCGCTTTATCAACTACCAGGCTTCCGGACGCGAAGCGCTGGCCGTAAAAGATCTGCTCGATGTGGAAATGAGCAAGACACTCTGGAACCTTGCCGCACTGGAAGAGCTGCCCGAAGAAAAAGAAGAGTTCCAGTTTTTGCGCCAGGCATTACGCGAAGAGATCCGGGAGAACTATGACCAGATCTCTCTTCTCCTCTCCCTTTTATTTGATCCCGAATCCGTGCAGCTGGTGCGCGAAAATATTCAATCCGGAACTCCGGACAGTATTCAGTATGCACTGGAGCTCCTCGATTTATTCGTGGATAAAGACCTGAAACCTAAGCTGATTCCTTTGCTGGATGATTCCTCTACGCTGGACAAGTTAGGAAAGCTCCAGATCTATTTTCCGCGCGAAAGCTATAACCCGATCCAGACAATCAACTATATTCTCAACCGCGATTTTAATTTTAATAATCGCTGGTCCAAGGCCTGTGCGGTACACGCCTCGGCTTACATTCCGGATTTCCGGGTGAGCCGCGGGTTGATCGGACAGCTTTTTAATTATGATAAGATCCTGCAGGAAACAGCCGCCTGGGTGATCTATAATAAAGACCGGAAGATTTATGATTCGGTAACCGAACGACTGCCTTTCAGGGATAAACGCTTCCTGGACTCCTCCATTCAGAACAACCAGTTGCTTGACGGACTGGACGATGGCTTCTACCTGTTCATTGAAATGGTAATGTTCATCAAACAGCTTCCGGTTTTCCATAATATAAGCGGAAATATCCTGAGTGACCTCGCAGATAAAATCATTCCGATCGATCTGAATGAGCGGGAGAAACTATCCCTCTCTCCTGCCGATGATACAAATCCTATTCTTATTATCGCCCTGGGTGAAGTGCTCCTGAAAAACGGGAATGAAGAAGTGATGAAACTGGGCAAAGGTGAAGTATTCGGAGATTTATTCCAGGAAGGAGTAACTCCGAGGATCACGGAAGCCATTGCCTCCACCCGCTCCATCATCTTCCGCATCAACCTGATCGATTTTTATTTTATTATGGCAAAGCACCATGAACTGGCTCAGGGGCTGATCAGGAACGTGACGAAAAAAACAAAAACCGAAAGCATATAATTTTTTAAACACTTAAGCCTTCACCAATGGCCTTTGAAATTGATGTATTAATTACCTACGCAGAAAAGGATAACGAGACCGAAAAGAAAAATGAGATCGGCTGGGTATCGCAATTCAAAAAATTCCTGGACCTGATGCTTTTCCAGGTGCTTGGCCAGCATCCCAACATTCTGCTGAAGGGTGAGTTTGATACGATGACCGCCTCCGCTATGGATAATGCCGCTGTTCTGGTTTCAGTTCTATCCAAAGATTTTATCCAGTCAGGGCGATGCCTCGATACCATGGAAGCTTTTCACAAGGCCACTTCCAGCTCAAAAGCCAGCCGCCTGTTTAAAGTGCTGAAGGCACCGCTTTCTTTACAGGAACAGCCACCGCGCCTTCGTGATATGATCGGGTACGATATGTATCAGCTCGATACGGAGACCGGCCAGATGAAAGAGTATGCCGACTTTTTCAGCCAGGAAGCAGAGAAGCAATACTGGATGAAGATGGTCGATCTGGCGTATGATATTCACGAGTCGTTGCTCCTTTTAAAAGAAGGCGATCAGAAGACAGAAGTAAAAAACATCTTCAAACGCAAAACCATTTACCTGGCGGAAACAGGACACGATATTTCCGTGCAGCGAAACATCATCAAGCGTGAGCTGCAGCGCCATGGCTACATCGTGCTGCCCAGCCACACCCTGCCGCAGCAGTTCAACGACCTGGAGCGGGCGGTAAAGAAAGACCTGAACGAATCCAGCCTTTCCATTCACCTCGTGGGAAGCGCTTATGGCGAAATACCTGAAGGCGCAGACCGCTCGGTGGTCGATCTTCAAAATAAAATGGCGGCAGAAGAAAGCCTTTCCAAAAAGTCGCGCAAGGAAACCTTCTCCCGCCTGATCTGGATTGCACCCAACCTGAAAAATGCCAGTGATAAGCAGCGGGCATTTATCGATACCATCAGACGCGATATTGAAGCACAGGAAGGCGCTGAAATTCTTCAGAATCCGCTGGAGGATTTTAAGAACATCATGCGGGAAGAACTCATTGAATCGGAGGATGCCGAGCAGGAAGATTATTCGGGCAAATCCATTTACCTCGTGCACGACCGGATCGATCTGATGGAGATCAAACCGTTCAAAGACGTGATCGAAAAATCCGGTTTCAAAGTATTGATACCCGACTTCGAAGGCGACCTGCTGGAGCTCCGGAAAAAACACATCGATAACCTGAGAAAGTTTGATGGCGCCATCATCTTCAAGGGAAAAGTAAACGATCAGTGGGTGCGCATGAAAGTGCTTGACTTATTGAAGGCGCCCGGCTTCGGGAGAAAGAAACCGATCAAAGGAAAAGCGATTCTGACTGAAACCAATCCTACCTCCACACTGGAGAGTTTCAAAACGCAGAATGTAACGCTGATTACCGGTGATCATAACAAGTCGTTGGAGTCGTTGAAAGTGTTTTTGGAAGAATTTAAATCATAATACGTATGAGCCAGTCTGTTGATCAAATGTTAGGTCATTCGTCCTTAGTGGGTACGGAGAATCCTTTCCCTGGTTTGCGACCCTTCAAGATCGAAGAGAGCCACCTCTTTTTTGGCCGCGAAGGCCAGAGTGATGAAGTGCTGCTCAAGCTTTCGAAGAATCGTTTCGTTGGTGTAATCGGTCCTTCAGGAAGTGGTAAGTCTTCCTTCATCTACTGCGGTGTGTTACCTATTCTATATGGGGGATTTTTAACCGATGCCAGTCCTAACTGGGAAGTAGTGGTAACGCGTCCCGGAGCTGGCCCCATTGATAACCTTGCAGAAGCCATACTGAAAACATCGCGCGATTACGTAGGTGCCGATACGGAAGATAAAAAAATCAAGCGCACGATTGTTTCCACCTTACTTCGAAGCAGCTCGCTGGGCCTCGTGGAAGCAATACAACAATCGCGCAGAGCGGAAGATGTCAATTACTTAATCTTAGTCGATCAGTTCGAAGAACTCTTTCGTTTCAAAGACGGCACCGACCCCGGTTCGGTAGATGAAACACTTGCTTTCGTTAACCTGCTGATGGAGGCCATCAATTATGAAGATGCACCCATCTATGTAGGGATTACCATGCGTTCCGATTTTATCGGAGACTGTGCGCAGTTCCCTGAGCTGACACGCAAGATCAACGACAGTCATTACCTTATTCCGCAGATGACACGCGACCAGAAGCGCAGAGCCATTGAAGGACCGGTAGCGGTAGGCGGTGCAGTAATCACTCCACGCCTTACACAACAATTACTGAACGATCTGGGAGATAATCCGGATCAGCTTCCTATTCTTCAGCACGCGCTGATGCGTACCTGGAGCTACTGGGGAAAGTTCCGCGACTTTGAAGACGAGCAGCTTGACCTGAAGCACTACGAGGCCATCGGTACCATGACCGAGGCACTCTCCATGCACGCCAACGAAGCATACGATGAACTGGACGATGAGCAAAAGCGCATTTGCGAAATGCTCTTCAAAGCCATCACCGAAAAGCGCGGAGAGAACTTTGGTATACGCAGACCCACACGCCTCAACGAGATTGCCGCTATCAGCGATGTATCGGAAGAAGACGTGATCGCGGTGATTGAAAAATTCCGTGAGCCGGGAAGATCTTTGTTAACTCCTGCTTACGGCACTCCCATCACTTCCAAATCCATGATCGATATCTCGCACGAAAGCCTGATGCGCATCTGGGTACGGTTGAAAAACTGGGTAGACGATGAAGCTGAAGCCGTGCAAATGTATCTGCGCCTGGCGGAAGCAGCAGCCATGTACCAGGTAGGCAAGGCAGGTTTATGGAGACCACCCGATCTGCAGCTGGCACTGAACTGGCAGGTGAAGCACAAGCCCACATTAGTATGGGGGCAGCGCTATCATCCTGCCTTTGAGCGTACGCTGATCTTCCTTGAATATTCGAAAAAAGAATTCGAGACCGAACAGCGTATAAAGGAACTTGAAGCAAAACGAAAACTCCAAAGAGCAAGGACAGTAGCTATCGTATTGGCTGGATTTCTTGTGGTTGCTCTGGTTGCCGTTGTTTATGCATTTATTCAACAAACAGAAGCCAAAAGGCAGGAAGAGATTGCCAAGGTTAACTTGATAGAAGCCGAAAAGCAAAGAGCAAAGGCGGTAGTTGCTACCAAAGATGCCATTGCACAAAAAGAAGAAGCACAACTACAGACCAAAATTGCGAAAACGCAAACTGAATTAGCTATAAAAAATGAAAAAGAAGCTACTGCAGCAAAATTACTTGCTGACCAGAATGCAAAAATAGCCAGAGAAAAGGAAGCTGAAGCAAAGGCCAACGAAAGCAGAGCAAATAGTGAAAAAGACAGAGCTGACGCTGCCAAAGAGCAAGCCTTGGCTAATGAAAAGGAAGCTCAGCGCCAGGCTTATCTAGCGATTGGAAAGTCCATGGCTATCAAATCAAAAGAATTAAATGATCCCGAACAGGAATCTTTACTTGCTCAACAGGCTTTTAATTTCAATAACACTTATGGCGGGTATGAATACGATAATGATATTTATTCAGGGTTATATTATGCATTGAAAGCAGAAAAAGATCCACTCACCAATAGTCTTGCTGCACATGAGAAGGGTGCGGCTCGGGCACTGGTTACGAGTAAAAAAACCAATCATATTTTTTCCGGAGGATCAGATGGTAAAATCATTCAATGGAATTATTCTAATGGTGGCTGGGTAGCACAGGAAATTGTACCTGATCGATCTAAATCGCAAGACTGGTACCAGATCTATTCGATGGACATTAGCCCGGATGGAAACTGGCTGATTGCCGGAGGACTTAACTTCTTCAATGCAAAAAATAATTATGCAGAACTCTATGACTTAAGAAATCCAAGTGCACCGGCAAAGAAAATTTTTGGCTTTGTTCAGTCCGTAGAGAATGTATCATTCACCGCTGATGGAAAAGGATTTTATGCCAGGGATAATTCAGGCCGCAGCATCAAGTATTCCGATTTGAGCACAGCTAAAGAAGTCATTCAGGTAAAGGAAAAAATTGTTGCTATTGATCTTAGTCATGATGGCAAAAAGATAGCAGGAGTCAGCGATGAGGGAAATCTTTACGTTTGGGATGCTGCAAATGATTTTACTGCCTCCGTATATAAAATGCCTGACAATCGTCTTACGGCAGTAAGTTACAATCCTGATGCAACCCTGATTATTGTAGGAAACGAACGTGGTCGGGTATGGATAACAAAGGCAGGTATCGTCTCCCGCGAACTTTCTGGACACATCTCCTCCATTGAGCAAATCAAATACAATCATGCCGGCAACTTTATGGTTACCGCGAGTAAGGATTATAAAATGCGACTATGGAATATGAACAAACTTAACTATCAGCCTACTTTACTGAGTGAGCATGACTGGGTATGGAGTGTTACTTTCTCTCCGGATGATGAGCAGCTAATGGCTGGAATCCATAGTGTTAAGGAAACCAAGATCGGACAGGTAGATCAAACCATTCATGCTTACCCCACAAAGATCAAAACCATGTCGGGTTTGTTGTGCGGATATTTAAAAAGAAACATGACTAAGGAGGAATGGGATATGCATGTAAGAGAAGATTTGCCCTATGAAAAAACGTGTGGTGCTTTGCCCATGAACAATAAATAATTTTGGATAATGAAAAAACTCTTCCTGTTCTCTTTAATTTTTTCAGTATCAGCCATTCATTGGGGTTACTCACAAACTACTTCTCCTGCACAAACATTGCGATTGGCCCGATCTACCTTTGAACAAGGCCGATTGCATGAATTACCTGGCTTGCTGGAAAAATACCTGAAAAATGGATTCAGTACTTCCGAAAAAATAGAAGCCTATAAACTGTTAACACAGGCTTATATCTATCTCGAAGAACCTGAAAAAGCAGATCAATCCATGCTTGACTTATTAAGAACCGATCATTTTTTTGAAATCAATGAAGCTGTGGATCCCGCAGAATTTGTTGCGTTGTATAAAACTTTTCGCACCAAGCCAGTTTATAAATTAGGTGTCAAAGTTGGGCCTAATACTACTTTTCCAACTGTACTGGATAATTATTATGTAGGGAATGATGCCGCTGGAAATGGGAAGTATAAACAACAAGTGGGTTTTCAATTTGGGGTATCTTTTGAAAAAGACCTTTTCTTAACTTCCTCTAACAACTTTCTTAAAAAGCTCACTTTCGCTCCCGAAATTCAATATACAACACGCAGTTTTAAATACACCAATTCAACCATTTTCATGAACGACTCTACGGGAGAATCTGCAGGCACCTCTCTCATTATTTATAAACAAAACTGGCTGGACTTAAATATCCTGATGCAATATGCCATAAAAGATACTCGTCTTAATCCATACGTTGGCTTTGGACCGGGTATCGGTTATTTAGTCAGTGCCAGTAATCAACAAACTTTTAATCCATTGGCTGGAAGTACTGTCAGCGGTCCAAATCTGGATGTTAAGGAGTCATATAACAAAACAATGTATAGCCTGATCGGTGTGGCTGGAATTAAAGTAAGAGCAGGAGCAATTTATCTCAATGCGGAAGTCAGGCTCCAATACGGATTATCCAATGTCATCAATCCTAAAAAAAGAACCAATTCGGAAAGTGTTTTTGACTATGCTTCCCAGTTCAACAATTTCAAACAAAGTAATGCAGCCATAAATATTGGCGCTGTCTACCCAATATTTAATCCTAAAAAACTGTAAGAAAGAAGCCATGCGATTTTCCATACCCTTACTTTTTCTTTTTTTAATCGCCTGCTCTACAGAAGATAAAGTGGGGCCAGTTCAGGCTACTACTTTTGTCAGGTATTTTAATGGTGGAGGAAGCGATGACGCCCAGGCGCTGCTACAAACCTCTGATGGCGGATACATAATCCTGGCTAATACAGGTATAAAGCCAAGTGAGCTGGTGGATACCCATTTCAAAATCAAACTAATCAAAACCGATGCATTTGGCAATCAGCTCTGGCAGAAATTCTTTCCTGAATTTGGCAACGACACTAATCCTGCGGGAAGCAAATTAAGCTATAAGGGCAATGGGATAGAGATTCTTAAAGACGGTGGTTACGTTATTGCCGGAGAGGATATTCAAAACGGTGTGTCGCAACTAATGATCATGACTGTTGATAGTGAGGGCAGCAATCCTGCTTATAAAACAATCAAATCAGCTACTCCGATGAGTGGAGTGGCTGTGGCCGCCAATAGCAATGGGGATTTTCTGGCACTTGGCTCTATCCCTTCCGCATCAGAACTAAAAAATATGGTGCTGTGCAAATTCAGTAAGTCTTCTCTCGACTCCTCCTGGCTGGGAACTTACGGAGCCGGATCGGTCACTTTAGCTAATAAGCTTTTTTTAGATTCCAGGGATAATGCCTACTGGGGAGGTACTGTTCAAAGGGAGAATACCAATTCAGCTATACGCTTTGTTAAAATAGTTACCGATCCATCTAATCTGGGAGGAATCGATTTCGACCTGCCTTTGAGCAAACCTGGCATCACCGAAACAGGTAACGACTTCTGTAGTTACGGAGCCGGCTTTGCCATTATCGGAACAACCAATGAAAAGAAAAGCGGAGGTACAGGTGACCTGGATATTTTATTTAAGCGGATTTCTGAAAACGGAACTGAACTTTCCTCTGAAAGTTTCCCCATTGAAGGACAGGACCAGAATGAAGTTGGTAACTCTATTTGTACCACAAGAGACGGAGGACTTCTTCTTCTAAGCACTATTGATTCTCAAGGGGAATTAGGTCGTGGAGATAAAGACTTTTATCTGATAAAGATTGATCCTTTTGGCGAGTTAGCCTGGTCTCAGGCTTACGGAAGCAAGTTTGAAGATGTCGGAGTCAGCGTTATTCCCGCCAGTGATGGTGGCTATGTTATTCTTGGAACAACCACCCTGTCGCGAGTAAAAACAGTCACCCTGATGAAGGTAGACAAGAACGGTAAGATAGAATAAGTACAACACCTTTTGATCACAACCTTGATACATTTCTGTTATGAATAGATTTTTTACGGCTTTTATCTTTTTCTCTTTTTTATCCCTGGCAAGTTATGCCGCTCCGCCAGTCGTTTCCAGCGTTACTATTCCAGCTGGAAGTTATAAGATTGGCAGTTCTATTGTTGTCACCATCGCCACTGATGGTACGGGGTACACAGTCGATGCCGGAACAACTATTAATGGCGTAGATGTAACCGGGACATTTACAAGTGCCGGAGGAAATAATTACACCCTGACTTATCTTGTGGGCAGCGGAAATACTGACAGAGCATCAATCGGGGCGATCCCGGTAAACATATTGATTAGAAATGGTGCAGGCGCTGGTAATCTAAACACTTATACCACTTCCCCAACCTCCGGAGGGACAGTAACCATTGATGCTAACAGCCCTACTGCTACCGGAACACCGACCAATACTGGTGGGGCCATCATCAATGCCATTGAAAACAGTACCTTCAATATTACGGTTGGCTCACTGGGAGCTACCGGTGCTGTAGCTGGTGATATCCTCGAAATCTTTGTGGATGGAGTATCATTTCCCACGCCACTCACCCGCACACTCACGGCAGGCGATATCTCAGGCGGATACACTTTTACAAACGTAACGTTGCCCGGAGCAGACGGTGCCAAAGTAATCACGGCTAAAGTCACTGACCAGGCTGGGAACATCGGAGCGGCAAGCAGTGCGTTGAATTTAACTTTAGATACAACTGCACCAACGGCTACCGGAACACCGACCAATACCGCAGGAGCTACGATCAACTCCAGCGAGAATGGTTCTTTTGACATTTCAGTTGGCTCATTGGGAGCAACCAGTGCTGTGGCTGGTGATATCCTCGAAATCTTTGTGGGTGGAGTATCATTTTCCACGCCACTCACCCACACACTCACGGCAGGAGATATCTCCGGTGGATATACTTTTACAAACGTAACGTTACTCGGAGCGGACGGAGCTAAAGTGATCACGGCTAAAGTCACTGACCAGGCTGGGAATATCGGGGCTGCAAGCAGTGCGTTGAATTTAACTTTAGATACAACAGCACCTACGGCTACCGGAATACCTACTAATACGGCAGGCGCTATAATCAGCTCTAGCGAGAACGGCTCTTTTGACATTTCAGTCGGCTCATTGGGAGCAACTGGTGCTGTGGCTGGTGATATCCTCGAAATCTTTGTGGGTGGAGTGTCATTTTCCACGCCACTCACCCGTACACTTACGGCAGGCGATATCTCAGGTGGATATACTTTTACAAACGTAACGTTACCCGGAGCGGACGGAGCCAAAGTAATCACAACTAAAGTCACTGACCAGGCTGGGAATATCGGAGCGGCAAGCAGTGCGTTGAATTTAACTTTAGATACAACTGCACCTACGGCTACCGGAACACCGACCAATACTGGTGGGGCCATCATCAGTGCCATTGAAAACAGTACCTTCAGTATTACGGTTGGCTCACTGGGAGCAACCGGTGCCGTAGCTGGTGATATCCTCGAAATCTTTGTAGGTGGAGTATCATTTTCCACTCCACTCACCCGCACACTTACAGCAGGAGATATCTCCGGTGGATACACTTTTACAAACGTAACGTTGCCCGGAGCAGACGGTGCCAAAGTAATCACGGCTAAAGTCACTGACCAGGCTGGGAACATCGGAGCGGCAAGCAGTGCGTTGAATTTAACTTTAGATACAACTGCACCAACGGCTACCGGAACACCGACCAATACCGCAGGAGCTACGATCAACTCCAGCGAGAATGGTTCTTTTGACATTTCAGTTGGCTCATTGGGAGCAACTGGTGCTGTGGCTGGTGATATCCTCGAAATCTTTGTGGGTGGAGTATCATTTTCCACGCCACTCACTCACACACTTACGGCAGGAGATATCTCAGGCGGATACACTTTTACAAACGTAACGTTACCCGGAGCGGACGGAGCTAAAGTAATCACGGCTAAAGTCACTGACCAGGCTGGGAATATCGGGGCGGCAAGCAGTGCGTTGAATTTAACTTTGGATGCAACCGCTCCGGGGATTAATGCGCACAATATTAATAGCATTACCGCTACCGGATTTACCTTCACCATTAATTTATCGGAAACCGGTACTACCTACTATGATGTAACCACTAGTTCTACTGTGCCTTCTGCCAGTCAGATTAAAGCCGGTACAAGCACCGGGCATGTGCAGAATGGGAACTTCGCAGTAGGAACAATTTCCACGAACATCAATCAGCCAATTACCGGCCTTTCCGGAGGCACGGTCTATTATGTTTACTCTGTTTCGGAAGACGCTGCAGGAAATGCAACTGCGGTAACTACGGGTGATAATGCAACGACAACATGCATCGCCCCTACCGCACAGCCCACATTAGGCGCTTTCACTTCCATTACGGCAGGAGCGCTCACAGCAAACTGGTCCGGAGGAACAGGACTGGATGGTGTTCTTGTAGTGGCGCGCGCAGGAAGTGCTGTTAGCTTCGTACCGGTAAGTGGAAATAACTATGCGGGTCAAATCAATGCCAATATTGCATTAGCTACCGATCAGGGATCAGGAAATATTATTGTGTACAGAGGCAGCGGAACAAGTGTTACGCTCTCTAATCTTGCCGCATCTACTACTTATCATTTCGCTGTTTATGCCTATAAAAATACAGCGGATTGCTACCTCACTACTTCGCCTGCCACAGGTAATCAGGTTACCCCGGCTCCTTCGGGAACATCTACATTAACCGCAGGAACTGGTGTATCGACCATCGCCTCTATAGTAACATCCAATGCCGCAGCAGGGGCTGTTTTTACCTTCACGCTTACCGATATTGGCGGAGATGATACGTCTACACGTCTTAGCCAGTTTATTTTTCGTGAAGTAGGTACGTTCAATCCTGATTTAACTCAGCTAATTGCTGACGCTCAACTAAGAGATAATTCCGGAGGATCAGTGGGACAGCAAGGGACTGCTGTCATTAGTGCTCACTCAATCACCATCCCTGGTATAAATTATGGAAATGCAAATCAAGGTTCGAATAACCAGGACCTGGGAACAATCCCCGATAGTAACAATAAAGTATACACATTACGTGTATGGTTCAAAACCAGTCTGGGAGGCTCATTACCAACCACCATCGATGGTCAGCAGCTCATCTTTTCCATTGTTGCATCGGATGTAACGATTGTTGCTGGAAAAACACAGATCAAAAGCAGCGGAGCCGGATCAAGTACCATTTCCAATGCCAGTGGTACAACGGATGTGATCGATGTAACAGCTACGAAGATCACTGTAAAAACACAACCCTCAACCAGCGCGTCTGCCGGTGTTGCATTGGCCACACAACCTGTCTTTGAAGCAACCGATGTCAACAATAACCGCGATCTTGGTTTTAACTCTTCAATAGCCTCTGTAAATACCAGCCCTAACCTTGCTCCCGTTTTCAGCGCAACAAATTTCAGCAGCGGTCTAAGCACATTCACCGATCTTAAATTTAATTCAGTAGGAACGTCTGCTCTTACAATTACTTCTAATAGTATTACTTCTGCAGCCACTTCTGCCGTTACCATTTCGTCCAATACTGCACTTGGGGCATCATCTGCTTCCCTGGCTTCTTCCCCTTTAATCAACAGCACAACAGGAAAGGCCGTGCTCGGTTTTTCTTTACAAACTTCCGGAAGCGCGGTAACATTAACCGACCTCACGTTCAATTCAACATCCTCTCCAACCGGGTTGGTAAAGAACCTCCAGCTCTTCAGCAACACTACGGATAATTTTACCGGGGCAACACAGGTAGCAACATCTGCTTCCCTTGCTTTTTCCGGTATGTCCATAGCTTTGTCGGGTACGGCAAAGTATTTTTTCCTGGTGGTTGATGTTGAAGACTATTTTTCTTCAGCCGCGTCCACTATCCAGTTCTCATTACCTTTGTCGGGAGTAACCGTGACTCCAACAGGAAAAACCGGAAGCACTCAAACTGGCCCCTCTTATACACTTCAGGATAATACCGCACCCACGGTTTCCAACATCACATTGCCCAGTACAAATCCAAACAATACCTCTTCAGTAAACTTTACGGTTGTCTTTTCAGAACCGGTTACAGGTGTGGATATCAGCGACTTTTCACTTTACGGTACTGCTTCCGGAGGTACTGCATTTATATCGGGTGTCACCGGGTCAGGAACTACTTACACTGTAACGGTATCTTCGATTTCTTCCACAGGAACACTTGGATTAAATCTGGTGGATAATAATACGATCAAGGATGCCCGGCCCAATTTATTAGGGGGAGCGGCAGCCGGTGATGGTAATTTCTCAAGTGCTTCTACCTACACGTTCATTTTACCTGAGCCTCCGTTTCATGTGGATTTCCCAATTCCAACATTCACTGCCACGGTACTTTCTACCACCAGTATTGAGCTGGACTGGACAGATGCACTGGGTAGCCCGGTGCCTTCCGGATACCTGATTACCGTAGCACGAAGCGGAGCAACTGCCACAATTCCTACCGACTATTCGGTCATCCCTACACAAACCGATCTGGTAAGCAATACCACTGGCTACCTGTACATAGCAGCCGGTGTGCAGACGACTACCTTCAGCACCCTGCTGTCCGGAGAGAGCTATACCTTTAAAATTTACCCTTATACCAATTCCGGTTCCACCACTGATTATAAAATCAATGGAACCGTACCGACTAAGTCAGCTGCTACCCCAGTGGGAAGTAAAGTTTGGATTAATAATAATTCTCCTGTTGAACCCGCTTCTTTTCCTTCTACTACCACCAGTTCAGGTGTTGCTGTAATTAATTTCAGGTTTCAGGTTTGGGATGATGACTGGCTCTTTGCCGCAGATAATGCCTCTACTAAAATCACCGCCATTAAAATACGCAGAAACACTTCCACTGATCAGATCGGAAACTGGAACAATGTATTGGCGGGAGCTGAATTGACCGATGGCGTAACCACTAAAACAGGTACTGTGGATGTCAGTGGAAATTTTGTATCATTTAGCAGTTTATATGACGGAACTACCGAATTCTTCGGAGAGGTTCCTGACAATGCCGCCAAGTTCTACTCCTTAAAACTGATTTTAAAAACAAACTTGGGATCCGCTGCTATTGATAACAGCAGCTTCGTTTTCCAAATGAACAATGCGGATATTACCCTGGCTTCGAACAGTAGTCAGCTGGAACCACTTAACGATACCAACTGGCCCATTGCTTCTGGATCTAGCAAAAATAAAGTTACTGTTACCGCTACTCAATTCGATTTCACCACCCAACCAATCAGCCCTGTCCTGGTTTCCAAAAATGTAACCGGCACTCCGGTTTCTCCCGATTTTGCTTCGGTACCGGTAGTACGCGCGCGTGACATTAATGGCAACACCGACCTGGATTACGCTACTACGCTAATCATTAGCAATACAGGAAGTCTGTCTATGGCTAACTTAAATCCATCGCCTGTCAATTCATTATCTATGTCAGGTGGAATAGCTGTATTCCCAACAACATTCCAATACCTGAACGATGGGAATGGAACCCTTACCGCATCCAATAGCATTCTTACTAACGCAGTAAGCAACCCGGTAACCGTAAGTTACAGTAGCTTATCTACGCTCACGGCAGGCGCAACTGGTCCTATTTCTACCGCCATTTCCTTCGCCACTCCCTATCATTTTACTATTACGGATGATGGTGGCGCTAACCTCGGAGATGGAGCACCTACCCGGATCTCTCAAATCAAGATCACTAAAAAAGCTTCCGCCTCACCTGTTCCGGACTGGAGGGATTTCCTCGACACCAGCGTTAACGGAGGGGCATTGATCTACGATGGAACGGGATCCTATTTAAATGCTACCGTTACCATCAATCAAAACGACATCACCATCAGCAACATGCTTTCCACCAGCACCGCAAGCGATCTGGGATACATCGGTGACGGACTCGCTAAAAGCTTCACGCTGTACATTTACATCAAACCCGTTCTGCTCAATGGGCTTCCGTTAGTAGTGGATCACATGAATTTTGATTTTGAAGTTGATCCCGCCAATTTCATTCTTTCTACCCAGGGAAGTAAAATCCTTGCCGCCCAGGCTGCGATCAACTCCGGCCCGCTGGATGTAGATGTCGATGCTACCAGGCTTGTATTTAGTACTCCTCCTCCTGCCACTGCCAGCGTGGATGCTGACTTAAGTACATCGCCCATTGTTATGGCAACGGATAATAATAATAACCTTGATCTTGATTATTCCGCGAGCGTCACGATTACGAATAGCGGATCGCTTACTATGGCAAATACACCGACCAGTATTGCCTCCGGTGTACTTACCTTTCCTTCCAATTTTCAATACCGGCAGGCAGGCAATGGTACATTAACTGCTGCATCTACCGGCCTTACCTCTGCGGTAAGTTCACTTGTTACGGTTTCGTATTCAAACGGGTCGGATATCGTGCACGATGGCTCGTTCGGTTATACCGACAACATCGCTTATAAAGACTATCAGGCCATTACCATTTTACAGGACGCCAACAGCATTGATGTGGATCGGTTTGTAGTGCGTGATGGTGGCGCTGCCACCAATGATGCCGATGGTGCCGGTACCAGTATTACCGCCATTACCCTGCAGGCAACCAATGCTGTCAACCTGCGCAGTGTCGCGATCTTTGACGGAGCTACCAAAATAGGACAGGCCAGCCCTGTCGGTGGTGTACTTACCTTCACCGGCATAGCGCTAACGGTGGGTGACAACTCAAGCAAGGCATTTACACTGCGGGCCAGCTTCAACAATGCCGTTACGGATAATGATGTGCTCTCTTTTCTGATAACATCAGTAACCAAGGGTACCAGTATTGGTTTCGGTTCTGCTTTTGCTGCTGCTGACGGAGGTGGCGCATCAAGTAGTGTTAGTAATAACAATAATAAGATTGAGGTAGTCGCCACTAAAATTGATTTCACCACTGTTCCTTCCACCGCGAGTATCAATGTGAGTTTTCCTGTGGTCGTTCAGGCCCGTGACGTAAATAACAACCTTGATGCTGATTATAATGGCACGGTAAGCTTTTCGGGAAATGCAAATACTTCCAATTATTCAGTAACCAATTTACCATCAGGTTCTTTTATAGGAGGGATATTAAATTATCCAATCGACAACATCGGTACTACTGGCGTGGATGAAGGTTTTTATTTCACATCAGGAACTACTTATACGCAGCTAACCATTAATGGGGGTGCTGCAAGTACTGGCGGAGGTAACATCAATGCCGGTTCGATTACTGGCATTTCCCCTGCACCTGGTATCAATGTACAGACCTCATATGATTCCTGGCTGTATTTCGATCCAAGTTTTGCTTACACTACAAAGATACCGTATGTAAGCATGCAGGAAGATCCTCTTACCAACACAACAAACAGCGTTCAGCTGGCTCGGCTAATTTTAAGTGATGGTGGAGCACCTGGCTCACTGCTTAATACCACTACTAACCCGAATCCAGGCACGAAGAACCAACCTCTCGGCCAACACAATGACGCTGATGGTGCATTTACCAAAATGGACCAGTTGACTATATCGCTCACCAACTTTACAGATATCAGGAAGATTGCCCTGTTCGATGCCGTTGGCAATAAAATAGGAAGCGATCAGAGCGCTAACGCTACCGTAACTTTTAGTGGGCTAAGTGGGGTAGCTGCGTTAACCGCTCCGGATAATGATGTTGCTCAATTTTATATCCGCGCCAGTTTTAACTCGGCAATCGGTGCCGATCTGGATCAAATTAAAATTCAAATAACTGATGTGGTCTGGGATTCCGGTTCCAAGTTTCCCACTACTGATGGAATTACTACAATCGGGGGAATAGATGGCGCTGGCACCGGTGGAGATTCATCTGATCCCGCCAAAAACTATGTCGATGTTGTGGCAACAAGCCTTGACTTTGTTACATCACCATCTCCTTATGCTGGTATTAACGAACCAATCGGTTCTTCCTACACTTCATCTCCATTACCAAGTACAAGCGCTGCTATAATTCATGCACGAGATAAGTTTGCTAACATTGATTTAGATTTCGATTACACAGCCTCTCAAATTACAATAACGGGAGGTGGCGCGACATCTTCTTCTCCTTTTATAAACGGAGTACTGGATCTCGATGGAATGATTTACAGTACTGCCGGAAATGGAACACTCGCCATTGGGGCGGGAGGGCTTAATAGTTCTGTGATTCCTGCGGACAATATTGGTAACCATATATCCGGGCAGTCGGTGGATGTAATTCATGTTGGTGTAACTTCCGCAGCAATTGTGACACCTACTAACTTAAAAGGAGGAACACTTGGAGCAATTTTACTGGGCGTTACATTTACACCTCAGTATAGCACAACCACTGAACCGTCATTGAAGCGCTTTGTTTTCTCATTCGATTTCCCCTACCAGAATGCCACAACTACAATTTTAAAGAATTTCAAAGTTCGTTTGGGTAACACTGATGTGACAGGAATAGGTGCTACCGTAAGTACGGGATCATCTTATAATGACGCTCGGCTTAATTTGGTTACTGTCGATTGGGGCAGTAATACTCCTGTGGATTTGTTTGATATCAATACAGGTTCGCCAGCACCAAAGACTTTTTATCTCGTAGCCGACATTGATATCAGTGCAAAAATTGGGACACAGAATTTAACCCCGCAGCTTATCGATGCCGGATATCCATTTCCATCAGATGCTAACATTGTCACAACAAACGGTACAGCCAAATCAAATGTAGTTGGCCAGACTTATTCTTTCGCTTCAACACGACCTCCGGTTTTGCTAACTAGCTCTACTTCATTAACAAAACCTTACAACGGCCAGCTTAATGTGGATAAGAACATTACAGAAATTCAATTGGAGTTTGATGTTCAGGTTTGGTCGCTGGATGGCAAGGCAGAACTTCATGACAGAACCAATAACGCTAAAGTAGCAGATCTGGTAGCGATCAATGGAAACTTTGCTACCCAGGGCGGAATAAACGCAGCAACCGCTAATCCAATACGGTTTTCGATTAACTGGATAAACGGAAATTCTTTTCAGGACGATGGTCTTTACTACATTACTATTAAGAAAGGTACATTTGATAACGGAGCCGGAACAGGCGAAGGTATTTCTGATGATGGATTTAATTATTACGGTGGCATTTCTTCCAACTCAATCTTATTCTTTAAAATTTCAAGCCCAAATCCACCTGAATTAAGTCTTACGAAAGGCGTTTTCAGTAACTTAACTACAGGCGTATTTCAAACTACTTTTGATCAACGTGGTACAGCTTATTTTATGATCGTTTCCAGTGGTTCTCCCAAACCTATAAACGACCAGATTTTAGGAAATTCTGCTTACGCAGGCTCTGTATTTGCTCGTGGAAATTATTTGATTTCGTTAGTGAACTCTCCTCAAACCACTACTGTATCTTTTACGACATCCCTTACTGCCAATACAACGTATGATGTCTGGATTTTTGCCAAGAACGATGCTAACCCTGTAAACATATCAACACCTACTCCTTACGGAGGAGCCCCTGACTATTTGGTAACTGGTACTACTCCCACATTGCAGTTTACCACTCCTACCGTTTTAAATTTAAAAAACGGATTTCAACCGGACTATAACATATGTCCTGACAGCTATTACACACTCACTGATCCAATCATTATTGGAGAAGCAGCTAATTCGGATTTTCAATCAGGTTCCGTTCAGGATTTCAACATATTACTACCATCAGGCTTCGACTTTGATGGTGTTACCAAGCCTTCTGTGGACTTGGTGGGTGCCGATTTCACTACAGCTGCTACGGTTACTTGGGTCAATAATACAGTAGTGAATATTCGATATAGCAATACAGGCGCTGCCACCCGTGATAAGATCATCATTACGAACCTCAAAATACGTGGAACCACTGGTAGTAATCCAGGAAGCATTAGAAGATTTGCAGGAAATGCTTCTATAGGTAGTATTATCAACCTTGCTTCCATAGCCAATCTATCGGCAGACCAGCAAAAATTCACTAATAGCTATAGTTTACCTCCTAACGACTTCACACCCTTTGGGTTTGCATCAGATGCAATTATTACAGCCATTCCTGACAATTACATCGATACGGATGCAAGCATTACCAGTGGCCTGCGCCTGATTCCTCTTATAGAACCCAGCACAGACTATGGTATTACTTCCTTCAGTGGAAATGGTGTTACTAATGACATATTAAGTCTAAGTGCAGTTGCTCTAAATACTGCCTTTGATATTACCATGACTCACACCAACCTGAATGGATGTATCTCTAAAAATAGTGTTCAGTATGTAGTTTATGATCACCGGACCCCCATATCGAGTAAATTAGGAAATGCTGGAGGAGTAAAAGAATCACTCATTAATACTAATTTCCCAGCCCCAGCTGATAATGCAGTCCTGCCCGATGCATCACTGCCAAGAATAAACTACAAAGATGTTGCCGGATATAAATTACTATTATTAAAAGCGAATATTCCTGCCAACCCTGGCACGCAAATTATTCAAGGAGGTGCTTGGGAAGCGCAAGTTGATAAGATATTGACATCTGTTAACCAGATTACAACTGATGCGGATCTACCTACCGCACTCGGGTTTACTGCCTATAATGAATATCAATGGGATTATGCACACATCTTAAATGCAGTTAGTGAATCGAACCAGGCGATTACAAAAGATCCCTACGATAATTTTCAAGGAGGGAAAGATGGGGTGGGAACACCTAATGGTCAACACTATTGGACAGGAGGTTCTCTCGGCAAAATAGAATTTACGGGAACGTATCAAAGCACAGCCGATCTTAGCTTTATTGTCCCCTTCAGGCAAGAGGTAGAATTATTTGTGCCGCCTATCCCTGTAATCGAAATAAATAATCAAGAAATAACAGGAGTCGCAACCTATTGTGAGAATGATGGAGGGATTATCATCACCGGCTATCCCCAGGCTGCCGCGGGGTCTTCAACAGGTACATTTGCTTTAACCTCAACTGGTGCTAGCCCTGCTTCTCTCAATGGCGGAGCAGGATTTATTGACAACGGAAACGGAACAGCAACCCTTTATCCGAACCTGTTCAACAATAATTATGAGGATATCAGGATTACTTATAACTACCAGGAAAACAATTCTCCCGCTTCAGGTATTGGCACGGTCACGATAAAAATCACTCCTAACCCGGTGGCTCTGTTTACGTTTGGAAGTGAGATCAATGCCAATAGTCCGGTACTTACAGCGTATTGTGAAGGATCACCCATACAGTTTACTTCCAGTTCCACCATAGCGAACCCTTCGGAGTTTTCGATTGCCAGCTACGAATGGAATTTTACCGATGCAACCAATTCAACCGGGGAATCAGGAAACAATCCGAATACATCTGCAGCTACTAATCCCCGGCATAAATTTGCTGCCAGTGCTGTTTACTCGCCCACGCTGACGGCAACTTCCAACTTCGGGTGTAAATCGCAGGTAGCCACTAATGCCATCAAAGTAGGTGCCGTACCGAATGTTCAATTCGGGTTTGTCGGTGTATCCACAGCAGACCCGATTGTGTTCACCAGCACATCGGTAATAAATAGTTCTGCTTCGGTGAATGATGGCTTCTCTGAGCTGGAATGGAATTACGGTGATGGCAAACCATTAAATAAGGTTAACGATAATACCCCGGTAACGAATCAGTATGCACAGCCAAATGTGTATCAGGTAAATTTGAAAGTAAAGAGCACGATCGGATGCGTAAATACATTGGCCAAAAGAATCATTATTGTTCCCCAGGCAACACCTACCGATTCTCTGGAATATAAGCAGGATTTTCAGCAAGACGGAGGAGGCTGGCAAACCGATAGTCTGACTAATTCGCTTTCTGCTTCTTCCTGGAAAGCGGGTGCCATATCGAAAGGAACGATTAATGGAAAAGGCTGGGCAACTAACCTTACCGCCTCTTATAATCCAAAGGAACGATCAGCACTGTATTCACCCAGCTTTGATTTAAGTAAGCTGGAACGCCCTATGATTTCGTTCAATCTCTTCAACGACCTTGAAGCCGGTGAAGGTGTGGTGGTCGAGTACTCTACCGACAGTTTGAACATTGCCGATGTCAATAAAAAATGGAATGTGTTGGGAAAATTTGAAAATGGTCAGTCTACCGGAGTAGATTGGTACAATGCGATCGGACTTCCATCACAGCCTGGTGTACAGGCCACGGGTTACGGATGGACAGGTACAACTACCGATTGGCTGGAATCCAAACATGTACTTGACCCTGTCTTAAGCAAGCCACGTGTAGTGTTTCGCTATGCGCTTGCTACATTGGACGATACCCCAACTAAGGGGGGAATAGCCATCGATAATGTACGAGTGGGGAATCGTACCCGTACGGTGCTAGTGGAAAACTTTAAAAATCTGGGCAACAGTGCGCCTGCTGAAAAAGCAGAAAGCGATTTTCTGAAATCGCAGTTGGCCAAGAATTCCATTGGCACCAAGCTGGTTAAGCTTAACTATCATGTAGGCTTCCCGCAGCAGGATCCATTCAACCTCAACAATCCGCTCGATCCAAGCTCACGGGCATTGTATTACAACATCAAGTCAACACCACTGGCGCGCCTGGATGGCGACAAGCCAACAGGCGATGAGCAGGTACTTTCTGCCTGGGGACAAAACTGGTACAATACACAAACGCTGAAGCTGGCCGAAGTAAGCATTGTTCCTTCAGTAAGTACTGCCACATCAGACGGAAGTATTGAGATTGGAGTATCCATCACCAACAAATCAGAGAACGAGATAGCCGCAGGTTCTGCGCTGCTCTACATAGCGGTAGTAGAAAAGTCGGTGGCCCTGGCTGCTCTGACTGACCCGATGAAAGCGCTGATTAAGTCCGGTGAAACTGATTTTGAATACATTGTAAAGAAGCTCTTGCCATCCGGTGCAGGCACACGCGTGGATAAGGCCCTGGCGTTGAAGAGCACTCTGACTTTCGGACCATTCAACTGGATTCCTGAGCCCTCACAGCTTTATTCAAAAGACAATATGGCAGTGGTAGTCTTCCTGCAGGATGAAGCAACCAGAAAGGTGTACCAGGCAGAAATAAAGGATGTACTGAGCGATCCTACACCGGTAACCGGCCTGGAAGAAAGTCTGAGCTTGGAAGAAGTAAGCATCTACCCTAACCCGGCTGATCATGAACTGACTATTCTATTACCACGTAAAGCAATCAATGAAGTTACCATTCAATTATTCGATCAGGTGGGTAAATCAGTACTGAATAGCACGATCAAAAATGGTGAGCAGAAAGGCACACTAAACGTACAGGGTTTAGCTGAAAGCATGTACCTGATGAGATTGGTTGAAAATGGGGTGCTTACGATGAAGAAGGTAGTTGTAGTACACCACAATTAATATATCAATACCACTCGTAAAGTAAAATAGACGACAAAGAATCTACCCTCAATCTAAATGGTATCTCACTCTATTCCCTCGTGTCTCCGTTTCGAATTCGAAGACTCTGCGCCAGGATAAACATGATATAATTGATAAAAGAAGAATGTAGTAAAATGAGTGAAAGAAAAGCAATACCAGCATACAATGGCTTGTATTTCATAACCATCAGCAGATGTCGATGGTTATTTTTTAATGAATTCAATTCCCCAAAAACTTACCTTTTGAAAACCGTTCTGCGAGCCTGCCTATCCTTCTCTCTTTATGTCTTACCCTTTTTGATTAATGGTCAACCTACTGTGGATGGAACACCGAATCAGATTTCTGGAAAGATGGGGAGTGAAAACATACTTCCCTATGACCTTGCTTTTGACAACAGCAACAATATGTATGTACTCGGCTCTTACGATCTAGCCATGCGTTCACCTATTAATTTATTTAACTCCACTTTTAGTCCTTACAATAGCTATGCGTATTATTTGATAAAATATACTTCAGGGGGTGCTTTCGAGTGGGGCATCAGATTAAATGGTCAATACGATATTCCCCGGCAGATAAAAACAGATAATTCAGGCAACGTTTATTATGCCGGTGAAACGCTCGGAGGAGTGCCGACCAGTCAGGAAATTTGGTTTGGTAAAAATAATGGTGGTATCGGTGTTTGGGGACACACTATAGGAGGAAGCGGTGCTGATGTCGCCAAAAGCGTAACGGTAGATAATTCCGGAAATGTTTATATCACGGGAAGCTATACCGGAAGTTCTGTGGACTTTGACCCCGGCCCTGGAACTGCTTTTTTAGGGAGCGGTGGTAGCTTTGTGGCTATTTATGATACCAATGGTGCATACCTGAGGGGATTTACTCTGCCCGCGAGTGTTACTATTAGCAAAATAACATTGGACAATGCGGGTAATATTGTAATGATGGGCACTTTTTATGGATCTGTAGATTTTGATCCAGGCGCGGGTGTCCAAACCAGAACTGTCGGTCCGCTCTTTATAGCTAAATATTCCAACCAGGGTGATTTTATATGGGTTGATCAAATAAGTTCAGTTTCTTCTTATGTTACTCCTATGGACATAACCACAGATACGTTCAACAACGTGATCTTAACAGGTTCTATTGGTGGAAATACTGCTATCGATTTTGATCCAGGACCTGGAATAGTGAATTTAACCAACGAAGGAAGTTCAAATATTTTCCTGGCGAAATATGATCAGAATGGCGCATATCAATTTGCTTTCAAGCTTGGTAGTTCGGGCTCTTCTGTTGGATTAAGTGTTAAGTCAGATAATGCTGGCAACATTTATTGCTCCGGCAGCTATACAGCAACGGTGGACTTCGATCCAGGACCTGGTATTCAAAATGTCAACCCAGTTTATTTTCAAATCTATCCCCAGCCAAGTCAGTTTTTAAGTAAGTATAACATTGACGGGTCTCTCCAGTGGGTTTCGGGTGTGCTAATAGGGTCACCACACTCCAATGTTGGAGTTGACAACTATCAGAATCTGATTTGGCAAAGAGCCACGTATAATGCAGATTTGTCTACAGGCATTGCTTTGATTACAAAATATACTCAACCTGTTAACGTATCTTCAATGTCGTTGACAGAAGGTCCGGTAAGCACAACCATTACATTAACAGGAACAAACTTCAGCACGATTGCATCAAAAAATACAGTTAAGTTTAATGGTGTACAGGCAACTGTTATTTCAAGTTCATTATCCACTATCACCACCACTGTACCTGCTGGTGCAACTACAGGCTCGATAACAGTAACTGTTGATAACGTCACGGGAACAAGTACATCCAATTTTACTGTTACCGTTCCTGCCATCACGTCTGCTTCATCAGGAACCTATGGTGGAACAATCAACCTCACAACAAAAACAGGTGGCTCTACCGGTGCAGTTACTTATTCTGTTACTAATGGTACCGGTTCGGCAACCGTATCGGGTTCAACACTCAATTTGACTGGTGCAGGAACAGTAACGGTTACAGCTAACATTGCCGCGGACGCGAATTACTTCGCTACCTCAGCACAACAAACAGTAACTATTAACAAAGCCAATCAAACCATCTCCTTCCCTACTCTGCCAACAAAAACATGCAGTGATGCTGCCTTTACACTTCCAGCTTCAGCGAGCTCCGGTCTTCCTATTTCGTACACCAGTTCCAATGCTTCGGTGGCCACCATTGCTGGAAATACGGTAACTATTACCGGGGTGGGAAATACTATCATTACAGCATCAGAGACAGGTAACAATAATTTCTTAGCCGCTTCAGAAGTAAGCAATGTGCTTGCTGTTAACCCAATGCCCTCTCCCGTGATTACAGCCAGCGGTCCTACCTCTTTTTGCCAGGGAAGCTCTGTAACATTAACAGCTTCATCAGGCAACTCTTACCTGTGGTCTAATGGAGCAACCTCACAAAGTATCAGTGTAAATTCATCAGGCAATTACAGCGTAACAGTAACTACTTCAGCAGGATGTTCTTCTACAAGTGCACCCATAAGCACTGTTGTCAATCCTGTGCCTTCTACTCCTACCATTGCCGGCCCGTCATCCAGTCTTTTATGCGGTAGTACCACATTAACATCATCCGCTGCTTCATCTTACCAGTGGTCGAATGGCGCTACCACGCAAACAATAACCGTTACTACAGGAGGAAATTATACCGTTACTACCGGTGCCAATGGCTGCACAGCCACCAGTGCTCCGTTTACCTTAAACGATGGAAGGCCCAAGCTACGCATGACTGCGGGAAGCACCGATTTTTGCGGAGGTTCTACAGCTACTCTTCAAGGCCCCTATGGCTCTTCCTTTTTATGGTCCAACGGAGCAACAACGCAGTCCATCACCGTTTCAACATCCGGCTCTTATTCGGTAACGGTTACTAATCCTTATTATGAAAGCTACTTAACCGCTGCTGAGAGCAGCAGTGGGCGAACAGAAATAGCAGTACCTCCTGCCTGCAGTGGCACTCTTACCAGCGCCATGATCATCATCGCTGCGAAAAGTTGTCAGAATTTATCTTTAATGGCGGCAACGGAAGAAGAGGAAAAGCAGGAATATACGCTGGTCTATCCTAACCCTTCGCATGAAGAAGCCTACGTAGTGATTCCCAAACCTGCTCTGACACGTGAGCCGATCAACATTTTTGACCTTCATGGAAAGGTGATCTTTGAATCGCACTTTGAAAAAGGTGAATACAGTAAAACCATTTATACCCGTGATATCGCAGAAGGTATGTACCTGGTGCGGATTGGTACAAGTACTAATAAAAAACTGGTAATTGTACATTGAGAGAATTAACCCTACACATAAAATTGAGAACCCCATACCACATCAGCCTTTGTATGCCTTTGAATTACTTCTTGTAAATTTGTTATAGCCAGCAAAAAACATGAACAGACAATTAAACAGCACTAAAAAACTTAAATAAAATAGTTATGAAATTAAAGCTTTTACTTTTATGCCTGGCTGCCGTTATGCTGCCAAAACTAAGTACCGCCCAAACTGATCAACATGTTTATGGAAATCTTTGGCTTGACTACTTCCGGTCTACCATATTTACTTTAGGAGACGGACTTGCAACTCATCGTGGAGGAATTCAATTTTTAACTTTTGATAATGGTAATACTTTTATTTTTCAACCAACAAATGAAGCTGGTACCCCGGTTAACTCAACGATCAGGCTCGGAGGATTTGGAGCTTTTAACAATAATACGGTTGGACTTGCCATTACAGGTAATGTTGGCATTGGTACTACCACTCAAATAGACCAAAAACTCAATGTCAACGGTAAGATCAAATGTGAAGAAGTAATTGTAGTGGTAGATGTAGCCGATTACGTATTTGAAAAAAACTACCCGCTCAAAAAACTGGAAGAAGTAGACCAGTACATCAAAGAAAACAAACACCTGCCAGGCGTGCCCGGCAAAAAAGAAGTAGATGCGAACGGCTATGAAGTAGGATTGATGACAAACAAGCTGTTGGAAAAAGTGGAAGAGCTTACGCTTTATATGATTGAGCAAAACAAGGAGATAAAGGCGCTGAAAGAAGAAAACAAAAAAATAACAGCCGAATTGGCCCGGCTGGAGACTAAAAATAAATGAATCTTCATGCCTGTCGCTGCTTACTTTTTCACGCTTAAAGAAATCAATGAAAAAGACCCTGTTTTGGGGTCTTTTTCTTTTACTTTTGAATATTGAACCCTTTGCTTAATTTGTCGTATCAATGCTGAACAAACCCCGCAGTTTATAGTATGGACTTATTCCTTAAAGCCGACACCTGGCTTGCTCTTCTTACGCTCTGTTTCCTGGAGATCGTATTGGGTATCGATAATATTATTTTCATTTCCATTGTTTCCAATAAGCTGCCTGAAGACCAGCGCAAACGCGCCCGTAATGTGGGGCTTTTGCTGGCCATGTTTGTCCGTATTGCCCTGCTGCTCGGCATCACCTGGATCATCGGCTTCACAGAGCCGCTGTTTACCATCCCGGCCAACTGGTTTGTGGACCATGCCATGTCCTTCAGCGGCAAAGACCTGATCCTCGGCTTTGGCGGATTATTCCTGATTGCCAAAAGCACCATGGAAATCAACCACGAAATGGAAGGCGAAGACGATGATGACGAAGGAAAAAAGATAGCCGTAGTCACGTTCTCCAGCACCATCGTGCAAATCATCTTGCTGGATATCATCTTCTCTTTCGATTCCATCCTTACAGCCGTGGGCATCGTTCCTCCCGAACAGGTACTGATCATGATCATTGCCGTGATTGTTTCCATCATTGTGATGATGTTCTTCTCGGGTACCATCAGTAACTTCATTAAGAAGCACCCTTCCATGGAAGTACTGGCGCTGGGCTTCCTGATCCTGATCGGGTTTACTTTATTGCTCGAAGGGCTTCACCAGGAGATTCCGAAAGGATACATCTATTTCGCAGTGGCGTTCTCTTTACTGATTGAATTCTTCAACATACGTGTCAAGAAGAAACGCAAAAAGCCCGTCAACCTGAAAAAGTCGTTCACGGAAGAGGAACGAAAAGAAGCGGTAAAGGAGCTTAGCGAGTAGCGTAACGGGTTAAAGATTATCTGTTAATCGTTAACAGGTAAAATCTGCGGTACGCTCACATCAATAACTATTAACCATTAACTCCGATCACTCCTTATGGATCAGCTACGCTACCCGATTGGTAAATTTGCAGCACGCGAAGAAGGCTACACGGCCGAAGAAATCAAAAGTTTTATTGACCGCATCGAGGCCTTGCCAGAGAAAATAGTGAATGCCGTCACTGGCTTATCCAATGATCAGCTGGATACTCCTTATCGTGACGGAGGATGGACCGTAAGACAAGTACTGCATCACTTGCCGGATAGCCACCTGAATGCCTACATCCGCTTCAAATGGATGCTTACGGAAGAAACGCCCACCATCAAAGCTTACAATGAAAAATTGTGGGCCGAAACAGCGGAGACCAAAGCAGACCCCGCCTTATCCATCACCCTGCTGAAAGCGTTGCACGCCAAGTGGGTCTCGTTGCTGAGAACACTGACGAAAGACGATCTGCAAAAACAGTTCCTGCACCCGGAAACCAAAAAATACGTGCGCATGGATAACCTGATGGGAACATACGCCTGGCATGGCGAACATCACCTGACACAGATCACGTCCCTGAAGGAAAGAAAGGGCTGGTAGTTTTTCAACAGGTAGGAGATGGAATCCACGTACATAGGACATTAAGATTTTCGGATTTCATGCACGGTAGAAATCTTTACGGTGGTATCTGGCTACGATAAGGACTGATCCATCTTTTTCACCTATCTTAAATTTAAGATACATTCCTTGTATTTTTGAATCAAATGCAAAAATCACTGAATCCGTACATTGCACCATCCCTCCTCTTCAACGGCCACTTACAAACCATCTATCCGTCTCTCTTCCGGCAGGTCCCTGTTTCTTATCAGCGCGAGCGAATAGAAACACAAGACGATGATTTTCTTGACCTCGACTGGCTGATCCATCCCTCCGATCAACTGGTGATCCTTTCGCATGGACTGGAAGGAAATTCCACCCGTTCCTACATCACCGGCATGGCGCAGTTCTTCTTTCAGAATGGGTACAACGTACTGGCCTGGAACTACCGCGGCTGTAGTGAAGAAGTAAACCGGCAGATTCGGTTCTACCACAGCGGTGCCACAGACGATCTGGATACAGTGGTGAGGCATGCCCTATCTAAAAAAAAGTATACCGAGATCCATCTCATTGGCTTTAGCCTGGGTGGCAACCTCACGTTAAAATACATCGGTGAGCAGGCAAAGGAGTTGCCTCCTCAGATTAAAAAGGCCGTTACCTTTTCCGTTCCACTGGACCTGTATCACAGCTGCCTGCAAATCTCGCGACCATCCAACTGGGTGTACTCGCAGCGGTTTCTCAAAAGTTTAAAAAAGAAAGTAACGAGCAAGGCAGCGAAGAGAAGCGGAATTGATATCCGAGAGATTAACACGATCAAAGCCATTATTGATTTTGACGACCGCTATACCGCCCCGCTTCATGGTTATAGAAATGCTATCGACTATTATCAAAAGTGCAGCGCAATCTATTTTCTTGACGCGATTCGAATACCTGCGCTGATTGTGAACGCTCTTAACGATCCCTTCCTGAGCGCAGAATGTTACCCGACAGAGCAGGTAAAGAATCATTCTTTTGTAACGCTGGAAACACCAGAGCAGGGGGGCCATTGCGGCTTCGCATTATTCAATCAAAAGGGAGTTTACTGGTCGGAACTGCGCGCATTGGATTTTATCAAATCATAAAACCGTCACTCCTCACAATGAGGAACCAACCGTCACTGCGATCCCGACTACTATCGGAAGAAGCAGTCCGTTGTTCGACAGTACATCAATACATAACACGAAGCCTACCCTTCGATTGAAACTCACGTTCATGCTGCTTCGTATTGGGGGATTGCTTTTCCCGATAGCTATCGGGATCACGAGACGTGCTCCAATGACGGCTATCAGAATGCGGCACCTTGAATAAAAAATCTTATAATTTTCATAGAACTTATCCTTACAATGCTGTGAAATAGCCGGACTGCCTTATTTTTACTCCACAACAGGTAACACACAACCCCTTCATTCCAATGCTGTCTCATGATTGAACGCTATTCCCTTACTTCATCACCACAGCAACTGGCGGAACGTTTTGCTATGGAGGTTCCTGAATTTTATAAACCCCGCTATAATGCAGCACCTGCGCAGCTGCTTCCGGTTATTCTTTTATATAGCAAGGGAATATCTTTTTTCTATTGGGGCGAATCACCTCAATGGGCCAGGAACAAATCCATCAGCGAAAAATGGATCAACGTGCGTGCTGAACAGATCAGTGAGAAACCGGTACTTCAAAAGTCATTAAAGAAACAACGTTGCCTTGTACTGGCCGATGGATTCTATTGCTGGAAAAGAGTAAACAAGAAATCATTGATCCCTTACCGCTTTGTCTTAAAGACCCGAGCACTGTTTTCTATCCCTGGCTTTTGGGAAGAATACGATGATGAGAACGGAGAAATCGTTCACACGTTCACACTCATTACCACCCGTGCCGATCAGTCTTTGCAGCCGATCACGGAGAGAACACCGGTGCTCTTCGATCAGGAAAAAGAAAAGATATGGATGGATGCAAATAGTACCGAGCAGGAACTGGTCTCACTGTTACAACCGGAAACTGCCGAACAGCTGGATTATTATACGATCGAACCACGCATCAATTCCATTGAGATCGATGACAAATCCTTAATCATCCCCGCACCTCCGGCCGATCAGTTCGGTAATCTTACTTTGTTTGATTGAAGTGCAAGTCGGTTATTTTACTGATTTGCCTATTGCATGCTTTCCTAAAACCCATCATCCTCTTCCTCTTTCTTCTTCTTGGGATCGACCGGTTCTTCCTTCTTCTTGTCCTTCTCGGGCTTCTTTACCTTAGGTGGTTTCTCTTTCTTTTCTTTCTTCTTGAATAGTCCACCCTTCTTCTTTGGCTTAGTAGCCGCTGTAGAATCTACAAAAGTAGCGGAAGTACCCTGATCAAGTGCAGGCGAGCTGACGGCAGTAGAGTCACTGGATTTTTTCTTAAACAGGTTCTTGAAGAATCCAAAAAAGCCCTTCTTCTCCGACTTGCCTTTTGCGGCTTCCTTTTCGTTTTTCCCTGCCTCCATGGCAGCACGCACATCAGGCAATACCAGCACTTCACGGAAGTACCACATATAGTTATCCTGCTCTACATTGTATTTTTCTTTGGTCTTGGTAATGGCATAAGCGCTATCGCCAGGGTCAAGACCTTCTGCTGGCGCCTGCGTTGTACTATCAGGGATATTGCCTTCTGCGAGCATAAAGGTGGAATCCTGTAATGCCTTAAGCGAATCGGGGATCTGCGGGTAGATCGGTTTCATCTCCACCGTCTGCAGGCTTCTCATCTTCTTGCGGTACGATTCGGAGGTGGCTACGAGGTAGCGGTTTTTGCTGGTGCTGGCGGAAAAAATGCGGGGTATGGAGTCATTCTCAAAGTAGCTGAACTTCTTGCGCAGGGTTTCCTTATCGTGGATGAAGGAGCTCTGATAGGCAGGGCAAATCATGCGTTGGGTACATGCGCCCAGCACGATCATCAGACCAATCATTACAAACAAGACTCTGCTCATGCAAATGGCATAGACACAACCAACAAAAATAAAAAATTAAGCGAAGTAAAACTAACCCTGTCCTATTTACAATATTCTGATAATCAGCCTGTCACTTTCCTGAGCTGTTCTTTTTGTGCCTTGCTGAGCCGGGAAACCACCAGCTCATACGATTGATCGATCCAGCCATACACGTCCTTGTCAGGGATAGATCCGTCCATGAGTACTGTAATCCAGTGCTTTTTGTTCATGTGGTAGCCCGGCAACACGGAAGCGTATTTCTCTCTTAACTCCACTCCTGCTTCCGGATCACACTTAATATTGATGCTGGCAAAACTTTGCACGCTGGTGAGGGCAAAGAGCTTCCCCATCACTTTAAAGACAAGTATCTCCTCCCCAAAAGGGAATTCTTCGGTAACTCCTCTTTTACGGAGGCAATGCGCACGATACCCTTCAATGTTCACTGGAGAAAGAAACGCTTGATCAGGAGATAAATTACTGCGCCCAGGAAAATGACAATCGAAATTTTATTGATGCCGTGCATCATGCGAATGTTAATATCGTTGGGCCGGCTTGGATCTTTCTTGCGGAAAAAATATCCACCCACTTCTCCCAATGAAAAGAACTCCCTGAAAAAACTTTTCTTCTTGCTATGATCGGATGTTTCCATGTCTTTGATGTTAAAACGTATTACCTATACTTCCTCGCTATCCATTCTTAACCGTGTGATCTATGTCCTCACAAACTACCTCACCTGTCTATTCAATTACATCCTGAACGTTTCGGTCTGTGCGGACACAGATCGGGGTTGGCGATACAAACCTTGGTTGAGGTATCGTCTGTCTTATTTATCTAAACTGTTTCCAGCTCGAGCCAGTTCCCATCTTCGCGGATCAACCCGATAAGTTCATCTACTGCTTTTGCTGAAGGCACATTTCTTTTTACTACTTCCTTGCCACGATATAAGGTAATCCGTCCGGGACCGGAACCAACATAACCATAATCGGCATCGGCCATCTCGCCCGGACCATTCACAATACAACCCATGATACCAATCTTTAATCCTTTGAGATGACTGGTACGCGAGCGGATCATGGATGTGGTTTCCTGCAGATCAAAAAGCGTACGGCCACAGGAAGGACAGGATATGTATTCGGTCTTGGAAATCCGTGTACGTGTGGCTTGTAAAATATTGAAGGCGGTTTCATTGACAATTTTATCACCGCCACAGTTTTCGGCTGCAATGAATATACCATCACCCAAACCATCCACCAGCAAACCACCGAGGTCGGTAGCAGAATGAAGCTGCAGCATTTCAGCGGTTAAATCACGATAGGCTCTTCCTATAACGACCGGTACTTTACAATCATTATTCATCAGCTCAACAAACAACCTGCGCTGCTCTGCCAGTCCGTGTGCATTGTACGTGTCGATTAACAATACCGCAGTAGCATCGCTCTTTAACTTTTGAATCAATGGCTCATTCAAATCCTTGAGCAGTACATAAATAAAATTAAGCTGGTCCGAAGTCTCCACTCCCTGCAGGTATTCCTTTGAAGGGATGAAGGGATACACCCGGTCTTTATGTTGCTGGCTCTTCCAAACGGAATGAGTGTAGATCAACCCCAGTGTACCGGGTATTTCAAAATCAGCGATCTTATCATTCAAAAAAACATAGTCACATGCCATATCGGTAATGTTCCATTTATCCAGCGGAACAGAATACTGATAGCCAAGAGCAAAGAACGATGCGGGTGTGATTTTTTCTTTCAATGCGAAGTCGGCTACCACGCGTGGCACCTGGTGCCCGCCCAGGTTAACGACTTCGTGCGATGCTCTTCTTTTATATTCAAACGGGTTGACCGGGTAATGCTTTATTTCAGGAATGGGATCATGACCTTCGCGTTTTGTATAGCGATCGGCCAGTGCCTGTGCTACGGGTACTTCCGCTTCGGGTTCTTCGGTTAATGAAACACGGATCGTATCGCCCAGTCCATCTTCCAGCAATGTGCCTATTCCTACCGAAGATTTGATACGGCCATCTTCACCATCGCCTGCTTCGGTTACCCCGAGGTGCAAAGGGTAAGGCTGAAAGCCCTCTTCGTCCAGCTTTTGTACCAGTAGCCGGTATGCCTGCACCATCACCTGCGGGTTGCTGGATTTCATGGACAACACGATGTCGTAGTAGTTCAGATTTTCACAGATGCGCAGGAATTCCAGGGCCGATTCTACCATGCCCAACGGACTATCGCCATAGCGGCTCATGATGCGATCGGATAACGATCCATGATTGGTACCAATCCGCATCGCTGTGCCGTACTCTTTACAGATTTTTACCAGCGGAGTAAACTTCTCGCGGATGCGATTCAACTCTGCTTCGTAAGCCGAATCGGTATATTCGATCTCTTCAAATTTTTTCTTGTCCGCATAGTTGCCCGGATTCACGCGCACTTTTTCAACGATGCGCGCGGCCAGTTCGGCAGCATTGGGAGTAAAATGAATATCTGCAATAAGCGGAACGGTATATCCGCGTTTCTTCAGCTCGTTTTTAATCTCCTGCAGGTTCTGTGCTTCCTTGATGCTGGGAGCAGTAATACGCACATATTCGCACCCGGCATCCACCATGCGGATCACCTGCTCTACCGAGCCCTTGGTGTCCATGGTATCCACCGTGGTCATAGACTGTATGCGAATGGGATTATTTCCACCCATGGCGATATCACCAATCTTTACTTCACGGGTTTTCCTCCGGCTATAGTGCGTCAGGCTGTTGCAATAGTTCTGAATCTGGGCGATTTGCGTATTCACTATCAGTTTGTCAGTTAATCGTTACGGATACAAGTTTACAGGTTTGCAAAGTTACCTGTTTCCGGTCACCCCCAGGTAGCCGGAATATTAACAGGTTGTATGTTAATGGACTGTAGTAGAACAAAAGTTAAAAGTAATAGTTTATCCGGCCTATATCAATCCCGAATAGCGATCGGTACTAAAGTCCGAAAACAAGTCCAGGCCCTGATTCCCAATACCTAAGCCCTGATAGTTCTGACTCCAGATCTTTCCCATACCTTCCTAAATCCGAAACCCGGAATCGAAAATCCCTTAATCCAATAATCCCAGTCAAATATCCCCCAGCTGTGGCCGTATGATCATCTCCTCCACCACACTTCTTCCCGACAAGGCATACGCTCCATATACGGCATCCGCCACGTCTTCTGCCTTCATAAAGCGTTCTTCCGGCAGGTCGACACCTTCCCAACTGGCAGTGAGTGTTGCCCCGGGCATAATTGCAGTAACACGAAGATTGAATTCCTTTAGCTCTTCTCTCAGCACCTTTGAAAACCCGAGCAGGGCAAACTTGGTGATGGCATAGGAACCACCGTTCGGATAAGCCTTAATACTCGCGATAGAGCACATATTGAAGATATGACCTGACCTGTTCTTTTTCATTCCTCCGATCAACCCCCGCGTAGTATAATAGGCGCTGAACACATTGCTGTTCATCATACTTTCCAGCGTTCCCACGGGTTCGTCCATCACCTGGCCGGAAACGAAATAGCCGGCATTGTTTACCAGCACATCCACGCTTCTCCCGGATTGATTGATATAATCGGTAAAAGCATTTACCTCTTCCTTCACCGCCATGTCGGCTGTTTTTACCAATGCCTTAACACCATATTTTTTCTCGATATCGGCTTTCAACTGATCCAGTTCATTTTGCTTACGCGAACAGGTGGCAACGTCAAACCCCTGAGCAGCAAACTTTTCCAAAACCGCCCGGCCAATTCCTTTTGTTCCTCCTGTTACCACGATCAGTTTCTGCATACAGAATTTATTTATCTTTGGGCAATATAGCACTTAATAGAAACCACATGATGGAAGGTTTTGGTAAATATGTACTCTTCATTAGTTCGCTCTTTGTACGAAGAGAAACCTTTAAGACTTACTTTGATCTGACCATTGAAGAGTCGTTTCAGATCGGGGTAAAATCCATCTACCTCGTAGCGTTGGTCTCCTGCTTTATAGGCGCGGTAACTACGATACAGACAGCCTATAACCTCGTTACTCCCCTCGTACCCAAATCAGTAATCTCAAATGTGGTACGCGAAATGACGCTATTGGAATTAGCGCCCACCATCATGGCGGTGATCTATGCTGGCAAGGTAGGTTCCAGCATGGCCAGCGGAATAGG
>Ga0307515_10003122_pt1 | contig 35017 bp, 37 predicted proteins | sample 17_EM_MG_FD_194513 | JGI IMG/M metagenome (GOLD analysis project Ga0307515, IMG submission 194513) | Populus trichocarpa ectomycorrhiza microbial communities from riparian zone in the Pacific Northwest, United States - 17_EM | ecosystem: Host-associated > Plants > Roots > Unclassified | place...
GAGTACAGCATACACCGAGTACAGCATACACCGAGTACAGCATACACCGAGTACAGCATACACCGAGTACAGCATACACCGAGTACAGCATACACCGAGTACAGCATACACCGAGTACAGCATACACTGAGTACAGCATACGCCGAGTACTACATCTTCCCAACATCAACTATCTCCCGCTTGAAGCCAGTCTGTCATCTCTCGGCAGACCATGTTGTACTCAATTCTCTACATTCCCACAATTACGAGTTGACCAATGAATAGAGTCTCAGCTCCCGTCGCGCCTCCCTCCCAAACTACCGCCTCCTGATTGCCCGCCTCCAAGTACTCCTCCAATATCGCTCGATCATGGCCTCCAAGTGCATCTACAAACTCGCTCGATTACGGCCTCCAAGTGAATCTCCAAACTCGCTCGGTCACGGCCTCAAAGTGCATCTCCAGACTCTCTCGATCACGGCCTCGGAGTGCATCTCTGAGTTCACTCAATCACAATGTGGTGAAACGGTGGAGCTAGAAGGCAGACAGCCCATCATCAACATTCCGCCACACCTCGCACGGCATCCGAATGGAATTCTTGAGACCGAGCGGTTCTGGCTCGAGGAGCGTAGGATGTGGGTGAGAAGATATGATACTACCCAGCCGCGAGGATCCACGCAATTGCGCGGATCCACGAAATCGTGGAAAGAGCCCGTGAGATCACAAGATGGGAAAGATAGAGTCTTTCTACTCCAGGGTCTCCCAAATATATACTCCCTGTCGCTGAGTCCATTTCCATTATTCCTGTATCTTCGTATGTATGTATGTATGTATGTATATAGAGAGACTTAGATAATACATGCCGTATTATAATGTAGCGAGATTTCGTGGATCCTCACCACCGGGTAGTATCATATCTTCTCACCGTCCTACGCTCCTCGAGCTTCATGTAGAAGGAACGCGAGGAGAGCTTTTCGCAGCGTCACCCGTTGCATTGCAATCCCGATGCAAGTGTGTACCCAATGAACCAATTCCGACGTATGGTCACAGTTGGCCACAACGCCAGAGTGTTTGTTACAAATAGGAGACCGACGGAGTGAGAAGACACGGCAAAACGGCGATCGGAGGGCGCTATGCAACGCGATGCGTGGTATTGACGCTGGGCGCGGAGTAATCTACCACCGGGGTGTCTCTGACGGCTCTGACGGAGCGCATCCACTCTGACGGAGCCATTCCGCCCGGACGGAAATGTGTTTTGCTGATGCACCACAAAGTATGCTTGAGTTTGACTGGGGCTTCACCAAACCTAGTGTAATATGACTACTTCCTGGTTGAAAAGTCCCTTGCGGCGTTTGCGATATTCCGGGGACAATGTCATGACTATCCATAAGCTCTCCAAATGTTGTCAGTGGAGGTGCCGGAGCGGCCTCATTTGTTTGTAGCTGAACGACGGCCGGAACCATCAATTTGGAGGTGCCATACTTCTTATCTCGTTCACGGATGTTGGTGGCTGCATCCTCCCATTCCAGATGAGTCAATTCGTCGAGCATCATCCACTTCTGCCGAAACCTCTCCATGCGCTGCTGGACCATTTTGGTGATTGTGCCCATCACCCAGCCAGGTTCATCATCTTCGCTCAGCTTGCTCTGCTCAGTCTCTTCATCATCCTGATGTTCCCCATCTCCCCATCGTCGGAACTTGCAAGATGACTCAGACTGTCTCCAATAGCAACTAGCATCTCCTCAAATGTCTTTTCGGGCTCTCTGGAGGTCAATCCCGCAATTCCATCATTTGTCACATCGTCCCGCTCTTGTTGAACCTCTGCCTCTGTGTCTTCAACTTGCTTTCTTGCCCCAGCAGTTTCTCTCTCAACAAAATCCTCAATGTATTTCTCTTTCTCTTCATTGCTTAAGAAGTGCATTTCTCGTCGTTTCTCCGCCGCGAGCTTCCTTTTGGATCTCAAGCTGCGCAATGCCCCAAGGGCTCGGATTCTCTCTGCCTGCAAGCCGCTCTTGCCTTCAGTCGCATGAGGACGTCATTGAGTTAACCGCTTTGTCAACATGCCGTATCTGCCCGCTAGAAGTGGCGAACAGTTCATTTTCGGAGCATTGACCATTGCAGTTTGCATGGATTTTGTTTTTGGGCAAGATATTCGATGTTGCGAGTTATGGACGATATGGAGGCATGCTGCATCCTTTTCGTCAAGGTTGGAACGTTTACACATCTTGAACAATGCAAAATATCTCTCTCGACTGTCAATGAATCAGAAATAGTAACACTAACCTTACAACATGGCCTGATTGTTAGCGTCATTCTCTTGTGATATCCTGCGGATTATTTGGGACAAACATCAGCAGACTTCCTTCCCCTCGAACAAGATCCTATCAATCCTGAGCAATTCGGCGATTCTGGCGGTCGAACACTGCAATTGATCCCTGTAAACAAACAAACAACATCAGACCGACTTATTGCAAATTGCAGGGCGGTGGGAGACCCCTGCAACTTTCAGCCATACTCGGTAGGATTCATCTTGAGCATAACGATTATGTCGGCTGCTACATATTCCATTCTGACATAAAGCTAACTATATAGTACTCAGGGCTTCCCACTTCCTCTCGTTATCATCTTCCTCTTCTATTCCACACCAGCACATTATAGATACACAACCACCACCGCCAGGTGAGAGCGGATCGAATACTGGCAGATTGGCGGGCGCTACATCAAATACAGAACTTCTTGGCACACAACAAGAGTGCAGACACAAGTTAGTTCACCGCGATGCTGCCAATGCAGCCACCAAACATATGACCCAGGATGCACGTTGATAGATCGTCCGCCAGACTGGAAGCAGCAAAAACATGATGCAGCATGCAGTTGGATTTGAGTATATCTGTATCGAGGCAAACAGTGGTCAATCGACCGTATAATGTACAGCGGGTGTCCGTAGGGAGCTATGTAATGAATTCATTGCTGCCTGGAACAGGAACCCTCAATGTTCAAGAAAGGCATTTGTCAGCACAGTCTGCGAAATCGAACATCATGATGTTGTCAGCTCTGGGATTTTCTCGGAGCAATTCCCTGATAAGCATCCCCGTGAGTGGACAAAGCAGCCTTCAATCACCTCAGAGAAGGCTGCTAAAGCATATATGGTAAAGGTAACAGCCGAATTTCATTGTTAGTAGCAGGAATTAATGTCTTGTAGGTTTGCAACATTTCTGCAACTAAGGCAAGGCAAGGAGGTAGGGTACGACTGGAACAGTCTGACATGCACCTTGCATTGAATCTGGCCAAAGTGGCCAAAGAAGGCTTCTCCTGCACCGCAATAGGGGAAACGAAATATCTTGTTGGGAAACCTCGCACCGAGGTCCGAGAAGAGAAGCACCGGGGTGTTGAATTTCCTCAGCGCAGAAGGGTGAACGCTGTGATATGAAGACACCCGGCGATGCTTCGTCAAAACCAAACACCCGGCTGCCTTGCTTGCCAAAATGGCACCGCCAAGAGTCCCCTGACACACTGGAAACACAAACGAACAGCTGCACCTCCACCCGTCCGACATAGAGAGCGGATCCCAGGGCCGACTCCACGTCTGTCCGGCACGCCTACCGCCCCGACTGGTAGCACTTCCGGAGCACAACCTGCTGATATCGTCAATTCGCCGGCTTGAGATATGTATTCGCATACAGCTCTTCTCTGTGCTGAACTGTTCGAAGAAGTTGAGGATACCAAGCATGATACCAATTTTGATCGAGATATGCTGACTGATGACGGTTAGTACACTCTCCGTAGGTGTGTAGTGTTAGCGACAGGTCCGGGTAACCCGCCAGTGGCCCGGGTTTGGCCCGCGAAAACCGGTCGGTTCATTTCCAGAACCGTCCAGAAACCCGACCCGCTCAGTCTTGCAGGGCCAAAACCGGACCCAGACCCGTCGGTTCCAATGTCCTGTTCTGTATTTCGGGTTTTTCTATTTATGATCGCATTCAGATATCCTACTGTTAATTGCAAAATATTGACTTTGGGATATCATTGACTGTTTGAGTTGTATTGACTGCCTTTATACTCAAAAACAGGAGAGACACCCTTCCGGCCCAATTCTGAAACTGAGCTTCAACAGAGCATCAACAATTTTAGGTCTTGTAAGTCAAGTAATTGACATGTGATTTGGTCATTGCTATCCATAATCGACACACGGGCTGCCGTAATTGGCAAAACAGCAAGCCGCACACTCCCGGCCTAATTTTGAAAATGAGTGTCAACGCAGCGTCAAGGATATGTGGCGTTTCATCATGGGCAATCAGACTGTGATGTGGCCGTTATCGTCTGTATACGCTGTTTCGAACGTTTCTGTAGGCTATAACACTCATGAACTCTTGGTTGTGGCATTGTAAATGAAACGAGTTGTGACTGCCTGGGAGGCTGTCGCACGAAGTACTCTTGCTTATCTGCTTATCATGGCGGCCAATTCCTCGTTTATAGGTGTCTGCGATCAAGAGCCATTTCGATTACCCGAGATGCAAGACCAAAAATCGTTAACCCTCCGTTGACGCTCATTTTGAAGATGGGGCAGGGAGCGTGTCTCATTCTCTTTTGCCTATAAAGGATGCCAATGCTTCGATTATGTGTATTCACTACCATGTCGCGTTTTTATTACCCGACTTACTGGACCAAAACTCGTTGACGCTCCGTTGACGCTCATTTTGAACATGGGGCAGGGTGCGTGTTGCATTCTGTTTTGCCTATAGAGGATGCCAACACATCGATTATGTGTATTCACTACGAAGTCACGTTTTTATTACCCGACATATAGAACCAAAAATTGTTGACGCTCCGTTGACGCTCATTTTCAAGATGGGGCAGGGAGCGTGTTTCTTACTCTTTTGCCTATAAAGGACGCCAATACTTTGATTATGTGTATTCACTACCAAGTCATGTTTTTATTACCCGATGTACAGGACCAAAAATTGTTGACACTCCCTTGACGCTCATTTTCAAGATGGGGCAGGGAGCGTGTTGTGTTCTTTTTTCCCTATAAGGGATGCCAAAACTTCTATAATGTATATTCACTTCCAAAATGCGTTTTTATTACCCGACTTACAGCACCAAAAATTTTTGACGCTGCGTTGACGCTCATTTTGCCATGGGCATATTCACAATATATCATGATTTCATTTGGTGGAAAATATTATTAACAATGTTTTGACAGCCTTTCTGTCTTCTTCATGTACCATCTCCTTTATCACTACATTGTTCTTTAATAATACATACAGATAGATCCTTTAAAACATGCTATAAAGTGTCCGGCAATTGTAGATAATACTACACTTGAACATGACGTGCCTTACAATCCATGTTCATTTTCACTGACAGTTTCACTCGATTGGCTGCTGTCGTCTTCAAAATGAATGTTAGCTTTATTACCATGCAGCAGATAGTGTACTAACCAGTGGATGTTTCTTCATCATTCCGCAAATCTGGAATAAAATCTTCATCATGCTCGCTATCCTTGGCAAATATATCATGATTGCAAAATTGAATGCCGGGAAGAGGAGCATGTGTATATTCAAATCCAGCGGGCAGGTTTGGGATTGTGGAACTTTGGGCGCGATTTTGGTCGCCGGATGGTGCAAGTGGCATTCCGGGTGGAAGTGGCGTTAGTTCTGGTGTCGGCTGTCTGGGTCGAACTTGAGGAGGTGCGCCCGTGCCTTTGCACCTCCAGCGTGTCTGTGGATTCTTGGGGGTGGCGTTTTGGCAAGGAAGGCAGCCGTCAGTTTGATTTTCATAAACCATTGCCGGGTGTCATTCTATTGCAGCTTTCACCATTCTATGCCGAGGAAATTCAACACCCAGCTTCTTCTCTTCCCGTACTTCTGCAGGAGGCTTCTTAATCAGCTGTTGCGTTTCCTCTATTGCAGCGCGCGAAAACCCTCCTTTGGCCATTTTTGCCATATTCAACGCCAGGTGCATGTCTGACTGTTCTAGCTGTAACCGACCTCCTTGCCTTGCCATAGTCGCAGACATGTTGAAAACCTACAAGATATTAGTTGCTGCTTCTGAAGGTGAGAATCGGCAATTACCTTTACGATATACGCTTCTGTAGCGTCCTCTAAGGTGTTTAAAGCTTTTTGGTCCATTCGCGAGGACGCTGATCACCAAATTCGTCCGCGAAAATGCCAGAGCTGACAACGTTGTGTTGTTCAATTTCCCGCAATGTGCAGACAGAAGCCTTCATCGACCATGGGGGTTTCCCGTTACGGGCAGCAAGATATTGCTCGCGTAGCTCCCTCCGTATACCCGCTGTTCATTATTCAATCAATTACCGGCTGTCTACCACAATATGGACATACTCACATCCAATTGCGTGGTGCTTCTTGTTCATGCTGCTACCGGTTTTATGGACAATTTTTAAATGTGCGTCCTGGGTCATGTTTTTGGTGGCTACATTGGCAGCTTCGCGGTGCACTAACTGGTGTCTACGTCGTTGTTGTGTACCTTGAAGTGACGAGATGAAAGAAGCGCCCGTTGTTTCGCTCGATTCGTATCCGCTCTCGCCTGTCTGAGGTGTTTGTGTAGTCATGACTTGCTGGTGTGGAATAGGAGAGGAAGATGATAACCAAAAGAAGTGGGAAGTTCTGAGGAATATATAGTTAGCTTCAAGTCAAAATAGACTGACCGACCGCCAACTTGGACGTTCTACTCATGATGAATCCGCCTGCGTATAGCTGCAGGTCGCAGGGGTTTCTAACAGTCCTGCGATTTGCAGAGAGTCGGTCCGATGTTGTATGTTTGCTTACAGAGGCAAATTGAAGTTCAAGACAGCCGAAATCTCATCAATGTCACATATAAACAGGATATTCTTTGACGGAATGGACGTCTGGTGATGTTTGTCTCAAGAGATCACTGGGATCGTACATGAAACTGACACTAAAAATCGAGTCAATTTGTACGGTTAACATGACTATTCCCATTTTAGTGATGGTCACAACACAGAATTTGCTTTGTTCGAGTTGATCAAGCTTACCAACCTTGACATAAAAGACGCAGCTTACCTCCATATGGTCCATACCTTGCAACATCCAACATCTCTCCCAATAACAGTCAACATGAAATACAATGGTCAATGCTCCAAAAAAGAACCATTCCCCTCTCCCGGCAGGCAAATATGGCAAATGAACAAAGCAGTCTACACGACGACATCATCAAGCGAATGAAGGGAAGAGCGGGCTGGAGGCTGGAAGGGTCCGAGCCCTTGGAGCATGGCGTGGCTTGCGATACAAAAAGAAGCTAGCGGCGGAGAAGAAACGAGAAACGCACCTTTTGAGCAATGAAGAGAAAGAGCAATGGATAGAGCATTATGTGGAGAGAGAGACTGCGGTGGCAAGAAAGCGAGTTGAAGACGCAGAGACAGCGATTAAGCAGAGGCAAGGAGATATGAGCAATGTTGAAAAGGCGGGATTGACCACCGGAGAGCCTGAAAAGACATTTGAAGGGATGCTGAATTCTATCAGAGACAGTCTGAGCGACCTTGCAAGTTCCGACGATGAGGAGGATGCAGAAGATGAACAAGATGACGATAATACAGAGCAGGGCAAGCTGAGTGCAGATGACGAACCCGGCTGGGTGATGGGCACAATCTCCAAATCGGTACAATGCCGCATGGAGAGGTTTTGGTAGAAGCAGATGAAGCTTGACGAAATGACACAACCGGGATTGGGGGATGCGGCCGACTACTTCCGCGAAAGAGATACGAAGTACGAAAGGTCTGAATTGAAGGTTCCAGCGATCAGCAAGTCCCAAATGGATCATGTTGCAGCGGCACCTGCCCCGACAACATTTGGAGAGCTATTAGAGACTCTTGATATCGTCCCGGGAATATCGCCAATACCGCAATGTACTTCTCGACCAGGAAGTAGCCATATCTGAGTAGGCTCAGGGAAACCAAAGTCACCCGAACGCATATCTTCTTTCCCACCCGGCGCGGAGTCCGATTCGTCGCTAAAGACGTATGTCACACCAGTTCAACAAGTAAGTGCCTACCACTGCATATTGCCTCCCAAGCTAATTACCATATAGAAATCGGATTCGGACGAAGAACTTGTGACAGCTCCTGCATCTGTGGAGGAATAGATAGCCAAATTTAAACTTTTGACGATCTAGAGCTGTGAAAAGCAATTTGCGTTTCTATTTTGCTAGGTGTCAGCTTTGGCTTGATTTCAGTGTCCAAATTGTGAGACATGATAATTCATCTGTGCAGGTGCAAGGGTCGTAAGCACCATCCTAACGTGGTCAACACCAAATCACGCCACAAGACGACCAATGAGCCAGTTATCGTCATTCCTGTTACTGTTAAGTGCGAAAGTAAAAACTAAATTAGTGACAAAATTTACAAACAACTTTTAATTAAGTGATGTCATATGAGCCCTAGAAGGAGCGGTCAAAGCGCAATACGAACCTGTATGCATGACAGCCGTCATGCTGCATTCTTCCATGGATTCAAATGCACAACTCACTGCTTAGCCCTGGTCCACATGGTCGAGATTTTCAAAATTGCTTATGGTAGGTCATGGAAATCGAGGAAATGGAGCTGGATCAGGAATCGTGCGACAGTCAGCCGATATCAATCAAACATTTGTGGCCGGGTCTGCATGCCACTAATTGCCGGCCGAAAGCGTTGGAACGCGATGTGGCTACGTCATTTGTCGCTCATGTCACGCAGGAAGTAGTGAATCAGAAAGTGAGGGGCGATAAAGCATCGGGATGCAAAAAATAATACGTAGAAAAGAACGATTGCCTGTCAATAATTTCAATATACGTTTGGACTACAATGATTGAGCTTACATTGCCAGTTAGGCTGTGTGTAATGTGAGCGTCAATGGAGCGTCAATGATTCATAGTCTTTCACAATCTGCAATCCAACGGCAAGATGGTCACATCCTAACAAAGTGAATGGATTGGACGTTTTGCTGGTTAAAAGGACACGTTAAACGCTCGTTGCCATACCCTAGAAATGAGCGTCAACAGAGCATCAACAATTTTTTGTCCTGCAACTTGGATAATCCAAACGCTGGGCAATTACTATCACTCATAATCGCAATATTGGTTGCCTTTCTTGGCAAATCTGTTAGGGACAACTTCACGACTATCTCCTAAAAATCAGTGTCAACAGAGCGTCAACAATTTTTGGTCTTGCATTTGGAAAAATCCGGAGGCTGCGCGACGACATCTACCTACTTTGAATGTATCGGCCGCCTTTCAACAGAAAAATGCTAGAGAGAACATCACGATTATATCCTAAAATTGAGCGTCAACAGAGCGTCAACGATTTTTAGTCTTGCATTTAGAATAATCCAGGGGCTGCGCAACGACATCTACCTACATCGCATTTATCGGCCGCCTTTCAACTGAAAAATGCTAGAGAGGGCATTGCGACTATCTCCTAACATTGAGCGTCAACGGAGCGTCAACGATTTTTGGTCCTGCATCATGCATAATCGAAGGGCTGTGTGTCGGCTTTATTCCAGACTGGAAGTATTGGCCGCTCTTATAGGCAAAAATGCTATCCACGATATCACTACTACCTCCTAACAATAAGCGTCAACAGAGCGTCAACAGTTTTTGTGCTGGCGCAGTAACCTACACCGCAACATACTGCATTGTGTTGCACTGAAATTGAATTTTTAACAGTCAGTCTTTCCAATACATCCTCGTATACCACTTCACAACTATGCATGCAATGTCTCACAGGGCTTACTTCTTTGTTGCTGGTAGCTCTAGAGTCAATATTTAAGAACCAGCGTTCTGTTTGATCATACTGTACCTACTGACATCCTTTCAATTCCAATTACGCAGCCATCGAATTCCTACCTCCATGTCGGATTCACAATCTCTGAATACCTCGTTGCAAGAGGTAATGACATCTTCCAAAAATGAACGTGTTTTTATTCGTGATTTGAACGACCTTACTCTACAAATTATATTCGATGTTTGGTGGGCTTCTATGAATGTGGGCTCGAAGCGTTCTATTGCTTGGAAGAATTCTAGACATGCGCCTTCATGGCGGTTCTATCTGCATTGCAGAAATGAGGAGACCGGCAGCCCTGGCATCATATGCATCGTTTGTCATCACGTTCTTCGCCATCCATCAGAACATGGGACCAGCTCAATGGGCAAACATTTGCTGGCAAAAGCGCACATCGCAAAGTTGAACGAATTGACAGAGTCGGAGGTTACTGAATTGACTAGTTCAACAGTCGATGAAGCAGCACTGGCCATTTTGAAGAGGCATGGAAGTCGTGGGATTACAATAGTAAGTTCGCAAGAGAAATTGATTGGCAACGTTGACTTGTAACCTATATTGATTGTATTAACAGACAAAACCCTCCAAACTAGCAGATAAGGACTTTGTAACTGCCAAATTTCACCAAGACACTTGGAATCACTACCTGATGTTAGGATTTGTTTCGGCTCATATACCACAGAACGCTATATCAAATCATGAGCTACGGTGGTCAAATAACGCATTACGCAGCGAGCTAGTGCAACCGTCAGCCAGCACCCTCAGCAACATTTGCCGAAGGGAATACTCGCTGACTGTGGATGCAATTAGGAAGCAGTTGCCTACACGAAATAAAGTTAGTTTAGCTTTGGACGGGTGGACTTCAACAAACAAATTGGCAATAACATCGGTCATTGCATACAATATAGATCACAATTGGGCAATGCGGGAAGTGCAACTCGCTTTCGATGAGGTCAGTAGCCTGTTATTTTTCCATTTCAACAGCTAATTCAGGATAATAGGTCAAGGGTCAACATACTGGAGCAAGGCTAGCCACACATTTGAAGGAAGTTCTAGATCGTTTTGGGCTTACTGATGGCCGCTTGCTCGGAATTACAACTGACAACGTCTCCTCATATTATTCGATGACTGAGGAACTACAATCCACACTTCCGGCCTCAGGAATCGAGTGGCCTGCATTGAGAAATCACGTACCATGCATGGCGCATGTCATTCGGCTTGCAGTAGGTGCATTTATGAGCAGTCTCGGAGTCAAATGCAGTACAAAGTCGTGGGAAGCACATTAGCGTGATCAGCAATTTGGAGAGAATCAAAACACACATATTGGGAAGAGTCAAAGACTTCGAAAAGTAGGCAACACTACATTCAATCAGGTATACGCTATGAAACCAGGTTTGGCCAAGATAATTGAGAAAGTATGTATTTCAAGATACTCTGAAAATTCTGAAACTAACTATCATATAGCAGCGAATGCCAGCTGTGATGATTACGTTGACACCAGGTCGTCGAGACGAGTTTATTGACTGTCAAAAAGCCAAAGTACAAATCGCAGTCCTTCTTAATATCGATGTGAAAACAGGGTGGAATTCGACACTGAAGTTGCTTGAACCAGCCTATTGATTGCGAGAATTCACCCGCGAGTGTCTGAAGAATCCAAAATACAGCGAATACCGGCGACTCTACACAACAGTGGATGAATGGACAATCTTCAAGTACTTCATGGAATTGTTCATGCCATTCCGATACTGGACTCTGTGGATGTCGAAAACACATACGGTCACACTGCATCATGTTATCACTGTCCATAATGACATGTTCGACCATATGGATGGCGTTCTGCGAGGTTTGGCTAAGATGAAAACCCGGTGGAAGAAAGATTGATACTTTGCTGTGAAGTTTGCGCGACAAAAGCTGTCCACATACTATGCCGAAGTCACTCCAATGACGGGTATGCTTCTTATTTCGGCACACATTCTTGATCCTTTTCGCAAGTTGCGATCATTTAGGAAATAGGACAAGGGAATGGGTATCAATCCTGAGGACGAGACTTCTTATACTACCCAATACCAAGAGGCATTTTTGAAGTATGTGGAAAACGAATACTGCACCAAACACAGACAATTGTCGGTCACTAAACATGAAAAACAACTGAGCAATGACTTCATCCATTCTGCAACGCCTTCCCAATCTGGACAATCATTTTTTGATCCGTATGATTTGTCCAGTGGTGATGAAGAATACTTAACGCCCAAAAATTTGACCCAAACAACACCCGGACTTAGTGATCGCGCAGCACGCTGATTGACCACCGCCTGGCTGTATTTGAATTCGGCGCCTGAATCACCAAACAACTGGGGAGAAGTTGATCCGAATCTCGATGATTACCACTCCGACCCGATGGAGATTAGCAGTACATTTTGGATCCCGGATATTGCGGAATGGTGGCGACAGCAACAGGAAACGCACTCAAAGTATGCCGATCTCTCCAATGTGGCACGCAACATATTCTCAAACATACCTCATGGTGTCAGAGTGGAGGCCAGTTTTTCCCTTCGACGAGACGTTATTGGCTGGAGGCAGTCAGACACCACAGGCGAAACCCTTCGGGAAAAGGTTGTAGTAAGGCAGTATGCTCGTGCCAATAATGGGATATTGGCAGGCGATGACCCTGTATTGGATAGGTCGGAATCCGATAACGACTTGGAATTGAAGAGAGAGGCAGAGGACAAGAAATTGCACAGAATGGCCAAGGTCCACGACTTTTTGGAGATGTGGCAGGGCAGCCACAATCTACATACTAAACAGAAGGAATCACGTGCTTAAATCAAGCAAATGACTGCCGTAGGATACATTTCGGATACGCAAGAAAGCGTCAAAGCATCCTGGTCAAGCTTTCAACATGATGGTGCGGCTGCATTGAAATTGTCGGAAAGATCACCATTGCCACCAGCTTTGTCTGCAAAGCAACTCGCTGGAGGACGAACTCAAGTATTGAATGTTCGGCGAATACGGAGAATTGACCGTCATCCATCCGAAAGTGATGACGACAGTGCACCCGAAAGCGTTTCTGACACTGAAAACTGGCTCTACTGGAACGGTGACTTGGATAATCCAAATGAGAGCGAAGACGACTGTGATGCAGCCAATGAATCAGATGTAGACCTAGAGGATTGCTTCGAGGATCCGGAATGCCCTGAGCAGCGGGATGTGTGTGCCGCTCCAAATATACCCAGATTGATTCGGCCCATAGGGAGGTCAAAGAAATGGCCTGAAAAGTGGTCTGTGACGGTCAATTCTACCGAAACGAGGAGGATTCGTGGAAACCGAAAAAAGTAGGACAGAATGGGACAATTTGTTTTCAGCAGGTTCTTTATGTTGCTTGACTGGGAATTTCACTTACAGAATTATGATGGAAGAATATTGACCAGTTATGTCTAAATGGTAGTCGATAAACACAAGCATAGCAGGCGAAATGTGTTATTCAGCGTGATACATACCTTTTATTATAATGAGAGCGACCCGTGCCAGAATATTACTAAGGCCACAGGATCCAGTCATAATCAGCCCAAAAAGCATCCAATGAGTTCAAATAATCATCCGTACAATTATCAATAGCAGCAGATTTAGACTTGACATTACATTAAAATGAGCGTCAACGGAGCGTCAACGATTTTTGGTTTTATAATTAAGGTAATTGAATATTGAATTGGTCACTGCAATGCAAAACCGACATGTTGGCAGTCTTTATTGGCAAAACATATAGCAACTTGGTCACTGTCCCATTCTGAACATGAGCCTCAACGGAGCGTCAACGATTTTTGATCTTGTAAGTAGGGTAATTCGGTACTGATTTGGCTTCTGCCATTCACACTCAAAGTGTTGGCAGTCTTTATAGGAAAAGCAGATAACGACACGGTCACTGCGCCATCCTGAAAATGAGCGTCAACGGAACGTCAACGAATTTTGGTCATGTAAATTAGGTAATTACCATTCAATTTGGTCGCAAATATACATAACAAACATATTGGCAGCTTTTAAAGACACAAAGGAACGCGACAAGGTGTGGCTGAAATCCCGGATCAGGAGATCGCGCTGCAGCTTCCGTACGAAGTTATGAGAAATAGAGGTTTCGTTTCGAGGAGTGTAGAGATGGAGTAGCCGCAGCGAGATAGTTGATTGGCTAGAAACTAAGAAACAAACCAGAGAAGAAGGAAAGAGATGAAATGATGGTTTGTGAAGTCTTTCTGGATCATGGTGTCGGATGCCGTCCAGCGAAGGTTATTCAACCTTGTCGATGGCGTGATGCAGAGCCGCAATAACCCTAACCCAGTCAGGTACGCACTCACGTACCCACTCAATTGCGTGGATGTGTAGTGGTGGGAGCCGTTTTCCCACCACAACGGTCACTGCCCCATTCTGAGAATGAGTGTCAACGGAGTGTCACCGATTTTCGCTCATGTACGTAAGGTAATTACAAATCAATCTGGTCGCTGATTTACATAACCATCGTATTGCCATCCTTTATAGCCAAAAAGGAAAGCGACACGGTAACTGCCCCATTCTGAAAATTAGCGTCAATGGAGCGTCAACGAATTTTGGTCATGTGAGTAAGGTATTTACGATCCAATATGGTCACGTATATTCATATCCATCGTATTACCAACCATTATAGGCAAAAAAGGAAGTGAAAGGGTCAGTGCTCCATTCTGAAAATGAGCGTCAACAGATCGTCAACGAATTTTGGTCATGTAAGTAAGGTAATTACAATTGAATTTGGTCGCGAATACACGTAATCATCTTATCACCAGCCTTTATAGGCAAAACAGGAAGCGACACGGTCACTGCCCGATTCTGAGAATGAGCATCAATGGAGCGTTAACGGAGGGTCAACGATTTTTGGTCTTGCATCTTGGTTAATCTAAATGTCGCTTGGTGGTACAAATTCATATCCCAAGTAATGGCCGCCTGTTCGGCCAAAATAGTACACCATTTCTTTGTTACCCCATCATGAAAAGAGCGTCACCCAAGCCTCCACAATTTTTGGTATTGCATATAGGGTAATCTGGGTATCACACATATATTTGAGCTGATAACAGAACTATTGACAGCCTTGTAACGCAAAAACACAAAACAGACATGGAACAATACTGATTCCAAAATTATCTATATTTTAATCTGCAAAACATGCAAAAAGTGATTATTGGATGTTGAAAATGCGATTTTGATAACATACTATTATTATAAAGCAAAAAACAAGAGCATTATAGGAATCTACAGATGGACCTGCTGGATAACCCGCTGACAACCCGCCCAATTCAGACGTATAGTGAGATGTCCATCGAACCGTACCCTAATTGACAGTTCGGGTGTATTGACGACACGGACTGCCAATTTGGAAACGGGTCGGTTCCGACCCGTACCCGGACCTGAAGCGCCGGTCCGGAACCGTTGCTAACACTAACCTGGAGTGGACTCTACAGTCATATAGAACAGCTTTCTCTGATGCGAATTACCAGCAGTGCTAAGTAGTACTTAGCAGCAGCAGTAGTGCTAAGTATTGTGCAGACACTATACTTGATTTGCAACCACTTCATGAATAGTAGAAGAAACTAAAAAAGCAGGTAAGCAAGTGACAGAGCATCTTGTTAAATACATTTTATATATAAACAATATTCTGGTCAAAGTGAAACTGATGGAGACAATTGAGCTCCAAGGTAGAAGTCGGGAGCAGGTAGGTGGCTCTGTTGGGAGTGTGACTATCAGGTGCCCTGCTAACAGCTTGTTAGATATGAGCTCGAGATGTGCCCACACCTAACAAGCCACTAACAAGCTCCTTGCATGACACCTTGTAGCCACCCTTCCACCCTCAGCTGCCCATGTCCACCTTCAACTCCCCTCTCCCACCCTCTGCTTGCCACTCTCTCCTTCAGCTTCCTGGTTCCACATCAATCCAATGTTGAGCTCATTGAACTCCATGAGTACTACTTTGACCAGGATATTGTTTGTTACACCTCTGGCAATGGTGACGGTTCCGGGGTCACAAAATATCACTCGATGATAATGTCAGGTGGCTGTTACGATATGCAAGTTGGGGAGAACAGTGTACATGTATTCAATAGTACAGAAAAGAGAAATGGAATGGAGAAAGACTCGAGATATATGTGTGACACATCAGCCCCTGCAGCAGTCAACGTGTATCAGATCAGTATCATATCTCCGGCACAAGTATTCCCGTAACAGTGGCGATGGAATAAGGTTCATCAATTATAAGCCAGCTCTATCGCCACACCAATAACTGCCAGGCACATATCCTTCAACCGCATTATCACCACCCATCCTCAGGTGTTGTGTCAGTTGCAATGCTGTTTTAATACAATCCAAACAGACATCACCATACTCTCTATATAGATAGATAAAGAATGACGCCAGCTATCGTCCCCTCATTACAAGGTAACCCTCGATTGGCAGCTGTTATGGCCAGTAGAATATGGACACTTGAGCATTATATCAAGGAAGACTATTGAATGGTACAAAGAGGTAGATGGTCCTGAAGACAACAGTCTGATAGATACCAATCAGTCTGGATATGTATATCAGAAGGATACTGTTGGTCTAGAAAGACTGGAAGATTGGAGAGATAGCATTTGCTGGGAGGAAGTTCAGGCCAACTGGCTAGCAGAGCAAGGGGATAGGAGGGCGAGAAGATAGTGGGCATTCATCTAGAGCAAAACATAGTTAGAATTAGCACTTAGAGCAGAGGAAAGAGGTATAAAGACCTCTCGATTCTCCACTGATACAGAATGCATCCTTCTTACAACAGAGAACAAGCCTTAACAATATTTTCAAATTAGAAAGCTATTCTACATTTATTCTATTCTGATTACTTTCTGCACCTGAATGAAGCTTCAAAATGAACCATCTATTAGTCCTTGTATAAGTCCAATATCAAGTCTGATAGTGAGACAAGATAAGGGGATGTTTAGACAGGATACTTCTAGTTGAGTGTATCTTGGAGTCGATTCCTCCCATGTTACATTGTTTATATATGAAATGTAGCGAACAAGATACTCTTTGACTTGCTTGTCTCCTGTTCTCGTTTCCTCTAATATTCAAGCAATGGTTGTAGATCAAGTAGTGGCTTAGTCTATACTTAGCACTGTTGATGTTGCTAAGCATAGTTTAGTACTACTGGTGTTTTGTGTAAAGTAAATTATTTCTACCTGATGCTTAGATACATGTTGTATACCATCAGGCAAATCTTGTCTACCTGACACTTAGATACATGTCATACACAGTCAGGTAAATCTTTCCTACCTGACTGTATGTTACCTTGGATGCTTTTTTGCTTTGTTGATTGTCTTGATTGGTTCTCTCTTTCTCGAGGGCCAAAGGCCCGTATATATTCAATCTCCGATATGCGTACATGTATGCTCTATTGAGCCATCGGAATGCAGTAAAGATGGCACAGTAGTCGATTACAGCCTTGCGTATATATACAATAAATTCATCTGGAGTTTAGATTAATCCACCGAGGGCATTCTGAGTAGCATAGCTCATCTCCGAGAGCTAGACCTGGAGCAGAAAGTGACCCCGGGTCCTACTCCGAGAACCATCTACCGGAGATCGCATATTCCTTGCACAAGTTGACGGGATCCAATTTTGAGGCTCGAACTGGTAATCCTACATCTATAGCTTTTTAGCATCCAGATACTTCCAGCTGCTACGGGGCACGCCCTCATCGCGCCCTTCATGAAAGAGAAACTGAAGAAAATCGACTCGGGCCTATGTTGGTGGTGCGAGACGGGGGCAAGGCAGACCAGACATCACTTGTTTACAGAATGCAGAGCGTTCAAGCCACAGATCAGGAGGCTATGGAAGGAGGTGGGGGACCTACTAAACTGAAAACACCCCCTATCGAGACGAATTTCCTATCTGTTCAAAGAGGAGAAGGTGACGGAGGTAGTTCTTCAGTTTTTGAGAGATACTGGAGTGGGAAAGATCCGGAAGCAACCTGTACCAGGCCGCTGGGAGGATGTGGAACGAGAGGAATGGGGGCCCCCATCGGGTGAGGAGGAGGCCCAGAATAAAAGAACGCAGCAATCCTTTGTACATATCAGAGAAGTGAGGAAAGGGGTGGAGGAGATGGGGAAGCTCCAAGAGGCGCCCTCAGAGACGCGGAGATAGGATACCCGACCTCCAAAGGCGGAGGTGGAGGCGGACGGTCATGATCCCAGTGGGTCTATGTATAAGTTACCGTCTATATATAAACGTGATTACACACACACACACACATGTACTGAACGTTCTACATATGCCAAACTTTGCTAAGCATTTAAGCGGCACCAAGCAGGCCAAGCAATGCACACCATAAGTATAATATGCACTGTGAGACAAAAGTATATCATGGCTTGTCTCGCACCAGCCGTTGTTTTACGAGAGCACTTGTGTCCCTCCCAGGCGTCAAAACGATTAATAAGGCAAAATTTATAGTGTTCAAAGCAATGCACACCAGGCTGATCCCATTCGGAACAGGTGGCTATTATTCAAGCGTAGAAGGGCATCTGGTAAATTCTAAAGTTGATATAGGAAAAGAATGGCTGGAATTTCCCCATGCAAAAGAAAGAGCCCACCCGCAACTTAATGTACATGCCGTCATGTAAGCACCCAAGGATATCATACAAGCCGCCCTCATGCAAGTCTAAGATTTATGCCAATATCGTTCGCTGCGGTGGCGATCTCCGAGAATACAATCATTATCCCAACCTCGAGTGATTCGAACTTCGCCGAAATCATGCCGTGGAGCGTTCCCGATTCGTCAAAAACCGGGGCACTGCTGTCACCTGGCTTCACGATCGGTGAGTTGGTAAAAGTTGCGCTTCCGAACAGAGGACAGATCTTGATGCTTTCTCTGCCCTCGGCAAAACAGATAGCCATATCATGAACACTGAAAAGCGTCAATCCCGTTGCAGCGCCCATTTTCATAAGGTATTTCTCGCCCTTGCCGAATTCGCGGTTGTTGCATGTGTACTTCTTGGATCATGAGTCTCAGCACCGTTTGATGTCTTGTATGAAGATGGTGGCTGTATCAGGATATGCATCAGGACCAGGGTGATGCGTCTCATGTCAGATAGAGCATACGCGTACGTATATGGGAGATTGTACATATACGGGCCTTTGACCCTCGAGATAGATCAATCAACAAGTCAAAGAAGCATCCAAAGTAACAGCGGTCCAGCTGGGCACGAGACAGGGTTGAAAGTGCAGTGAGTTTATCCGGCATGGTGGTCCAATCTGAGTAGTGGCGTGCTGCTGAGATTGAGATGGATGGGCGAAGAGCGCTTGGTGGGGAACACAGGCTTTTGGCAACTTCAGGTCTTTCAGACAGCCGGACTTTAATGAGGCAAGAATCCAAGCCTGCCGGCAAGATGGTCTAAACGCGTCCAACAGAGAGATAATCGACGAGGTGCGGATTTCGGTACGCAAGAACCTTACGTCCACGCCTTTCTATCTGCCAAACGTTTCCCCCTGCTTGCTTTAAAAGACGTAGTGTCGCCTTTGCGGCTTCAGGCATTAGCGAAGTTAGAGCTTCTTGCTCAACGTCATGCTTTGCGCCGATCAGTGCTGAAGCCGATGGCGCAAATGCGCGGTCGCCTAAATGGATGATAAGTATGTTGATTGAAGAAATCAGGGGATTGAAACCTACCAATCTGCGCATATCCATGAGAACACTGTAGCATGAGAAGTTCATCGCCAGCATTATGATCCTTCAGTAACGCTCCTATTGTCATCCCACCTTCGCCTCCACGGCTTCCGACAAGAAGTTTTGAGAGAATTTCCTCCCCGGCAATGAGATCCATACACCTGTCACGTACAACGTGCACAGGTGCTCCACTCCATATCAATCCTTTTACCGCTTTTTCAATCGTCTTAGACTGCTCCCAATCGGTCACTAAAATGACGATAACGTATCTGTCAGGCGAAACCTCATGTAGAAACACGAGCGATATTCCTGCAAGGCAACCGAGCTCAAGACGATAGGCGTGAACGAAGGACAGCAGTGTGTGTTTCAGTCCAATTATTTGCTGTCGACTCGTGGGGTTCGAGAAGTGGAGCGTCTTGATGACTCTTGTGCTCTCGTCCGGAGGGTCCTCCCAGTTTATGAGGCCACTTTGGTAATCTACTTGGACAGTATAAGTCTTGTTTCCAAAAAGCCAAGCACTGGGTAGGCCAGTTTCCCCAAATGTCAGGCGTTTTGTGATGGTGACTTTCATGGAATTGTTCTCAATGCTGATCAGCGCAGGATTGATTTTGGCAAGTCGACGGTGGAACTGTTTGACAAAAACCGAATCCGGGGTATCCGATTGCTCAATAATGAGAGGAGGGGACGGGTATTTCATATCGACGTCTTCTATATGCCTGGCGGTCAATCTTGAAACCGTGATACTTTGATCTTCCGATCTGTATCCATCCCTTTCAAACTAAACAACAACAATGTTAGTGATTAAATGTAAAGAAAGCCAAATGGTCGAGGATACTAACCCAAAAAGAGTATTCCCCTCCAGCCATCTGCAGTGTTGTAAGCCAGACATCTCCGTCCTTCTCACATGGGGTTCCCTTGTAGTAATCCCATTGACCGTACACAAAGACCGACCGGGCGCTAGAAGCGGGGCGGGTGAGCGTGATCCTTTAACGTACGGAACCGGGAAGCGAGACATCCACTAGAAGCGAGACAACGATCACCATCACAATTACACCATCAAATTTCCGAAAATCTCCTGCTCAGAGCGACATACAGAGTTCTAGATACAGCGAAAAGAAAGAGAAGAAGAGAGAGAATAAGAAACCAAATGAGAGATCTGTACTTTCTGTTAGCTTGGAGCGAATAGAATTAATAAGAAATAGGACAGCGCACTCTCAGCTCCGCACCAGCCGCTTCCATCTGGAGCAGCCCCACTATTTTCTAGTACGCAAAGACATGCCGAGAGGTCGGTCTGATAGACGCCGGTTGGGGTTCTGTGGTGTATGAAGGACTGGTTCTACCCGGGGATGAGTGGAGGGCCGGTATACCAGGAGAGATTTTGACGAATTTGAGGAGCTAGTTTTGGAACCGGTAGAGGTATCACTGGAAGACGAATACTGTCTAGGAGGTTGCTGGAATCGAACTCGAGGATGCTTTGGAGTAACAGGTACTGATCTGATTTGTTGTGGTACTTTCTTTTTGCCCTTTCTCTTGTTTTCCACCTTTTTCTTATCCTTCTTTTCACGTTCCCTAATGGCTGCAAGTATTTGTTCTCCTTTGAGAATACGGCCACCTTTGATGTGTGGCATGTCCTTTTTGCGTGGTTTAGCTAACTTGATTTCATTTTGCAACCGAGCCATGTCGTGGGTATCGATATTTGTTTCCGTAAGTGCAGACTCCGCAGTATGTGAGAAGCGGAGGATCATGTTACAGATTTGACCGGGTGTGGCAGTTTTGGCGAAGTTCAGATGGTATGCTGTGAACTGTCGCAATTCACAATGTGTATATGGTGTACGCCCAAGAGTAATAGTTGAATCAGGATCATCGGAGGGAAGATCTGGTGCTTGAAGCTTGAGATTGTGCAAGACCTCTCTTGCACTAAATGGAACTATACCACAGGCTTTAAAAGCTGATGCAATAGAGGAAGAAGTGTATGCTGCAGTGCGTGCCTTCTTATATAGAGGATAAAAGGTATCCCGGCTGATATCCACATCTGTAGCAAGGAAGTAGTCCTCTACTGCTTTGGAGTAATGTGATTGTAGGGGTGCGAAAAGTCCGACGTCAAGGGGTTGCAAGAGATGTGTAGAATGTGGTGGAAGACAGTATACGATAATATCGTTATGTTCGCAGTAGCTGACGAAGTCGTATGTAATATGTCAACCATGTCCATCAAGAATTAATAGACGCTTTTCTCCTTGACTATGCTTCCTACTACAGGGATCATATACATTCACCAGCCACCATAAGGCCAGTTCATCATCAGTCCAACCCTTGGGTGATATCGCGAAGTACGCATCAGTATCCTCTGCATGTATATTAACATACCATCCCATACGGTGTATCTTTCCCTTTTCAATTAGCAATGGTGGAAAGACAAAACCATCTGCTGTAACTGCTTCAACTGCAGTGATAAATTCCCGCTTTCCTGATTGCTTTACTCGTGGATTCTTTCGTCCTCTTCGCGTAATAACTTTTGTACGTTTTGAGTAGCCCATGATAAAGCCCTTCTCATCAACATTGGTGATAGCCTTTGGTTTAATATTGTGTTTCCGGATTAGATTACCAAGCTTGCGAAAGTGGTCGGCAATTGTTCAGGGGTTCGAGGCATATGCCCTTTGACGGTCGATTCGGCTGGCAAATTTGGAGGCTAAAAGTGGATGTCGATTTAGAAAACGTGTGATCCAGTTCTTGCCAATTGGATGAATTTGAGTGGACTCCATCTGTACCTGTCATGCTCTTTCATTCTTGGCCATAAACCGAACTTTCTGCATAAGATGATCCAAGCGAGGTGGGAATCCAAAGTCATCCAACCTAAGAATCCGCCGTACTATTGCGCGCTCAGCTGCAGGAGAAAAAATTTACTCGGCCTGGTGTGCAATCTGCCTTGACTGTCGGCCATTTTTGCGATGCCCCAAACTAGATTTGCTGAGGTTATAAGCTGTAGCAGCCTTTTGCAATGACTTGAAAGTACCATCCTCCAGACCATTGAGAGCTTTTTCATAGCGCTCTTCGATACTAAGATGAACAAACTGAAAGCGATTCTTTACACGTGGCATGCTAGTAAGGGTAGAGGCAGTCAGGGGCTGGTATTGAACGAATATTACTTTCAGAGCGGGGTATTTGTCTTCGGATTTGATGCAGTTACCCGGCCGTCTCGCTTCTAGTGGATGTCTCGCTTCCCGGTTCCGTACGTTAGTCTCAGTTGCGAGTGAACAGAAAAATGAGACTAGGCACCTCATTTCCTCTGGACCTGCGGTGGTGGTGGTAGTGGTGGTGGGTCGATTGACTTACTTGGGGCCGGCGTTGGCATCGCACAATTCCACCAGGTACAAGTCGGATGACGTATCAGACATTTCCGTTGAGCACGGGAGAACTTGGCCAGACGAAGGCGAAGAGAAGAGTCGGTTGGGAGATGTAGTGGGGACTGGAGATGCGGAGAGGATGGAGGAGCGGGTGTGGGGAGGATAGGCTGCTGCACAGGATGACGTTGAGACAACGGTTACCCGGATTTTGTCTGTGCGTTCGCACACCTGCTTGTCGGACTCCTCAAATAAACTTTGATGAGCTGCAGCTCTGACAGTGGGGAAATAGTTGTCTCCGCCAAGTCCGTTATGAGGTGAAGGGCATGGGGAGACAGGCGGGAGGAGAAATAACCTACGATGGAAGGATCGAGAGCGCCGGCGGTGTTGATGTTTGGTGTTTCGTCGAGTTGAGTGGGTGGGGTATCTAGAGCTCAAAAAACACAATTACGTCACCATCCATCACTCGCCTGTCCTCGCGAGATTGGCCATGCATGACAGCTACTAAGAGACAGCGAGGACTACACACCTACGATATGGCATATTGGTTTTCAATACTCTGGAGGCATCAAAGTAATTCAATTAGTGCGTGAAGCACTCTATTTAGCCCCCTTACATTGGCTTCTCTAAAAGCCAAAAGATACACCAAAAGCTACAAAGGAAAGGAAAGGAACGAAACGCCAAGAAAACATGATCATATGCACAACCAATCCAAAAGAAAAGGAGACCAAACGCCAGGAAAGCATTTCCAAACCTTGAGCCTTGAACTCTTTAGCAATTGTCTTGCAAATATCAAGCAGGGTTCAATACAAAAATCTCTTTACTTAATAGATACGGGGTACGTGGTGCGACACTGTAATGGGGCGGATCTGGGTACTATGGGGCTCCAGGAGATACGAACAATACTAAGAAGATAACCGACAACGTAAAGTTGGAAATAAAACAAGAGACAAGACTACGATGTGGTAGATTTTGTGGAAAATCCGTATCTACACACGTGGCAAGCAAGGGATCTAATTATAGGTTCAAATAAGGCCTTAAAGCACTCGGAAATAGAGACTATAAAGCAAGAATAGACAAAAGCGTGGTGTTGAGAATGAGATATGAAATACGAAGATGAGGTATGAAGTGAAAGCAAGGTACGGTCCGTGGCAACCGTCGATCGGACCTTAAATCGGAGCCTCTCTCAGCCGCAGCAGCCCTAGCCCTTCCCGTCCTCTCGATAATCGAGAAATCACCCGATCATGTGCGTGGTGTGAAGACCCTGTTTTTCCACCACAACTCCACCCTGGATAGCAATGCGAAGCATACCCGTGCTTCCTCGTCCTCCCGGTCCTCCCTGTCCTCCCAGTCCTCGTACTTGCCCGCTCGTGCCCAGTCCGTTTGCGATCGTCCTCCTCCCGCTCAAACCTTCGTCCCGGCTGCGATCCGACTTGTCCTCCGTGTCGCCTGCGTGGATGCCCTTGCTGCAGCTGGCAGCCCTATTGTCAATCGCCCGTGCGGCAGCCAGCTCCTCTCGTTCGTCACTTGGTCCTCGGTCGCAGACGGTCTGCCTGGTACATGTAGGTGGTGATGGCTACGAGGTCTTGGAGGGCGGCGATGGTGGCCCTGGCGGTAGGTGCAGTACGAGTGGTGCTGGTGGTGCTGTCCGTGCGGTGTGGAGACTGAGAGGGTCTGGCCAAAGAGGGTTCCGACCATCTCCGTTTCCCATCCACAATCGAGGTCGCCAGGGTAACACACGATATTCAGTGCCGATCTCATCCTGAGGAGCTTTGGAGGTCGATATAAGAGGGAACAAGAAACGAGGATCCAGATGTCATATATGACAACGGCGTTTTCTCGATTATCGAGAATACTCGAGCGCGTACGTGCTACAACTTGCAAAGGTAGATGGGACCCGGCTAGCGGGCCTAATAGATAGATAGATAGAAAGTTTATATGGTAGAGAAGCAAGAAGAGAGGTGATTAGGAGGTTAGGTGAGGTGCAGCAGACAGGTAAGAAAATCGAGGTAGAAAAGCTATAGCGGTACATGATCGCCCTGTTGGCCAACCCGATCGGATCACCGGGTAGCACTCGCGCTACCACCCGATGTGTAGTGTTACGATATGGAAGTTGGGGAGAACCGTGTGCGTATATTCTATGGTACAGAGAAGAGAGAAGGAGAAAGACTCGAGATATATGAACGAGACATCAGCCCCTGCAGCAGTCACCGTGTATCAGATCTGTAACATATCTCCGGCACAAGTATACCTGTAACAACCGGTTCAGCGGGGTATGCGAGTGATTTTTCGTGGTTCGTTGTTTTTCCGCTTTTCAATGGTCCTTGGGTAATGCCGCTGGGGGACGTTCATCAAAAGTTACTTATCCATTATCTTTGGGAAGTGCAAGTCCATAGAAATTGTTGTGGTCTCGCTGTCGCAGTATTCTTGTCGACATTTTCGGATTTTTGAACTGCAAATATAGTGGCTACACTCCGACAAAACCAGCTCTGTTTATTACCACTCCGGTACATCCGCACCCCTAGAACTCGCTAGAATATACCTATTATACTACCAAATGACTTTACAAAGTCTCAGCCCATCATTCCATAATTTAGTTGCATCACCGTGGTTTCAGTGTGCGGGGGTCGGTTGCCATGGCCCAAACGGTCTGGGAATCGAAAGTTACGATCCATGGGATACCTCGATTTAGACAGCTACTCATGAACACCCCGGAGTGCCTTAGGGAGGGCAAAGTCACTACCAAAGGGTGTATCGAGCACCAATTTGTCGCGTTCGGAGGGATTACAGTGTTGTTTATGGAGGTTAAATTGGTACTCGGCACCCGTGAGGAAAGGGTGAATGCGATTGCACAGGTATACTCCCCCACCCTCATATGGTGTATGGTCTCGCTCGCTGACGTAACGAACTGCGGTGATAGGTTCTAGCCGAAGGTGACGCCTGTGACTACTACAACTTCACGGGTGGCTTACAGGTTTCAATCTTCGGCATTCTAACTGATGGGACATGTTTTCAATTCTTCCGCTTCGCGAGAAACACCGCAACCCGCCATTTGGACGAATCAATTGTGTGTCAGCGGGCCAATACAACGGGCGCAAGATATTCTTCCTGCCAGATATCCGGGCATATGAGGGCCCTCGCGAGTTCGTCCATGGCCTCCGCCCCATCATCGAGATTATATATAATATCTTGGTTACTGCTTATATGGAGTCCATCGAAGCCTTCTATCAACTGTCCCTCCGAACCGCTAAGAAAGGCAATGCCATTACTTCGACCGATCATTGGTATAACTCCGCCAGGATCAGCCTTGAGGCACGTGAGGGAGCAATTGAGGCTACGGAACAGAAGGCGGACAGCGCAGCTATCGACGCATGGGATTTGTTGGGGCAAAGCGTGGAGGCTGCGCGGGGGAATGCAAGGCTTAATCACGAATGGACCTTGATTGGCGTATCAAGGCGAGATCTGGAAACAGGTCCTGAAGGACGTTTGGTTTTTCGGTGTTGATATTGGGGTAGTCTTTGGTGTCGATAGCGTTAGGCGAAGCGCCACCGATGTCTGAGCTGGGGATACATGATGTTACAACATTGGGTGGGAAATTTTACGGGAGTCAACGCGAAGCCTTCTCGAACACATGTGATCTATGTCTCCCGCTGGTCTGCCATAATCTTCAGAGCTCGCATGCAGACAATAAACTTGATTACACACACACAGGTCTGCAAACTTCGGACTAGGTTTGCAAACTAAACTATAATTTCGCGATGCCTTTTTGCAAGAGGCGCTTCCAGAAAGTGTTATGACCAGCTCTCAGGGAAGGGGACACACAAGGGAATTCGGTCTGCTGTACTTAAATTGCACCTTTGATGAATATAATCTCAGGTGGAAGTAGTCTATGCCACCTTTGTCTTACAGTATTTAGGACATATCTGTTTCTATACGTGAATGTATCTGAAGAGACACATTTCGAACGATGGCCACTTACACCGACGCTTTGCAACGTCTCACTGTCCTAAAATCGTTACCGGGCCTTACAGATTGTCACAGTAGGCTTTGCAGTGAACTACCGATGTCCACAAGGATTACCAAGTGCTTATCCCCTGGATCGTAACTTTCCATTATCGTGCCGTTTGTCAGTTGCAGCCGACTCCCCCGCGCCCCGAAACCACAGTAATGTAACTAAAATATGTAACGACGAGTTGAGAATTTGTAAAGCTAATTGTTATGTGATAAGTAAATTCTGGCGAGCTTTGGGAATGATGATGGCGGTGGTTTGCTAGTAATAGAGCTGTCTTTAGATGTGGTGTAGCCGCCCCCCAAGTCCCTCCAGGGCCCAAAACGAGTACTTCATCAGCAACACTCCAATATGTCCTACAGACCTGCCACTTTCCAGGGTAAAGAAGGGACAGCTGCTTGTGATACTTCCATTTTTAGCAGTCAAAATAATAAAGGAAAGCCGAAGAAAAGGAAAGCCGAAGAAATAGCAAGTTGCTAAACATCACAACTATCTCCCCTCCGGCTCCTCCCCACTGACCGGGGGGAAAGTGCCGACAGTCAGAAACCTCTGGAACTTGCACGTTTTGCATTGTCAAGAAGAAAAAATGCGAACCCTACAAACAGAAGTTAGTTTACATGTGTCAGCAGTGCCGATCTGATAAGAGAAAGGTATGCGCTCTCCTTAGCTTAATACCAAGGTCATGCTCTGATATTTGCGTGATTCTCAATTCCTTGCCCCAGTATCACCCAGAAAAACGTGGAGATTACTAGAGCCATCAATTACGCCCTCGGATATGGGGACCTTGGAAAAAATCGTTTAGTTAGTTTGGCAGCCGGCCTTATTTACCTGCGGTAGGCTAGCGCAACGCTAAAAGTAGCCGTCTACAGATTATCGTTTGGTGTCTATTTTGATCGTCGTAGATGTCAAGAAACCTTCTACATACTCGTCTGTTCCATCTCAGCTCGTTTGCTACTTTGGTACGTTTTGCTTTTGTTACTGCAACGATACTGGGGAATCCTCATGGTAAGGATACAAACGTTAAGTAGGTGAGCTGCAAAGCAGCGTCGGAAGTAGTCATTACTGTCCATGGCATTACATCAGATTCTCGCTATTGGTGCCGAAGAACGGGAAGGCAAAGGCATAGGTAGCTATCATATTTTGGCCGCGGGTTTGGTTTCTCTGGGGTTCTTGGGTGGGTTATCCCTCACGGTGTTTCTGGTTCTGTTCAAGATAGGTTTCCTGCCTTTTCAATGTTCTAGATGTCAATGTTCTAGATATCCATTTCCAGCACCAATAGAAACCATCTCTTTATCGCCGAACTTGCCTTCTACCCCTCCATTGCTAACGTTCTTCCAGTGTGTAGTCAAAGCGTCTGTATCTAGTGCTCTGAGGGTCATTGTCCAGCGTCTGCAGCTCTCTGATAAGTAACACTTCTCACTGATTACACAATTCTAGTGCTTTGATATCAATCATACCGCTGTCTTCCTTTCTTCACATCTCTTTTCGCCCCAACCTCTTTCTCCCGTCATAATTTTCTTCCCCTCCACTTTCTCCCCTCTCCGTATATCTCTTCTCCGTTTCTCCTCTCCTGCTATCGTACAAAAGTTACCACCTACATTGACGGATACAAATATATAACGTATCTTACGGTGTAAAGCGACACGACGGGGTAAGGCGACAAAACCACAGCAAAAAATGTCGAGAAAAATCAAAATATTCGAATTACCATACAGCAGCTGCATTGACGGGAGGCAGCGACGAGATGGGGGGGTTTACGGGAATGGTGTTCAGGCGCTGGGATTTCGGGGGCAATATACATCCATACAATACAAAGCGGATCTGAGGTCACATCGTGGTCCCGCTTTTCTGGACCTTCTTGGCACTATCTGCCGATGACGTGAACATCGCTTCTTCGAATCCGGGTAACATTCTACCTGATGTGAGTGCAGATACTTTTGTTTTGTCCAGCACCTGCGTCGCGTGAATACTCACTGGACAACCACGCCCCCTTATCGGCAATTTCAACCCGATTGAGCCGTACAACACAACCGAGCGCACCGTGTTGTATTCGGATAAAAAAACGACGGGCGGGGTCCTAGGTTTAAGGGTGCTTGGGTTTTGATGCTGAGTGAGGATTGGTTCAGCTGTACGAGTACCGCGTCTTTGAGTCTTTGAGTCTCGTAACCCCCGTAAAAAACGGGTAACTTCAGGTAACTACATCCATATGCCACTCGGTCTAGCTTCTCTTGTTCCCCATTCATCCATCACCCACTCACACCATGGCTAAGAAACGCAAGCGGCACCGAGAGCGAGACCTCGCTACAGGTCGTTTTACCAAACTTCAAAGGCGCGAGTCTCCTATCGTCGAGGCCCGAGACCAAGACGCCCTCCTTACCACCACTGACAGTTCCACGTTGCAACCATCACAGGAAGCCCACCATCCGGCATTGCCCTCCAGACCCGAAACTTGGGGGTAGCCCCAACCTACCATCAACTTCATACTCTTCAGCGGGATTTGGAATTTCAACCAACAGTTCTGTGTACAGCGGGATGGAGGCCTCTAGGATGGTGGCTATAGAGGAGCGTGTCAAGGAGATTCCCGCCATTCAACGGTGGTGCAGCAAGCTTCTGACAAAACATTCGGTGGAGAGCTCTTATTGTCTAATCGCAGGAATAGTTAGCGAAGAAGGATCCATTGCGCCAACATTGATTATCGGCTACCCCGATACAAAGATCATCCCAAAGGAACGTCCACCATTTACGATCGAGTATCTCTATAAGGAAGACGAAATACAAGACGTCGTCGGATATAGGGATTGGGCAGCGGGAGTAGTGGAAGAGAGGGAGAAGGTGTCATTGGAGAATGTCTCGCTAGGAATCAGAGATTGCATTTCGGAGGCTGGAAGTTTTGGGGGGTACCTTAGGGATTCCGATGGCAACTTATTCGGGCTCACGGCCGCGCACTGCCTTCCTGACGCTCTGCCAGGGACTGAAGTGGTTTCTCCGTCGACATTAGAATTAACGGGGCGATTGAACCTTATCGTTCCATACACCAACCACAGCCCCGAGCAACTAGCAACCAGGAAATGGCGCCAAGAAGAGGCAGACGGATTACTTCAGAGGTTTGAGCGGCGTTCGGACCCTGAAGGAGTACAGGTAGTCGGTGCGGGCGGGGATATTGAGAGAGTCAAGTTGGTCGGCAAGAAGTTTGGGTCAGTTGTTGCAACAAAATTCGAGGACACAGCCGGCCTTCTTCAAATCCATAACGAAGAATTGCTCTCGCATGGGGCGACATCATTTAGCGAAGTGGACCCTGCGCAAAAAAGTCGGTTAGATTACGCAATTTTCACTATCGACATTGGAAGGTGGGAACTCCGGCTTGAGTAACTCTGTCAATAGTGGCCTGAGATGATATAGGTATGGGCACAACCTTTTTGAGAATGAGAAAGTGTCTAAGGCTGGACTTCTGGAGCCTGGAAGTCAATGATTCCACCAGTCCGGACGGACCCGGTCTGGGGTAGGGCTCAGTACGGTCCGGTCCAACCGTTAGGTCGGACTGGACCGAGCCCAAGACTGGCAGTCTGGGGCTGGACGGGCTTGGTCTGGACTAGTCCGCACACACTTGCAATTTCGACATTGTTTCTTAGTCAAGTACCACTGAAAACATGACTCATCCTCACATTTATCACCGCACACCTCCGGATACCCACTCTGGGTGAAATTATGACAGTTTTGACTGTATATTTGGTGCCATCGAGATATATTCCCCCCATTAAAAGACCGATACAGTGAAAAAATACCCTAAACCTGGACACTGTGCTGGACTGGTCCAAATCAGTCCAGGCCAGTTCAGTCCAGGTTCAGAAAAAGCGGGGATTGGTCCGATCCTGGTCCAAAAATTACTCGGACTGGATTGGACTGGACTTGGATGGACCCGGTCTGGACTGGTCCAATGCTGGACTGATGGAATCATTGCTGGAAGTTCCGTTATCAAGTGTGGGCGAACGACCGCAACGACCTATGGCAAAGTAAACTGCATTTATCTGCAGAGGTGGATAAGTGGAGCAGAGACCACCGAAATCGCAGTGGTTGGGCTAGCCGAAAGTGGAGTATTTGCAAATCGGGGGGATAGCGGTTCGGCTTTACTTCTTGAACAGGAAGGCTCGCTATGGGCTGCGGGAATGGTCATGGGGAAGAATCGTCAGAATGAGTTTGTGATTGTGACTCCCTTGCAAGCAATCATTAGGGACCTAAAGGAAACAACTGGTGTACAATACTCTTGGGATGGTTTTTTCTAATTGGGTTTTGAGGCCCTGTTCAGGGACACGGGGGAAGTGGGGGATACAGATTCAGTTTTAACTATAGATGACCGTCGACGGCAGCATAGTGATACAGGCGTGCAAAAACCTCGAACCGACAATTAACGCGGGACAACCACAATGAATAAAAAGACCATATTTTTACCATTAGCTCTAAACTCTTCTATTACTGGCCAACAATGTTACTGTGTGTGTGTGTAATCAGTTATATTTATCAAGCAATATGCGACCTCATAGATCATGACAGCTCCCTACATTTTTCTGTTTTTCCCAGATCCTATCTGGTGCCTTATTTCATGCATCAAAGCCGGCATCCCAACACCCTTAAGGAAAACACAGAAAACAACAAAAGAAACCCGTCACCCCGAGTTATGAATGTCGCACTATTCCTCCTCTTCTTCGTCCCAGTCCGGCCCCGGGACAGCCCGTGAACAATGTTACTCATGTTCGAAATATCCTACTATCCATCCCCGATTAATCTTTCCGCTCAGTCACAACTCTAGGTATCGAGCTATCGAGATCATTTCTTACTACATGAACATAGTTAGGAGCAGAGAACTAAAAACACCCCGCAATGATTCTGCAATAAACCTGCATGCGAGTCATTCACCAGGCAAGGGTACAATCAAATAGCTTCCCTTTACCCGTGAGCTCCACGGACCTCCTCTAATTCATGAGCAAGTATCTGGTTGAGCTAGTGGGCAGAAATGCATTCCTAATACGAGGTCACACCCTCAGCGGTGGCCGTTCGTGGAATTATACTAGGTGCCCAGCGGTCATTAGAAGCATTCAAAGAGCTATGATCATCAATGGATTGTCGCTAAATACATATCAGATAGAAAATATTGGTTTCTCTCAGTCTTGGTCCCATGCTTCCACTACCCCTCAACTCAATTTCGACCATTGTCTTTATCGTGAGCTAATTGAGTGTCTCAGTCCTCTTATGCATCGAGTACGCAGCCCTTACGGCACAGTTGATAACATCCGCAATTACTAGCTCTATTAACACACGAGACCATCGCTGATAACCATTGCACGCACCCTCGAGGTGATTGTGCGAGTTAGCAATGTCCTCCTACCGGAATCCCAGCCATTTAGTGCCTGCAGTCTTCTGTATCCCACAGACACACGATTTCCATGGGGCAGCGTTGGCAACAGTCCAGTCCGGTCCTGGGTTCGGACCAGACCAGACCATGGACTAGTAGTCCGGGGACCGGTATGGTCTGGACTGGACTTGGCCCAACCGGTACATGCAGTGTTCTCAACCGTCCCGTCCGACGGCCGGGGACGGCAGTGCCGTCCGAGTTCTTACTGGGACGGACGGGACGGCGCAAAATCCGTCTGTCCCGTCCTAGCATATAAATGACGGCTGGACGCCCGTTGTCTGCCGGGGACGGTGAAAACACCGTCATCGGCAGTCATCCACCGTCCCCGGCCGTTATTGGGCGGTTACAGGATATACTTATATGATTAGCAATTTAGTCCTGAGAGCGCGTGGTAAGAATTATAATTGGATGTATCTATGCATAGTAGAGTTAATAAGTATTCCTGCCATGTCTGATGAACCAGAACGTATATTCCACAGTGCAAAGTTGCTCATCAGTGACTGTTACTTTGGATGGCTCAGTGACTTCTTGATTGGCTTGATTGGTTCTCTCTATCTCGAGGGCCAAAGGCCCGTATATGTACAATCTCCCATATGCGTACGCGTATGCTCTATTGACCTGAGACGCATCACCCTGCTCCTGATGCATATCCTGATACAACCACCATCTTCATACAAGTCTTCATTCTCATACAAGGCATCAGACGGTGCTGAGACTCACGATCCAAGTACACATGCAACAGTGACCTACGCAAGCGCTTGGCAGATGATGTCATACAAGCATCTGAATGCCTGAAATCGTGGATACAGCAAGACTTGATCAACGGAATCAGACATTGTATAGATAGAACCGATGCTAAAGGACCTTGCTTCAAGGTCAGGATAATTGTAATGAGTTTTATATGAATATTATGTACACTGAGAAAGATCCATGGATGTCGACAGTTGACGGCCGGGGACGGCGAATGCTCAGTTCCCGGCCGTCCTATCCGTCCGTCCCCCTCCTGACTCGGACGGACGGTGCCGTCTCCGTCCTTCGTGATCCCGGACGGGACGGCTGAGAACACTGGGTACATGGCATCGGTAAATAGAAGTTACACTTAGGAACTCGAATGCCCACAGGGGATTTTTCTAGAGCATGTAAATACATTAAAGGGCCTTCCTGTGACCTACTGCCGGTGAGAACAAGCTAGAATATCCTGCAACAGCGGATGCCCGAAAATTGTTTCCCTCTCCATCATTTCTTCCTTTTCCATTGATTTCAAACAAATAATAGCCTCCAGTATACTACTCTTCATATGGTTCCACGTATCAGTCAATATCAGTTTACGGCTAGAAAACAGCCGCTCCGCATCAGCTGTCATAGCCGGAATGGAAAGAATATTAAGAGCCATAACTGCAAGTTTAGGATAGACAGCTCGCTGTCCCCACCAATATGGAGTGACATCATTGACCGCCGGATCAGTGGGACTATTAATAAAGCGTTCGGACTCATCCTCTATACATCAATATTCAAAGTCAGCAGGCTGTTTCCATTCTTATATAAATCCAGAGAATATTCGTACCAATTTGAACCCCATACCGAGCACGCCTCCATTGAGTGAATTCATCCTCAATGTCTAGATTCGGTCTCTGAATCTCGCTTCCTGGACGAGATGGTTGAGTTTTATACTGCTCTTGCCAAACCTGGCGGACAGCACTCATAGCCTGGGTTGCTTCATGTTCAGTCCACTCATTGAGCTGAATACCCGTTTGTTTGTTTGTAATCATATTGCATTCGGCCGCTGGCGGCCATGGCATATCCAGTACATATTTCCTCCCCGCTTCTTCCATAACACAAAGAAACAAAAGCAAAGTCGCGAGTCCTCTTCCCCTCAACAAAAGAAACCGCCACACACAAAAACAACATCAACTTTTACACCCCCCCATCACTCAACTCCTCGTGATCTGAGTTCTCCGCCTCCTCCACCACTCCGCTAATTCTGCCGACATCTGGACAAGATACAAAATCCATCAGTGCCTGCGAACATTTTTCTGCTGCAAAAACAAGAGACATTGGCAACGAAATCTTTGGCTTCTTCAAAACCTTTTCAACGCCCTCATACCCCTCCTCCCCCTCTTGCCCATCAACCCAAAGCCTTTTTTGCTCTCATTTCCATCTTTTGCACCACTTAAAAAGGTGGTCTCTTGTCGGATATTCATGCCCACACCACCAGCATTTCATATCTCTTCTCTTTCCGATCCACAATAGGTATTTCGCAATCAGTGCATGTCCTGACTTAAGCTGATAAAACCTCGCCGCAATCGTCATTTTGGCACCCATCACCGCACTATTTCCTCCCCTCTTCACCAAATCATACCGATAACTGTGCTTTGACTTCTTCCCCAACTTTATAAGTTCTTCTTTGCTTTCTTCCCATTTCACTTCAATTAACCTTCGGCTAATATGGGTACAAGAAAGATGAGCTGAAAAAAGGTAGCAGATTTTGCGTTTCGGTATAACCTCCGCAATACTTATATGCCGCTTTTGTTGCTTGCTGATCCACTTCTTCATTGCCTTCTATTCCCTTATGAGCAGGTACCCACCGGTAGTCTAGCTGAATATTTTTTCTGGCTAATGCATCGGTCCAGTTCATAGTTCGTAACGCTAGTGTAACGGGCGGGGTCGGGCGCAGGTGATATGGATGTTGCAGGACTGAACTCGAAGTGCGTATCGAGGAACAAGAATCAGAATATTTTCCAAAGTCGTACTATTGCTTGCTATACAAGAGAACGAGTAAAGAGAGAAGAAAAGGAAA
>Ga0307515_10003123_pt1 | contig 35009 bp, 41 predicted proteins | sample 17_EM_MG_FD_194513 | JGI IMG/M metagenome (GOLD analysis project Ga0307515, IMG submission 194513) | Populus trichocarpa ectomycorrhiza microbial communities from riparian zone in the Pacific Northwest, United States - 17_EM | ecosystem: Host-associated > Plants > Roots > Unclassified | place...
AATATTCCATGGTGTGAGCCAATCAGCTCCCTCTGATCACAATATTCCGCATTGGAATATCTCAGATTTTCATGAGATTTTCGAACTAATTTTCCCATAAATTTTCATATAGTAAACTAAAAAGGAAAACATGGGGAAAATTTAACTTAGTTGTGCCATAAACAGGGAATATTCTGGGGTGGAAAGGGTCCCAATGCCCACTGTGTATGATGAGGTATGCTTGACTAGTTCCACAAGTTGACGGGCGATTCACCAAACTCACCCCATTTGCAGAAGCGAAGGGGACCATTCCAATCCGAGCCCGTACTCCGTGCCTTTTCTATTTACTTCACCTCCCATGGGATTCAAGCCCCGATCCCTACCACCAATCCTGGTGATGGACTCCGCCCAATTGGTGCATTGGTCCTGGCAGCCACGGCCGTGAGTAGGATCGCTCCATCAATAGCCCATCAATACTGACCCATATCTTAGGTGGAGCGAGGATATTGTATGCATGACTCCGGAGACTATGTCGCACATAGCAACAATTTTTCTTCCTCCAAATGGCTCAGCACGACGGATTCATATGTTGAAAAAATCCAGAAGGATCTTACTGGCGACAACTGGACCCAAATTTTCCAAGGGCTGCATCGCCTCCGGGACTCTTGTGTGTTAGCTGATCAGATCCAACTTGGGGCTCCCCTACTCCCGAGGCAACGTGAGGCGTTGCTTCCTGCTGACCCTCCAATCCCACCACCCTCAGATTAAAGTCCTCTCATTCGTGTTGCATAACAGGTACCTGACCGAACACGTACATACAAGTTCCCCTAGCTACTTTCCCTAGTTTTCGCTCGAGATTATTTCTTATTAGTTGCTCTTTAATCCCCTCATTAATACATCTTATTTTCAACCCGTAAATTGTCTCGGAAATAAGGGGTCCTTCATTATAGAAGGTAGGACTTGGGTTATGCAATTTGAATTACCGGTGCTTATTCGACGATAATCCCGTATAACCGCGGAAAAAAGGAATCATCACGTTTACTGATGCGCCTTGTGACCTTCTTACAGGTAAACATTCAACTCCAGGAGTGGATGTCAACAGATGTACATTCCTTCGGGTTGGACACCAAGTCAGGGAAAATAAATTGGTTCATGTAGTATGATTATGAGAAAGCGAACCGAAACCTGCCACCTCGAATGAAATGAGGAATAGCGTCCGTGTCGGCAGACAGGATACCCACCAAACCGCGATCGATTACGAATCCGGAAACGCTCTCATGGCAAACAAGGGTTCTGTCGACAAAGACGGAATTTTTCCTGTGTGTACGAGATCAGAATCTGTCCTAATAACTGGTTAGAATGGTCGTTATGAACAGGCAACCTTGCACGGCAGTTAGTGATGGTCAATCAGGAACTCAGGGAGTTTCTCATGGAACCCCAATGTGCGACAACCAGGTTGGGGCAAATCGAGACAGTGCTTGGTTTTATTTTACCTCTAATTTTAAAGCGCTGGCCAGTCCTAGAATGTACCTCCTGATTCTGATGAGTGCTGAATGTGGGTCTGAGTCTGGCCATCAGTGTCAAGTGCGTGTCATTTAATGAGTGTTTATCTGAAGTGGGAGCGTGTATTACATTCTAGTAAGAACATGCAATGGTGGGTTGGTGGCATGTGAGAAAACATGAGAATCCAATAACTAGGAAGGGAAGGCAAACGCGTACATTCGAGCCCCCTGTTGTACAAAATAACGGGTTAGGGCTGTTTGAGCTGATTATATCCAAGTTAGACCAGAAGGGTAGACCATTCAGAGATCGATTTCTAACATGGTGCAACGTATTCTTCGCGAGGGACGACGCTGAATGGATTTGATCGAATCTCGGCTAGCGTAGAGTCGAGCTTGGTGGGGTGAGACATCGTAGGCGGTGGACCTGATCTGAAATACCCAGTTGAGACCTGTCATTCGGTGCACGTTTGAAAACTCACCCAGGAAGCTCGATCAGGGTAACGCTAAGCTGGAATCGACCGCGGATGCGGACACTGACGTCAGGGAACAAAAAGTATGTTCCTTGACGACCGTGTAAATCCCTGAATGTTTGAGGGGACGAGACTAGGCTCCCATAGAGCTGACCCGTTGGATCCAATGGTTTCGTTTGAGTCGCGTGTCCCCCGCCCCCGGGAACCGGAATTAGGGAAAGGTGGGCGATTAAGAAAGACGACTCCCCCTCTCTATGGTTGGTTGGTATATGTCCACGTATAACAAGTAAGTTCTTACTCAGGGATTGCGTTTCCGGACGCATCGCGAATCGATAATTGAACGATCAGTGGAGGGGCCAGTGGCAGACGTGACAAGGATGAAGAACCACATTCGGCCGCTTTCTGTGGCTGTTGTACAACGTCTAAGTCGTAAAATAAGGGTGGTCTCAGTCGGTTGCCGTTTAGGGGAGAATGGAGAGGAAGAGAAGGTTTAGACTGGTGGGGCGACAATGGGCTCTTGGTAACATGGATACGATGGGAAGATGAGCTCATTGTCTCTCATAAGGGGAGGACACGGCGGTTGGACAGTCGGCAAGCGACCGGTCCATCAACAGATATAGGACACCCGTGAACACGGACGCGATGAGGGAATTAATGAAATTAGGGGGTGTACCGCATCCTTGACATAAATATACGATAGGCGGTTAGACAGTCTGCTTAAGGAAACTCCAAATGCCAGCGAGACCAGACATGAACGTTGCAGCTGCCAAGGCGGGCTTTACACCAGCTAGATTGGAAATATGAGCAGTGGGATTGAGGATAAAAGACAAAAAGAGGCACCTGTTGATTTGTAAATCGCTCCGGTGAGTGCCCCCGCGACCATGCTTCCAGCAGCATCGTGCCTTCCTCGCCAGTGATCAATTGAAGAGTTGATCCCGTTGTAGACTAGAGCTAAACGAGCATAAGAGTCAGGAGCGGAAGACACGAGGCGTTGAATTGACATACCCACGACACCAGCAGAATTACCGATGAAGGTCCCTCGCCTGGTGACGGAATTGAGAACACTGTTTATGCGCAGGCGAGCATTCGACACTGCAATTGGACGACGAACTCCTTCACGCAAACCCCAGACGCCACCAACGCCGAGCCCTGGGGAACACGAGTGAGCATGTGACGAAACCGAGAACAATAAGATTGATGATAAGGTGGGAGTGAATGATATGCAATAAACGAAACGAGTCGGCAACTGGTCCGACAAAAGACCAAAATTGGATAAAAGGCAGAAGGGGATGTGATATGAATGAAGAAGGAAAGGAAAACGAAACTGACCAGTGAGGTACATGGTCCCGGTCCCATAACACAGGTCGTCGCTCCAGCCTCGTGATGGAATTGCTGTACCAGAACCAGGAAGTTCGTTCACTTTTTCATCTTCAAGCAGGAGGTAGTCCAGATTGTCGCTTAAACCGGACATGGGGTGAAGTTTTGCAGGATCGTAGGCTCCGCCGAGCAGCAGGTCTGCTGCGGTGACAGAGGCCGCGGGGCCATCCGAATGGGAGAAGGTTGCATTCCGTAATATGTCTGTGGTGTCCTGAGAGGCAGCCATCGTATTTTTCTATGCTCGGGGACTGGTGACCAGCTCCTCACAGGTCGGAGAGGGGGCAACTTTTCGTGGCACGGGAGAACGGGTGATCGGCATATGCCGGCGATTGATCCTTCCGAAGTCCCGTCAGCCGCCGCTCTATTCCGTCCAGAGTTACTTACTTCCGAACTGCGTGCTCGGCTGCCAGAAAGACAATAAGGTCGGATGTTTAATACAATCCTGAGGCCGTTCGTTCGGTCCATGGTCGCGCCTCGCGGTGTCCGCACTCACCCTTTCGTCGTCTATCACCCCAATCGGACCTATTTCACAACGAGACGTACGTGGTTTGACGCGCTCTTAGCCTCCTGCTCGCCTGTTCACATCTATCCCAGGTTTTGCCACGTCTACAACCCCACACTCCACCGCCTCGGACCCGGGAGAGGTGCAAGCGAACCAATGTCTCGAGCAGGGAACCCAAAAACTAGAGGAGGGTGACATCGAGGCAGCGAAGGCTCTGTACAAACGGAGTGTCGAAATAAAAAAGACCGCATCTTCCCTATTCAATCTGGGAGTTACCTACTACCATCTCAGTGAGTCTTGAGTCACTGTCCCTCCTCACATCTAGATCCGATTTGTCCAGAGGAGTATGATGACGCTATCGATGCCTGGAAAGAATCCATTGCACTGCAACCATCCAGCCCCGACGCCCACACCAGTACGCCTCTCTCTTGACTTTTGGCTGCCCCCTTTGATTATATTGATGTCAATAGATCTGGCGAGTGCTTATATAATCTCGCCCATTGCCCGTCCGGACCTCGCCCTCCAGCACCTGCAGTACGTGCGAACAGCAACGGCCGTGAAAAACACGCTTACTCTTCTACCCAGCATCGCGTCATCCCTCGCGCCAGAAGACCCAGAGATAGCTTTCAATCTTGCCGCCGTGCTGGAAGCCTGTACGTTAAACACCCCCTTATTGGATCACTGTGTCACTCTTTTGACAGGCGGTCGTTTGGAGGATGCCCTGACGTACTACAAACGGAGTAAAGATTTTGGCGTTGAACGTGCTGCGGTGCACATAAGGAATGTACGTTTATCTTCTTCGTCACGCCTCATGGTCGTCTCAAGAACATCACATGTAGGTAAGCGCCAAGATTTTCGGCAAGAAGATGCAGGAGGCGGAAAACACTAAAGTTCCGGAATGATGAATCTCGGACCAGGGATGGGTCTCATGACCCACCCCTACGGCACCGTCGCTCCAGAAACGACCACCTTGCACACGACTCAGCGGCGTCTGCCAGCGGAGCTCGATCCGAATCCCATAGAAAACACACGACGCAGTATCAGTGGACAGTGTACGCGATTCTGATCTACCTTGTTACATCAATGCATCCATTTGGACACGCCCCAATTGTTGTCCTGCATAGGTTCGAATCCATGGTTGTCCTGTAGCTTCCCCCGTTGTCCCCACGACTGTACCGAACGGCTGTGCCTCATGTGCATGAGCCCCGATGCGCGGTTACCATCGATTCCGGGGACGGTACATAATGTTTCCCAGTGCCATCCGGGAGCGACGACAAAATCCTCTTCGTCTGCTATGCAGACTTTTTTTAGAGTGAGAAACAGGGTCCTGTGTTTAAATAAACGTGCCGGCCAGTCCTCTCGATCAATTGGGGAGGCAATTGTCCCCAAGTCTGACTTCGCCTGCTTTTACCCTATCGAACTGCCGACACCCTCCCCGTCCGAAGAACCAGCTCCGTGTAGTTTCGACACCACGCCTTGGGAGAATTGAGAAACGAGAGCCGTTGTGCGTCAAGCATGCTATTGAACGGCTCGGTTCTACTATTTTTACGCGCAGGTCGGACCAACCACCCCACTCCAATCTCTCCAACTGCACCGCAGGATTTGCATCGTTCCAAATTGTTGCCAAATATCCTCCCTGCCCTAGCACACAAACCAAATCAACGCGGCACGTAAATTTATTTCTGGGTATGATATCCTCCGATTCTGAGCCCAACTGCGTTGGCTCGCAAGTCTCGACTTTTACCAATGACAAGTGCCCCTCACCCATCGGATATCCCCTGTGGCTTAGATTCCTCTAACCTGCTTAGGACCGCATCGATCTCGCCCGGCGACCAGTGGGGCGATGGGTGGTCTGATGGCTTTAGATACAGAATGTTGTTATACCCTTCGTCCAGCTGGGGGTACCGAAATTGGGAATAGAATCGACTCAAAACCTCGGAGGCATGTTCGAAGTCCCTTATCGTTGGATGGTCAACACCTGTTATTGATTGAGGATAGTGATCAATGGATGCTGATGTTGCTGTTGGTTCTGTACTCACGAGTACGTAGCCTTTCCAAGCAAACCTTCGGAGCACGTCAGAGCAGCGGGAACTGAGTTGCAGATGCATACCTGAACCGGTGTGTCAAAAACCAACACCCAGACGGGGACTGAAAAATCACGGGCGATCCTTATCCAGTGTGCCCGCTGTCTGCGTACGTGCGAACGCTTTGAGTTGTGGCTGACTCGGAGATCATGAAGGTGGCCATGAAAACTCACTGGGCATCAAAATTCGTACGATCTATGCAGACTGACAGTCCGAGATTCAGACTCTGACGGGCTAGCACTTCCACACTGCGCCGGTTGCCAAGATCATCCTGGTTGCACCGACGGAACGGGGTGGGTAGATGCTGCTCTAGCGCCTGTGCAAAGGTGGACTATTCGCAGATATAAGAAAGAAAGGCAGGACTACGTCTTATAAGACAGACCTTTCCCGATCCTATGAGACCAACGAGGATGAGGATGACTTGAGACATGGGTAATAATCTCGGCTGGGCCGTCCGTCTGATGATGAGGGATCGTGGGAGTTTTGTCGGCATCCCTGTAGCTGCTGCGGTTCCTATCCGTCTCCGTGAGTGCCCGTCCCATCTAAATCTCCACTCGCCACCGCCATGTCCAGCCAGGACTACTACGGAGGAGGTCAGCCTCCCTACTCTCAAGGCCAAGATCAGTATTACCCTCCTCAGGGTTAGTCCCGCCCTGTTTCCCAACGCTTATCAATGAGCACTGACGCAATCGGCGCTCCAAACGTCCAGGGCAAGGCGGTTATTATCCCCAGCAACCCCAACAAAGTTACCAAGGCGGTCCTGGCTATCAGGGCCAACCTGGTTCGTATCAGCAGCCCTACCCTGGCCCTGGATATGCCCCGCAACCGCCACCTCAGACTGTCCATGTGTTCGTATTCACCTCTGCTAAATCAACCGCTTTCTAAAGTCATTGCAGTCAACAGGAAAAGGGCCCCGGTGGAGGTGCTTGCACCGCTTGCATGGCCGGTCTCCTTTGTTGTTGTTGCGCCGAAGGTGGGTGATATCCTGATTGCCGCTGCGCTGCCCACTGACCACCATCTCCACAGCACTCTGCGATATCTGCTTCTAAATGAAGTTCGAGCCTATGCCTGTATTTGATTTTTGTATCCTAGCCTCGTATATGTATCATCGAATTTTATGCTTTCCCATCTGTTAAACGCCCCTCTTGTGTTTTTTTTTTCCGGCGCGTGAATTCCCGATCTTCCTTTGTTTCTCCCATCACCCTCGGGAATGTCTTCCGCCGCCTGGCCCCCACAACTAAAGTATCCCGTCACCGACACCCCACTCTTGCAAAACTTTCTGATGTGCCACCATAGAGAATGGGTTGCGAAATGCCTTGGGCAAATGACCGACGCCAACCGGGCAGAAGCACAAGCTGAGTTACGACAAGTCATCAGTGACGCCTTCTCTGCGCAGACTCTTTGGACGACCGACTGGCAAGCCGTTCAACTGCAAAGGTGTTGTACTGTTCGACGGTCACTACCTGAGCGCTGATTTTTCCCCCCACACAACAAGTCTCACACCCAAACCACCACCGACGATCGCAAACCTCAAGCGGAAAAGGTGGAAGTTTCAGCGTTTTTACCCTTTGTCTTCAAACCCACCCTGCCATCCGCCTGACCTCATTACCAGCCTAGAGTCAACAAGCCCTACAAAGAAATACAAGAAGTCATTGACAGGGAAATACGCGAGTGGGAAGGAGAGCTGGGATCATCAAGATCAAGCCGCGCTGAACCGCCGAACTGAAAGGTTTAAACGCGAGCATCAGATAGAACGTCAGAAATGGGTTGGAAATGGTCAATCTTCATTCCACCACAACAATACCAACGCTCACCAGGACATGTTCTCTTCCACATCTTCCTCTGGTAATTGGGACGAGCCCGAGAACGCCACTGTAACGTTTTCGAACCCCTTCCGAAGCAGACACTCATTTTGGGTCGCAGACCATACAACACAAGATTGTCGGAACCTGTCAGGAATTATTCAAGGACTACCTTCGGCTCACATCCGTGGGTTTTGGTCGCCCCTTATTGTGACCGTTTATACCCAACCTTTTCACAGGAACCCGATCCAAAGAAAATCCGACCATACTCTGTATTACGCGAAACCGTTGATCAATTGAAGAATCGGTGGAAACAGAAGGAGAACTACAATTGGATTTGCAGCCAGTTCAAGAGCGTACGACAGGACCTCACGGTTAGCCCATTCCAATCGTCAAATGGCCGCCCCTAACCTCCACCGCTAGGTGCAAGGCATCAAGAATGAGTTCACAGTCAATGTCTATGAGATCCATGCCCGTATGGCGTTGGAGAAGGTACGCAGAATCCATCCCTAATGCCACCCCTGACACTAATGCGCTGCACAGGGTGACATGGTTGAATATAACCAATGTCAAAGTATGTTGAGCAACCTTTACGATCTCGGTCTTGGGGCGAAGAACCGGGATGAGTTTGCGGCATATCGCATTCTCATGTTTTTACACGGGCTAAATAGGAGTGGTGGGTACTCTTAACACGGCAACGTTGCGGTGGACTGACCACCTTTTATCCCCCTAGATCTTAATTTATTCGTAGGTCAGCTAACGTCAGAACAGAAGTCCAATCCATGTGTACTCCACGCCCTCAACGTGCAACGCGCCCTTTCAATGGGCAACTACCATCTCTTCTTTTCCCTATATAACACTGTGCCCAACATGGGGGGATACATAATGGATCACTTTGTCGAGAGGGAGCGGGTTCGAGCGTTACTCGTCATAACAAAATCGTACGTCCCTCCCAACGTGGTGTTTCCCGTCCAACCTCAACTTCTTCGCCCATGTAGGTACATCTCGGTACCTCTGGTTTTCGTCGTCAAAGAACTCGCATTCGAGAACGTCTCGGAAACACTTGACTTCCTTTCTTCCCACGATTGTGCCATCTTCACCAACCCCAACCATCCCGATGCAGAAAAAGTGTTTGATTGCAAATCTGCCTCTGCTCCCCTCGCTAAGACGATGGAAGAAAAGTTTCGGAAAATTCAGATCAAAGGGGCCATATGAATTTACAGCACCCATCCCCCTTTTCACAGCTTTCTCATACCAACCTCCCCCCATTCTCCCTCAAGGCTCACATCCGTGGTTCGCGTTCAGGTTTGTCAGGCTTCTGTCACTCTCGTAGTTTCTCTATGGCAGGAAAGTAGGAGCGATTCAACCTATCTGTGATCGCTCACTTGTCATGTCTATGAATACCGTAATACATGGTGACCCCATTTGACTCAATCCCTCATTCGGGCGGGAATAAACCTCCGAACCGTGACCTCGCGCACGGAGTAGTGTGCCAGGCATTTGGGAGATTTAAGCATCTCTGGGGACACAAGTGTAGATGAGGGAATGGTAACATAACAGAGAATTAACGTCTGTTTTGTCCACTCAATAAACTCGCAAGATCCGGGAAAGGCGCAGCGGCGTACCTTCATGACCTGGGAATTCACCCGGTTTATGGTACTTAACCATGACCACGACAAATTCTGTGTACTTTGAAAACACGACGGGGACGAGTTAACATCCTCAGGATCTTCATATGTTGGGCAGATAACAAGCGCGAACCTGTCAGCGTGTCAATGAACAGACTCCGAGGATGCAGTAAGCACTTACTCTGCATGGTCGAAGACAGGGCCACGCTTGTAAAGCAGATAATCGACGCAGAACTTGAGCCCAGACTTGATGGTCCACCCCAGAGACCTATAGTGGTGATACGCCACGTAATTTACGATGAATGAATTGTCGGGTCGCAGCTGGAGAGGCGGTTCGAGGTCCGAACCCCCGGGGCTCATATAACATGTTTGAAATGCGAGCCAGATCTCCTGGAGAGACATCCCCTCCGCCTGATACATGTTAGACGATGGATGATTGGTCGCAAAAAGGATGGAAACGAACCGTGTGTGGGTTCAAAACCGACAAACAATCGAAACACCATATCAAGAAAAAAGCTTCCTGAGGAGTCAGCTGGAGGTGTTCGACGTCAACGATGTCGTCCAACTCCCCATCCCAATCCTCGTCCTGTTTATGGTGTTTTTTGGGAATGGTTGGGGGTCCCTTCTCCGAGGTCTCTTCGGCGGGCTTCCAAGTGGCACCGGATGGGATCACGATGGGACTTGGAACCGCTTTCCCTTCCCGAAAAGCCTCCTCAGCCGCTTCCGCGGCTGCCACGATGGCGTGAGCTCTGTCCATCTTGAACCGTTTCCTTTGTTCTCTACGCTTAGCTGTTATCTCCTCGGAAGTGACTGCAAAGCTGTCAAATAATATTCGTCGTCTCGAAAATGTCAGAAAAATCTATACCTTTCCCTGACAGTGCGGCCCTACGGGCATTCACTTGTCTAGAAAGCCAGGACGGCTCACTCCTTGAAAGGTTGCCTTTTCCGAAGAAACCTCTCTGCCACAATGTTGCCGAGTCTTTTGGGTTGGTTACCCACACAGATCTCGTGAGAGGATCCCAATAACCCTCGCAACAGGGATTAAGAACGACATGCCGGGAAAGTCCGAGAGCAACATATGTCTGGGAAAAGATGAGAGGAAGGGGGTGGGTGTAAATTTTGTTGTTCTCCGCCCTTCTAAAACCCCCTTTCTTGCCCTCGGAACGACGATGTCGCGACATCAGACGAAGGCGATGGTCGATCGATCATGAGTATTCGATCGTACTCCCACCACGCTCGGGTGAGCCAGGATAATGGTAAAACTACATGGTAATTTCTACGTTCTTCTGTTGTAAATACAGGTTTGGGAACATGCGCCTTTAGTGAACAATCTCGACCACAAGATCGCCCTGGTTGAGAGAATCGCCTTGAAATACATTCAAAAACACGGCCCGAAAAAAACACAGTTCACTCACCTTCCTGAACGAGCACTCTCTTGATATGTCCGGATACCGGGGCGGTAACAGCGGATTCCATCTGTGTTCTACTGTTAGGACGCGCCTATCCGGGAACGGAATGTTCTCACCTTCATTGCGCTCATAACTGATAATACGCGAGGGATATCCATCAAGACAAGAACGTCATGGGATCAGAGGGATCTTACCGCAGAGTGGATCTCCCTTCATGATTTCGTGACCCTCCTTGACCCTAACTTCGACGACGACACCAGACATGGGGGCGCCAACAGACCCTGGGTCATTGGTGGCTTTCTCTCGCGAGACGGTTTCTACGGCAGAGTTCTTGTCTTCGACAGAGACAGCCCGAACCTACAGTTTGTGAGTGTCTCAAATACTCATTAGCGAGCGGGGGAGAAGTGTGTACCTCGCCATTCACTTCAAACCAAACATCTCGTTGAGCTTGGCCTTCGACCACCGGACCGACAGCCATCAAACGGATGATGAGGGTCTTCCCCTCCTCGATCGAAATGTGCATCTCCTCTCCAATATCTGGACGCCCTAAGAAGTACCGGGTTGGGATCACACTGACGATATCTTATATAAGTATGGTGTATGTGGATCAGAGATGCAACTTGAGTACCTTAAATCACCGTATTTCTGGACAAATCCTTGATACTCCTCGAAGACCTGGAGGTAGTGTCAAATCGTATCACCTCTCGAGCGCACATTCAAAGAATCTTGACCTTAGGGTACATCACATATGATGTCACGTCAGCATCGTTGATATGCTTTCCGAACTTGCTTCGAAGCTCCGCCTTGATTTTCTTGAACTCCAGCGGCTGGAGGGATGCACCCGGACGCCCGTCAATCTTGGTATTGTTCCTTATGATATGGGAGCGGAGAGGTTCAGGGAACCCGCCCACAGGCTGGCCGAGATAACCCTGGAAGAACTCCACTACAGACGAGGGGAAGTCTAAGTGTTCTGCGCGATCGAGGACATCTTGCTTTGAGAAAGAATTGGAAGTCATCCATTGCGCGAAGTCCCCAACGACCTTTGATGACGGGGTGACCTAGGAGGGGACCGCAACTCAAAAAGTGCTACCCCACCTTGTTGCATGATACATTACCTTGATAATATCCCCACACTGGCGGTGTGTTATTAGCAACGTGCCACAATGACAGAGTAAGGCACTCACGAGTTCATTCGCTTCAATATACTTCTTCTTGATCTCTGCGCTTATTCGTTAGAGGAGAATGAACGGGGCAATGGCGATCGCCCTTACCCGTCCACTGGGTGCCCAATCCGAGTTGCGAAGCTTGGAACTGTGTGAAAATGAGTGCGAGTGTTACTATTCAAGCAGTTTCTCACCATCAGGTTCGTGTACTGCCCCCCAGGCATCTCGTGGTCGAAAACACTGGAATCCGATGCCCGCACGTTCGCCTCGAAGCAACCGTACATCATCCTGACTTGACTCCAGTAGAGGTTGAGGGCTTGGATATCGGCGTATCGAATCCCAGCTCCGAGGCCGGTTTGTTCGAGCGCACTTGTAATAGCACCCATAGGGGGTTGCGAGGTTAAACCGGACATGCCTGGCGGGAGTCAGCGGGTTTCGAAACGTGGCGTTCAAGATAGCTCACTGTCAATAGCAACATCTACAACATCCGCTCCTGCGGCCGCAGCGGCGAGCATTGTGGCAGTTGCGATACCGGCGGTATCGTGCGAATGGACGTGGATCGGGAGATCAGGATGTTTCTTACGGATTGCGCCAATCAAACTGTAGGATGGTAAGAAACGTGGACAACTCGCACAGAGTTTGACCGTACATCTTGGCAGCCTGAGGTTTCAACAGTCCCGCCATGTCTTTGATCCCTAGCACGTGGATTCCCTCTGCGACGAGCTGATCGACGAAGTCCAAGTAGTATTGGAGTGTGTATTTGGTCTTCTTGGGGTTCGCGATATCGCCGGAGTAACAGACAGCTGCTTCAACGACACCGCCCGCCCTCTTCGCCGCATCGATACCAAGCCTCATCTGTGGTGGAATGTGAGTTCTATTCTGAGAGGGACGTGGGCCCTCACATTTTCAATGTAGTTCAACGAATCGAAGACCCGGAAGATATCCAAACCATTCTCGACAGCCTTCTTCGAGAAGTCGTAGATGGCGTTATCGCTGCAGGGTATTTAGACTTCGAGAATTCAATGGAAACACCCTACTCACGGGTAACTCGTATAACCAACGCCATTAGCACCGCGAACCAACGCTTGTAAAGGAATGTTGGGTACCAATTTTCTCAAAGTGCGCTTGATAGACGAGATAATCAGCAACTGATCGAGACGAGTCTCAATGACCTTACCAATCGCTCCCATGGATCTTCGTACAGGAATCGCATAGCAACATCGAAAGTCGCACCGCCCCAGCACTCGAGACTGTATGCATTTGCTAGGGCGTAGCTGGTTTCTTTGGCAATGTTGACCATGTCAATAGTTCTGAGGCGAGTGGCCAGGAGGGACTGGTGAGCATCTCTCCAAGTGGTGTCCATGATGAGAACCCCAGGGTATTCGCGCACTGCTTTGGCAAAGGCTTCGGGGCCGGACTGGACGATGATATTTCGCCAACCAACTTCGCATGGTAACGATGCATCCAACGGCGGGCCCGTCTCATCTTCTCTGTTCGGGAACTGGGGGACGACAATCTCGTCTTTCAGACCAGGCTCACCCTGCAAAAAAAAACATCAGGCGGTTTAAAGCATTGTCGTGTCGGTAGACTCCCGGTCTGTCCTTTGATGGAACTTCCATTCACGGCCAAATCTCCCAAGTAGGCCAACAGCTTCTGTGCACGGTTTTGGGTCTGAACGAGCTTGAAAAGCTCTGGTGTATCATCGATGAACTGGAAGGTGGTTCAACTGATGTTCCCGTTTGGACTCGGAGAGTAATCGCTCACAGTCGTCCAGGTCTTGCCTCCAATAAAAACGTCGTGGGTAAGAAGGCGGAACAAGAAGGGGATGTTGGTCTACGGATTCGTAAGTAATACACGAAGGAAGATGAGGAACCGACGCGAGGAACGAACCTTGACACCCCTAATACGGAATTCCACCAAAGCTCGGAGCATCTTTCTTCGAGCGACTTCATACGTTGTCCCACTGACGGAAACCTTAACAAGAAGACTGTCGTAGTGGGGCTGGTTCCGCCGGCATCAATCATAGCTGCCACAAAGCTTGACGGGGGGAGGATGGCTTACCGTGATTTGGGCACCAGCAAAACCGGAGCTAGCATCCAACCGCACGCCATTTCCACCTGCGCTGCGATAAACTTCAATCTTTCCCATATCGGGCTGGAAGTTCGCAGCAGGATCTTCTGTGGTGACTCGACATTGTATCGCAAACCCTCTCTTCGAAACGGCCTCCTGAGTCAAGCCCAGTTGAGGCAAAGTAGCCCCGGCAGCGATCTGAATTTGAGCAGCCACGACATCGATGCCGGTGATTTCCTCTGCGAGAAACTAGCTAAACTGGGTATAGAAGTGAATGCTGAGAGGTTACGTACCGGTGATGGTGTGTTCGACTTGAATCCTCGGATTGATCTCAATAAAATAGTGACGACCCATTTGGTCCACCAAGAACTCTGCAGTTCCAGCATTCCTGTAGCCCACACTCTTTGCGAGTTTGATAGCGTCAGCGAGGATGTTTTGCCTGACTTCTTCGGGAAGGTGTGTCGCGGGTGCTACCTCCACAACTTTTTGATGCCTCCTCTGGACGGAACAGTCGCGTTCGAACAAGTGGATCGTGTTGCCCTGCGCGTCAGCCAATAGCTGCACTTCGATATGGCGAGGTCGTTCTAGGAACCGCTCGACGAAGACGGTGCCATCGCCGAAAGCAGATTTCGCCTCGCTCACTGCACGCTGGAACGCGTCCTGAAGCTCAGATTGTTCACGGACAACCCTCATACCGCGACCTCCGCCCCCCATCGCTGCCTTGATGATGACTGTGATTGCATTCAGCATTTCGGACAAGTAAACAGCCCGTGTGGGAGAGACACACCGGGGAGTCCGTGTTCTTTGATGAACGACTCTGCTTCCGTATACGCAGCGACGGGGCCAGGGGTTCCTGGAACTACGGGAACTCCGACCTTGATGGCTGAGAAAGGAATGGTGGGGGAAAAAAAAGATTGAAACCAGAGCGCCAAAGGAGGTGCCTAGCCATACGGACCGATGTCTCGAGCCTTAGTCTTATCTCCGAGTGAATCAATGACCTCCGGCGAGGGCCCGACGAATGCAAGTCCAGCTTGTTCCACCTTGCGTGCAAATTGCGCGTTCTCAGAAAGGAAACCATATCTATGACAACAAATGAGAACTCAGAGTCGGTCAGGCGGGGGATACGACCTACCCCGGGTGGATCATGTCCACGCCATGTTCCAGAGCGATCCTAATTATGTCGTCCTGGGCAAGGTACGCTGCGACTGGAGTGAGACCCTTCCCCACTTGATAAGCCTCATCCGCCTGCAGGTTTGTCATTCGTGAGTGGATATGCAATTGGTAGATAAACCGCAAAGAACGCATGGACCTTCTGACGATGAGCAGAGAGGCGATCTTCGAAAGAATAGATAGCAACGGTATGCATAGCCAGTTCATGGGCCGTACGAAAAACGCGAATCGCGATTTCCTGGAGGGTAGATCGCGTCAAGTTCAATGATTCCTAGAAAATTGTAGGGGCTTACTCCTCTGTTTGCAACGAGGATCTTGGTCAACGGGCCAGAATGACCAGCAGCTTTTCTCCGCACAGTCTGTATAGAGTGCACGGGGGTGCCAGGTGCACTCGGCGAGGTAGCAAATATTGAAGCCAACCTGGGAGGGTGAAGTATCTGGGAAGGTGGCATCGTGGTGGTCATGAGCAGAGAGAGGCGTAGGATCGGAATCAGGGAGAGACTTGCGGTGGGGTGATCGATCCCGATGGTCTCACGTGCACGTGCAGGAAAAATGCATGACATTCCATTTCCACGGGCTGGCGATGGATATGTAACTTACGGCTGTCCTCTGGGGGGTGTCCAGGCCTACACGCAATTTTCGGCTGATCATCGATCAGAGTCTACGTAATCTATGGCTTCCTCGTCGTTGCCGTCAGTGGAAGAATCGCATCTGCCTGCGCACGAGCACTCTCAGCTTCTCCTCTGGTTGTTCTTAGCCACTGCATATACAATCCCAGCAAAGAACCCGATCGATACTGCCGACACAGATCCGAAGTAACTGGGTCACCGAAGAAGATCATGCCAGAGGCCGTGATCGGCAGTTTGTTCAGAGCGCTAACCATGCTGATCTCAGGTGAGCGGCGCAAAACCAACAGGAGAGATAGTATACGACAAACCTATATGTTGTGCTGCTCGTGACTCGAACACACCAGGCGGTGGTATAAGAAATGCCAACCAGAGCCGCTCCCGAGAACGCAATTGCAAACAGAAGCAGGTTGCGGGTCTCTAGACTGGAGGACTAGAGACGTGCCATCAGCCTAGCCCCTTTTAGTGATTTGAGGAAGCTCACAAGTTTCGGGTGAGGTTGTCCGAACCCCGGTCCTCGGGCTGTAATCGAAAAGATCGCCAAAACCGGTGTGGATGGCGGGTTTGTTTTAAAACATGGCATACCGATCGGAAAATACGGTGGATTTGATTCGTTTGCGCATCGCAGGGGCCTACGGGAGCACGGCGTCAGGGGCGGTACGGTCGTAGCAACAAGTCAAGATCGCATTGGCAGCGGTGGTAGCACAAGTTGACCATCATCCGGAAGTAGCCGACATTCAAGTTTCTCATGACGTTGGTGACTCGGGGAAGGTCGATTATTTAACACGGAACTTGCAGCATCGATATCACCAGTGGTTGAGGCATCTGCCATGGCTGCGATGGTGGGGGTAGGATCTAAGTATATGTGAATTAGCACGTTAAATAGTCAGCGTAGGGGTCCCTCAATGCACCATAAAGAAGGAAACAAGGGTCACATGGCCGCCGAACCAAATAACCTCTCCATATCCTGTCAGAGGCTCAGATATGGAATAGTCATGAGGTTTCCAGGAGCATACAATCAGTATAACCGTAAGATTCTTGAATATCGTGTGGACGGGGGTGCTAAGGTGTTGCTGCAAGGGCGCTCAACGGCGTGCCCGGACCCAGATCGAAACTCACCAAGCTTTTCGACCCGGTGTAAATGACACGAGCGAGCAAGAAACTGATTGGGAACCATTTCAGATAGCCATCAGTGAGCCGACTCAGTTTCAGCTCGGATTGGAACTCCTGCTGGCCCGTGTCGATATGTTCAAATCTCCGGTTCCTAAGTGACTGTTGTCACGTCCATGTCACGCCAAAAACGGCCTATTCCAGTAGAGCGCTTTGAAATGAATTCCAGCTAGCACGGTGGCGCATCGATATCTCGGGCGCTGATGGCTGCAAGTGTGAATGGGCGGCGACGAGTTCAACCTAGAATTGTTGGCAGTACCCTTCACGCCCAACGGTGCGTTTGCCTGTTGCCCGTGGATTGTTTAGACCCTATCTCATCTTCTCCAGGCCTGATCCCCTTCCTCCGCAGTGTTATCGCTTCTACGTCTGCTCAGCTCACACCGCTCTTGCCATCAAGGGCCACACGCGAAGACCGATGGAAGAGAAGCATGAAAAGGGCTCCCCGCCATTGGAAGTCGATCCACGGTGGTATGTTTGAGGCCCTACGTTGTTTGGGTAACTGATCATTGAACGGACACAGCCTCCAAGACTCTCTCAGGACGTTCTTCCAACCCATTAAGAACGATGATCCCCGTCTCGACTTCTATACGATGTACAAGAAGGAAGCGACCCAGTATGACATGGACTACGTCAACAAGTACGACGCGGACCTCAGCACTACATTGGTTTTCGTACGTCGCTTGTCACTCGTGCTCGTCACTTATCTTACTTGTCCTCATAGGCGGGTTTATTCTCTGCCGTTAGTTCGGCCTTCGTTATTTATGTCCACCCGAAGCTTGAACCCGATCCGAATGATCAATCAGCAGCCCTCCTCCGTGCCATCCTCCTCACCCTCAACCAGTCCGCTATCCCGGGCGAAACTTCCGTCGTTCCACCTGCCCAAGGTGTTCCCAGCGAGATCGTCACTGTTGCTGTGCTCGTGTACGCAAGTCTTGCCATGTCCCTGCTCGCCGCATTCATCGCGATGCTCGGGAAACAATGGCTTAATCGTTACTTGCGGCATACAGGCGGATCGACGATCGAACGATGTGGAGACCGTCAACGCAAATTCGATGGGCTCAAGAAATGGCATTTGCATCACTTCATTGAGAGTCTTCCAGTGATCCTTCAGATTGCCCTCCTCCTCCTTGCTTCTGGACTCTGTCGTCATGTGGCATCCATCAATACCTCCGTCGCAGTTGTCCTCATCGCCTTCACTGCACTTGGAGTCCTGTTCTATCTTGGGGTAGTCGTTGCTGGTACATCCTCATATGATTGTCCATTCCAGACACCTGCATCCATCATCCTGCGTGGCTTGTGGAAGAGGATTGGGCCCCACATAACTGTTGGATTCCTTCTTGCCGTTGCTACCGGTACATCTTTGCAAAACAAATTACTCCAGTCACTGACAGTGACCACTCTGCATCATTTGTGGGAGGTCATCCAATGTCATCCTCCGCATGCTGCTCTTGTTACCATGGATTGAAACCACATCGTGGTTAGCCCCCCTCCATGATCTATGGGAGAAAATCCAATGCAAAATCCTTTATATTGCACTTTGTTTGCCACAGACCACACCCCTGCCATTCATCCAGTAAGGTTTGCCTATTGCCACAGTTCCTCCCCTATGGTTGTGACCTGTAGCCCTGGCCACAATTCAAAGGACAAATGAAAATGATTCCCGGTGCATCTCATGGATCCCTTGGAACATCACTGACCCAGAGGCACTTGATGTGGCTATCCGAATTTCTGCTTCTGTTCAGTGGTTTGAGGATGGATATAAAGTGGAACCCCCATATCAAGTGATTGTCTCCAGCCTTGAAGGATGTTTTGATTCTACTGGGAAGGTATATCCTGGGTTGAGGGACAGGGCATATTACTCTGCACAGGCTGTTATTTGGATCCGCATTTGTGCAATCTGTGTGTCTGAAGAGTTGGTATCCAGGTTCCCTCCCCCAGTTATCAATTGTGACACAAGGTCTCTTGATATGGACCTCAGAGAGCTTCGGACAGTCTATATTTGTCAGAGTATCCCTAGAGACTTCCCACAACACCCTTGCTCTCCTACACATCTGCAATGGACTTCAAATATGCTTCTACACCAATTCCGGGCTATGCAGAATGCAGTGGTCAAGCCTGAGTCAGGCTTTGGATATTTTGTTGGTGCTTGCCAGAATCCTGCTCCATTGGATGCAATACTCAATTGCCTCCTGGCATATTGCATATTTGTTGACTGGCCCATCTATAAAAATATGTTGAAGATCCAGGACAAGTTGTATGTCATCTCTTTTTTTTCTTCTGCAAGTTACTCATGCCATTCTGTTAGCAATTACTTTCATCAGATCTTGTCTGAGTTTACTAAAGCAATGGATAAAGCTATCCAAACCTCCCACTATCAATAAAATCTCCTCCCATTTATGCTTTGTAGCATGACCTCATTGGAACTCCATCCCAACTGGTTGACGGAGATGGCATATGGGTGGTGTTCTGTGGTTTGTGAGAATGACCACAGATTTGTAGATTGTGAAATCCTCATTCTCTCTTTGGAAATTGGTTTCCGTCACATCAACCTCCAAGGGGATCAAATTCAAGTCAATCTCACTCATACAGAACACCCAAAAAATTGGTCAACATTATCTTTGAGAATGGAAATGTTGAGGCAATTGCAGATCTCCTACTTGCTTGGACCTGGACAGAGTGCCCATGGCTTGAAATGAGTGCAGAGCACCTCATTTTTCTTTCCCACCTGTTGCCTTCATCTCCAAGGTTACGAGAACATATGATATCCTCCATCAGAATCATCGGTTACCAGAGATTTGAGAAAGCTGGAATGCAGAAATTTGTTGGACTGTTGAATGACCTAGATGTTGGTATTGTGGACATAAAGGATGTAGTGGATGATAAGCTTGCCTGGGTACAACTCCTCCTAAACACCATCCAATCTCCTGAAGGAATTCAGCATCTATCCCAACAATATTGGGAACTGCTGGTGAGACTTATATCCAGACAGCCATGGATTTTGGAATATGGCACCTATCCTCCACATGTTATGAGGTCCTTAAGAGAAGCTGAGGAGTGGGAAAAGTTGGAGTGTTGGATGGACATTGTCTGGATGATATGGCTACCATCTGACAGTGGTATTGTGGAGAAGGACCTAACACATACAATACAACTCTGTGAACCACCAGGGTTTGAGCAATGGAGAGAGCAATTGGAGGGAGAAGTTGGAAAGGTTAAGAATATTCAGCTCTCCTCAACAACCCTCCAGGCAGGAGGGTGTTAAAGCAGTACAACAGGATTCACTGTGAGTTGTTCCCTATTACTACTAGGTATTTTTTGTCTAATAGTTTATATTTTATGTTAGGTCTACTTTATCTGCTGATTAAGATACACTCAGGTGTCCATTATATGGACAGTACTTCACCATTTCTCTGGTCACCCCTACTCCCCTAGACAAATGATCATTTCTTTTGTTACAACTATATTCTGGCCATTATACTATCTATAGTTACAATTTCCTTCCATTACTTTACTTTTTATATCATTCTACAATAAAATTGAGACAATTGTGATCGTCTGCCTTGGTTCAAGATTTGTCAAAATATTGTATATGATACAGTGAAGTGTGTACAGAACTTGCTGTGTAGTGCACAGATGCCACTACTTTAGATTACTATAAATACCCTATTTTATTATGTAGTAGATCCTCAGTTTTGATATCTCAGGATTCCCCTATCTCTACCTCATTCTATTCCTCAGAAGAGCCTTATTTGGTGAGCAATGCTGAGTGAGTACAAAAGTTAGGGTACTGATAGCCTTGGGTATATTGTGTTTGTTGCTGCTATCCTTTTACTAGTCTACCCCTGATGTAATAGTGCACAAGATTTACACTTCAAAATTTTGATCTCTTTGACCAAGTATCAACACTCATTCTTTATTTCCCCTTTCTTCCCCCTTCTTTTACAATTACAACAAGAGCAAGACAAGCATGAATACTTTAGTGCAGTTGACCTGGATAATATCCCCCTCCTGACACTCTTTGCCCTATACCAGATGGTCTATCCAACACTCTACTTGGATACACTGTACATTATCAACAACAGTCATCATCAATGGTAAAGTACATTAGGGAATGGCCCGATCATTTTCAAAGTACTAACAGTAACAAAAAGTGACAGAGTAACAGAAAGCACACAGAAGTTCAAGGCCTGCAAATACCCAAATTTGGCAGTAGAAAGCATTAAGACAGAATTGGGACTTGGAAATGATTATGACTTACTCTAATGTGTAAACTAATAGAGTGGTATGTGCAGAAGTTATCATAACTTCCATTAATGTCACTGGACCCACCATCACCTCCATTGTAGCCCCAAAAACCTGACACTGAGAACAAGGGATCACTTGCCTCTTAGAAAAACTGAGTTTTTGTTGAGTTTGTGTCAAATTCATTTAATTGTTATCTTCAGTGGTTGGTACAATCTATGGAGTTGACCAAGAAAGGAGTTCAAGTGGTGATAGGGATGGTATAAGTACATAGGCCCCTTGCTTCAGATACAACACTGCCCACCCACAGTATATGGTGGAGGTAGCCCAACTCACATCTGACAAGATGCCCCTCCTGAGACTCCTCTTCCTCTTTACTCTCCTCTTTGGACTCTTCTGGACTCTCAACTAATAGAGAGAAATCATTTCACCCACTTGAGGAGTCCTAAAGGCATCTCTTAAAGTCTCATACTCCAATTTGTAGGAATCTTCAGTATCCCCAGCACTTTGACCAATGATAGAATCCCTCTCCCTATAATGATTGACTCTGTTTAACATACTCTCAAAAAGTGTGTCCTTCACCACAACTTCCTCTAACTTGTTAGTGTAACCTTCCTTATCAACATTTGAATCCTTGGGCATTGCCACACAATCTTTGAGTGCAGTGAAGTGAAGTGGTCTCCAAACCTTTGCCTATCATGCTCCAAGATTGCTAATTGTGTGGCAGTGTCAATTAACACAACCATTCATTTCATAGTTGGGTTGTTGTCAATGAAATTGGGAACCTCAGTAGTGTCCACAGAGGATTGGTTGAAGTTTTCTTCTAGGTTGTGTTAGTTGGTGTCAAGAACAAAACTTCACAAATCTGCACTTTCTCCTCAACTTTGAGAAGATAAGTTAAAAGATGAATCACAATGGCAGCTGTAAGACACTAATTTGACTTCCCAGGAGCAAGTAAGACTAGTAGGGAGGGAGACAGGTGAAGGTGGGATCCTCAGGTATAGTAAACAGTTCCTCCAGATAAGAATACTATCAGCTAATACAAAGGAGAGGGATAGAAGGCACAGGGAGATATAGGTGTGAGTTAGGTATGTAGAGGGGTTAAGGGAATGGGATTTGGATGCAAGGATGATGAGTGCTGAGTTGACACCAACTCTCAGCCAGTGGGAACAGAGGGGAGAGAGAAGGCACCAGGGGAAGGTAGGGTTGGACCGGTTGTGCAAAGGATACTTGGTTCGGAACTTTCGAAGAACTCTTCGAAGGGTAGTGAGAGCTCTGAGGGACTTCCAAAAGCTTAGAGGGGGTCGAGGAGAGTGCAGATAGGGTCATCTGAGGGTCCTAGAACTAGGCAAGAGGTTTGAGAGGCTGAGGAGCACTTGAAGGTGAGTATAGGGGTGAGAAACAGCTAGAGGGTAGATTCGAAGATAGTTTCCAGGACTGGATGAGGCAAGCGAGAGCTGAGGAGTGATAGCGATGATAGGGGACACTTGGAGACGAGGGTAGCGAGACTTCTAAGACAATAGTATGACTTCTGGACTGGACTAGGACTTCCGAAAACTTCAAGCAACTGAGACGAGAGACTGGGATGAAGGGGCAACTGTGCCCTCTTGCCTTTCTGGGTAGCTACTTCAGGGTTTATATAGGGTAGGGGGAGTGCTACGCAGAGAAAGAAAGAGGGAGGAAAAAGGGGAGAGGCCATTGGCTGGTGCTCTCGGAACAGAAAGCCTAAAGCAACGGAAAGAAATGGGGGACCAAGAGAAAAGGCAGAGAAAGTGACATAGGAATAACATAAAAGGATAGGGGTGAAAAGGTGGAAAGACGACAAAGAAGTGAGGCCGTCGAGCCAGGTGTAGCAACCATGGGAAAATCTCGATCAAAAGAGGAAGGACATTGATCGACGGACTTGGAGTCTTGCAGCAGAGTTTGAGGGCAGTTTCCGGAGTTCTAGGCTTTCGGAATTGTCGGAGATTTGGTGTGCTTGATCAGGAAAGGCTCTGAAACATCCTCTAGAGATCTCGAGGAAGGATGCTGTGATATTTGAAGAGTTTGGACTTTCGGAGGTGGCGGACTTTCAGAGAATCGGGGGCAGGGGGGTTTCCTGGCTGTCCTGAGGTCGTCTCAACCATAGGAACTCATTGGGCATCATCTCGAAGCGTTCGGAAGTGATAGGAAGCGACCGGAAGGCTTTGCTGCACGTTTGAGGATTGGGATCTTCCGAATTGGTGTTTGCCCACTCAACGAAGTTGTGGCACAATAGTGGGTGACTAGCAAGACAAGTAGGATAATAAGGATAACTAGGAGAGTAAGTAGGAGTAATAGCAATGACTAAGAAAATGAGCAAAACAAGCAGGACAACTGGGAAAATGAGCAGGATGAGTGGGATGACCAGGACAACAAGTGAGAGTGATGGTGACAAGGGAGGACAACTATGGGAGACTCAAACTAGAGGGCAAGCTTGGTCTGGAGAGAACTTTTAACAGGATCTCAGTGTCTGTACAGGCTATGTTTGTTACATATTTAGGGTCCAAATATAACAGTAAGACAAGATTCTGATAAATGAAGAGTAGAAGTCAGGTGAGGAGGGTAAAAACACAAAGGTAACAAAAAGTTGCATTGGGACTGACTATCCTAGAATTATTTTCTGTCTGCTAAGTACCTAGTATCCAAAATATTATATTCTTAGTCCCAAAATTCCCACAGTATAAAAGAAAAAGTCAATACCAATGCTAAACTTCTTGTAATGATAACCAGCACTGGCTATTCCCACATAACCCTGGTATTTTTTGTTCAAACCCCTAATGCTTACCTAACTTGAATATCCTCATGATACTTATTTTCCAATCTCAGGAATATCCAAGTTAAAACTGTATAAGTACAACCTAAACATAACATCAATCTTAAGAGTAGACTACATATTGGAATCAAACCCCCATAATCAGAGGTGTGAGTTGAATAATCCCATATTACAACTCCATTCCACTCAGAGGTCTGTGTCCACCAGCACCATGAACTATGCGGTTGATACAGTGAATGGCACTTATTCACAGGTCAATGCAATAGTATGGAATTTAGTCATGCCACTCACAGTTGAAACATAGCTGGATCAGATAACATCTCAGTGATTGAAGGCATACCACGTCCAGACTCCACACACCTCCGCTAAGGAAGTTAGGTCAGAATTAGTTCCAGGAATGTAAGGTCACCCCAAGCAGATGGTAACTCAAATACCAAGTAACCCACCAAGTTCACAAATGCAGGAACTTGCCGAAGCGCCTGCACCAAATCATCCATCTCCAAGGGCTGGAATATTGGATCCCGCTTTACCCTCTCCTCCGTGTTGCTGATCATCATCTCCTTAGCCATTAGTGCCATCGGGTCAATTGATGGACCACTGTGGCCATTTCCTCCTTCTGGACCACCATCGAACTGGTCAATAACTGCTTGTCCTCCAATAGGTCGGAGCACGTTCCCGATCAACAGCTCATTCTGAAGAAATCGATTCAGAAATGGTTCGAGGGGGTAAGGTCATAACCAGGGGGGTCATCTCAATGAAAAATAACCCACCATGGCTTCAGGTGAAGGATCCAACATCAGCCTCTCCAGCCCACCGTTGGCCCACAACCGCTGAAACACTCGCACAATTGCTGGGTTCTGCACGAGGGCCTCCAACCCAATTGTCTCCACCAACTGCCAGGTCATCCGCCTCACCATTGGGTTGTTCAATAGACCAACCAATTCATCCCTTCCTCCTGGACCGCTGCCCCCTTTGTACTGGAATACATCAGCTATTGTATGTCCTGCCCCAGTTTTGGGAAAGAGGATCACCCGGACGAGTGACTTACCGGATTTCTTGAGAGGTCCTGCACCGGACTCTCCGCCGGTGTGTTGTCGTCTAACGGGATATTTGTCAGTCCTGCGGGGTCGTACCTCCCTCCTGAACCACCACCTGCCGTGTCCCGGTGGGTGTCAGAAGATTGGGCAGATGGATAATCACCTGATGGCTTGGATTCTTTCGCTTTTGTTTTAGCATTGTTCAGGTCGGAGGTAAATTTAGCATGCCCCGGCTCGATATCGAGACCGCGCTGAAATGAGGTGATTGCCTTCTCATAAGCCCCGAGAGAGTAGTGTGCGTTGCTGGCAGAAACCCGCAGCCTTGAGTGTTTGATCGGGGACGTCGTTAAGGATGGGACCTACCCTAGGCGGTGGTATGCCTTCACATGGAATGGAAAGTTCAATCGCCTTTTCAGCATCATCGATGGCCAACGAGTGATTCCCGTTGTGCGAGTGAGCTGTAGCACGGTTGGAATAGTAGACAGGGTTCGTAGGATTGAGCTCAATGGCTTTGGTGTATGATTCAACGGCCTCGTCATAATCCTCTTCGGAAAGGAAAGAGTTGCCCTTTTGCTTGAGTCCCTCAGCCATTTCCGCTTTCTCTTCGGCAGTGGGACCAGCAGGTTCGGGTGGTGCAGACACCCTGTCCTTCACCTCCAAGAACTGATCAAAGACTGTCTCCAACGTAGCGGACTCAATCGACAGTGCTCCCGCCTGTCCGTTGTCCAAAGGATCTACACCAAAAGCCTTCGCGATGCGCTGAACTGGAGAAGGGACCGCAGTCAGTTCAACCATCACGTCTGACAACAAAAACTGCAGTATACCCCCGGCCTCAAAACCCTCCTTATCCTTCTACTTCACCGTTCCCTCTTCAAGAGATTTGTTGAGGAACTCAACGATTGCATACGCCAACTTCTGTTGGGACATTGGTGGAGAGTTTTGAAGGGCGCACAAAATTTCACCCACCCCAACTACATCAGGTGTCTATTCCTGTACTTGGTAAGCTTCAAATTTCACCGACGCTACTTGGGCGGCCTCGGAATTTGATCACCAACTATTACCCTTCTGGGGCGGATATGTATACAACCTACTCTCACGGACAGTCACTCACTACTTCAGGTTAGATAAGCCAACTTTGATCACAACTTCCGGTGCTAGGGTGGATCCATTGACCCTCATCTGGCCTCGACCAGCCTTAAAAATGTCCTCCCGAGGTATTTCTGGCAAACCTTCTCGAATCCGGCCCTGTCTTTGAAATTTGGACACGCCTACTAACATCATTTCATGCAAAATACATCATGAGCGATGGAACTGACCCTTTGACGGACGAACAGTCCGGGGAGTCCGGCGGGCTCGTTTTCGAGAGTTTCGCAATGAACAAACAGTACTCCAGCGGGGAGCTGAGTTATGTATTGTATTCCAGGATGCCGCTACTCACGCTGTTCCAAGTCAGGGTGCGATGCAACCTGAGAGTTCGTTTTTGCCTGCATGAGTTTTGTGCCGATCAAGTACTTCGCCATTAAACTCACTGGCACCTCTTCGTCCTCATTCCCATCAGGGAGAAGTATTTTGATCCGGAGGCCACACTGGACGGATCGTGGGAGAGATCAAATTGCGAATACCCACTTTTGACACTGCAATTAACGGTCGTCGACCCCGGAAGGAGGGTTTTATCTGGCGTGGCGTACCCAACCCCCAGCCAACGAGCGGCTTCCGCCCCGACCCGACCGACGTATACTTGAACTCCGTTCCTATAGCGAGATCACTATTCACCTGTTGCGTTCGTGGAATGTCAACTCTGTGCTCATTTTCTCCCGCCCAGTCGTACCGTCTCACGACGCGCGCTCGCAACGGGTCAGTAGCTTGTTAGTTGTTCACCTCGGGTAGACGTTTATATAAGAAACCCGCCTTCTTTCCTTCAAGCAACAACGAATCCCAGTTTTGCCTGTGACTCCCATTCATCGATTCTAAGAGGGTGTTCCTGGAGAACATCTAACAAAGGCGCGGAGCCGACAGGTGGCAGAACCCGGGACGTGCAGCCACTGGGGCTTTGTATTTTGTAAAGACGGGAACAGGAATCGTTTCACGCGATGGAGTACACAATAACGAACGGATCGCGTAGTTTCAGCGTATGGAAGGCATTACAAACAATCTTGTTGGGATTGTCAAATCTTTATGGAAATATGTTTGAGTGGTACGTAGAGCTGCGAGAAGTAAAAGAACGACCGTAGCTCTGGAGGAACGGCACCGATAACATTCGGCGAGCGCAAGTCTTGGAAGCTTCCACATTCCTGGAAGGAAAACACAATGGCATCACCCTCGTCACAGTGAACACCAACCAGAATCCTAGCCAGGAGACCTTCCGCGCACGCCGAGGGGGGGGGGACCACGCAAGTTCGATCAGATGAGACAGAAGGGGCTACGGAGTAAGTAGGTCGAGATTGGGATCAGACACAAGCTGATTTGACGCATCTCTCCGGCGAAACTTTTCAGCGCAGGAAACACAAGTAACGGCCGCCAGTACAGAAATCATGGGCAATGCGTACTTTGCCGCTGTGGCCAAGCGTTGGCGATGTCACTCAAAATAGTGCCAGAATTTTTTGATCTGCAGTGTCTGTCACGTCCTATGTCTAAATTTGGCCGTGCAGAACGTCAACGGGGTCAGGTGAAACATGAGAAATCCCGGCACCATCCAGCGCACGTCGGAGGGTCTTTTTCTTACCCCGATTGATCAGGTGCACTTGGCGGGGTAGCGAATATCGAAGCTAACCTAGGAAGGTGGAGCATCTGGGAAGGTGGCACCGTGGTGGTTGTGGACAAAGGGGCGTAGTATCGGAATCAGGGAGACGTTGAAACGGGGGCCCGCTGTGGGGTGATAATATCGATCCTGATGATCTCGCGCGCACGTGCAGGAAAATGCATGACATTCCACAGGCTGGTGATGGATATGTACGGCTGTCCTCTTGGGGTGTCCAGGCCTACACGCAATTTTCGGCTGATCATCGATCAGAGTCTACGTAGTCTATGGCTTCCTCGTCATGGTCGCCGTCAGTGGAAGAATCGCATCTGCCTGCGCACGAGCACTCTCAGCTTTCTTCTGGTTGTTCTTAGCCACTGCATATACAATCCCAGCAAAGAACCCAATTGATACGGCCGACACAGATCCGAAGGTAACTGGGTCACCGAAGAATATCATGCCGGAAGCCGCGATTGGCAGTTTGTTCAGAGCGCCAACCATGCTGATACCAGATGAGCGGCGCGAGACCACCAGGAGAGATGGTATACGACAAACCTATATGTTGTGCTGCTCGTGACTCGAACACACCAGGCGGTGGTATAAGAAATGCCAACCGCAGCCGCTCCCGAGAACGCAATCGCAAACAGAAGAAGGTTGCGGGTCTCTGGAGGACTAGAGACGCGTCATCAGCCTAGCCTCTTTTAGTGATTTGAGGAAGCTCACAAGTTTCGGGTGAGGTTTTCCGATCCCCAGTCCTCGACTACGATCGAAAAGACCGCCAAAACCGGTATGGAGAGCAGGTTGTTGTAAAACATGGTATCCCAATCGGAAAATCCGGTGGATTTGATTCGTTTGCGCATCGCAAGCACCTATGTGAACGCAGCGTTAGGGACGGTACGGTCGTAACAAGAAGCCAAGATTACATAGGCAGCGGTTGTGGCACAGTTGACCATCATCCAGAAGTAGCCGACATTCAAGTTCCTCATGGCGTTGGTGACCCGGGGAAGGTCGATTAACACGGAACTTGCAGCATCAAGATCACCAGTGGTCGAAGCATCTGTCATGGCGGCGACGATGGAAGATAAGACCTAGGTAAGCGGATCAGTACCTTAAATAGTCGGCACAGTGGTCCCTCAACGCACCATAAAGAAGAAGGAACCAAGAGTCAAGCCGGTTACACGGCCACCGAACCAAATAACCTCTCCATATGCCTGTCGGAGACTCAGATACGGAATAGTCGTGGGGTTGACGAGGAACATACAATCAGAATGATCGTGAGATTCTTGAATATCGTGTAGACGGGGATACTGAGGTATTGCTGTGAGGGTGCTCAATGGCGTGCCCGGACCCAGATATACGAGCGAAACTCACCAAACTTTTCGACCCGGTGTAAATGACACTAACGAGCAAGAAACTGATTGGGAACCAATGCTTGGCATCTTGAACGTCGAAATCTCGAAAGGATATTATTCCCAGCTTCTTGACGAATGCAACACAGGCGCAGCAAACAGTTGACTGGATGCACAGTAGGAGGAAGTTCATGGAAAAGTTTTGACCTGAAACGACAAACTACGGGTCTGTCAGTCTCTTGCACAGATGCAGGGAAACAATTTGGGCGGCGACCTTGTTCACGAGGGTCATTAAGATTGACGCAAGACAGTAGCATGCAATCGGAGGGACTGGGAAAGATGGAGAATGTGAGTTGGATTGAGACAGAGCAAAAGACACGACGACTTACTCGCAGCAGACGACGCAGAAAGCTCCTTGTTTGCACCGGAGGTTGCGAGGGCTTTCTTGAACTCTACAACATCTCTGTCTTCGGAATGGGAAGATATTCTATCCTTTAGGGAATGATGGCTCATTTGTGATAAATTTCACGGTGAGGTGGGAGCCGTGGCGAGGTGTGAATGGAAAAACTCGTGGGGAATGTGCGCAGGGGGCTTCTGTGCGCCTCTAAGGTATTCGGGAAAACGAGCAAATCGTCCAGCGGCGAGGCGAGAGGTGGTGAGCAGCAATCCTGGTAGTTGGGCGCTCCATCACCGATCCGCCAGTGGTGGGGTGGCTTGCGATCACGCCCACGCTGAAAACCAGTGCACGGGCTCGTCCTCTGCGTCCAACAACGAGGGAATACGACAGCAAGCTACTCCGGAAGTTTAGGTCGAGAACTATTTCTACCAGGAGTCGTTTCTCAGTGAGAGAAACGTCAAGGGATTCCCATGCGCCGTCCATCAAAATAAACAATAATTATCCAGGAAATTCGACAGAAAATAAGCAAAGTGATACGCGCCGCGCTATGCCAGGAAAGGAAAACCCCGCTAAACTTTAGGGGGCAAAGCGTTAATTAAGAGACGCGTTCGGATCAATCACTGCCGGATCGTCCGTGGCCGGCGCTCGACTCGGTGTCATGGCCAGCCCGAACGAGCTATCCTTGCGGCTCCCGGAGCCGCTGCATTCTCCATCCCGACCCCACTCCCAGCGTTCTGTACTTGCAGCTTCGGATTTTTCGCACTCTGTCGGTTGACCATGTCCAATGTACACGTATCAGTATCACCATTCATCTCCCTAGTGTACCACATCAACTTTCAGTTCAGTTCGCCATCACCCTAGCTCTCTGGGAAACAGCCAGAGCCACCTGAGCTCCAATCACCCCAACAGTCCCTAGATACCTACCGTAGGATCAACTGATATTCACCCCATTCCAGTCAATCGTTCGTCGCAGCGCTTGTGGCTGCCGCCTCCGCCCCACTCCCCCCCATCATCCACTGTACGGTAGATGAAGTCTCTGGCGGCCCCAAGACGAGGAACGAGTACCTTGAACGATAGAGTTGATATTGATGTAGATATGCCACTCAACTTGCGCATCCACGTTCGTGTAACCTCTGGCCCTCTATCATACTGTCATGGAATCAGACGGAAATTGTCCTGTCATCCACCCCGTGCCGCTGGCGGGTCCAAACCCAAACAGTCCATTCCCATCAGAAGGTTGAGGGGGAACCTGTCCACTTTGTGCGCTAAAACATTACAGGCAATCCCACCCCGCCACTTTGGTGCTAACCCACGGACCTAAACCAATCCTTGACTCCTCAGCCAAGGCAACGCGAAATTCAATCGAGAGCCAACCTGTTGGCAAACAAGAGCACGTCTATATCGAACGAGATACATATCGATAGTGCTAAGTGACCCGGGCGGCCCCCGGCCCTTCATTGCTGGTCCAGATGAGCAGCGAAACGGTGATGGTACAGCGGAACGTGAACTATATATAAAACAAGAGCACGAAAGGCGGCGTGAATCAAGCGAGGGGGGTGTAGACGTAACATGTCTGGCCGGTGGATGTACACTAGGGAAGTTCATGACGATATAATCGGGCGACAACAAGAAGACGTATGTTCGGCGGGCGTTTTGCGAGAAACCCAAGGCCGAGTAACAGGAGGTGAGTGAGAATGCGAGAGATATGCAAGGCGAAGACAAGCGAATGCAGCAATGACAGAACATCTATGGGAGGGAAACAAGACAGGAGATGCATGGTTGGAGGGGAGGGAACGGAGGTGTGTTATGAAACAAAGCGGGCGGCCTTCCTGCCCCGGCTCTTGAAGGCTGGATGGAGTTCCTCCACCAACGTTTCGAGAACTGAGGAAGAATCGGTGTCAGAGGTGCACGATAACGAGCATGATATCGTTGGGCGGGGTGTTGGCGTCGGTGATTGCTTATTCATGGGAAGGTAATCGTTTTCTTCCGCACCCAAGCGCATAGACGACGGTTTTTTCTCGTTCCCAAGACCCCAGTCGAGCTTGATCATGGAACCCACGATGTCGTCCTCCTCCAAGTACAAACAAGATCTAGAAGCGAAATGCCGGTCTACGCCCACGATTGCAGGCTGGGGAGAGGTCGCAACCCACGAACGAACGTGGCTCGCGATTTGGGAGAAAATGGAGGAAGGTTTTGTTTGGGGAGTTGAGACGGAGTCGGTGAGGGCGGATGTGGTTTTGTATGATTCCGACAGGACGTGTTCCCTCAAAAGCCGTGAAATGGGCCTTCGTAGTGTGTGGATCGGGAGGGGGGGAGATTGAGTGCAGGATGGCTTGATGGCGGAGGTGCAGAGTGTGGGGGGGAGAGGCTTTTTGTGGGGTAGGAGAAGCTTCGGGGGTCGCGGAGGCAGAGGTTCGAGGGAGGACGATGATCTAATGGAAAACGAATCGTCCTCTTCCTGGCAGTAAGTGTCGCACTGAGCATCGGCTGGAATCTGAGCAGCCCAAGCGCGGATGCCGTCCCCGTCAGTCCCCTGGAACGTGTGGTGGGGTTGAGGAATCAAGTCTGGATCGTCCAAGGCCTGACACTCGCGGCCACAGTAAGGGAATTCCCCCTCCTGGCGGAAACCCCGTGGTGAGAAGCGCCGAGATGGAGGAATGGAAATGACTCACGATTTTGGTTTCGCAGGACAAACACCAGTTGGTATCCATGAGTACTCGAGGGAGGAGGAGGAGGAGGAGGAGGAGGAGGGAGAGGGTTGGTCGTCGTCGCCGTAGCGGGTATGGAAGGGGGCCAGGCTGGAGGCGGTTGGGTGTTATATAAAGAGGTGAGGACCCCAAATTCGCGGTATCAATGGGACTTTCTTGGAATCTCAGATCCACTCGATCATCTTCATCAAATAATATATATACAAACGTCCATCACGAAGTTTTCCATATTGGGCATAGCTTCCCTCGGAGCTATCCCTGGCATCAAAATAAAATAATAAATAATAATTTTAGGTGGATAATTGGAAACCATAATTAATTAACAACTCGAAATCCGAGACGGTCTCGCCGTAGGTATTGAAAACCTCGTGGGCGGGGTGCACGACCGCGTTGGTGACCATCTCGACGGCATCGTCCTCTTCTCCTTCTTCTTCTGAGTCTGATGAGTGATAGTCGGAAACCAGTGGAGGTGCTTGTCTGTCGTGAATACATTCCTTGACGCTTCCGCATTCCATACAAACATCGAAATCACTCTAAAAAATGATTTGTCAGGAAATCAGCCACACGCTCGAAACCGGGGTTGTGCTCTCGTAACGGTCAGGATGCCCAGCCACACACGCGCCCGTTCGAGGTGGACAAAGAACCGGATACCGCGCCAATTTACCGCCTACCCCCGCAGCGGTTCCGGCTTTCAACCGTGACTGAGAGTGACGCGCGCCCCAGTCGTCTCCAACTCACCTCTAGGTGGATCTGGTTCCGACGAGAGTGATTGAAGCTGTGAAATGAAAGAGATCAATCTCAAATTTTGACGAACACCGCAGAAGGGATTAAAAAAAGGGACAAAAAAAAAGTAGCGGCCAGCCGCTCAAGGTCGCTAAAGGGACAAATACCCGGAAGCATCAAGAAATTTTCAACGGACAGGCAGCTTGCTCGAATTCACAGCAGGCACATCGATCACCCGCCACTACCGCCCAGCAGAACCAGTACCAATACTCACCTGTCCGCGATGGGAACCATACTCAATCCATGGTATCCATCGACAACAAATGCACGCGAGGTCACCAGAGAATATGCGAGATGATATCCCCTCAAATTCACCTCCGCCGATGACGGTGACGACGATAGAAACGGTTCCACAACCCTCTCGTAAAATCCACGAATTTCTGCCTGCAAATCACGACAGAACATCAGGCGGACATGGACTAACACCCAAATCAGGAATGCTTGCCAGTCTCTCCACCCCTGTCTCTGGGTTGACAAACAGTTGTCCAAGGTCGTGATTGCCCTTCCAGTCGATCGCATCCCTTTCAGGAACATCGTCGTCCGAATATTTGTACCCCCAGAAGAGCCCTATTGGCACCGTCTTCTGGGGCAGAGATTGCAGATAGGCAGCCCATTCTGACCGCGGCCCAAGCAAACTTTAGGCGATATCGTAAGAACCCCGCACCCTGAACGTTGAGCTTCAGTACGTACAACTCGTTGTACAGCGCCAGAGCGAGCGCCAATTGGGCTTCGTGACCATAAACCGGGACGTGAATCCCATGGTCCGCAAGGCAGGTGATCAGGGAGCCAGAGGGGGTACAGGTCCGAATGGATATCATCCATCGCCTGGGTATCGTAACCACTAACGGCACCCTCAGAAGGCCGACAATTCGCAGCATAATTAGGGTACTCGCGTGTTTGAGATACCGGAATCGCTTCCCCAGTAAGATTGAAAACCGATATCTCCCCCGTGATTTCGTCTTTAACGATAGACAACCGCTCGTCAATGTGTATCCGTTTCAAAGAACACCACGACAGTAACCGCTGAACTGAATCAGAGCGAGAGTGCATGAAGGTAGACGGGGTTGCGAATGACGGCAACGGTAGACAAATAAGTAACACGAGCGTATGCAACAACCAAACTGTTTACGCCGATTTGGCCGCCTTGGTCTTTTCCTTCTCCGCGGCCGCCAATTCCTTGGCCTCGGTGCGCTTCGCGTACTCTTGCCCACCCTGAACACGAAAAATTTTCAGTTCCGGGCACCGCTTTACTAACGATCGTGTGACGTGCCTGCATGACAAGAACCAGGACCAGCAAACCGGCGATAATCGTGTTCCCGGCACCGAGTAGCCCAAGGGTTTGGTCGAAAGTGAACTCGGGATCCGCCTCGGCAGGGTTGACCACAGCCCTCAGAGCGGGGATAGTGACAGTCAAGTAAACCGCAATGGCAAACACGAACACAGCTGTACGAAAACCTGTCAGTCGAAAGTGTGATCGAACCCATGCGTGTTTGTTCATACCCAAGGAAGATCCATCGAACCAAATCGCGCTCTCGTCCCATTTGTGAAGCTTTCCCAACAAACAGATGATGCCAATTCCCATCATTGAGTGAAGGAAAGCCTTTCAGACGGTTCATTAGCGGTGTGGCTGCGAAGGACAAAGGCGAGTTCTACCTTAATGGCGGGTGGAGCATTGTAAAAGAGAGTGTAAAAGTGCGTGGCATCCCGAGTGGCTTCGGGTGTGATCTTGACATGCAGGATGCGGTAATCGATTGTGAAGCACACGAAAATGACCCCTACAGACGGGTTCTGGTCAAGACGAAAGCACCATACGAAATCAAAAGACGATACCGAGGAAGAAGCCAACCGTGGCGAGGATACCGGCCTGGCGGAAGCCCATTGTCAAGTGAGGGTACGTGTGATGCGGAGCCGGAACCAGGAGGGATCGCCTTTCGCTGGCACTCTCCAATTTTGGGAATTCTCAACAAGTTGAACATTTCCATCTTCACCCACAAACACTCGATCGAGAAT
>Ga0307515_10003124_pt1 | contig 35008 bp, 6 predicted proteins | sample 17_EM_MG_FD_194513 | JGI IMG/M metagenome (GOLD analysis project Ga0307515, IMG submission 194513) | Populus trichocarpa ectomycorrhiza microbial communities from riparian zone in the Pacific Northwest, United States - 17_EM | ecosystem: Host-associated > Plants > Roots > Unclassified | place...
TTCTTTAGCCTCTCTGCGTAGGTTTCTTTAGTAGGGGCTACCTCCTTACGGAGAGCTCTTACTTCTTCGACTAGTCCTTTTAGGACATCTTTTGTCTTTTCTTTTCCTTTTATAAAGGGGTTTTCTCCTGCTAGGACACTACGTGTATAGTTCTCTAGCTGTTTAACTTGTTCCTTTTTGTCTTCTTCTTCTTCTTCTTCTTCTTCTTCTTCTTCTAGCCCTTTATAGGCCTGGGTTAGGCTATCTAGAGCCTTTTATAGGTGTTGTTCTGGAGAAAGGGAAGAGAAAGATATACTAGGTATACCAGCCGTAAAAGTTATCAGTTTGGTTGTCTTTTTTTACAGGTTTTTAGGTTTCTTTTTCAGTAGAAGACTGAGGATGTCCTCTTTTTTCTCCTGTCCCAAATAGGCCAGGAGAAGGAGAAGGGGCAGAAAAAGTGAATGTAGACTCATTGTCACTTATTTCTATAGGAGGTTGTTTTTTTTTATGCCTACTAGGCTTCGGCATCTTATAGAAGGGTTTCCTAGTTTTTACTATCCTTATACCCTTTTCCCTTACTAATCCTACTAGAAGATTTCTAGGGAGATTAGGCTAAAAGGTAGTAGAAAAACTAGCTCCTATTTGCAGTTTTGGTATTGGTGGTAGTAGTAGTAGTTTTAGTGTTCCTGTCCGTGCCTCGCTTATAAGCTAGGGCCACCCTTAGAGAAAATTTTCTATTGGGAAAAGGGGGTAAGACGACAACTAAATCCACCTCTAGCTCGCTAGGTAGTAGGAATTAGGTCTTAAAAGTTGGAAAATCGATTGTTTTTGATGGTAAGATGGGTATGCGTAAGTTTTGGAGTGTGGTGCTACCTTTTAGTAAGGTTGCATGTGCGGTAAAGGTTATAGTTAGCGTTATAACTGCTGCTTTAAGTAGTATGTTATTTAACTTCCTTTACTATAACTATAGTAGTAAATATATAACGGGGCCTTATAGGAAATACTATAATAGGCTTTATTATTAGGCCAGGTATATAGGTATAAAATAGTTAATAACGTAAACGTAACTAATAGAGTGGTTGCCTAATAGATTAACTCCAATTATATTCTAAGATTTACTATAAAGAGAAGAACTATCTAGGTAGAGACTATAGTCCTTTAAATACACAACCGTACTCCTAAGAAATCCTCCCTATACGCAATGTATATATTATATATATTATATATATGTTTCCTTTATATACCTTATATACTATATACAATATTATATAACTTATTTACTATTTCTCATTATATAGTTCTATCGGCTCTATTCTAAACCGTACTTTTATTAGCCAACTGGCTGCTTCTAACTCTTTTTCTAGTAGTTATAATATTATACTTAAAGCGTCTATAATGGGGATACTATAAATAGAGAATATTATATTAGTAATAAGCTTGCTAGAAATGTTACGGACGCTTTAAGTACGATATTACGACTACTTGAAGAAGAGTTAGAAGAAGCTAGTTGGTTAATATAGGCACGGTTTAAGATAGAGCCAATAGAACCATGTGACGAGGAATAGTAGCTAAGGTCATAAGGTCTAATCTATGTAATTTATAGGATCTATAAGATCTATAACAGAGTAAATAGAGTAGATAGAGCTATAGAGTAAGGACTTTCTTAGAAGTATGGTTGTGTATTTAAGGACCCTTAGTCCCTACCTAGATAGTTTCTTTCCTTATAGTAATTTTTAGAATATAATTAGAGTTAATCTGTTAGGCAACTACTCTACTAGTTATTATTACGTTGTTAACTTCGCGTATATCTATACACCTAGCCCAATAACAAATCCACCGTAGTTCCTGCTATAAGGTTCCGTTACATAATTACTACTATAGTTATGGTATTAGAAGTCGAATAATATGCCACTAAAAGCAGTTATAATAACGCTATTAATGGTAGCAACGACCTTAGGGTTAGATAACAACACTAGTATAGCAGATACTAACTTGCAACTAGTTACAGTTAGATAGTTATAGGTAATAGTTAATTAGTTAATAGATAATAATATAGTACTTAAAAATAGGCTTAATAGAATAGGAGTAGCTAAGGTTAAGTTACCTTTAATTAAACGATTCTTAGGAAAAAGATTAAAGCTTAAAGGATTTCTTACGTAAATGCACTTTAAAGTCATATAAGAAGAAGTAAAGTTAGTAATATTTATGGATTAAATAGCATACGCAGGATTATTTCTAACAGAAAGGGCACTTAAGTAGTTTAAACCCTACCTTACGGAAATATAGGATAAAGGTATGAAGACTACTAATCTAGAAGTACGATATATATTTTTAAGCTAGACTGGATTCGCGGAATAACTAATATAAATATTTAGGGACCTGGAAGTAATAACTATAGTAGAAAAAAAGCTTTAGAACCTAGTATAGCGAATCTTAGCAATTAAGTATATAACGTAGTTTTAGATATTAGCTATATAGGTTAAATGGAATAATAAGACGCTTATAGCATAGTATAAATAGGGACTTAAAGTAAAAATCTAGGACGTAATTATTCTAATAGAAGATGCGGATACCCTTAGGGAATTAATAGATTAAGTGATTAAGATTAATAATAGGATCTTCTAAAGGGAATAGGCTAAGAGAGGTTAGAATAGAGTTCTATAGTTGTATAAGACGTAGAGTACATAATAACTAAAGTTAAATTAGAAACTATAGTATAGCGTAGAGCTAATAGACCTAAGCGGTACTAAAGAAACCTATAAGAGGTAGAGGAAATAACTATAGAAACCTAAAAGCTAAAGATTAAGCGATTATAGGGTAAAGGAGTATAGGCTAAACTAAGGATTTTAGCAGCAGAAGACGTTTAAGCGGACTCTATAATAAAAGTAATGGTTTAAAGACGGAGCTTATATAAATTATAAAAAATAGGGTTATTTTGCTAGAGACTATAAAAGTAGTTAGAGTTACTATGTAGTAAAGGGAATAAGACTAATAGTATATAACACACATATATAAAGAAATAATAGTATACTATAAGAAACAAAAGAATATTTAATTAAAAGTTTTGCGTTTTGTTATAATAACGCATACTAAATTTATAAGGACGCTAAGTATAGCGTAAGCTATTAGCTATAAGAGCTAGAGTTTAAAGGACTTAAAGAAACTAGAGAGTTAGATAAAGAATAAAATTAACTCTATAAGCTAGATTAAGATGTTACAGCGATATATAGATAAAGATTAGTAATAATAATAATAGAGTTAGAGTACTTATTAATTAATAGCGCTAAGGAAAAAAAAGGAACTAGCTAGGGGTATTTAAGCCTTAATAACGTAATAGAAGTAGAGACTAAGACCGCTATAGAGCGAGGTTTAGTAACGGGCATTATAACACCGTTAGATACGGCATCTATCGCTTTATAAGATAGAAGGAGGAATATCTATAGGTAATTAAGTAAGCAGACGATTGCTAGTGCTAGCTTACTACTTAATAAAGGTAAAAGGCTAAAGGCTTAAGATTCTTAAGACAAGATAAGAAATAACTAAGATTCTTAAGATAAGATAAGGTATGCTTAGGGACCTATAACAGACGACAACTAATGGAGCAGAGTAATAGCTTAGTTTAGTAATATATAAATAAGCTTAGGACGAAGTTTTCTAAAGGCATAAGACTCTTAAGATAAGATAAGTAAGATTTAAGACTTTTAAGATAAGATAAGAATACTAGTAAAGCCTAGTTAGACTAAGGCTAGAGTATAGCTTAAGATAGAAGCAAGCTTAGGATTAAAGAATTTAAGAGACTAAGAATTTGGAGTATAAATTAGGACACCTATAAGTAAGAAGTAAGTGGCTTCTTTATAGATTAGAGAATCTGTAATATAAATAGTAGTTAGGCTAGGAGATAGATATATAGACCTAGAAGACTTACTAGGGGAATATAGTGTTTAGCCTAAAGATTAAAAAGTTAATAATATAATTAAAAAGTAAGAGAACTTTAAGGATCTAGTTATAAGACGCAAACTATAGGAAACTATAGATAAGTTTAGAGCGAGAATCTTTATATAGTAAAAGAAAGGACTAGATATAAGATCTAGTATACTAGGTTATATATGGAATAGAGTACTAGTATAAAGAATTATTAATAGGCTAAGAGTAGGTATACTAAGAGCTAAGTAGCTTACCAAACTAGAAAATAAAGAGGATTTAGGGATTTTAACTAGGTTTAAGGAACGATATATAAAGGGCTATTACAATATAGTAATAAGAAGATACTTCCTTATAGATAGACCGTATATACTCTAGTAGCTGTACTAAAAGTAGTATAGGTAACAACATAATAATAAGTGGGAAGATTTCTATATATAGTTAGATAAGAAGGTTATCTAAGACTACCTAATTACGGAAAAAGCAATAAATTATATTAAGAGAGCCTTAATTATAACGTTAAAGGATCTAAAGGAATAATTAGAGGACTAAAGAAGTAAAAGACGTATTTTAGTACCTATAAATAAAGCCGTAACGTTTAGATTAGTGCGATAGAGGTTTAAACTTAAGGATAAAGACAAGCTAAAAGTTAACCTAAAGCACCTAGCGTACTATACGCTATTATAGATCGTATATATGGATAATATATACGAGATATATAAAAATCCGAAAGAAAAGAACCGGAAATACCTTATAAGGATATATTGGGCGCTAGATAAGCGATAATATAGGAATGCTAAGTATATACACAGCTGGCATCTAGTAGAAGTTTAGGAGTTAAAAGACTTAATACTTTAATTAGAAAAATTCCTTACGGAAGAATACTTAGACGGATAATAGTAGTAGGAATACCTAGAGAATATATATTTATAGTATATTAAGGATAAAAAGCAAATAAAGTATTGGCTAAAGAATAAGTTAAGTATATAAGGATCTAGCAGCTAATAGTTAGGAAAAGTAGAGGCCTATAGGACTAGAAGGAGCTAGTAGTAGAGCCTTAGACCCTTAAAGGAATTTAAGGACGATACCTAAATCTATGAGTTAAATAGTAAGATTAATAGTTTAAAGTATTAGTAGATAGTAGAGCAATAAGGAACTATATCTTACTAGTAGCAGTTAAAAGGATAGGGCTACTATATAGATAGAAGGAGCACCCTTATCTACTAGTTACAATTTTAGGAGATCCAATAGCCTATGGAGGAGGCATTATTAATCTTAAAATAGGATTTATTTAGATAACTATTAAAGGAAAATAGATTAAGATGTCTTTTAATATATTACTATTAGAGAATAATAAGGCAATATTAGGAATGCCTTAGTTACAGGAATATAATCTAGGGATTAATTGGATTATAGGTTAGGTTAATATTAAGAATACTTAACGCCGTAAGATATAATAACAAGCTAAGATGGTATAGTACTAAGTAGGGGCGACCTATAAAGAGATAGAAAAAGAACTAAGCCATGTACTAAAGAGATACTATAAGTATGGTAAGAAACTATGGTTACTAGAAAGTAAAAAGCTGTTAGAGTATATAGTATGGGACTATAAAATAGAATTAAAGCCAGGAATAAGTCTAAAGTTCTTTTTAATCTATAAGCTTACTAAAGAAGAAGGGAGAGCGCTAAAAGAGTTTATCTAGGAGAACTTACGAAAGGGATATATTAGACTATTATAGTTATTAGTAGGTTATCCAGTACTATTCGTACTAAAGAAAAATAAAAAACTTAGGCTATACATTAACTATAGACAGTTAAATAGCATTACTAGAAAGAATAGGTATTTTTTACCCTTAATTAGCGAAATCTAAGATAGAATCGGTAATATATAAATCTTTATAAAGATAGATCTAAGATAGGCGTACTATTAGATTAAAATTAAGGAAGGCAATAAATAGAAGACAGCCTTTAGGTTAAAGGAAGAACTGTATAAACTATTAGTAATGTAATTCGGACTTATAAATATACTAGCAACGTTTTAGAAACGTATTAACAATATATTAAGAGAACACTTAGATAAATTTGTTATAGTATACCTTAATAATATTATTATCTACTTAATAAGTAAGAAAGAGCACGGAGAATACGTTAAATGGGTCTTAAAGAGACTATATAAAGAATAGATACTAATAGCAATTAAGAAATATAAATTCTTTACTAAGAAGACAGATTTTATAGAATTTATTATTAAACTAGGCTAACTTAGTATATATCTAAAGAAGATTAAGGCTATAGTAAATTAGCAAGAACTAGAGAACGTTACGTAATTAAAATTATTTTTAGGGTTTTGCAATTACTATAGAAGGTTTATAGCTTAATAGTTAAAAGATATTAAGCTATTTATAAGGTTAATAAAGAAAGAGGAACCTTAGGTATAGGGAGAAGAATAAAGGAAACTATTTAAAGAGGTTAAGGAGTTATTTACCTAAAACCTAGTCCTTAAAATCTACTAACTAAAACTAGAGACAGTAGTTAAAATAGATGTATTAGACTTTGCACTAAGGGCGTACTTTCTATAGAGATATAAGGATAGATAGCACCTAGTAGCATACTATAGTTGGAAGATAATACTACTAAAACTAAACTATAACATCTATAATAAGGAGTTATTAGGTATAGTTATAGTACTTTAGGAATAGAGAGCATTCTTATAAAGTATAGAGAAACTATTTATAGTTAAAACGGATTATAAAAACCTAATAGGGTTTCTAATAACAAAAGAACTTAACTAGAGGTAAGTTAGATGGGTAAAAATGCTTACGGAATACCATTTTAAGATTTAGTATACTAAGGGTACAGATAATATATAAGCGGATACATCAGGAAATTTTTTTTTGGGCACGTTGTCGCAAGCGAAAATCGGGGTCTGCAAAACCTGCGTAAGTCGCGATTTTGGCGATTTGCGGCGATTTGCGGCGATTTGCTACAAACTCGCAGCTACTTATAAGTAGCCTATGCAAATTGCTACAAACACGCAGCTACTTATAAGTAGCCTGTGCAAATTGCTACAAATACGCAGCTACTTATAAGTAGCCTGTGCGAATTGCTGCAAATTACCGCAAATTGCTAAAATCGTGACTTAAGCCAGTTAAGCAGACCCTAATTTTTGGCTGTAATAAAAATACCACAAAACTGCACAAAGCTCTACATAAAGCTCTACATAAAGCTCTACACAAAGCTCTGCATAAAGCTCCGCACGAAGCTCTATACGAAGCTCTGCACGAAGCTTTACATGAAGCTTTACACGAAGCTCTACACGAAGCTTTGCACGAAGCTCTGCACGAGGCTCTACACGAGGCTCTGCACGAAGCTCTACACGAAGCTCTACACAAAGCTCTACACGAAGCTCTACGTACAGAGGCTCTGCACGAAGCTCTGCGTACGGAGGCTCTACACGAAGCTCTGCATCGGGTCCCCGCTATATTCCCGATAGCCTCGACACGTGCCTCTGCCAAGTATACCCCTATATACACCTAGGTAGCCACCTTATTTTTTACCCTTCCTTCCTTACATCCTCCCTACCTAGGGAGGCACCAGAACGGCAGCCAGCAGACAACCGTCGCCAGAGTCAGACGACAACTGTTTAAACGACCAGCCAGCGAACACCACGAACGATCCAATCGATCGATCGAATTGAACTAGAGCCTTAATATTAGCCCGTCGCTAAATTAAACAGAATCAAGGCCTCCTAGGGAGGCACCCCAGACGACCACCGTTTGAATGCACAGCCAGCGAACGGCTGTAGAGAACAATTTGAATCAATACAATCAATCGATCAATCGAATCAGGCAGAGCCTTTGATCGGGCTGACCTCTCCCCCAAATTACAGACAGGTAGGCATAGACAGTAGCACAGACAGGAGGCACAGATGGTAGGCATAGACGGTAGGTATAGACAGGTAGGCATAGGTAGGTAGGTACAGACGGACAGACAGACAGACAGACAGATAGGCAGGCAGGCAGGCAGGTACTAGGCCAATCGACGATTTGGAGCCTCTGCGAGAGGCTTCCCCCTTAACGCCTAAGCAGATAGCTCTACATTTTATATAGTTATAATACAAATATATTTATAAGCATATTATAGCAATGTATAGGAATATATGATAATTTGGTTATTATATAATATAATTATAATTTATATAGTTACAGTTTATATAGTTCGTACGGTTTATACGGTTCGTACAGTTTGTACAGTTCGTACAGTTCGTACAGTTCGTACAGTTCGTACAGTTTATACAGTTTGTACAGTTTATACAATTTACGCGCTATTTATTTATAAGGTAGCAAAATGCTAGTATAAGTTTTGTAGTTCAGCATTTTGCCGCAATTTGCTAGCAGATGCTGCAAACTTGCTGCGAAACGTATGGTTTATACGAATCGCTAACGACCATACAGTCGCTTCGGAAAAGGATGGGTTTATGTCAGAAACCATAATCAACCACAGAAATTTACCGAATCCTCACCTGTTTAAACCACTTTTCTGTACCCACGCATGATACCACCCATCGCCTTATTATTATCTTATATTTGAAGCTATAGGCAACCCCGCCTAGTTAACCGAATAGAAGTCGATTGTATAAGCTCTAATTAACCTTAGCTGCGATAACTTCTATATAGAAGTTAAGACCCGCGTTCCTTACTCTACTCTTTAATGCTAGAGGGCGAATTTAAAGAGGTATGGCTAGATTAATCCACCGATTAGGGGAAATAGTAGGCCACTACTACTTATAGATAATGCTCTAGATGTATAACGTTAGGTAGTAATATTAATATTAATTTTACTAATAAACGCGTACTAATTAGGGCCTCCTTAAATACCTCGTATATAGTCCAGACGCCTATTTTAAAGAGATGCTCTAATTTCTATACAACGAATATAATATAATAGTAACACGAAGCACACTATCGGCTAGATTAAAGCGAAGAAAATGGAGTAGAAAGGTTATAAGGATAATTGCGTAATAGTATAACCTAGGCCTAAGGGACGACTAAATTATTTAAATCTATGGCTATAGACGCGATTAGTTTGTCTTTATTAATAAATTAGCTTATAATAAAAAGACAATAGATAGGAAGTATAGATGGGCGCTAATTAATAAGCCTGCTAAAGGAATATCGGAATTAAAGAGATCTAAAAGATGGAGCTTACTGTTAGCGTATACCTATTAGGGCTATATACCTAGCTAATTAATATACTAGGGCGCTGTTAATAGGCCAATATTTATTAAATGGATAAAGAATAAGGTTCTTACTTATATACAGCCTTATTGTCACAGTGCTGCAATGAAGTAGACTAAATAACTACGTTATACTATAAAGAAGAGAAGAAGGTAAAAGGGGGTATTGTATACAAATAGTAGGGCCAGCCGCCAAGGCGCTAGTGGTGGGCTAGCTAACAGTAGGAACAGTATGCGTCAGGTCAGTGCCGTAACAGTACTCCCCTTCCTAAAAGGTTTGGTCCCTAAACCGAATAAGTAACTTTAAATAGGCAGTACGCGGGACTACCTGTTTTCGCTACAAAAATATTAAAAATCCTAATTGGTCGGCTTAACAAATAAAGTTAGCGCGTAGCGCTCTTAGCAAGAATTCTAACCAATTAAATAACTTTAACTAGCGGTTAAAGTTCTATAACATCTTAACCACCACAAATTTTTAATACGGTGGTCGGCTATAACCTTAGCGTAACTTTTCCTTATCTTATACCCAGTCTAGGGGTTTTAGCTTCTTAAGGTATTACTTATAAAAGCACTATACAGCTTATTTATAACCCTTTAGGTCCTCTTCCGGCTGCTAAATTATATCCTTATAATATTTCTATTTAATCTTATAAGTTAGGCCTTAGGGGTCTTTGTTATATATATTAAGGATTTTCTTAAACTCCTATTTATCTTCTATATTACTATTATTATCTCTCTTTATTACTTATCCTTATATATTACGGCGCTCTATAGTATTAATATTTACTTAGCTAGGGATCTCTTTAGCGGCCTAGAGGCGGACCTTAGATATATAAAAGGATTTATTTACTTAAATGTGGTCCAGAAGGTCTACTATAACTACCCCTTAGTATACTGCAAGTACGGGGTACGGGCCATCCCATTTATTATCCCATTTCTTCTTAAGTCTATTTATCTTTATATTTTCTAAGCTAACTATAACTATATTACCTTTATAGAATAACGCGCTCTTATCTCTATGGGTATTAATATTATCTTTATAGCGTTACTATAAAATCCAGGCTAGGGCCTTAGGCTGTATTAATATCCGCTTAAAGCGGTTGGCCATAGAGTCTATGCGAAAGAACTCCTTCTTTGCTTATACTGATAGTGTTAGTAGGTAGGGGCTAACAGGCTTAATTTTAAGGCGAGGGTTAAAGCCATAGTTAGTAAAAAACGGGGAGATGCCTATACTCTCGTTAACTTGGTTATTTATAGCAAACTTAGTAAGCGGTAAGTAGTTAACCTAATTATCCTATATAAAGCTAATAAAAGTATAGAGGTACTTATTTACGGCAGCGTTAATAATTTTAGTTTAGCTATCCGTTTCTAGGTGCTAGGCTAAGCTTAGTTATAAGGTTATTTTAAGGCGTTTACTTAGTCGTCGCTAGAAGTCGCTAATAAATTATATGCCGTAATTAGAGATAATTATGCTTAGTACACTATGAAGCTTATATATATTATTAATAAAGCCATTAACTAGCTCCTCTGTTAAGAGTCCTGTTACTAAAACAAGGTATTATATTTTAGTTAGGCGGTCTATAATAATAAGGATATATTTATATACCTTGCTATAGCGTTGGTATACTAGCAGCGTTATAATATAGTTAATTAAAATATCGGTTTATGGGCGAGTAGGTAGTTCTAGTAGCTTTAGGAAACCGGGCGGGGCAGAATAGGGGGTCTTAGTGCGAAAGTATAGGGTATAGTCTTTAACGAAGGTAGCCGTAAACTAGGAGATTCCTAGCTACCAGTATATTTAGTTTAAGAGGTTAAGAGTTTTAACCTAGCTAGGGTAACTAGCGGGGCCGCTACTATAAGAGTAATAAATAACTTCTAGGTGGAGGTCTAAGGCATTAGGGATAAAGAGGCGTTAGCGGAAGTAGATCTGTCCGTTAATAATACTATATTCTAACTTATTATAACAGAGTAATTTCCTAATCTTCTTTAGCTAATGGCGAACTTTCTAATTATATAGGGCCGCTATTATATCTCTTATAAGTTTATTCTTCTGGTATCCTAACTAAATTAGCTTATCTAGTGACTTTTTAGCTATTTTAGGGTCTAGAGCGGCTATAAACTCCACATTATTAGAGTTGTGGGACTTATATAGTAATTCTTCTAAAATTATAGGGTTAACTTTTTAGGGCGGTATAATAACTTAGGCTTAGTAGCGGAGGCGTTTGTTATTAACGTCCTTAGGTTTTGTTCCTAGTAATTAGCTTAGGGCGTTAGGGAGCGTAGCTTTACTGCTAGGTCTATATATAATTACAAAGTTAAACTATAAAAGAAACTTTGCCCACTAGACTTAATATTAGTTTAGCTGCTTAGTAGTTATAAACGTCTATAGGTTTTTATAGTTAGTAATAATTTTAAACAGCTCTTTGGTTCCTTATAGCTTAGAACACTATTCCTTTAAAGCCTTAATAATAGCTAAGAGTTCTTTATTATAGATCTCGTAGTTACACTCTAGCGTAGAGTGCTTTGTGGAGAAGAATGCGACTAGTTTTAGTTTACCGTTATTATTATATTGGGAAAGGACTCCACTAGAAGCCTAATTTAATGCGTCTATCTCTACCACTGTTTTCTTTATATAGTCGTAGTATACTAGTACTAGTGCTGAAGTAAAGGCTCTCTTAAGGGCCTTAAATGACTTAGCTTATTCTAATCCCTATAGCCATCTAATATCCTTTCTTAGAAGTTTTATTATAGGTATAGTAATAGCAGAATAACTTTAAATAAACCTGCAGTAAAAGTTTGCAAATTTAAAAAACTGCTATAATTCTTTAACTAAAGTTAGGTTCTCCTATGCTTATAAGGCTTAGACCTTTTTAGGGTCTATACTTATTCCTTCTATTAAGATAATTAAGCTAAGGTATTTTATCTTTATTATATAGAACTCTAACTTACTAATATTAATTTAGAGGCTAGCAGCTCTAAGGCGGCAAATTACCTCTTTAACGTGCCTAGTATGCTTAGCTCAAGTTTTAGAAAATATAAGGATATTATTAAGGTATGCTGTGTAATAGTCGTCTAGTGCGTTATAAAGAATGTAGTTAATATAGTTCTAAAATGTAGCTGGGGCATTATAAAGGCTAAATAGGGTTACTAGTATTTTGTAGAGCCTAAAGCGGGTAATAAATGCTATAAGCTATTTATAGCCCTTAGTAATACGGATCCTATTAAACGCGGCGATAATATTAAGCTTAGTATAGAATTTAGCGCTGTATAGGGTATTAAGTGTCTTCCGGATAAGCGGGAGTAGGTATCGGTTCTTAATGGTAACGTTATTAAGTCCTCTATAGTTATGGCAGATTCTTACCCCTTTTTTTTAGCTTAGTAGTGAGTAGGAGCGGGGCTATAGTAGGGGACGTTAATTCTTGGATAAAGCCTTTATTAAACATCTTATTAATCCATTTCTTAACGCATTAGAGCTTAGTAGGGGAGAGTAGGCGGTTTTTATAGTATAGGGGCTGCTTTCCTAGTATAATTTTGATTTTATAGTCCTATGGGCGATATAGTAAGAGCTTATTAGCATTCTTTAGGAGAAACCCCTTAATATGGTGCCTGTATTCCCTTAGAAGGCGTTGTATAATATTATCCCTAGTTAGAGCGGGCTTGCCTTTTATAAACTTTTTAATGTCTATATCCATAACTTTGCGACAGAGGAACTCAGTATTTATAGTCTAGAGGTTTTTCTTAAGGAAACAGTAAAAATAACTAGGGAAGACCTTATAGGCTTCTTTTATTATATAGTTACTATTAACTAAGTAGCGAAAGGATTCCTCTATTAGGTCTGGTATTTTAACTAGTCTAGTAGGAAGTTTATCTATTAATTATTTCTGTTCTTCTTATTCTACTAATTCTACTAGCTCTGCTATATAGATCCTTATTACTTTTACGCCTTTTTATTTATAAAACTAGGTAAAATTTATAACGCGTACGTTTATAATATCGTCCAGATTAGGGCGTATTTAGTCTTCTCCCGATATCGCGGTGGGGCTGGCTCGTCTTAGTTAGCTCTTAGAAGCGGTTTTTAGGCGGCGGCCTTATACAAGGCGTGCGGGGAGTAGGTATAAGGTTAGGCGTTATAGTGGCGCGGTTTCTATTATTTGGGTCTTAGTGGTTCTATAGCTAGTTCTTACTATAACGTAGGCTATAGTATGCGTATATAGCATATAGCTTAGTTTTAGGTATTAGGCTAGGCGGCTAGGGTTTAAAGGGTGTTTAGGTTAGCGTTAGATTTTTAATAGTAGCGGCGTAAAGCGGACCTTTTTTCTTGGTCTTAGCAAGGCTAGCTAGCCCGTCGTTTTAGTCTTAAGTGCTAAAGTAGTCTAGTTTTTTACTATCTTATTGCTTTATAGCTATATAGGTTCCCCTTTATTAGGAATATCTTCTACTATTAAGGCTTTATATATGGTTCTAGGCACTAGGCTTAGTAGTACTAAGTATCTACGCAGGGCGTCCCTACTACTATCGGCTGTCCCCTATAGGAGACAGTTCCTAGAGTAGTAGTCTAAGTTAAAGCGGATTTTAAGCTCCCTAAAACTAGGGTGGGGCTTATACTTCTAAAGCTAAGGTATACCTAAAATAATTAGGGTAGTAGGTAAGAGTTTAGTAATAAGAAAGAGCATAGCTTTAGTATAAAGGCCAATTAATATTTGGGCGGTAAAGTAGTCCGTAATAAGTAAAGTTAGGATACTATCTATAAGGCGTAGTGGCCTAGGTGCTAATAGCTTCTTAGTTATAATATTATATTTTCTTATAATAAACTCCACGTCGGTAAATGCTATTATAGTACTACTAGAGTTTATTAGGCTTACTATATTAATAAAAACTTAGGGGCATAGGTTACGTAATAAAGAGAGTTAGGTTTAAATAAGGATTAATTTCTTATTACTATTTGCTAATTTAAGATTAAGTAGCAGCTTACTAATAGAAAGGACTAATTAGTCTAGTAACAGGGACCTAATCTTCTTATCTTCCTCCTTATATGGTTTAGACCCTTAGATATAACTTAGTTTAAGGGTTTACCTTTTAATAACTAGGGTATAGGGCTGTCTTAGTGGGGTGATCTAGTATCTATCTGGCTGGCAGTATTAGTCTTAGTTAGGGTATAGAAAGACGGCACCTTGCTAATAATATAGCCGTGTTCGTATTCGCTAGCACGGAGTTACTAATTCTAGGTATTATTAACGGGTTAGGCTTCTATATAGGGCATTATTTAGAGTAACTAAGCCGCAGGGTTAAAGGGGGGGAGTCGTCTACTGCGGCTATAATAGACTCCGCGGTTGCTACGTCCGCGGTTATTAGTTTATATTATTTAATAGACTAGCATTAGAACTAGGTTTACTATTATAATAGGGTTATAAGCGTCCTTTTAGTAGCTAGGTAGGCTATAGGCAAGGCACAGTCTATTATTAAAGCGGCGCTTACGCTCCGTGTCTAAGATTCTATTAAAGTCTATAGGTTCTTTAGTTGTTGCTAAGGTTAGGGTTAGTGTAGGGGTAGGGGCTTAAGCAGGTAGGCGGTAGTTAGTATTCTTAAGGTTGGCTTAGTATATATAGTTTATAAGGTTCTTAGTAAACACATCTATCTACTTACTCTAACCTGTATAGTCGCTGTTATTAATTTTATAGTTAAGTCTAAGTACTAGCTCTTCTATCTTTAAAGAGATAAACTTTTAAAGTAGGTCTACCTTCTATTTATCTATCTTTTTGGCGCGGACTATTAACTTATTAAGCTCTCCCTTCCAGGACTAGTAATTACGCTTACCCTAAGGGAAATAGTTAAGCTTATTTTTTATAACCTAGGTTATATTAATAACCTTATAGTAGGCAGCAAGCTCTTTAAGTATATTTTCCTTAGCGGGCCATTTCTATATAGATATATTGTTTGGGTTCTTATATATAAGCTTTAGGCCCTACTTAATAAACTTATAGGCCTTACCTTTTAGTATATCCGAGATATAAAGGATCTAAGATTAGACTGTATTAAAGTAGTTTTAGTTATAGTTAAAGACTCCTTTAATTTTAATATGCTAGGTCTTAAAGTTAGCTTATCGTTCTAATAGGGTGCCTTTTCCGCTAAATATTAGCGGGTCTTTAGACTTCCGTTTTTTCTGCTAGGTTGCTACTGTTATTATAGGGGTTAATTATTTTAGAACGGCGATAGTCTCTACTTAAGAGTTAATAGTTCCTATCTGGGAAGTAATAAGGGCATTAAGGCTTTCGTTAGCTTTCTTATTAGCGGTATTTATATTATATATAAACTATAGTCCCGCTTTAATATTGCTAAAAAACTTATTAGTATAGTCAACAAGAGTATAGTAAGCTTTGTTGGCCTTAAAGGTTTTAGGGTATAGTAGGGAGCGGCGGATTATCTATATAATATTAGGGTGTGTTTATATAAAGAAGTCTGTAAAAACTTTACGGGGGTTTTAGGTTTTGGCCATTTCGGCGTCATTAATGTCGCCCATTTAGGTAGTCTTTGGCGCTAAGAAAAAACTAAGGATCGTTTTAGGACTGTGCTGGATTATAGCGTATGGACGCGTCGGCTGCGCGCGCAGGTCGCAATTGTTCTAGGGCGGAGATAACTAGGATACGGGAAATCAGTAATCGCGACGGGGCGCAATTAATAATAGCACAAACTATTACAGTGCTGCAATGAAGTAGACTGAATAACTACGTTGTGCTATGAAGAAGAGAAGAAGGTAAAAGGGGGTATTGTATATAAATAGTAGGGCCAGCCGCTAAGGCGCTAGTGGTGGGCTAGCCAACAGTAGGAACAGTATGCGTTAGGTCAGTGCCGTAACACTTATCTATAGCCTTATTTAGTTCTAGTAATAGATAATGTGTTAATCTATTGTAATGAGGTATATAGTGTCTATAAAGGATAGGTGTTTAATACTATTACTTACTTAAACCTAGGAAGTTTAACGCCTCTATAATGCTGCTAGTATTAGGCTTAAATATCTTCCTCCTTACTTACCCGATTTTAATCCAATTAAAGCTTCTTTTTATAACTTAAAGCAGTAGCTACGTGCTTATTAATTTAAAGCTAATCTATAGAATAACTTTAGTAACTTTTTAAGCTACGCGGTAGAGTAATAAGGATTTAATAAGAGGGTAAAAGGCCATTTCTTATGGGTAGGAATTAAGAGGTAGTATAAAAAGGATAAGGTCTGGTCTTTTATAATATATCTATATAGGGTACTTGCCAATTAAGACGTTAAGTAAGGCCTCTACTATAGTATTAGAACGTCGCTAATCCGTTCTAAAGTCTTCTAAGCAGTTTACTATGCGATTAATAAGCCTATATATTAAACTAATCCTATATAGCTTTATATGGCCTATACTACTATTAAGTAGCGTATACTTAAGTAACTTAAAGTTATAGTCCTCCTTAATTAAAATTAACTCCGCTTTAGTAAAGGCGTTGGCGATAACTAGGTAATAGCTTTATAGCCATTTAGTAAAGGCGCTAAGCTTGCTATTTAATTGTTTAATATCGCTGCGGGTAGGGCTACTAGGTAGTAGGTTTGTAGGTATAGTTAAGGGTAGATAGTAATAGGTAGGCGTTTTAGAGGATAAAGCTGGAACTGATAGAGCGCTTTATAATAACGGCACTAATAAAGATCTTATATTTGGTATAGGGTCTACTATAAAATAACTATTGGCGATGGTTAGTTATATAGAAGGAGGTATCGCTGCCTATATAGCATTCTGCACCTATTATAGCATCTACTAGTTCTGCTACTATATCTGGTTTATTAAAACTGTTACTGCTATTAATTAGTCTTGCTGCGGAATAGGATTAGCTAGTAATTATATAACTATAGTATAAGCCTCTCCTCGTCGCCGTTATTGTCTTAGGGGGGAGCTTATTAATTTGTTTATGCTGCTAGAGTTACCTTAACGGTGCTTATAGCTGTCTAACTTTATATCTTTTTTATCCTCCTTATTCTATATACGTTTACTATACCTAATCTTTAATAGTAGCAGTAGATCTAGGAAGTTAAGCGTAGCTTTCTTCTATTTAATTACTTCTAACTAGCGCGCCTAGTAGTAAGCATATAATGGGTAGTGCTTTAATTTAAATTTAAGACAGTATGTAACACTATACTTTTTATTCTTATAGTGTTGTTAAAGGCAGTAATAACGTTTAATTAGCGGGTATATATGCTTGCCTTTAACTTCTATACGGTTATATCGTTTAGCAGCCTCTTTCTACATTTTAGTAGTAGTAGTTGATCTCTTCTTTTTACTAATAACTTCCTCTACTATACCTTCGTAATCCTTACTAGAGGACCCTACTTTTTTACCAGCCGCTGCTTTAGTTAAAAGACCTATTACTTAAAGCGCTGCCTTAATACGCGCATTAACAGCCGCATTAACAGCCGCAGCGATTTCAGCATCTTTGGCTTCAGTAGACGCGTTAACAGCCGCAGTAGCGGTCTTATATCTAACTGTAAAATTAACCCAAAAAGCCTTCCTTACATACTTTAATTATGTCTCTATTATTCCCTCTACTTTACGCTATTTATCTATATTATTAACTTCTTTAGGTATTATAGGATCCTTTAGACTTAATGTAATAATAGCAGTTAATTAATTAAGCTAGAAAAAATAAAGGCCGTAATATTCGCTAGCTTAACGCGTATTTTTAGTAATAAACTTCTAGAATTTAAAGACTCTAAACGAAACGGGTAGAATATTACTAGATAGCGTTGTGCTATTAGCGTATACGGCTATACTTAAAAGAAAGGTTTAAGAGCCTTTAGACTGTTCTATAGTAGTAGAAGGCATTAGTGCAGATTTAATAGTAAGGCTTACTTCTTAAGGCGCTTTAGAAGTATTCTTTATAGTATTCTTAGGTGCTTTAGCTCTCCTCCTATGTGCCATAGCGTTAACTATAATAGGTAAAAATATAGGCTTTAAATAGCTTTAAAAAATAGGCGACGGCAATGTATTAGTATGGAGGATAGGTGGTGTCATGCGCAGGTACAGAAAAGTGGTTCAAACAGGTGAGGATTCGGTAAATTTCTGTGGTTAATCATGGTTTCTAATATAAACCCATCCTTTTCCGAAGCGACTGTAGTAATTCTATAAAGACCCCGCAGACAGCCGCTTAATGTTCTGCCACCTCTATTACCACACATAGACGCAAGCTCCGACTTCTTTAGCTTGATCATCCGAATAATTGCAAAACAAAGCGCCGATAGGCACATTAATACCGACGACATCAGTAGCGCTTTACTCTGGCACAATGACTTCACCGCTTCGTTCACCCTCTTTCTGGACCTCCCCGCCGAACTCCAAAGAAAGATCTGGCACCACACTCTCCCAGGTCCTCGTATTATTCAAGTATATCGCCGCAATGGTCGCGATGGTGCCTTCTGCTTTAATGGTGCTTGTCCTCCAGCAGCCCTTCACACCTGCTAAACTTCTCGAGAAGTAGCTTGCTCTGTTTTTGAGACTACGTTTACCCACGACAATACGAACAAACCCCTACCACCGATATACATTGATTTCGCTCACGATACCATCCATCTTACTACACCCTGCGATCCTTGGACGGCCCCATATGAGGAACTAGCTCAGTTATTCCCTGACACCCGAAAGATCCAGTCTCTAGCCGTTGAAGTTTCCTCACTCGATATATTCAAGATGGCAATGGACTTTATTATGCTACCCTACTTGAAAATTGAAGGAGATCTTAAGGGAGACTTTAAGGAAATCGTAGGGAAATTGAGGCAGATCTTAGGGAAATCGTGGTTGTTGTTGGACACCAGTCTCATCCGTTACACGAGGTCAAGTATCCAGAAAACATTAGGTTTTCTGAGCCTAAAGCTAGGTCATGGTTAGGGCACACATGGAAAGATATGGAGGCCTACTGGACAGAGCAGCTTTCGGGTTTATGGGAAAGGGGTGTGGTGCGATTTAAGGAAGTCAAGATACTTTAATGGCAGACAATGTAGAGGCAGCGTTGACATGTTGGAGTATGGTTGACAGCATCAGATAGCAGTTGGTTTGAATTTGTACGTTTATTTGCTGTCTTGTCCTTCCGCGGCGGCGCGGGCTAATCTTCACCTGACCGCCGCATGGATAAATAGTGCATCCTGCCATTTCTTGCTTTTACGTGTATGCTATCAACAGAGCTATCGTTAATTATCCGAGATTTGGTAATTCTAGTGTAAGGGGGAGATGGAAATTTGGTACGTGTTATATACGCTAAATTTCGTGCAAACTTTGAAGAACTAATTTCAATTCCCTATTATGCAAAAGCCAAGCTCCGTATAAACCCAAGAAAGCTATTAATATCAAATATGACCTGTGCAGACTTAGACTCGATCTGGGAGCAGGTTAGGCATAGATGGTCCTGGGCTTGGCCCTGATCCTCCTCCTCTTCGCTATCGGATCGGTCCCGATTCTGCTGTGGCTCAGTATTGCGTCCTTTAAAGATTTGGGGCCAGTCCGGTAGTGCATGCTCTTCTCGTTCTGGACGAGTCAAAAAGCCAGGTTGATTAATCACTAGTAGGATATTAGCATCACGGAGCTAATTAGAATAGTTATCTAAGGTAAGATGTCTAGGTTGATCTAGTGCCTAGAAAGTATGGGAATGCTCTCGATTAGCCTTCTGATGGGCGGCAATACTGCAGCTATTAAACTGCATAAGATGCCGTCCGAGTTCCTCTGCAAGATCAACCTCGTTGTCTGCGTCCTCGGTGCTATTCTCTGCTTGCAGCTGGGCAGCTAGGAGACTCTTATCGTCCTTTTCCTCCGTGTTACTCTCCCCAATAGACGCCTATTCGCTGCCAATCCCGGACAAATACTCCTCTTCCTCGCTCTCGATTCCAGGTAAGTCTATTGCCTGCTCGTCTTGATCCTGCTCTTGCTCTTCTTTGCTTTCGATTTCGATCCCAGGCTCGTCCGCTACCTGCTCGCCCTCAAACTGAAAGTCAATAATATCCTCATCACTTATATACTCGTCCTGATCCTTTATACTCTCTTCCTCGTCTTGATTTATACTCTTTGCATCCATGCTCTCTTCCTGATTATCTTTACTAAGGGAGTCCTCTTCAATATCTAGTTCAATTTCATTATTCCAGCCACCTATATTACTTATATTATCTAGAATAGCTTCCTGGGGCTGAACCGGGGGCGGTCGGGTATAGATAAAAGGGTGGCTAGCTAGTAATTGGTTTGCTTGCCCTTGGCCATTATGGGCTCTAACATGCTGTCGCCAACGAGCTTGACGCTGACTTTTAAGCTGGCGCCGTTCTATGGAAGAGAGTCTTGGTCGGGGCATATTAGCTAGCTATATAGTAGATGGTTTAAAGAGAATAGATATAGAGTAGATACTTTTTAATATATTAATTGGAAGCTGGGCTGATTATAATCAAGTTTCATACTAGAGGAACGTGTATAGACATTTACGCTTTTAGGTATAGTGTATATCCCTTTGTGTGGCAGAAGTGACTTTTCGTATTTGGCGCTTTGGGCGCTCCTGCCTGGGTTAGCATGCTGCAGGCACCCTAGCTAGCGTGATTTTATTAGCAAGCCTCACCAAAACGCGTCAATAATGCGATGTCGATGAAATACTGCAGAAGGCCACTACGGCTACCACTAAAAACACATATATATCTTTTTTTTTTGAGGAAGTTGGGCAAAAAATCGTGATATATGACGTCATGCCTGTAGGTTTCTGCCCTTCCTCCACAACCAGCTGCTAATTATATAGGAAAATTCTCCGTTAGAGTCCTCCCCCAAATCACTGCCACCTATCCGCTTTATACACGTTCTTAATATTAATAAGGATAAGCTAATAAAGGACTAGCTTAAGGTTATAAGGGAGGACGTGCTATATATATCAAATGAGATGTACTAAGTGTTACAAGTAGTTAAACGGTTTAATCAGCGGTTATTCGATATAGAGGATCGATTAAAGGCAGTAGAGGAGGGCTTAAAGGAGGCTAAGAAGGACACTACAGCAAAGGCTTAATTAGCTTTGGAGTCTTAATATTAAGGGCATAAGAAAGTAGAGGACCTAAAATACTTACCTAGTCGTCGCCTACTAAATAAAAATTGTTAAAGCACCGAAGGCAGAGAGGAAGCCTACAGGCCTTATATTTATATACCGTTTACCTAACTTTTACTATAAGCTTCTTTACCTCTTTCTATCTATACATCCAGCACTTTAGAAGGGTCTTATAGCCTTATTTCCTTATAAAGCTTTTAATAGAACGGTAAGTTCGCGTCTTACACCGTCGAATTGCAGGTAGTGGAGTTTTAGCGGTAACGTAGGTGGTTTTTTAATTCGTTCTATTTTTATAACTAGGTCTAATACTAGATTAATATTGCCTAGATTTTAGTAAGCTTTAATAAAGAAGACGCTTAGTATTATACTCATTTAGGCCTATCTCCCGACTACCTATAATAACGAGGTTCTATACTAATTATATACGGAAACAGCAGTAGGTTTAGAGGAAGAGCTTCTTTAACATTTAGAAGATCTTCTTACTAATAATATAAGTATTAATTATAGCTGTATTAAGCGCCTAGAAGAATAAGGGCAGCTAAGTATATATAGTAGTGATCTAGGTAGTATAATAGCTTTAAAGCTAATTATAAATATTAACGCCGCCTATTTAGTTATTATAGTCAATAAAGAGCCTTGGGTGTTACGGACGCTTTAAGTACGATGTTATAACTACTAGGAGAAGAGTTAGAAGTAGCTAGTTAGTTAATCGAGGTACGGTTTAGAATAGAACCAGTGGAACTATATAACGAGGAATGGTAAGCGAGGTTATATAATAGTATACGCAGTATACGTAAGATACGTGTTAGACGTTACGTATATTATATATATCACGTATATTATATATAAGAAGGATTTCTTAGGAGTATAGTTGTGTATTTAAAGGACTATAGTCCCTACTTAGATAGTTCCTTCCTTATAGTAATTCTTATAAGATAATTAGAGTTAATCTATTAGGCAACCACTCTACCAGTTATACTTATTATTATTAATTATTAAGCGTTACCTATATACCCGGCCCATTAATAGAACCCATTATAGTATTTCCTATAAGGTTCCGTTATACAATTACTACCACAGTTACAGTAAAAGTAATAAGTCAATATAATGCTACCAAAAGCACCAGTCACAACGCCTTTAACGGCAGCAACTACCTTAGGAGCTAGCGGCGATACTAGTATAAGGAGTACTAGCATATAATATATCACTACGGACTAACTACAAGAGATGGTAGACTAGTTAACCTATAATAACAGTATACTTAAAGATAGACTTAACGGTATAGGAATGGCGAAGGTTAAGCTACCTTCAATTAAACGATTCTTAGGTAAGAAGTCAAAACTTAAAGGATTCCTAACCTAAATGCACTTTAAGGTTATATAAGAGGGACTAAAACTAGCAACTACGTTAGACCAAATAGCCTACGCAGGACTATTCCTATTAGGAAGGGCACTTAAGTAGTTTAAACCTTACCTTACTAAGATACAGCTTTACGGACTAGCTACTACTAATCTAGATATATAATATATCTTTTCTAGCTAGAAAGGGTTTATAGAATGGTTAATATAAATATTTGGAGACCCGGAGGCAATAACTATGGTAGAGCGGAAGCTATAGAACCTAGTACAGCGGTTATTAGCAATTAACTATACAGCGTAATTTTAGACGCTTATAACCTAGGTTAAATAGAATAATAAGGCGCTTATAGTATAATATAAGTTAGGACTTAAGGTAAAAGTCTAGAATATAATTATTCTTATAGAAGACGCGGAGGATCTCTAGAGTCTAATTAATTAAGTAATAAAGATTAATAATAGGATCTATTAAAGGGAACAAGCTAAGAAAGGGTAAGATAAAGTTCTATAGTTATATAAGGCGTAGAGCACGCCGCGACATAGTTAAAAAAGATAGTAACTATAAAACTATAAGCCGGAGCTAATAGATTTAAGCGGCACTAAAGAATTCTATAAGAGGAAAAGTTTATAGAAACCTAGAGAGTAAGGATTAAGTAATTAACGACCTAAGAAGTAGAGGCTAAACTAAAAATCTTAGCAGCAGAAGACATTTAGGCGGACTCTATAGTAAGAAAAGTGGTATAAAGAAGGAGCTTATATAAATTACGGAAAGTAGGGTTACTTTACTAGAAACTATAAAGATGGTTAGGGCAGCTATATAGTAAAAGGCACTAAGTAAAGAGAACTAGGACTAGTAATAAGAGTATTACGCGGAACTAAAGAATGTTTAATTAATAGCTTTACGTTTTATTATAATAACGCATACCAAATTTATAAAGACGCTAAGTATAGCGTAAGCTATTAGCTATAAGAACCTAAGTTAAGAGGACTTAAAGGAATAAGAGAATTAGATAAGGAAGCGGACTAAATTTATAAACTAGATTAAGACCGGGACGGTATAGCAAGCCAGTAGTTAGCGGAGAAGTTTCTCGCGTACTAGTTCCACCAAGCGACAGAATCTAAGGATTAAGATAATTGGACTATTAGTAGTAATAAAGAGGCAATATTAACGGCTTACTGGGAGTATATAAACCTTAAAAACGCAATAAATAAAGTAGAGGTTAGATTAGTAGTGACTAAATTAATAATAGGATATAATACCCTATTAGATATGGCGTTTATTACTTCGCAAGACGGGAGAAGCGGAAAGTTTTAGAGCAAACTTAGTAGACGACTATATACTATAGCTACTGTACCACTTAATAAAGGCAAAAGGCTATAGGCTTAAGATTCTTAAGACGAGATAAGAGAACACTAAGATTCGCTAAGTAAGATAAGAAAGATTTAAGATTCTTTATAGACGATAAGGATAACCTAAGGACCCATAATAAACAAAAACCAATAGGGGAGAGTAGTAGCTTAGTTTAAGAATATATAAATAAGTAAGGGATAGAGATTCCCGGATATAGAAAGCAATAAGGATTAGTATAATTACTTAAAGGTTAAAGACCCTAACTACAGAATAGAACTAGAAAGAAAACCTACTAGTACCTAAGATTCTAAAGATTAGATAAGAATAACACTAAAGCCTAAATAGACTAAGGTAAGAGTTTAGCTTAAGAAAGAAGCTAGCTTAGGAATAGAATTTCTACGGGACTAAGACTTAAAAAAAAGAATAGGCACACTAACGGGAGAGCTTAAAAAATAAATTAACGCTTAGTAAGAATATAGAGAATATTAAGGACTAGGAGATCTAAGGATTAGAACACCTCTATGAAGAATTACTAATAGGCCTAAAGTAGGAATACCTAGGGCTAAGTGGCTAGAAGAATTAGAGTAGGAAGAGAATCTAGGGATTTTAACTTAATTTAAAGAAAGACATACTAAGGGCTATAACAATATAGTAATAATAAGATACTTCCTAAAAGAAATACTATATATACTTACGGAGCTATATTGGAAGTAGTATAGATAGTAACGTAATGATAAGTACAAAGACTTCTATATGTGGCTAAACAAATATATTATTTAAGATATGGCTATTATAGAACAACATATAAGTTATATTAAAGGAGTATTAATCTTAATATTACGAAATTTAGAAGAATAAGCAATAGACTGGAGAGCTATATGGGTAATCTTAGTACTAGTAAATAATACACTAACGTTTAGAGAACAAAGCTAGAAATTTAAACTTAAGGATAAAGATAAACCAAGAGTTAATCTAAAGCACCTAGCATACTATATATTAGCATGGATTGTATATATAGATAACTAGTATAAGATGTATAAGACACTAAAGGTAAAAAATAAAAAATATCTAATTAGAATATATTAGGCGCTAGATAAGCAACAATACCGAAATATAAAGTTTATACACGGTTGGTATCTAGTAGAGATTGCCAAAGTAGGAGACTTAACGCTATAACCAGGAAGATTCTTAATAGAAGAATGCCTAGATAGACGACAGTGGTGGAAGTGTCCTAAGAATATATATCTATAGCATATTAAGGACAAAAAGCGAACTAAGTATTGGCTAACAAGCAAGTTAAGTACCCTAAGATTAAGCTAATAGTTAGGAAAAGGCGAGGCCTATAGAACTAGAGGGAGCTAGTAGTAAAACCTTAGACCCTTAAAGGAATTTAAGGACGGCACCTAAATTTACGAGTAAAGTGGTAAGATTAGCAATTTAAAGCATTAGTAGATAGTGAAGCAATAAGGAATTATATATTACTAGCAATAGTAAAAAGAATGGGATTACTATATAGACAGAAACGGAATCTATACCTATTAGTAATAATTTTAGAAGATCTAATAGCCTACAGAGAAGGTATTATTAATCTTAAAACTAAACCTATTTAATTAACTATTAAAGGAAGACAAATTAAGATAACTTTTAATATCCTACTATTAGGGAAGGATAAGGTAATATTAGAACTACCTTAGTTATAGAAATATAATTTAAAGATTAATTAGATTATAGGATAAGTTAATATTAGGGATATACGACGACGTAAGATACAATAAGAAACTAAGATAGTATAGTACTAAGTCGGAGTAATATATAAAGAGACTAATTAAGGATTGAGTTATATACTAAAGGGATACTATAAATATAGTAAGAAACTATAGAGCCTAGAAAGTAAAAAGCTAGTAGAATATATAGTATAGGATTACGAGATAGAATTAGAAGAAGGAATAAGTCTAAGGTTTTTTTTTAATTTACAAGCTTACTAAAATGGAGTTAGTGGCACTTAAGGAGTTTATCTAGGAAAACCTAAGGAAGGGATATATTAGGCCTTTATAGTTATTAGTAAATTATCTAGTACTATTTATACCAAAGAAGAATAGAAAGCTTAGACTATATATTAACTATAGGCAGTTAAATAGCATTACTAGAAAGGATAGATATCCTTTACCCTTAATTAGCGAGATTTAGAATAGGATTAGTAACGTATAAACCTTTATAAAGATAAATCTAAGGTAGGCGTACTATTAGATTAGAATTAAAGAGGGCAATAAGTAAAAGGCAGCCTTTAGGTCAAAGGAAGGACTATACAAGCCGTTAGTAATGCAGTTCGGACTTATAAATATACCAGCAATATTCTAAAAGAGGATTAATAACGTATTAGGAGAATACCTCAATAAATTTATTATAGCATACCTTAATAATATTATTATCTACTTAATAAGCGAAGTAGAGTATAAGGAGTATATTAAATAGGTATTAAAGAGACTTTAAGAGGAACGGATACTAGTAGTAATTAAGAAATGCAAGTTCTTTACTAGAAAAACCAATTTTATAGAATTTATTATTAAGCTAGAAAAAATTAGCATAGACCCGAAAAAGATTAAAGCTATAGTAAATTAGCAAGAACTAGAGAACGTTATATAGTTAAGATTATTCCTAGGGTTTTATAATTACTATAGAAGGTTTATAGCACAATAGTTAAAGAGTATTAAACTATTTATAAGACTTATAAAGAAAGAGGAACTATAGATATAGGAATAGAAGTAGAAGGAACTATTTAAGAAACTTAAAAAGTTGTTTACCTAGGAACTAATCCTTAAAATCTACTAACCTAAGCTAGAAACAATTATTAAAACGGACGTATTAGACTTTATACTAGAAGTATACTTACTATAGAGGTACTAGGATATATAGTACCTAGTAGCATATTATAGTCGGAAAATAACAATACTAAAATTAAATTATAATATCTATAATAAGGAGTTATTAGGTATAGTTATAGCACTTAAAAAATAAAGAGCATTCTTATAAGGTATAGAAAGACTATTTATAGTTAAGACGGACTATAAAAACTTAATAGAATTCCTAACTATAAAAGAGCTTAATTAAAGATAAGTTAAATAGGTAGAGATGCTTATAGAATACTATTTTAAGATTTAGTATACTAAAGGTACCAAGAATACAAGGGCAGACGCGCTTAGCAGGAGGGCTAAACTATAGAACCATAAAAAAACTATTAAAAGCTTTATTACGCAAGGACAAGAATATATTAATTAGGTATAATTATCCTAAGCTAGCGGCAATATATAAAGCACTAAAGAGCGACTAGATAAGAAAAATTAAAGAAGTATAACTTAAAGATCTAGAAATAAACTAGTATAAATAAAGAGAAGCGATATATATTCTAAGGTTAATCATAGAAGAATTTGTTAAAGATTTCTATAAGGGAATAATATAAGGTTATACGGGAGCTAATAGTGTAAAAAAGTACGACCTCTCTAAGATAGAAAAGTCTCAGTGCTGTCTGTTAGTCGGTTACCATCGGTTAGAATTAAGCAGTAAGAAGAGAAAGAAAAGAGTATATTAAAGGAAAATTGTATATCTGTTAGTGTCGCCTAAGTTATTAAAGACTTTAAGGGCTCTAAACCGATCTATATAACTTATAGAAGGCCTAGGCTCTCCCAAAGCTATGCCTAATCTAGATATTAAATTTAGGGGCTAAATTACATTACTATATACCTCCTCTACCTAAGTTATTGTCCCCTAACGACTTCCAAAACTCCAAAACTCCTTATCTTTAAAACGAAGGCGCGGTAGGTAATTGTATATATTTCTTACCCTTATTATAAACCCAAGATAGTAAATAAAAAGACTCTATTCTGGTTAAATAAGACCGTTCTTAGCTACTTAGCTAAGCAGCAAAAGAGACTTTAGACTGGCGGCTTTTAGATAATATAGCTCTTTCGCACCCTTCTATTTACTTAGTTCTATCCTATAATTCTTTAGATAATTTTATATAACTTTATCCTTCTACAATAACTAGGGGCACTCTATTTAGATCTACCGTAATAGCTAAAGGATTAATTCTATTATTAATATAGTAGAAGTAAAAGCGGCTATTAAAGCGTTCTATTTTAGTTGCACGCATTAGCTTAAATATATCTTTATAATTCTTAACGGCCCTAAGACGGTAGAAATACATCTATTTCCTAACTTCGTTCCTATTACCATTAAGAAGAAAGTTACAATCTTAAATTACCGCTAAAGAATCTCATTATTATTTACTAAGAAGGGCGTTGGATAGAGCGCTAGCAGCTATAAGCTTAACTACTATAGGGAAGCGATATAGAATCGCGCCGTAGAGATTAGCATATCCAGACGGCGTATAGGGCGGCGCTTTTAAGTCTTAGTGCGCATCTACTAACTCTACCTAAGTACCTCCTTTAGTGACCTTAAGGTTATTATAATCGTCCTAAATACTAACAAACTATAGTAGTATTATTCGCTAGGTTTTAGTTAAAGGTCCTTTTACTCTATAAGGAAAATAAGGCATAGTTATACGCATATCTCCTTTCTTATATAGCTAAGCTACCTAGTTAATCGCATACTTTTCTACGTCTTTAGTAGTCTAGTTTTAGTTAGAGATCTTATAAACAAATCCGTTGCCCTTAGTTAATTCTTACGCCTTAAGATCTTCCCACTATAATTCTAGATAGTAATATATACCGGGTAAAATAATTATGCAGTTATTATTAGTCTTATTATCTAGAGAAACGCTTCCTTAAATTATATTAGCACTATATCCACTTTTAAAAAGCGAGGAAATATTAACGTTAATATAGCGGAAAGCTATAAAGTCTCCTTTAACTACGAATTTTATATAATAAGGGTAAAAAATAAATTACTACTAGCTGTTAGGTCTAAAAGCGTAATAGAGATAATAATACTAAAAGTCTTATCTTATTAGCTGTTAGTAAAAACTGTAAACTATTATTCTTAACTAGCTATAATTTAGCCGCCTATTAATTAGACGCTAATAGTGGCGGTATATACACATTTCCTTATTAATTATCGCTAAGATACTAAAATCCTACTACTATTTAAATACGTTCAAAATTACAAATCCTTCTTACTCCTATACTTTTTAGTCTTTTAGTAACATTATCTAATTAAGTAAAGCCTCTCTATTATATAAAAACCTTAGCGCTAAGTTATAAATAAACTTATACGGTCCTAAGAAATTAAACGGAATTAGAGATATATAAGCCTTTCTAAACTAAGAGTATATAGTAGGATCGGTCTTTATAGTGCTAAGGTAGTTATAAGCGTAATATATTAAACGGAGTCTATAATATAGTGCGGTATAGTTTAAACCCTTTATTACTAAACCTATACGTTCTTCTATAGCTTGCGTATATATCTAGCAGACCTTATATATCTCTAGATTAGAACTAGTTACCCTATACTAACTGCGCAAGAGCTTTATAACCTTAGTTAGTTCGATTTTAATAGTTTGGTTTAAAAACGCCTTAAAATAAGCGGGTATATTATTCTTATAGTTACACCCTTGTTTTACGCGGAGTATTACTATAGTATTTATAGCCTCCTTAATATACTTCTTATTATCTTTTAACTTAATAACGTTTTTATTAAATATTAATTTTACTTCTAGCCCTCCTACTTCCAGGTAAGTAATCGTTAGCCCTCTTCTTAGATTCCTTTTTAATAAAGATACTAGCAGCCGCAAGGGCGAGCTAATAGGCGTTTTAGCTGTGAGAATACTCTCGTTTATAGATAATAAAGGTAAGTTAACTAATATAGGTAATCCTTATTAGGACGGACTTAGTATAATACTAACGCCTCCTCCTTAAACAGGTATTAATGGCTAAAAGGCTAAGGGATTTATTACGTTAGAAGTATATTATAAATATATTTACAGTATAAGAGCTAAGCTCTCTCCTACTTATCTAATTCTAATATTAGCAACCTCTAGTTCTACAGTAGTTAGTCTTCTACTTTTTAGCGGTAGGTCCTTATTTGGAATAAGGAAGCCAGTTAAGTGTCTTTCTAAGCTATACTTATTTACCACCTAGTCTAATACTGCCCTTTCTAGCATCTTTGGCGCGAGCGCGAAATTAATTAGCTATAGTTGAGTAGTGTTTTTAATGCCGCGTCCTAAACGTTTAAGCCTGTTAATTAGGGCCTTATTAACTCGTGCTATTACTTTATAAAGTGGGTAAACGGTGAGCTTTTAGACGGTAAAAAGGAAGTAGTAGGAGACCGCGTGTTTAAGTGGACTATTAAGAATACCTTATTCCTAGGACTTTTAAATAGTTTCTCTAGCTTTATTACACTAATTTCTTTAATCTTTTACCAGCTTACTAACGTTAAAGATATTCTTAAAGATTAATAAGAACGCGTCCCTTTTTAAAGATACTTATAGCCTATTATTCTAGTTAACGAAATTAACTACCACACTAGTAGCATCTGCGTAGTTTTCTTAAGAGAGTAGAATCTTGTTATAGATTTAGAGGAGCACTACTTAACGCTAATTAACTGCGAAGCCTCTAACTTCTATAAGGACGTTATTAATCTATTACTTAGCTTCTTTATATAGTACTAGAGGTCTGCTAAATAAAGATATAATAAATATACTATTATTAATTCTATTTAATTTGTAACTTTAACTAATTATAACTATGTTTAAAATTTATTAAGGGCAAAAAGGTAAAGTTCTAAATAGGGTTTCCTAATTTAAATAGTCTACTAAATCTAGATAGTGGTGTAGAGTTCTACTAACTCTAATCGTTAAATAAACTAATTATAATTTTCTATTCCTAGGATAGAAAATCGCTATTAGCTTAGTAAAGGCGGTAAGTAAAACTAATATCTTTACAGTAAATAATACTAGATGGTTATACGCAAACATTCTTCTATTCTTACCTTACTACTACTATATATTAGATTCCTATAACTGAAAAAGTAAATAAAAAAGCGTAATAGAAAGAGCTTTAAAAAATATAGCAAATAAACAGATAGATTGCACGGCTGTTATCTATATCCGCTCCCCTACCTTAGAACTTAACTGTCCTCTAGTTAAATATTTTGTACTTAGTTCTATTAAATAATCTTTCTAAAACACGCACTTCTTAAACTACACGGCGTTGCGATACTGGTGGATTTTATATAATATCCTCCTTAGGTTCTAGCTCTGCCGTTATTTCTTATAGTATAGTTCTGCCTAACTAGTTAAGCTAGTCCTCCTAGTGGACCTTAGATATTTGTTGTTAATAAAACTTCTTTAATCTATTTCCTAGAGTTTAATTATAGAACGGCGTACCGTTAAAATCCTTAATTAAGTACTATCCTTTATAAGGGTAACTCTTATATACGCGGAACGGGCCTAGCCATTTTAGATCCAACTTACAATTGCTAGAATAGTCTTACTTAAGCTACGTATTATAAAGTATAACTATATCTCTAACCTTAAATCCGTCCTAGCGAATGTAGTAGGTATTATTAAAGTACTCCTTATTTACTACCCTTAGTTATCTTATATGCGTAATAGCCTCTTTTATATCTGCGTCTCTTTAGTTAAACTACTTTATACAAAGTGCTAGTAGCTTTATAGTGGTCCGGACTATTTACTAAGGCAGTGTCTATTAAGTAGGTATATAGAGTTTAATAAAAAGAATATACTTATATCCGCATATGACTTTTACTAGTATTATTTCCGTAGGCCGCTTAATAGTTATCCTATCTACCTATAAAACGGTATAAAGATTATCTAACTATAAGCCATCTATCTTTGCTAAAGCGTCTATTATAGGTTTATGGCCTTATTTTATAAAGCCTTACGCCTAAGCGTAGTAAGTAAAAGCTATAACTCTCTTAATATTATAGAGCTCTATAAGCGCAGCGGTAACGTTAGCATTCTCTCCTCTACTATCTATAGAAAGTTGTCCGAATGCTCCCTATTAGCAGATAATATCCTTATAGAGAAACTTCGCTATACTTTTTATATTCTTATTTTAAAGGGCATAAGCTTCCACCCATTTAGATATATATTCTTAAGTAATAGCTAAGTACTAGAATCTAAGACGGCTAAAAGGCATAAACGTAATATCTACTACTACTCGTTACTATAAGGTGGACTCCTATATAGGGTATATCGCTTCTTCTTCCTATCCTAGCTGTCGCTCCTAGTATTATAGACACGACTTAATATGCTATAATATCTAATCCCACAGCCCTAGCCACTAATATTAATTTAAGACCCTCTAATACGTTCCCTCTTATCTATAATATCCGCTTTAATTATAAAGGCTTTTAATAATCTCCCGCTAAGCGTTCTTATTATTAACTACCCTTCGCATTAGTATATTTTTTTTTAACTATTAGTAGAAGAGCTGTTAATTACGTACTAGGAACTTTAGCGTATATTATTTAAACTTCTTAAACTCCTTAGTATTTATCTCTTCTGGATATTATAAGGTTACTAGCCACTTTATAATCTTTTAAGATTCCTCTAAATATAAGTCTTTTAATAGTAAACCCGCTTTTATTTTAAAAGGGGCAGCCGTATATTCTAAGGCACTCAGTTTATAGTTAATAAACTCTTTAATATCCTTAGTTGGCTTATTAGGTTATTTACTATTAGGTAGTTATTATAAAAGTCCGTTAGCTAAGCTATTCTTTTTTTCTAGCATATGTCTAATATTAAAGTCCTATAGCTAGATCTATACTAGCCATCTTATATTAAGGCTCTGGGTAAATTAGTGGCGGTATAATTTAGTTATATAACTAGATTATTTGAGTCTATTTCCACTGTAAAGCAAACGCCGTATAGGTATACGCGATACTTCTTTAATATATGCAATAATGCCCAATATTTAAGCTTTCCTAAGTTATATTTCTGCTCCGCCTAAGACTAGATGCCGCTTTTATATTAATATAGGTAATGATAACCTTATACGTCTAGTTATATAAGGCCGCACCCCTATCTATCCTTATATCCGTTAACGGTGAGAATAATTAGCCTAGCCTCTTTACTATAATCTAGCTAAACTAATGCGGGTATAGTAGTAACTGTATACTTTAAAGTCTTTATAGCGGCTATCTGCTCTGCACCCTATATAAATAAAACGTTCACTTATAGTTAGAAGATTGGCTTTGCCTTAATTGCGAAGTCTTTTACCTATATTTGGTAATATATAACAACTCCTAAGAACGCTTAGGCCGACGTAACGTCTTCGCAGTCTTTCCAGTAAATAATCTTTACGACCTTTAACTCTTTTGGATATTATCCTTTTCTATTACAGCGGTAGCTAACTACTATAATCTTGTCTTTATAGAAATGAGACTTTGCGCCTAAGATTATATATTTAGCTTATTCTAAATCTACAAGCACTCCGTCTAGCTATATAATATATTCTAAAATATATCTATGCACACCTAAAAGGCTTTCCTCCCTATTATACACTATCTATGGGCCTTTTACTATAATATTATCTAGAAATAGTAGGGTATAGTATAGGATATATCGTTTTAAGATTTTAGTAATTATCCGCACAAACTAGGCTATAGAATTCGTGCCTTTTATAGGTACCGTTATTTATTATAGAAGTCCCAGAGGTATTATAAAAGCCATTAAGTTCTGGCTTTCTATATCTAGCTCCAATTAGTTATAGCTAAAGAAGAAGTCTACTAAAGATATAACCTTACACCCTATAAACTTCTTAGAAAATTCATTAGTATATAGTAGCAGATTTACGTCTCTAATAGTTACTTAGTTAATATTTATTACCACATTAATTAGTTAATACTTATTACGTTTTTTCTTACTTATAAGAAACTATAAATTCCTATATAGGCTTTTATAATATTCCAGAGTCCCTTAAGCTAGTTATTCTTGTAGTATATTTATTACTTCTCCTCGTAGGGCCCTAGGTACTAGAAAGTTTAGTACTTACTATACTTTATACGGCACGGTTTTAATCTTTAGTAGTGGAGTTACGTCTTTACTAACGCGACCTATCTTAGAGAACTTCTATACTAGAGCCTCTTCTTAGTTAAATAGTATGGCCTTAAGGATCTCTTGTTTTCTTAGCTAAATGTCTTCTATAATTATGCGCTTTAATTATTTTAGCTTTAGTTATATACCGCGGGCCAGCTTAGTATATTATAGCTTAAGAAAATAATTATACGGTCTAAGAGGCAATCCTTAAATGGACGCCTTCTGTCGACATAAGGCCACCTCTTGCTATTTTACTATGCCTCCTATAACTGTTCCATCTAGTGCCAATAAATTAACTAGGTGGACTTTATCTATCTTCCGTTTATATATAGTTGCTACGTTTATAGCGTTTAGTTAGGCCTTACTCCGGTAGCTTTTTATTTATATTATAAATAAATCCGTCGTCTTTAACATTTAATATATAAGGGACTTAGCTTTTACTTTAAATACTAGCTTCTAATTCTTCCTTAAGTATTTCTTTAGGACTTTCTTTAATGTTTTGCTATTAAGCTCTCTCTATCTAATGTTATATTCCTTTTCCTACTAATGGCTTTATCTAGCGGATATCCAAAACGGTATATGTCTGTGTTAAAGCCGCACCTTATTTCCCTTTTCTTTATTTTTAATACCCTTCTTATCCTAATGCGCCGGGTTATAAGTAACCCTAGATATAATTCTAGTGGTTATACTAGCTATATGTTTCCTAAACTATTTTCTATACTAATACCTTTATCTAGTTTAAAGAATATCGCATCCTTTTTTTTATATTTTTTTTTATATCCAGTATATTATACTACGTACAATACTGCGCATGCAGCCTCTAGGCTATAGCGCTATAGTCCTATATACATAAATCCCTTAGGGCAGCTTAACATATACTAGTAACTATATCCTAGTAGTTTATAAGCCCCTAAACTAGGGGTTTACAGTTCCTTAGTAAAATACTAAGTTACAAGCAACTACTAGGGAATGAGAAAACGGTAGAAAACTATAAGAAATAAGAAATCCTAACGCCTTTCCCTGTCCTTTTGCTTACTAATATCTCTTTTCTAGAAGCCTAGTAGGAGTTACCT